>Ga0006257_1000571_pt1 | contig 8972 bp, 9 predicted proteins | sample Deesub45470m_DNA_FD_54937 | JGI IMG/M metagenome (GOLD analysis project Ga0006257, IMG submission 54937) | Deep subsurface microbial communities from North Pacific Ocean - 450_OLKR46/470m Metagenome | ecosystem: Environmental > Terrestrial > Deep subsurface > Unclassified | place: North Pacific... | reverse complement strand
TGTACCAGTCTTTGGGTTAGGCATTAAACCTCTTGGTCCTAAAATACGACCTAAAGGACCTAATTTACCCATAACACTAGGCATTGTAATAATAACATCAACATCTGTCCAACCATCTTTAATTTTTTGAAGATAGTCGTCTAATCCAACATAATCAGCACCTGCTTCAGTTGCAGCTACTTCCATATCTGGAGTTACTAGCGCTAATACTTTAACATCTTTACCTGTTCCGTGTGGTAATGTTACCACACCTCTAACCATTTGATTAGCTTTACGAGGATCTACTCCTAATCTAACAGCTAATTCAATAGATGCATCAAAATTTACGCTAGTAATTTCCTTTACTAAAGCAGAAGCGTCTTTTAATGAATAAGTTTGATTTTTATCAACCTTAGCATGTGCTACTTTTTGCTTTTTAGTTAATTTTGCCATTTTTAATAACTGTTTTATTTTTTTATTGGAGCTTTTCCACTTACTTTAATACCCATTGAGCGTGCAGTACCAGCCATCATTAACATAGCAGATTCTATTGTAAATGCATTTAAATCTACTATTTTATCTTCAGCAATACTTCTCAATTGATCCCAAGTAACTGTAGCTACTTTATTTCGGTTTGGTTCTGAAGAACCCTTTTTTACTTTAGCTGCTTCTAAAATTTGAACAGCGGCTGGTGGAGTTTTTACAACAAAATCAAAAGATTTATCTTTATAAACAGTAATTGCTACTGGTAAAACTTTTCCTTGTTTATCTTGAGTTCTAGCATTAAATTGCTTACAGAACTCCATAATATTAACTCCGGCAGCTCCTAAAGCAGGTCCAACTGGTGGTGATGGGTTAGCAGCACCTCCTTTAACTTGTAATTTTACAACCTTACTTACTTCTTTTGCCATTTTTAAATCTTAAATTAAATACTACACATTGATTGGAAGCTAATGTATAATACTACAAATTATATGTAACAATTATGAAATTTTATCTACTTGCATGTAACTTAGTTCTAATGGAGTTTTTCTTCCAAAGATTTTAACCATTACCTCAAGCTTACGTTTTTCTTCATTTATTTTTTCAATAACACCATCAAAACCATTAAATGGACCATCAATTACTTTTACTGTTTCACCAATAACATAAGGTATTGCCACATTGTCATTTTGAACAGATAATTCATCAACTTTCCCAAGCATACGATTAATTTCTGCTTTACGCATTGGCACAGGGTCTCCACCCTTTATTTCACCTAAAAAACCGATAACTCCTGGAATTGATTTAATAATATGTGGTAATTCTCCACTTAAATTTGCCTCAATCATTACATAACCTGGAAAATAAACTCTTTCTTTGTTTACTTTTTTTCCGTTACGTATTTGAATTACTTTTTCTGTTGGCACCAAAACTCTTTCTACATAATCTGTCATACCTAAGCGAGCAATTTCATTTTCAATATAAGTTTTCACTTTATTTTCTTGCCCACCAATGGCTCTAACAACGTACCATTTTTTTACAGAATCAGTCATAGTATTTTTATAATTAAAATAGCTTAAAATATTCTGTTAACCCTGCTTGAAAAAATTTATCTACAGCAAATACTGCTAACGCAAATAATATTGTAAATATCGCAACAACCACAGTTGATTTTTGGGCTTCTTCCCAAGAAATCCAAGATAATTTATTACGTAACTCTTCAAAAGAGTCTTTTATATAGTTAACTAAATTCATTTCTTTAATTTTTGCACGGGTGGAGAGACTTCCTTCGACTGCGCTCAGGATAAACTTCTCGTACCACGCTATTTTATTTGCACGGGTGGAGAGACTCGAACTCCCGACACCTGGTTTTGGAGACCAGTGCTCTACCAACTGAGCTACACCCGTAGTTAAACATAAGGTGCTCCTCTAAAAGAAGCACCTATGAATACTATATTATAAGGTGTATTTTATTAATCTAATAATTCTGTTACTTGACCAGCACCTACAGTTCTACCTCCTTCACGAATTGCAAAACGTAAACCTACATTTAATGCAATTGGTTGGTGTAAATCTACAGTAATAGTTAAGTTATCACCTGGCATTACCATTTCAACTCCATCAGGTAAATTAATAGTACCTGTTACGTCAGTTGTACGTACGTAAAACTGTGGACGATAGTTGTTATGGAATGGTGTGTGACGACCACCTTCTTCTTTTTTAAGTACATAAACCTCAGCTTTAAATTTACCGTGTGGTTTCACTGATTTTGGCTTACAAATTACCATACCTCTAGAGATATCTTCTTTTGCTATACCTCTTAATAAGATACCAACGTTATCACCTGCTTCACCTCTATCTAATATTTTACGGAACATTTCAACTCCTGTAACTGTAGAAGTTAATTTTTCAGCACCCATACCAATAATTTCCACTGCATCACCTGTATTAGCTACACCTGTTTCAATACGACCAGTAGCAACTGTACCACGACCTGTAATTGAGAATACATCTTCAACAGGCATTAAGAATGGTTTATCAACGTCACGTGGAGGTAATTCAATCCAATTATCAACAGCTTCCATCAATTCTAATATTTTTTCAACCCATTTAGGTTCCATATTTAAACCACCTAAAGCAGATCCTTGAATTACAGGAGTATTATCACCATCATAATCATAGAATGATAATAAATCTCTGATTTCCATTTCTACTAATTCTAATAGTTCTTCATCATCAACCATATCCACTTTATTCATGAATACAACCAATCTAGGAATACCTACCTGACGGCCTAATAAAATATGCTCTCTTGTTTGAGGCATTGGACCATCTGTAGCAGCAACAACGATAATTGCACCGTCCATTTGAGCAGCACCAGTTACCATGTTTTTTACGTAATCCGCGTGACCTGGACAGTCAACGTGAGCGTAATGACGATTTGCTGTTGCATATTCTACGTGAGCCGTATTAATTGTAATACCTCTTTCTTTTTCTTCAGGAGCATTATCAATTTGGTCAAAGTTTTTTACTTCACAAAATCCTTTTTCGTGCAATACAACAGTAATTGCAGCTGTTAAGGTAGTTTTACCGTGGTCAACGTGCCCAATTGTACCAATATTAAGGTGTGGTTTGGAACGATCAAAATTTGCTTTTGCCATGATTATTTAATTTTTAAATCTTAGTTATATATAGTGTTAAATTCAATTCTATTCTATTTGAGCCAATGATGGGAATTGAACCCATGACCTCTTCCTTACCAAGGAAACGCTCTACCCCTGAGCTACACCGGCCAAAAAATGAGCGAGAGACCGGGTTCGAACCGGCGACAGTCAGCTTGGAAGGCTGAAGCTCTACCAACTGAGCTACTCTCGCATTCTTTTTTCAATTTCTCATTAATTTATATTTCTATAAATTAGGTTGTGGTGAGAGAAGGATTCGAACCTTCGAAGCTTGCGCAGCAGATTTACAGTCTGCCCTCGTTGGCCACTTGAGTATCTCACCATTCTTTTTCAAAGATCTGAGCCGATAGAGGGACTCCCTTCGACTACGCTCAGGATAAACTTCTCATCCCTATTGTTTACTATTTAAAACACTAAACAATACCTAAACTTTTCTTTTATTAAATTTTGAGCCGATAGAGGGACTCGAACCCACGACCTGCTGATTACAAATCAGCTGCTCTAGCCAGCTGAGCTACATCGGCATTTTACTCCATAAAAGAAGCCCGCTATTTCTAACGGACTGCAAATGTATTAAAGTTTTAATTTTAAACAAAACTTTTCTAATTATTTTTTAAATATTTATTTCTCTCTCACTTTTTCCTTCTTTTTAGCTAACTGTCTCTTTAAAGAATCTACTGCTAACATTATGCCTTCTTCAAATGTTTTACTTTGTTTTTTAACTACAAAGTCATTCCCTGGCACATTCACTTTTATATCTACTATCTTATTTTCTTTCTCACTTGTTTGCTGCACCTTTAAATAAACTTCTACATCAACTATTTTATCATAATATTTATCTAAACTAATTACTTTTTTTTCAGTAAATTCAATTAAACTTTTATCAATATTAAAATTCACAGATTGCACATGTACTTTCATAATAAATTAGTTTTTTGGCTCCTTGGGTGAGCTTGGTTATATACTTCTTTTAACTTACCCAAACTACTGTGGGTATAAACTTGTGTTGACGCCAAACTAGAATGTCCAAGTAATTCTTTTACTGAGTTTAAATCAGCGCCTTCATTCAGCAAATGTGTTGCAAAAGAATGTCTAATAATATGTGGGCTTTTTTTAACTTTTGATGACACTTTACTAAAATAATTATTTATTATTCGATAAACAAGCGTATCGTATATTTTTTTTCCATTTTTAGTAATAAATAAATAAGGTTGTATTGTTTGAATTTCACTACGATACGTGACATAACTCTTTAAAGAGTTTTGAACAGGCTGAATTAGAGGAATGTAACGCTCTTTATTCCTTTTTCCTAGCACTTTTACTGTTTCATTGCTAAGATCAATATCTGAAATTCTTATATTAATTAACTCACTTCTACGAATCCCGGTGGCATAAAAAACCTCAACGATCAGTTTATTTCTTACGGATTCAAAATTAACTTCTTCATCAACTAAATCGAACACATTTATGATTTCTTTTTCAGAAAAAGGCACTTGAATTTGTTTAGATACTTTTAGAGCCTTATGTTTGGCTAAAGGGTTTAATTCAATTGCTTTCGTTTTCAAAAGAAATTTATAGAATGATTTTAATGAAGATACTTTTCTATTTATTGAACGATTTGAAATATTTGAATTTACTAAACCAACAATCCAACTTCTAATTTGAGCATAATTAATTTCTGCAATATTTTGATTATTGTATTCTTTTTTACAAAATAGCTGTAAAGAGTTTAAATCATTTTGATAAGCTATTATTGTATGCTGCGAATATTTTTTTTCGAATGATAAGTAACTTAAAAAAGAATTTATAGGCATAAAAAAACCGTTAGTACACAAATTTACGAATTGTTATTTGCAATTACTAACGGTTTATATGTTTTGGCTAAAAATTAACCTTGCTCTTCGTTTGTTCTTAGTTTTTGAACATACTTGGCTTTTATATTTTGCGCGCGATTCACTACTGAAGGCTTGTTGAATTGTTTACGGTTACGTAAATTTTTCATTGTTTTAGTACGGTCAAACTTTCTTTTGTAACGTTTTAACGCTCTATCAATATTTTCTCCGTCTTTTATAGGTATAATTAACATATTATGGCACCTCCTTTCAAATTGTTCTCCTTTTAATTTTGGATTGCAAATATATAACTATTTAATTTGTTTCCGCAAAAATTTCATTTTTTATTTAGGCGCCCAAACAGAGTAACTTTTAGGAGGAACTTGAATTTTTACCCATTTATCCGATTGTGTTACTGGTTGCCAACTTGAATGCCCTGTATAGTCTTTAACAATTGTATTTGCCCAATTAGTCTGAATCCATCTTTCTAACCAACTATTAGAATTATTTATATAAACTACTAATCCAGCATTATTATACCCATTTCTTTTCGCTATATACTCATCTGAATCAGTATATAAAATATTAGTTGTACCACCTGCTAAGTTATTATGAATCCATATTAAATTATTCAATCTTTCTTTATTTAACCATTCTTCATAATCTCTATAAAAAATTGTAGGATACCCTTCATGTGTTAAAATATAAGCATATGCTAACATTTTTCCTGTAAAAATTTCATCGGTATCATGATTTGTTACAAAGGTTACTGCTTTACTTGCATTACGCTTCCATAACATATCATCATTTAATTTATTCAAGTTATTCCCATCAAACGCATCGTTCATTCTATAGTAACACGCAAAATCAAAAGCACTAGCTTGTGACTGAGTTGTCCACCAATCTAATGTATTCACGTTTGAATCCCAATATTCACCAACCGAAAACCCACCAACTTCAGCATTCCAATTTTGAACCACCCAAGGTTCAAACCCTTTCACATAATCAAAACGCCAACCATCAAAACCTATAATATCTCTATAATATTTAGCTACAGATCCTGCATCTTTCCATAACCAATTTTGTACATTAATTTGATTGTGGCACAAATCAGGGAAACCTCCAAACGCACCAGAATCGTTAGTATGTATTGTATTCGGGTGAAAATCAGTAAATGTTCTATTAAATTTTCCAGATAAAGGTGTAAAATTTGTCCAAGTACTTGTGCCTGTTATCGGATTAACTTCACTTGCACCACCACTATTATGATTGATAACAATGTCTGCTATTACACTTAACTGTGCTGTATGAGCTGTATTTATTAAAGCTTGAAGTTCTGTTAAAGATCCAAAACGAGTTTCAATGCTTCCCATCTGATTGTATTGACCAAAATCAAAATAATCATAAGGGTCATATCCCATAGAAAATGCACCATTTTGAGCTTTTGAAGCAGGTGGTAACCAAATTGCATCTATCCCTACACTACTCCAGGCAGGAATTTTTCCTTTTACTATATTCCACCAGTTGCCCCCTGCTGGAACATCCCAATAAAAAGCTTGCATCATAACACCAGATCCAATAGGTTTTAAACCTGCTCTTCCCGAAGTCTGATTTGTTGATTCTATATTACCTTCTAATTGAGTCGAATCTATTAAATTATCATTAGAGCATCCAACCAAAAAGAAGATACCTAAAAATATTAATTGAAAATAAATTTTAATGGGCTTCATAATTTATTATTTTTAAAATTTTGATTAAATTAATACATTTTTACCTTGAAATTACAAAACTATTTTTACGAAAACCATGTAGTGTTAAGAACTATTTATTTTTTACAGATAATATTCTTTTTATAAATAATTGAACAAAAAAAAGAGGCTGTCTAAAAAATAAAATTTTCGTCAACATGAACCCGCCTACCGCAGGCAGGCTTGATTCAGCTTCTCATAGTGATTGATTATCAGCATGATGAGATTCTGAAATAAATTCAGATGACGGTTTTGAATATTTTTTAGACAGCCTCTTTTTTTAATATTATTATTATTTAGTAGCCTAAATTTTTGTTGCTGGCTTATATTCTTTTTTATCAATAACCATTTTGGCAATAATTTCTCTTAAAATCTCTGAAGTTCCTCCTCCAATAGGTCCCAATCTGCTATCTCTTAAAAGACGCGCCATTGGGTAGTCCTCCATATAACCATATCCACCTAGAAGTTGCAAACATTCATAAATCACTTTATCTGCCATTTTCGTTGAAAGAAGTTTAGACATACTTGCTTCTTTTACCACATATTGCCCATCATTTAATCTTTTTGCAACAGAATAGTTAAACTCTTTACACATTTCAATTTCACTTGCCATATCTGCAACTTTATGTCGTAAAGCTTGAAATTTATTTAATGTTTTTCCAAAAGCTTGTCTTTCAGACATATATTGTATCGCATAATCTAAAGCATATTCTGCTCTTGCATGCGCATTAATTCCCATCACTAAACGCTCCAAGGCAAAATGACTCATAATATAAGAAAAACCTTTACCTTCTTCACCCATTAAATTTTTTGAAGGAATTACTACATTGTCAAAAGCTATTTCAGCAGTATCTGATGCTCTCCAACCTAATTTATCTAATTTAGTTGATGAAATCCCTTTTGCTTCCCGATCAATTATAAAAATACTGATTCCTTTATTTTTAGATGTAACATCTGTTTTTGCCGTTACTACTAAATAATCTGAATAAACACCGTTTGTAATAAATGTTTTTGAGCCATTAATTACATAAGTATTTCCTTTTTTAATAGCAGTTGTTCTCATTCCTGCAACATCCGATCCTCCAAAAGGTTCAGTAATACATAAACATCCTATTTTTTCTCCATGAATACTTGGTGTTAAATAGGTTACTTTAATTTTATCATCTCCTTCTGCGGCAACATGTGTCATTGCTAAATAGGTATGTGCCCACATTGCTGCGGCAAAGCCACCTGAATTTACCTTTTGTAATTCTTCTAAAAAAATCACGGTGTAAAAAATATCTAACCCCAAACCACCATATTCAACAGGTGAATTTAATCCGAAGTAGCCCATTTCACCAAATTTCTTCCAAATGAAAGGTTCTATCGTTCCGTTTTTTTCCCATTTATCAATAAAAGGAACGACTTCTTTTTGTAAAAAATTCTTAAAACTTTGTCTAAATGCCTCGTGCTCCTCAGTAAAATACATGCTATTCATATTGGCTATAATCTTAATAGTATTATTATTCAGCCACCAAATATAAGGCTATTCTGTCATATTTTTCTAACGGAAAACCATCAATTTTTTTGAGCTCTTCAAGTGATTGAATTTCAGCAACTTCATCTCTATAATTAAGAATCTTTTTAGTTAGTTCAAAATCAACATAAACAATTGCTAATAATTCTTTAAATATTATCTTATTGATATTCATTTTTTTTATTGAAGGCTTCTCAGAGACTTCAAATTCCTGTAAAACTTTTTTGGCCAACTCCTTATCTAAATTCCAAACTTCAAATAGTTGATCATTTAATGAAAACCCTTGCAATTTAGTTCTATAATCAATGATTCTTTTAGCAATTTTTTCTCCAACTCCACTTATAGCTTTAAAATCATCAATATTGGCAGTATTAATATTTTTCTTAATAAGCACATTTCCACTATTGTTTTTACTTTTGGAATTATTTTTTTCTGAAGTTACCCAATTTGGAAATTTAAAAAATGGGCTAATTTCATTCAGCAAGCTATCACTCACTTTAGTAACCTCTTGAAACTGTTTTGCAGAGTTTATAAAATTTCCATTTTCACGAAATTCAAGCAACTTATCAATCTCTGAAATATTCATTCCAAGCTGATAACCTCTATAATCTGTTATATAATTTGGATTGAAAGCATACATTTTTGGTTTGTTATTTTCTAATGCTAAGGCATTTAATGAATCCATTTCATTTTGAAAAGCAGCCATTTTATTTTCTGTAATTTTAATTTTTTT
>Ga0006257_1000567_pt1 | contig 9025 bp, 10 predicted proteins | sample Deesub45470m_DNA_FD_54937 | JGI IMG/M metagenome (GOLD analysis project Ga0006257, IMG submission 54937) | Deep subsurface microbial communities from North Pacific Ocean - 450_OLKR46/470m Metagenome | ecosystem: Environmental > Terrestrial > Deep subsurface > Unclassified | place: North Pacific... | reverse complement strand
TAGGCAACACCAAGCAACACATGCGCCCGTAGCTCAGCTGGATAGAGTACTTGGCTACGAACCAAGGGGTCAGGAGTTCGAATCTCTTCGGGCGCACCAATTTAAAAGGCTTCCTGTGATGGAAGCCTTTTTGTTTCTGTCGCATGAATTCTTCGTGCGGATACATATCAATCGCAACAATCGGGCTGCATGCTGATCAAGTTTGCTTGTATGGCCGCTCTGCGCCATCATGTGCAGCATCGATGGACTGTGTCCTCTGGGGCTATATGACTGATAAGCTGGAAACCGCCGTTTCGCCTGAAAAACTCCGTCGCGTCGCTATCGATCCGGTGACCCGTGTCGAGGGGCACGGCAAGGTGACATTACTGCTCGATGAGAACGACCGCGTGCATCAGGTGCGGCTGCATATCGTCGAGTTCAGGGGGTTCGAGAAATTCATCCAGGGCCGCCCTTTCTGGGAAGCGGCCGTGATGGTGCAGCGGCTGTGCGGTATCTGTCCGGTGAGCCACCATCTGGCCGCCAGCAAGGCGATGGACATGGTGGTGGGGGCGACGTTGACGCCGACCGCGGAGAAGGNGCGCCGCTTGATGCATTACGGCCAGATCCTGCAGTCGCACGCTTTGCATTTTTTCCATCTGTGTTCCCCAGATCTGTTGTTCGGATTTGGCTCCGATGTGGCCAAGCGCAATATCGTCGGCATCGCTGCCGCCTATCCCGAGATCGCCAAGCAGGGTGTGCTGTTGCGCAAGTTTGGCCAGGAGGTGATCCGTATCACGGCGGGCAAGCGCATCCATGGCACTGGCTCCATCCCAGGCGGGGTGAACAAGAACGTGAGTATCGAGGAGCGCGACTACCTGTTGCAGGATGTCGACCAGATGGTGGCGTGGAGTGAGGCGGCCATCGGCATCGTACGCAATCTGTTCGAGCAGGATCTGGCGATGTACAGCAGCTTCGGCAGTTTCGATGCGCATACGCTCAACACGGTGCGCGCAGATGGTGCGCTGGAGCTCTATGACGGTGGCTTGCGCGCACGTGCGATGGATGGCAGTACGATCTTCGATCATTTCGATACCAGCCATTACTGGGACGAGATCCTCGAGGATGTGAAGCCGTGGTCCTATATGAAATTCCCGTTCCTGCGTCGTCTGGGGCCGGAGCAGGGTTGGTACCGGGTGGGACCGCTATCGCGCGTGACGCAATGTGATTTCATCTCCACCCCGCTGGCTGAAGCACAACGCAAGCAATTCATGGCATTCGAGAATGGCAAAGCCGCGAAGGCGACGCTGGGGTTCCATTGGGCGCGCATGATAGAGATGCTGCATGCGGCAGAGTTGATCCGCGAGATCCTGCATGATCCCGATCTGCAAGGGACGGATCTGGTCAATATCGGTGAGCGCCAGGAGCGTGGTGTCGGTGTCATCGAAGCGCCACGCGGGACATTGATCCATCATTACCGGGTCGATGAGAACGACCAGATCGTTCGCTGCAACTTGATCGTCTCCACGACCCATAACAATCAGGCGATGAACGAATCGATCCGTCAGGTTGCTCGCCAATATATCGATGGCAAGAAACTCACCGAAGGATTGCTCAACCATATCGAGGTTGCCATCCGTGCTTTCGATCCCTGTCTTTCTTGCGCGACCCATGCTTTGGGCAAGATGCCGCTGGAAGTGGAATTGCTGGATGCTGAAGGCATTAGGGTCGATATGCTGTCACGCAGTTCTGAGGGTGTTTGTGAGTCGTTGGCGTGATGGTCGCGCCTGTCCTGATCTTTGCTGTCGGCAATGAGTCGCGCGGGGATGATGCGCTGGGTCCCTTGTTGTTGCGGCGCATTCAGGAACAGGCATCCGACTCGGTCGAATGCATTGAGGATTTCCAGCTACAGGTAGAGCATTCAGCTGATCTTATTGGACGGCGGCAGGTCGTGTTCGTGGATGCCGATGTCTCTTGTGAGTCACCTTTCCATTTCTCTGAGTTGGAGGCGGCGCACGATCATAGTTATTCCAGTCATGCGCAATCGCCAGCCGCGCTGCTGCATACCTTCAAGCAGGTTTATGAAGACATGCTTCCGCAATGTTATGTGCTGGGCATCCGGGGCTATGGTTTTGAGCTGGGGGAGGGGCTGAGTCCAGAGGCGGCAGATAATCTGGAACAGGCCACTGCATTTCTTCAATCGTGGTTGGCGCGCAGTGTCGAACCTGCGCAGGCGCATCATGCATGAGATGTCATTGGCGCAGAACGTGCGCGAGATCATCGAGCAGGCGGCGCTGGATCAGGGTTTCACCCGGGTGAAGACGGTGTGGCTGGAGATCGGGCGGCTGTCTTGCGTGGAGCAGGAAGCGATGCGTTTTTGTTTCAGCGCCGCGATGCAAGGAAGTGTCGCGGAGGACGCGCGATTGGAGATCATCGATACGCCGGGCAGGGGGCTTTGCCCAAAATGTAGCCACGAGGCGGAGATCGAGAATGCGTATGACGCGTGTTCGCAGTGCGGCAGTTACGGTCTGCAACTGGTTTCCGGTGATGCGATGCGTGTAAAAGAGCTGGAGGTGGTGTGATGTGTATGACTTGCGGATGTGGTTCGGATGAGGTGCTGATACGAGGCAGGAAACCTTTGAACAAGCCGAAGGCGCCGGTCAGTTTCCGTCTGCACCGAGTCGAAGCGAAGGTCGCTGAAGATACGCAGCGCATCGTCAAGCTGGAGCAGGACATCCTGCACAAGAACGATCTGCACGCTCAGGGCAATCGTGAGCTGTTCAAGCAGCATGGCATGCTCGCGCTGAACCTTGTTTCCAGCCCTGGTTCAGGTAAGACTACGCTGTTGGTGCGTACGCTGCAGGCCCTGCAAGGTCGCTATCCCTTGGCGGTGATCGAAGGTGACCAGCAGACGGAACAAGATGCAGACCGTATCCGTGCGACCGGCGTTTCTGCCGTGCAGATCAATACCGGCAAAGGCTGCCATCTGGATGCACAGATGATAGAACGTGCTTTGCCGGAGATGCCTTTGCCTGATGGTGGGATGCTGTTCATCGAGAACGTCGGCAATCTGGTATGTCCGGCCGGTTTCGATCTGGGCGAGTTCGCCAAGGTGGTGGTGCTGTCGGTGACAGAAGGCGAGGACAAGCCGCTCAAGTATCCCGACATGTTCCGTGCTGCCGAGTTGATGCTGCTAAACAAGTGCGACCTGCTGCCTTATCTTACTTTCGATGTGGAACTTGCCGAAACGTATGCGCGTCGCGTCAATCCTGATATCCGCATCATCCGTCTCTCCGCTGTCAGCGGAGAAGGGATGGACGCGTGGCTGTCCTGGCTGGAAGAACAGCATCCAGGCTAGCACTGCGCAGGCTTATAGAGCCTTGCTGACTTTCATGATGCCGGGATCTTCGCTGCTCGGCTTGGTTGTGAAGCCCAGACGTGTCATCAGCTTGAGCATGTTGTGGTTGTGGCTGAGCACTTCNCCTTCGATGGTGGCCAAGCCGATGGAACGTGCCGCTTCCATCAACGATACCATCAGTTTCTGTCCCAATCCTTTGCCGGTTACATTATCTGCGACGACCAGCGCGAACTCGCATGTCTCGCCATCCGGATTGATGGCGTAGCGTGCCACGCCAAGTTCTGTTTCTTCCTTGTCACCAGTGACCGCCACAAGCGCCATCTCGCGGCTGTAGTCGATCTGCGTCAGGCGGGCAAGCATCTCTTCAGTCAGCTCTTGTACGCTGTTCATGAAGCGGAAGTATTTCGATTCATCCGAGAGATCGTGGACGAAACGTTTCACCAGCTCGGCATCCTCGGGACGTATCGGTCGGATCACGATGTCTGTACCGTCGGCCAATTGCCATCTGCTCACCAGATGGGTGGGGTAGGGGTAGATCGCCATGTGCGCGTAGCGGTCTGAACTGGGTTGGCGATATTCCACGACCACGCGTGCGTCGGCAGCCAGCGCGCCGTGCTCGTCCAGTATCAGCGGGTTGATATCCATCTCTTTGAGCAGCGGCAGTTCGCACACCATCTCGGAGACGCGCAGCAGCACGTCTTCCAGTGCATCGATGTTGGCCGGTTGCATGTTGCGGAAGGCGCCTAGCATCTTGGAGATTCGCGTCTCACGGATCAATTCCTTGACCAGGAAACGGTTCAGCGGTGGCAGGGCGACTGCGCGGTCGCCCATGATCTCGACTGCCGTGCCGCCCGCGCCGAAAGTGATGACCGGGCCGAAGACGGGGTCGCTGGTCACGCCTATCATCAGTTCGCGCCCGTTTGGTTTGATGATCATAGGTTCGATGGAGATGCCGTCCACGGTCGCGTTCGGGCGGTTCAGTTTGACGGTATCGATGATGTGCTGGTATGCCGCACGCACCTCGTGCGCATTGCGCAGATTGAGCATCACGCCGCCGGCATCGCTCTTGTGCGAGATGTCCGGAGAGTTGATCTTCATCGCTACCGGATAGCCGAGTTGCTGGGCGATGAGCAGGGCTTCGTTTCCTGTGTGCGCGACCATGGTGCGCGCAACCGGGATGTGGAAGGCCGACAGCAATGCCTTGGATTCCATCTCGCTCAATACCTTGCGGTGTTCCTGCATCGCGCCTTCGATGATCAGGCGTGCGCTTTCCACGTCCGGTTCGACATGGTGCGAGAAAGGCCCGGGCATCTGCATCAGCAGTTTCTGGTTGCGGTAGTAGGCGGACAGGTGCGAGAACACTTCGACCGCCGGTTCCGGTGTGCGGAAGTGCGGACGATGTGCTTTGGTGAAAGCTTGGCGTGACTCGGCGACTTGCACTTCGCCCATCCAGCAGGTCAGTAGCGGTTTACTGTGGGTATTGCTCAATTCGATCAGGGCTTCGGCAGATTCAAGCGGTTTGGTCATCGCTTGTGGTGTGAGGATGGCCAATACGCCGTCCACGTTCTCGTCTTCCAGGCAGGCTTTCACGGCATGGTGATAGCGGTCGGCCTGGGCATCACCGATGATGTCCACCGGGTTGCTGTGCGGCCAGTTGGATGGCAGATGCTCGTTGAGATATTCGATGGTGCCTTCGGACAGTTCTGCGATATTGAGGCCAAGGTCGACCGCGCGGTCGGTCGCCATCACGCCGGGACCGCCGCCATTGGTGACGATAGCCAGTCGATTGCCTACCGGCTTGAAGCCGCAGGAAAGTGCGCGTGCAGCCGTGAACAGTTGCGTGACAGTCTGCACGCGCACCACACCGACACGGCTCACTGCTGCGTCGAACACGTCATCCGCGCCGACTAGTGAGGCAGTATGCGACATCGCCGCCTTGGAGCCGGCGGCATGGCGACCGACCTTGACCAGTATCACAGGTTTGATGCGCGCGGCGGCACGCAGTGCGCTCATGAAGGTGCGTGCATTGCGGATGCCTTCGATGTACATCAGGATGCTTTGGGTCTTGGCATCGGACACCAGGAAATCAAGGATCTCGCCGAAATCGACATCGGTCGAAGAACCCATCGAAACGACACTGGAAAAACCGACGTCGTTGCTTTGTGCCCAGTCCAGAATGGCGGTGCACAGCGCGCCGGACTGTGAGATGAATGCGATGTTGCCGGTATTGGCGGAACCCTTGTTGAAGGTGGCGTTCAGACCGAGCGAGGGGCGCATGATGCCCAGGCAGTTCGGTCCGATCAGTCGGATGCCGTAACGTTGGGCATTCTCCAGCAGTTGCTTTTCAAGGGCAGCGCCTTGATGACCGGTCTCACCGAAACCCGCGGTGATGATGACGGCAGCCTTGACGCCGTGTATTCCGCATTCTTCGATGATGCCGGGCACGGTCTGGGGCGGGGTGGCGATCACCACCAGATCCACCGGTTTGCCGATACTAGCAATGGATGGATAGGCGCGCTGTCCCTGTATCTGCTCGCTCTTGGCGTTGATCGGATACAACTCTCCCTTGAATCCGCCCTCCAGCATGTTCTGGAAAACGATCTGGCCGACCGAATCGGCACGCTCGCTGGCACCGATAACGGCTACGGATTTGGGGGCGAACAAGGGATTGAGGTAATGCTGGCTCATGATAGAAGTCGGGGTAGGTTGGAGGTATTTCCTGCGAGCGCTATCATAGCAGTCAAACACCATCGGAGATCACTGTGCAGACCGCTTTTATTAGTCATCCTTTGTGCCTGAAGCACGATATGGGTGCGCATCATCCGGAATGTCCGGCGCGTTTGCATGCCATAGAAGATCAATTGATCGCCTCCGGTCTGTACGGTTTTCTTCAACATCACGATGCACCGGACGTCACGCGCGAGCAACTGCTGCGCGTACACGATGAGGCTCATATCGACTCTATCGAGGCGGCGGCACCCGCCAAGGGCATGGTCTCACTGGATGGTGACACCTTTATGAATCCCTATACCTATCCGGCTGCACTGCGCGCAGCAGGCGCGGTGGTGTTGGCGGTCGATCTGGTGATGGGCGGCAAAGTGGAGAACGCGTTCTGCAATGTGCGCCCCCCTGGGCATCATGCCGAGCGGGGAAAGGCGATGGGTTTCTGTTTCTTCAATAATGTCGCAGTCGGAGCGGCCCATGCGCTGGCGGCGCATGGTTTGGCGCGCGTCGCCATCGTCGATTTCGACGTTCATCATGGCAACGGTACGGAAGATATCTTCAGTGACGATCCGCAAGTCATGCTGTGCTCGACCTTTCAGCATCCGTTCTACCCGTATGTCGGTGCCGAGACCCGCAAGCCGCATATCGTGAATGTGCCGCTGGCGGCGGGATCTGACGGGGTGGTCTTTCGAAAGGCGGTGACGGAAAGATGGATGCCCGCGCTGGAGGCGTTCAAACCGGAGATGGTATTCATCTCTGCGGGCTTCGATGCTCACCGAGAGGACGATATGTCCTCCATCGGTTTGGTGGAGGCTGACTATATCTGGGTGACCGAACAGATCAAACGTATCGCCGGGCATCATGCGCAAGCGCGCATCGTGTCTGTTCTTGAGGGGGGATACGAGCTGCATGCGCTGGGACGCAGCGCAGCTGCACACATCAAGGTGTTGAGCGGTTTATAGATAAAAAAGGGCTCTTCGGATAATTGTGTGGAAAACAGATAGCTGACTGATGTATTGACTATATACGCAACTTGCGTATGATTTACCCATGAAAGCCACTTTCGTTGAATTGCCACCTTTCCAGCGCAATCGCCAAGATTACTTGAGTGATGATAGTTCCGTGCGTTCCAGCAGATGCTTATGGATAACCCGGATGCGGGCGATGTGATCGAAGGTATAGGAGGGTTGCGCAAGATACGTTTTGCCGATGAAAAGCGTGGCAAGGGTAAACGCGGCGGCTTGCGTGTGATCTATTACTGGTGGGTGTCTGGCAAACAGTTTTGGTTGTTCACCATCTTCAACAAAGATGAGATGGATGATCTCACTACAGCGCAACGGAAGATACTGAAAGACCTGCTCAAGTACGAAGTGGATGCAAGGAGAGATAAATGAAACGCGATATATTCAATGAGATCAAAGAAGGGTTTGGTGTCCTTGAGTCTTCGAGGAAGGGCAAGATCNCTTTGCGCGAAACCNCCTTTGAGAAGAAGCCTGCCATAAAGGTCACCCCGGAAGAGCTTTTGCACTTGAGAGAGAAGTTACATCTCTCACGTACAGTATTTGCCAGGTACTTGCGCACCAACGAGCGTACATTGGAAAACTGGGAGCAAGGTAGAGCCAGCCCGAATGCCCAAGCTTCCATACTGATTAGAATGGTTGAGCGTTATCCTGATACGGTTGACCGTCTAACATCGATTGTCTGAATCCTTCTCTTCTTGTTTGCGAAATTTTTGACGCTGACATCTGTTCGGTTGTGCGGTTTCCACACTACTTTCCGAAGAACCAAAAAAAGACCGGCTGCTCTGGCCGGTCTTTCATTTTTGTAGCCGTACTTACTTGGCTACTTGTTTCTCTCGAATCTCGTCCAGCGTCTTGCAGTCGATGCAAAGGGTTGCGGTCGGACGTGCTTCCAGGCGGCTCAAGCCGATCTCGATGCCGCAATTATCGCAATATCCATAGTCGCCGGAATCGATACGTCCCAGCATCTTGTCGATGTTCTTGATCAGTTTGCGTTCACGATCACGGCTGCGCAATTCCAGACTCATGTCTGATTCCTGTGTTGCGCGGTCGTTCGGGTCGGCGAAAACGGTAGCCTCATCCTGCATGGTATGCACGGTACGGTCGATATCCTGGCTCAATTCGAGCTTCAAACCGGCCAGCACAGAGCGGAAATGCTCCAGCTGTTTGGCGCTCATGTATGCCTCGCCCTTTTTTGGCTTGTACGGGGCGGTGTTCTTATTCGCTTGCACTGGCATTGCGTATATCTCCAAGTTGGGCTGAATTTTTCAAGCGCGCTTTAATATCAGAAAGCGTTTGCGGCTGCAACGATAAATTCGTGCCAAAATCCTCAAATAACTTTAACGCCTTGTTTTTCAAGCATATCGATCAGGGCTATCAAAGGCAGGCCGATCAGGGAATTGGGGTCGTTTCCTTCGATGCGCTGGATCAGTGCTATGCCCAAGCCCTCGGATTTGGCGCTGCCCGCGCAGTGGTAAGGTTGTTCCTTCAGCAGATAGTCCTCGATCTGTTGGTCGCTGAGCTGGCGAAAGGTGACATGTGTCTCGGCCACTTCGGTCTGCATATCGCCGGTGCGGGCATTGAGCAGACTCAAGGCTGTGAAGAAACTTACCGTCTTGCCGCGCATGGCGCGCAGCTGGCGTACGGCGTTGTCGTGGGTCATGGGCTTGCCTAGTTGCGCACCATCCAGCAGGGCGACCTGATCGGAACCTATGATCAGGGCGTCGGGGTGGCGTGCGGTGACGGCTTCTGCTTTTAAACGGGATAAGCGCCATGATGTCTGTCTCGCATCCTCGTTTGGGAGCGGAGTTTCATCGACATTAGGTGAGTCGGTCAGAAAAGGTATCTGCAGGACTGACAGTAACTGACTCCTATATATAGAAGTCGAGGCCAGAACGAGGGGCTGGGAATTCAAGATGTTCCTTGTACAGTGTCTTTGACAGGGGAG
>Ga0006257_1000554_pt1 | contig 9206 bp, 10 predicted proteins | sample Deesub45470m_DNA_FD_54937 | JGI IMG/M metagenome (GOLD analysis project Ga0006257, IMG submission 54937) | Deep subsurface microbial communities from North Pacific Ocean - 450_OLKR46/470m Metagenome | ecosystem: Environmental > Terrestrial > Deep subsurface > Unclassified | place: North Pacific... | reverse complement strand
GTAACACATTTACCAAAGTATCACTTCTTGAAATTCCTCTTGCCAGCGGAATGGTGCAATAAGTGCATTTATAATCGCAGCCGTCCTGTCCTTTTAAAAAAGCCCGAGTTCTATCGCCAATAGAATAAGAACCAACATAAAAATCGGCTTCTTCAATTTCACAGGAATGCACTTCACCCATTTCATTTTTAGAAAGATCATTGATGTAATCTGTCCCTTTAAATTTTTCAGTAGCACCAAGAACCAAGTCAACACCATCAACAGCTGCCAACGCTGATGGTTTTAATTGAGCATAACAGCCTATTGCAATTAAAAAACATATATATCAGCTATTTCATCAAATTCAACACGGTCAAAACCTTCATTTTGAAAGCTTCTTGCAATGGTTGATGTTTCTGAAAAATTAAGTTTACACCCAAGCGTATAAAATGCGACTTTTTTTTGTGCGCTCATTCTTGTACATTTATCGGATGCAAAAGTACAGAAATTTATTTTTAATTCAATGATAGCAAAAACACCAAAACCTCCCTATTACGCAGTAATTTTTTCTTCAATTAAGACAGAAGATGATTTGGATTATGGAATCATGTCTGATAAAATGGTTGCATTAGCACAACATCAAGAAGGTTTTCTCGGTTTAGAATCTGCTAGAAATGACATTGGAATTACCGTTAGCTATTGGGAAAGTTTAGAAGCTATTAAAAATTGGAAAATAAACATTAAGCACACTGAAGCTAGGGAAAAGGGAAGAAGTACTTGGTATAAAAAATTTAAAGTAAGAATTTGTAAAGTAGAAAGGGATTATGAATTTGAAAAATAGGATTATAGTTATTAGTTTTAAGTTTTTAGTTTTTAGTCTATTAATCTCTTGCAATAAAAATATTTCAAAAAATCGTGATTCTCAAGTTTTTAAATACAATGAACATGCCAATATTACAACGCTTGACCCTGCTTTTGCAAAAGATTTAAGAACTATTTGGGCTACAAATCAATTGTTTAACGGATTGGTTCAGTTGAATGATCAATTAGAAGTTCTGCCTGATATTGCACACTCTTGGACTATTTCTGATGATGGTCTACAGTATTCCTTCAAATTAAAAAAAGGAATACAGTTTCACAAGCATATTTTGTTTGGGATTGATTCTACCAGAGAAGTTACAGCAAGTGATTTTGAATACAGTTTCAATAGATTGTTAGATCCAAAAGTTGCTTCACCTGGGAAATGGGTGTTGGAATTTGTTGAAAAATTTGAAGCTAAGAATGACACCACTTTTGTAGTTCAATTAAAACAATCTTTTCCGCCTTTTTTAAGTTTGATGAGTATGAAATATTGTTCTGTTGTTCCTAAAGAAGCAGTTGCATATTTTGGGGATACTTTTAGAGCTAATCCAATAGGTACAGGACCTTTTCAATTTAAGTTATGGGTTGAAAACACAAAATTGGTTTTTCGTAAAAATGAAAATTATCATGAAAAAGATGAAAATGGAGTTCAACTACCTTACTTAGAGGCTATTTCAATTACTTTTTTGCCAGACAAACAAAGCGAATTTTTGCAATTTATTCAGGGGAATATTGATTTTATGAGTAGTATTGATGCTTCTTTCAAAGATGATTTATTAACGGCTGATGGAAAACTTAAAGAACATTATAAAAATGAGATTGATATGGTTTCTGGTCCATATTTAAATACTGAATATTTGGGTGTTTATTTGGACGCCAAAGAAACTGAAGTAAATTCTAAAAAAATCAGACAGGCAATTAATTACGGTTTCGACAGGGAAAAAATGATTTTGTATTTAAGAAATGGAATTGGTACACCCGCAATAAACGGTTTTATACCTAAAGGATTGCCGTCATTTAATAACATGAAAGGGTATACATATCAGCCAGAAAAGGCTAAAGAACTAGTAAATTCTTATATGGAAGAAACAGGAAATAAAACGCCATCAATTACCATTAGTACGAACAGTCAATATTTGGATTTATGTGAATTTATTCAGCGAGAAATGGAAAAAACGGGGTTAAATGTTAGTATAGACGTTATGCCACCTTCAACTTTAAGACAAACGAAAGTGAATGGACAATTAAGTATTTTTAGAGGTAGTTGGGTTGCAGATTATCCAGATGCAGAAAATTACTTATTTATATTTCATAGTAAAAATTTCTCACCAAATGGTCCTAATTACACACATTATAATTCCAAAGAATTTGATGCTTTATATGAAAAAGCAATTCAAACAACAGATAATTTTAAAAGACATGTGTTGTACCAACAAATGGATAGTTTGGTTATGGAATCTGCAGCTGTAATACCATTGTATTATGATGAAGTTGTTCGATTTTCAAGAAAAAATGTTAAAGGTTTAGGAATAAATCCTATTAACTTATTAACATTGAAAAGAGTTAGTAAAGAATAAAAAGAAGCTTCTGAAAAGGTTGGAAACTCGTCATTCTTAATTTATTTCAGAATCTCATCATATTGATTATCAAACATTATATGAACCTGAAACAAGCATGCCTGCGGTAGGAAATTCAGGTTGACGAAATTTTATTTTTTTGAAAGCCTCTTTATTATTTATGCGAGAACTTCTATTTATTATTCTCAACAATATAATTCATCATTTTTTTTACCTGAAAAAGTTAAATTTGAAACTGAAACTTCTAGTAAACTTGGAAATCGTTTCAATGTTGGATATACTTTTTGTAATTCTTCAAAAGTAATATTTTTAACAACCGTATTGTTTTTAGCATTGGTAAAAATCAATTGGTTATCTTTTTCAAAACATACAAATTTGAATTTTCAACCCAATTTAAATTGTTTAAAGTTGTTGGGTATAATCCTTTATAATAGCCTAAAACAGCATCGTCTATTGTTGGGAAAAACCTACGAAGAAAGTGCATAAAACAGAAGCGATAGTGTTTTTTTTTATTATGAATGAGTTATTTAGTGTAATTATTAATGCAAATTATTTTATTTTTTATCATTGTTAGGGCTCAAATTGATACGTGCCATAATTGGAAAATGATCTGAATATTTTACATCAAAGGTTTTAAAATTATTTACTTCAACTCGTTTGTCTGTTAAAATAAAATCAATTCTTAATGGAAATTTAAAGTCATACGTTTTCCCAAAACCTTTTCCAGCGACTTCAAAAGCATCATCTTTATCTCTTTTCAATTGTTTGTAAACCCAAGAAAATGCTGTATTATTAAAATCACCACAAATAATAGATTTATGAGTTATTTTCTCTTGATGTTGATTTATTAAATTAACTTGATTAACTTGTTTTTTAAATGAATTTTCAAGTCGAATCATTAATTTTTCATTAATTTCTTTGTTGAAATTATCGTGATTGGGATTAATTTTAAGAGATTCTAAATGAACACTATAAATTCTAACAGTATCTTTATTTTTCAAAATATCTATGAAAATTGTATTATTAGTGCTGTTAGAAAAGTTTAAAGATCCTGAATTAATGATTTTATATTTTGAATAAATGGCATAACCAAAAACTTTACTTTTTTTACTAAAATTTACATATTTATATGGAAATTTGAAAACTGATTTTGCTGATGGATTTGTTTCTTGTAGACATAAAATATCTGGATCTTTTTCAATTATAAAATCATAAATGTCTTTATCTATATTTTTAGCATCAATCCAATTATAGAGATTAAACATTCTCACATTATAACTCATTACTTTTAAATCATTGGTTAACAGCACTTTTTTTTCTGTAAAACCATATAATTTTGTAACATACTGAATGCCAACCAATAACACAATGGTTGAAATTAAAAATTGACGTTTTAATTTAAGAGCCCAATAAACTGCAAAAAACAAATTTAAAATGATAAGAAATGGAATTGAAAGGCTAATGAATGATATTATTGAAATGGTGTAAGGAGAAATAAAATAGCTTAAAAAGGAAATAAGTAAAATAATTGCCAATATTGAATTGACAAAAAGTAATATTTTATCTAGTATTGATAAATTTTTCATTAACTATTTTTTCCTGATCTAAATAAAAAATCTTTTTCTTCTTGGGTTAAGCTTTCATAACCAGATTTACTGATTTTATCTAAAATATCATCTATTTTTCGTTGCTTCGTTTTTGAAACTTCATCAACAACTGTTCTTTTTTTAGATTTATAAACTGTTTTTAGGGGCGATTTCTTTTTTTGTTGAAACAAATTTGTAAAAAATGTCACAATATTTTCAAACCATTTACCAATATCATTTCCTTTTTCTAATTGTTTTGAANAGATAAACCCGAAAACAGCACCGCCCAAATGAGCTATAGCTCCACCATTATTGGCATTTGCTAATTGCAAAATACTTAAAACAACCCAAATAGCAGCTAATACCCATAACTCTACACTTCCAATAAAACGCAATCGAATTGCATAGCGTGGTATTTTAGTTGCAATAGCCACAAAAATAGTGGTTACTGCAGCTGAAGCACCACCTAAAGGATCACCTACTTTTTTAGTTAAATAATAGTACACTAAAAATGAAACGGCACCAACAATTGCTCCTAGAAAATAAAAATTTGAAAACTGTTTTTGAGTATAGAAGTTTAAAAATAAGTTACCAATATAATAAAGGATAAGTAAATTGCTTAAAATGTGAATAAGCCTTTCATGAATAAATGTGTAGGTAATTAACGTCCAAGGTTTTACTAAAAAATTATCAAGGTTTGAAGGTATTGCAAACCATTCAATGATGAATTTTGAGAATAGAACTGTAATTAAAAATAAAATTACGTTGATGTAAATTATTTTTTCAGCTATGTTAGCATTGTTATAAGCTTGTTTTATGTCGTTTAAAAAGTTCAAATTAATTCCAACGTTTAAATTGATTTTGTTTCCAGTACCAAGCAATAATAAATCCAATTAATGCACCACCTATATGAGCAAAATGAGCAACATTTCCAACTGAATATTTTGTCATTCCGAAGAATAAATCACCTAAAATAATAACTGGGATAAAGTATTTTGCTGAAATAGGTACAGGGAAAAATATCAAAGCTAATTTTGCATTTGGGAAAGCCATTCCAAAAGCTACTAATATTCCATATACAGCTCCAGAAGCTCCTACAGCAGGTGTATGATAGGTAGCATAAAACTCAGAAAGGTTAGCTTCAGAGATTGATTCTAAAATTTGAGAGTTATAACTTCCTGTATTTAAAAGGTTTTGAATTTCTGTGCTAGAAACTCCTAAACTAATTAATTGGTCATAAACCGAATTAAATTGATAATAATTTACCAATGTATAAATAACACCAGCACCCAAACCAGCTGAAAGGTAAAAAAAGATAAATTTGTTTCTACCCCACATTTGCTCTAAAGGTGTTCCAAAAGCCCATAAACCATACATGTTAAATAATATATGTGTAAAGCCACCGTGCATAAACATATGCGTTAAAAATTGCCAAAAACCAAATTTTTCATTTTCGGGAAAATAGAGTGCAAATAAGTTGTCCAAACCTAAATTTGGTAGCAACTGTGGTACAATAAAAAATATGACATTTATAATGACTAAATGTTTAACCGCTTCTGTAATTCTTCCCATAATTTTAATTAGTTAACAATTGTTAGTTGCTAAACTTTTTATCAATTTCTTCTATATTTATTGTAATAAACGTTTTTTTTCCAAAAGGCGACAACATTGGCTCTTTGCACAAAAATAGTTTATTTACGATTTCTTCCTGCTCTTTTATGTTTAATTTTGTACCCGTTTTAATGGCTAAACTTTTAGCTAAACTTTTAGACATGATATCAAGCTGACCAAAACTTGTGTCTGGAATGTCATTTTTAATATCTTCTAATAATTGTTCGATAATATTTTTAATTTGACTTTGAGAAATTGTTACAGGAATACCTTTTATAATAATGGTGTCCTCTAAAATTTTATCAAAAGAAAAACCAATATTTTCTAGATCTTCTTTAATTTCTACTATTAATTTGATATCAGTAATATTGAATGAAATTTCCAATGGAAACAACAATTGTTGACTAGCAGCTTCTTTAACAGTTNTATTTTCTAAAAATTCTTCATATAAAATACGTTGATGCGCTAAATTTTGATTGATGTATACAATCCCAGATTTAATACTGCTAACAATGTATTTTTGATGAATTTGGTATGTTTTATTGTTGTGTTTTTCTTCTGAAAATAAACTGGAATTTACGGTTTCTGATTGAACTTCAATATTTTCAATATTTATTCCAGTATATAGACTTTCCCATTCAATATTTTTTTCTCTTTTAAATGGAAATTGAATGGATTTTTGTTCAATACTTTTAAAAGGATTAAAGTTTGAATCAACTGTAACTTTTGGTGTTGGCGAACTTTTACCTTTAAAATCATAAGGAGTATCCATGGAAGCGTCTCTATTAAAATCAAGAATGGGTGCAACATTATATTGACCTAAACTATGTTTTATGGTTGAGCGTAAAATGGCATACAACGTTTTTTCATCATCAAACTTTATTTCAGTTTTTGNAGGATGAATATTTATATCAATGCTATTGGTTGGGACTGTTAAATATAAAAAGTAAGTTGGATGAAATCCGCCAGAAAGTAAACTGTCAAAGGCACTTGCAACCGCATGGTTTAGGTAGGCATTTTTTATAAAACGATTATTCACAAAAAAGAATTGTTCATCTCTTTTTTTCTTTGCAAATTCGGGTCTTGCTACAAATCCATTGATTTCTACAATATTTGTAATTTCATGAATAGGCACTAATTTTTCGTTTGTTTTTTTACCTAAAATGGCAACAATCCGTTGACGTAAATTGCATGAAATTAAATTGTAAATTTCATTTTCATTATGATAAAAAGAAAATGCAATAGCAGGATGGGCCAAAGCAACACGTTGAAATTCATTTACAATATGTCGGGNTTCAATAGTATTTGATTTTAAGAAATTCCGTCTTGCGGGAATATTATAAAATAAGTTTTTTACAGCTACAGATGTTCCTTTAGGTGTTGAAATAGTATCTTGAGAAATAATAGTACTTCCTTCAATTTTAACGAAAGTACCTAATTCTTGATTTTCTTGTTTCGTTTTTAATTCAACATGAGCAATAGCAGCAATAGATGGCAATGCTTCACCTCTAAAACCTTTGGTGTGTAAATTGAATAAATCTTCGGCTTTTTTTATTTTTGATGTAGCATGACGTTCAAAGCTAAGTCTGGCATCTGTTCTGCTCATTCCATTGCCATTATCAATAACCTGTATCAGCGTTTTTCCAGCTTCTTTTATAATTAATTTGATAACTGTGGAATTGGCGTCAATAGCATTTTCAAGTAATTCTTTAACTACTGATGCAGGTCGTTGCACAACTTCACCTGCCGCAATTTGATTCGCAACATGATCGGGTAGTAACTGAATAATATCTGGCATTAGAATAAAGTATGTATTTCCAAAATATAAGCAACAATACCAACTAAAATGGCTATTATTAATGCCAATCTTAAATTTGTAGATCTGTCAGTAGCACTTCTTTTATTTTTTACCCAATCGTTTTTTAAGTTGTTTTTTGAAAGTTTAATTTTTGAAATTTCAGCAGTTTCACCTTTGTTTCCGTGGTATTTTTCCTCTAAATTTTGCAAACGTTCTTTTCGCTCGTCATAATAACGAGGCTTGTAATCAAAAACATAGTGCGAACGAGGCTTAAATAAATTTCCAAACATAAGTTTAAATTAAACAGTAATAGTCAAAAATACTGAATTCTGAAGTTGTGGTCAAGTTTTGTGGATAAGAAGTCTGTTAAAACTCTCTTAAAGCGGCCATTTTAATTGCTGCTATGGCACATTCAACACCTTTATTACCGTGTATACCACCTGAACGGTCTATAGATTGTTGCAATGTATTGTCAGTTAAAACACAAAAAATTACTGGAATATCATATTTTATATTTAAATCTTTTATTCCTTGCGTTACTCCTTCACAAACAAAATCGAAATGTTTTGTTTCTCCTTGAATTACATTTCCAATGGCGATAATAGCATCTAATTTTTGAGTTTCAATCATTTTTTTACAACCAAAAATAAGCTCAAAACTACCTGGAACATCCCATCGAATCATATTTTCATTTAAAACACCATTATCTAAAAATGTTTGTTTTGCCCCTGAATACAGGTTCTCAGTTATTTCAGGATTCCATTCAGAAACAACAATCCCAAACCGAAAATTTTTCGCGTTTGGGATTATAGTTTTATCGTAATTTGATAAATTGGTTGTTGCCATTTACCTGTTATTTTTTAGATGCAAAGGTAGCTTGATTGATGTAAATATCAATATTTTTTGCTTCCTCAGCATTTGGATACTCATTTTTAATTTTTTCAAATAACTCTAAAGCTTTTGAATAATTCTCCAAGTCCATTGCTGTATTTCCTGCTTTGAAAAGGAAAAGAGGNGTAGAAAAATTATTATCTCTTAAATTTGCAGCCTTTAAATAATAGTCTAAAGCATCTTCAGGCTGATTAATATCTGCAAAAGCATCTCCAATAGCACCTTTTGCAGTTGGTCCTAATAATTCATCTTCAGATGAAAATTTTTCTAAATATTCAACAGCTTCTTTATATTTTTTTAATCTTAAATATGAAATTCCAGCATAGTAACTAGCTAAATTTCCTGCTTTAGTTCCACTATATTCCTTTGAAATATCAACAAAGCCATATTTACCATCAGCACCACTCAATCCTAAATTAAACAATGAATCAGCGGTTATAGCATTTGTTAGAGCATCTTCAAAATAAGCTTTCGGGAACGCAAGTTCGTTAGCGGCTTCTTTTTCTTTAGGAGCTTTCACATATCTTTGATATGCTAAATAACCTAAAATTGATAAAACAACAGCTGCCAAAACAACATAAATTGCTTTTTGGTTTTTAATTACCCATTGCTCCGATTTTGATGCAGTTTCGTCTAGAGTGTTAAATACACCAGCAGTTGTAGATTTATCTTCTAAAGTAGATTGTGTTTTATTTCCTTTGCTGCCTGTTTTTTTATATGTTGCCATTTATTCTAATAATTTGTAGGCGCAAAAATAGCCTTTTTAATTGGAAAGTAAAAATGCAATTATGCCTAAATTTTCATTTATTTTCAATAATTTTAAAGATTCAAAAAAAATAGATGCACTTACAAAAAATTACGTTGGTAAATTTTAAGAATTTCGAATCTCAAACATTTGATTTT
>Ga0006257_1000553_pt1 | contig 9234 bp, 9 predicted proteins | sample Deesub45470m_DNA_FD_54937 | JGI IMG/M metagenome (GOLD analysis project Ga0006257, IMG submission 54937) | Deep subsurface microbial communities from North Pacific Ocean - 450_OLKR46/470m Metagenome | ecosystem: Environmental > Terrestrial > Deep subsurface > Unclassified | place: North Pacific... | reverse complement strand
CCCTGGTCCAATCCTGCCAGCAGCAACTCGATGCCGACCCCGCCCGCCACTGCGCCGACTACAGCGCCCGTGGCGGGCGGATTTTCTGCGCCTCCGGTTGCAGCAACTGCTGCAGCCTGGTGGTCAACGCCACCCTGCCCGAAGCCCTGGTTGTGGCCGCCAGCCTCAGCCCCGGGCAGATTGCCCCCCTCAAGGCCCATGTTGAGCGGATGTTGGCCGACTGGGACGAGCAACGCGATCTCAAGAGCTACCTGCTCTGGCACCGCCAGAGTGTCGGCCTCTGCCCGCTGTTGACCGCTGGCGGCGAGTGCGGCGTCTATCCGGTCCGTCCCCTGGCCTGCCGCGCCCTGCTCGCCACCCGGCCGGCCGACTGGTGCGCGGTCGATTTCAGCAGCTTGTCGCGTTTGGAAAAAGAGCTGTTCATGGGGAGCCTTGACCGCTCGGCGGTGGCTTTTCCGACCCATTACTTCGCCGCCACGCAAGAGTTGGGGGAGGAGCTGGAGCAGCGCCTGACCCTGGCGCAGCAGCAGGCATGGGGTTTTTCCCTCAGTGGCAACTTGAATGCTCTGATCTACCTTGAACTGGAATTCTCTATCGGTGAAGTGGTGGGGCAGGGGGAAGGAGCTGTTGCCGAGTTGTTGCGGAAAAGCGGCCTTGATCGGCCGATGCTGTTACAATTCGGATCGAGGACTGTTTTGGAGGGTGCTTTCCCCCGCCCGTTGCCGGCCGAAAGCCTGGAAGAAAAAAGATGATCACGCCCCCTTGCCGCTGCCCCTGGGTCGATCTCTCCAAGCCCGACTACGTCGCCTACCACGACCAGGAGTGGGGGGTGCCGGTGCACGACGATCGCCAGCACTTCGAATTCCTGATTCTGGAAGGGGCCCAGGCCGGGCTCTCCTGGTACACGGTTCTGCGCAAGCGGCAGAGCTACCGCGCCGCCTTCGACGGCTTCGATCCCGAACTCGTGGCCCGCTATGATGCCGAGAAGGTTGCCGAGCTGCTGGCCAATCCCGGCATTATCCGCAACCGCCTCAAGGTTGCGGCGGCGATCCTCAACGCGCAGAAATTTATTGAAGTGCAGGCCGAATTCGGCAGCTTCGACGCCTACATCTGGCGCTTCGTCGACGGCCGTCCCATCGTTCGCAACCAGTTGCGCACCCTGGCCGACTACCCGACAACCTCCCCGGAATCCGACGCCTTGAGTCGCGATCTGATTCAACGGGGCTTCAAGTTCGTCGGTTCCACCATCATCTACGCCCACATGCAGGCCATCGGCCTGTTCAACGATCATGCGGTCGACTGCTTCCGCCGCCGGGCGTTGCTGGAGCTTTGCTGAACAGCTTGCAGTCCTAGCTCCAGAGCTCTTTTTATTCACGCTCTTCACACATTCAGGAATCGCTATGAAAAAAACCTTTCAAATGACCCATCCGAAGATCAAGGTTCCCCGGCTGGTCGAAGCCATCAAACATGAAGTCAAAAAATATATTCAAAGAGAGCGGAAAAAAACCCTCCCCACCGGGGTCGATTTCTGGGATTTCGATTGCCGCTTCGGCGCCGATGAAGCCAGCGCCGAGGTGATTCACCTCTCCGCCATCAATAAATCGATCTCCGAGGCCGAAGCAAAAGAGCTGCCATCCTTTTATCTCGAAATCCTGGCCAAACCCGGGCATCGCAGCAAAAAACCGGAAGGCCTGGAGAGTTTCGCCAGCGAAGAGTAGAACATCTGACAAACAGGGCTCGAGTGGGGGGTTATTGCGCAAACAGCCGGTGTTGTTGGAAAAAAATGACTCGATGGATTTGCCACTCTGCCAGGAATGCGGCGGGCGTTGCTGTCAGGGGAGTCCCGGCATCTGGGTCGATCCCGAGCGGTTTTTTGCGCTGTTTTTCCAAGGGCAACGGTTGACCCTGGAGCAGCTGCGCCCGCGCTTGCCGGCCTTGGGGCTGGTGCTTTGGGAGAACTCGGGGGTGGCAATCCCCGCTCCCCTGTCCCTGGCGTCGGGCTGCGGACTTCACGGCGCTGACGGTTGCGGTTTTTCGGCGGAAGAGCGCCCCTGCCAGTGCCTGGCGTTGATTCCTGCAAGAGAGACCCTTGCTCAACCCCAGGGGTGTCTCTGCCGGGTTCCCGAGGCCTTCAGCCGGGATGTCGGCAGGCGGAACTGGCAGAACTACTGGCAGACTGTTTAACCCACCCCGTCGAGAAAAAAGGCTCCCATGTCCCAGGAAACTTCGATCGACCACTGCCTGCAGCAGAACTTCGGTTTTTCCAGCTTTCGCCCCGGGCAGGAGGCGGTCATCGACTGCCTGCTGGCCGGGCGCTCGGCCCTGGCGATCTTCCCCACCGGCGGCGGCAAGAGCCTCTGCTATCAGCTGCCGGCGCTGCTCCTCGACGGGCTGACTCTGGTCATCTCGCCGCTGATCGCCTTGATGAAGGATCAGGTCGACGCCCTGCAGGCCCGCGGCATCGCCGCCGCCCGCCTCGATTCGAGCATCGGCGCGGCCGAGGTGCAATCGATCTACCGCCAGCTCGAGGCCGGCAGCCTGAAACTGCTCTACATCGCCCCCGAGCGGTTGGCCAACGAGCGCTTTCTGCACCGCCTGCGCGGCAGCAGCATCGACCTGCTGGCCATCGACGAGGCCCACTGCATTTCCGAATGGGGGCACAACTTCCGCCCCGAGTACATGAAGATTGCCCGCCTCGCCCAGGAAATCGGCGTCGGCCGGGTACTGGCCCTGACCGCCACCCCTGAGGTGGCCGCCGACATCCGCCGCGCCTTCGCCATCAGCGACGGCGATGAAATCCGCACCTCCTTCCACCGTTCCAACCTGCACCTGAAGGTGACCCCTTGCCCCGCCCCGCAGCGCCGCGCCCTGCTGCTGCAGCGGCTGCGCCAACAGGGCGGCGGAGCGACCATCGTCTATGTCACCCTGCAGCGCACCGCCGAAGCGGTGGCCAAGTTTCTGGATGCCGAAGGGATCGCCGCCAGGTCCTACCACGCCGGGATGCAGAACGAGGTGCGCGGCGCGGTGCAGGACGCCTTCATGGCCGGCAACCTGCAGGTGGTGGTGGCGACCATCGCCTTCGGCATGGGGATCGACAAGGCCGATATCCGCGCCGTCTACCACTACAATCTCCCCAAGACCCTGGAAAACTACATGCAGGAGATCGGCCGCGCCGGCCGCGACGGGCTCGACTCCCGCTGCGAGATTCTGGCCTGCGCCGACGATCTGACCGTGCTGGCCAACTTCAGCTACGGCGACACCCCCACCCCCGAGGCCCTGCGGCAACTGGTGGAGCAGCTGCTGGGGCAGGGCGAGGTTTTCGATGTCTCCCTCTACGATCTCTCGGGGGAGTTCGACATCCGCCCGCTGGTGATCGCCACCGTCTTCACCTATTTGGAACTGCAAGGGGTGCTGCGCTCGACCGGGCCCTTCTACGACGGCTACAAAATCCAGTTCAACCGCCCGCAGGAAGAGATTTTGGCTGGTTTCGACCCGCAGCGCGTCGCCTTTTTGCAGGCCCTCTTCGCCACCGCTAAAAAGGGGCGGCTCTGGTATCAGCTGATGCCCGGCGAGAGCGCCGCGGCCCTGAACGAGCCGCGCCAGCGGATCACCGCCGCCGTCGGCTACCTGGAAGAGCAGGGGGCGATCCAGGTTCAGGTCACCGGCCTGCGCCACGGCTACCGCCGCGAGCGGCAGGAACTCGACCCCGAAGCCCTCATCGACGGCCTGCAACAGACCTTCGCCAAGCGGGAAACCCAGGACATTGCCCGCCTGCGCGAAGTGCTCGCCTACTCCGAGCAGCGCCGCTGCCTGACCAGCCACCTGCTCAACTATTTCGGCGAGGCGATCGATGCCGACTGCGGCGACTGCAGCCGCTGCCGCAGCGGCCAAGGTGAGCGCCTCACCCGCACCGCCCCCCTCGATCCCGGCGCCGCCGAAGCCGCCATCGCCCGCCGGGTGCAGGAGGAAGGCCATGCGCCCCTGGCCCATCCCCGCCAGCTGGCCCGCTTTCTCTGCGGCATCACCAGCCCCGCCGCCAACCGCGCCCGCCTCGGTCGCCACAGCGATTTCGGCGCCCTGGAGGCGTTTCCTTTTCGCAAAGTGATGGATCTGGTTTCTTCTAGCGCAGATTGACTGGGGTAAGGCTGAACTTGACCCCTATTAAAACTCGCATAGACACAAAGAAGTCGCCGGAGGATGACTTTCAATGTGTCTTGAATGTTTCGAAAACAAGGTATATATTTTTTAAGTCCGATATTTTGGAACGGAAGATGGTGACCATGAATCTCACGGCACAGCAGAGACTCCTTGATCTATTCGGCAGGCAAAGCGTGGTACGCTCCCGTGATCTTGAACAGTATGAGATTCCCCGGGTAGAGCTCAGTCGCCTGTGCAAACGGGGAGTGGTTGAGCGCGTCGGGCGCGGTCTCTATCGACTGGCCGATGCCCAGGTCACAGAGCATCAGACTCTGGCCGAGGTTGGCAAAGCAATCCCGAACGGTGTGGTCTGCCTCCTTTCCGCCCTTCGTTTTCACGAGCTGACAACCCAAGCGCCATTCGAAGTCTGGATGGCTATTGACGTCAAAGCTCATCTCCCAAAAACTGCCCTACCAATAAAATTCGTCAGATTTTCAGGACCTGCGCTCAGTGAAGGGGTTGAAACCCACAGAATGGATGGCGTGGACATAAAAGTTTACTGCCTTGCCAAGACCGTAGCCGATTGCTTCAAATACCGTCACAAAATCGGGCTGGATGTTGCCCTGGAAGCACTTCGTGAAAGTCGGAAAAGCGGCCGGTGCACGATCGATGAACTCTGGCGTTACGCAAAGGTCTGCCGAGTTAGCAAAGTCATGATGCCTTACATGGAGGCGATGACTATATGACCCAAATTCGAGGCGCAAATGTCGCCGCTTCGGTTCGGCAGCGATTGCTTGACCAAGCCAGGTCAAAGCGGGTTGATTTCAATTTGCTGCTCACCCGTTACGGTCTGGAAAGATTTCTCTATCGCCTGGGCCGGTCGGAATACCGGGAGCGTTTTGTGCTGAAAGGCGCAATGCTTTTCCCATTGTGGGGCGTTGTCAGTTACCGTGCGACCCGGGACGTTGATCTGCTCGGGTATGGAGAAAGCGAGCTCGAAGCGCTGGTTGCGGTTTTTCGTTCAATCTGCCAAACAGAGGTGGCAGATGACGGGATCACCTTTGATCCTGCAAGTGTCCAGGCTGAAGACATCAGGGACCAGATGGAGTATGGCGGCATGAGACTCAAACTCAATGCCGACCTTGCCGGCGCACGCATTCATCTGCAAGTGGATATCGGTTTCGGCGACGTAATAACACCATCAGCAGAGTCTGCCGAGTACCCAACGCTGCTTGATCACCCTGCTCCGTCCCTGCGCGTATATCCTCGGGAAACGGTTGTCGCTGAAAAATTTCAGGCAATGGTTCATCTGGGCATCGCCAACAGCCGCATGAAGGATTTTCATGACCTGTGGGTGCTTGGCTGCCAGTTCGATTTCGACGGCCCAACGCTCGCAACAGCTCTTGCGCGAACCTTTGAGCGGAGGAATACGCCGTTGCCGGTTGAACTGCCTCTGGCCTTAACCCCGGAATTCTTTGCAGACGCTCAGAAAGTCAGACAGTGGAAAGCATTCCTCAATCGAGCAGGTCTTGCGGTAGAAGTGGACCTGGCAGAGGTTGCGCCATTTATTGCCGGCTTTGTCATGCCTTTAATAGCAACGACCAGAGTTGGGGAAAAGTTTACCGGGCGTTGGCTTGCAGGCGGCCCTTGGCAGGAATCCGTAAAATAACAAACAACCCATGAGTGGGTCGATTCTGCTCAGTTCAATTTCAGCTCACAGTTTGCCCTCCCTGCCAAGCGATTCAAACAGCTCATCATAGCGCCCGGCCAGCTCCCCCCAGTCGTAACGGGCGACATGGGCGCGCAACTCCCCCGCCTCCCGGCTCGGACTCCTGAGCAGTTCCCTCAGCTTTCCCAGCAGATCATCGAACCCGTCGTAAAGAAACCGCCCCTGCAGCGCTTCCGGCAGGTGCTCGGGGTAGGCGAGGCGCCGCGGCAACAGTGGCGTGCACTGGCAGTAGATCGCCTGCACCACGCTGGCGCCGAAGAAATCGTGGGTCGAGGTGACCGGCAGAATGTCGGCGCGCCAGAGCCAGCGGGCATAGTCGGCGAAATTCTCGGCATAACCGAACTGGACGATGCGCTCGCCGAGCCGCCGCTGCGCTTCAGCGAAGATAGGCGGGGCCTTGCGGTACGATTCACCGAGGATCGCCACTTCGAAAGCGAGGCCTTCCTCCTGCAGGCGGTAGAGCGCCGCGAAGAACTCCTCCGGCCCCTTGTCGTACTCCCAGCGGTGGTTCCAGAGAATCAGCGGCGGCGCGCCCGGCTCTTTCCGTTGCGTGGGCCGGTAAGCATCGAGGCGCTGCAGGTCGAGCCCCAGGGGGAGCACCGAACTCTTGGCCGCCAGCAGCGGCAGGCTTTCGAGTTCGTTCTGGTCGGGAAAGCTCTTGAGGAAGGCCGGCAGCTGCTGGTTGAAGCTGTCGAGATGATAGCGGGAGTTGAACAGCACCGCATCGGCGGCCAGGGCGCTGCTGTAATTGATAAAGGCGTAATGGGCGTCGCGCCGCTGCCCCGGGTCGGCATCGGTCGGTGACCAGGGGTAGGTGAGCTGGTTTTCGTGGCAATAGAGCGCGGTCGGCAGGGCGGAGGTATTTTTGCGGGTCAGGGCGAGAAAGGTGGTCAGGTCGAGCATGTCGCTGGCCAAAAGCAGATCCGGCTTGCAGCCGCTGGCCAGATACTGCCGCGCCAGAGTCACCGCCCCGCCATGCATCCGCCACTTCCAGTGCCGCCCGCTCAGGGTCAGCAGTTCGACCTGGTGACGGCTGGTGCGGGCGTACTCTTCGGCCCAGGCGGCGTGGGAGCCGGTGTGGAAGGGTTCGATCAGGGATATTTTCATCGGACACGCTCCTTCGGGATCGGAGGGATTGACAAGGGTGTGGAATGGGGTTGCGCCACAGGCCGTAGTTGCGCAGATAGACGAACGGAAAAACGGCGACCACTTGGTCGCCGTTGAAATATATTCAGTCACTGAATACATAAAATCATCAAGCCAAAAGATTTTTCTCGTCCCCCACGATCAATCCTTCAGGCACACCGTCCCACGTGCGTCCGTCTAGCATGCGGCCATTGTTTTTTTTTGCCCGCTTCTCTCCGTCCGGGCCCCAGCCTCCCCACTGCTTGAAGAAGAAGGCGACTTTCTGAACATCGCACTGCCGGCGGATGTTCGACGCCCATTGCGGCTGCATGGGGCGGGCCAACGGGCCAGATTCACCGCCGACGATGACCCAGTGGATGCGTGTTAGATCAACATCTCCCAGGTCTTCAAGAAGCGGTTCTACTGAAAGGAAGCGGATGCGAGCCTCCACGCTGCGCAGTTGGTCGATGCGGGGCAACCCGTGGGCTCGGTTCTCCACCGTCACTCCGAACCAGGCATTGCTAGGTGCACGGCGTCCTCGCATAAAATCAGCCATGCGTTCAGCGCGTTTGGTGAGGACTTGAAAGGTGTGCTGGGGAGCTTGCTCAATTACCCGGAAGATGTCCTTAATGTAGTCGTCAGGGATCTCCTCGTGAAAGAGATCGCTCATCGAGTTGACGAAGTAGACCGTCGGTCGCTTGCGTTTGAGTGGCTCATTAAGGCGGTCCGGCAGTAGGGTCAGGCCAAACCCGTTTTCGTACCCTTTCACCCCCATCGCCTGAAGGCGCCGTGCCATCCCCTCGGCGTAGCAGTGGGCGCATCCGGGCGAGACCTTGGTGCACCCTGTCGCCGGATTCCATGTCTGTTCAGTCCATTCGATTTTTGTTTTGTTGCTCATAGCTCAATTCTTTTCAGTCGCTCGCCCTTGTTTTGATTCTTGTCAAAATGCAAAAATCGAGAGCGGCGCTTTCCGTTCGTATCCATATTTACCNCCCTCCCTTCTGATAGCAATTCTCCAAGAGCCTTTTGCAGGTCGCTTTCGAACCAACCGGTCTCTTCCAACATGTCTGCGAGATCCACTATACCAAACTGCCGCGGCTCTACGCTAAGGTTATTAATCCAGAAAGATTTAACGCTCTCCAAGTCAACCCGGTCACCCTTCTCAGCCATTAATTCTTCACCGCCAAACAAGTTTGACTGCCCCGTTTTCTCCTCAGTCCGATCCTGTTTGGTTCGCGCCCGTACCTTTCTCTGAACAAAGTCAAGCTGCTCAGAGGCAGACATAAACACCTCAATTCCCTTCGGACTGCGCGTCAGGTAGACCAATTCATATTTGGTCCGGTCCCGTTCCGGGTCGAGAATCGGCNCCCAGGCTGAACGCGGGCGGCCGCCAATTCCTGGCATGTGTTCCTTGAGGTGCTTGCGGTAGAGGGTTAGCAAATACCTTTCGCGTACAGCAGGGCACATCTTCGCGGTGTTTGGCACCTCGCCGAAGATGGCTGCCATGTCCTCTTCGAATTCTTTCTGAGTGTGGGTGCGAAGGATGAAGTCATACATGAAATTAATGATAAACTCTGATTTGGGCCTTTGAAGGAGTGGCTTGAGTGTCGGGATTTCAACGACTTTCTTCCATCCCTTTGGGTCGATGAAGAAAAATGCGAAATCATCCGAACCACACCAATTGAGAACTTCTTGCCGCAAATCGAAAAATTCGCCGCAATAAGACTCTGCCACGATTTCATTTCGGGTGTTGCGGCGTAAAAAGGTTTGCAGTTTGGCATGAGAGCGCTTGCTCTTTTCGATATATAGGGCACGAAAACGAACGTCTTTCCCCATCCGGGCCAAGGTCTCCCGGCATTCAGTCATGATTTTCATCGAAATCCCGATGGACGTATCCATCAGATCATCCCGATTCTCTTCCCACGGTCCGGCGAAGCAATCGACATAGCAGATGGTTTTCTGGAATTGTCCGACGATCATGAAAAGCCGCTTGAGGTAGGCTTCCAGCAGCCTGTGCTTAACATAGGCCTGTTCACGACCTTTGTAATCCTTAAGACCTTCCATTTTGCCCCTCCAATTCAATAGATTTAAAATCTGCCAGAGCCAAAATATGTCTCAGCTTTGTTTTGATTTTCAATTAAATGCGTATTCCGGAGCTATCCGGCCACCGATTCCGCTGCAAAGTGGGCCACCCGTTCCGGAGCAAACTGGACCAGGCATTCCGCTGTAATCTGGGCCACTGA
>Ga0006257_1000545_pt1 | contig 9291 bp, 4 predicted proteins | sample Deesub45470m_DNA_FD_54937 | JGI IMG/M metagenome (GOLD analysis project Ga0006257, IMG submission 54937) | Deep subsurface microbial communities from North Pacific Ocean - 450_OLKR46/470m Metagenome | ecosystem: Environmental > Terrestrial > Deep subsurface > Unclassified | place: North Pacific... | reverse complement strand
TCATTTCCGTGGGCATATTGACCGATTAAACCTGTAATATCAGCTTGTTCACGTCCTGTAGTTTTAGAATTAGTTGTAAATAAATCATCTAAACGTTGTTCAAATTTTTCATTTCCGCCAAATAAATTTATGAGACCAGAAATATCTTGTGGAACAAATAATGAATATTGCCAAGAATTTGCTTCCGTATAATTAAAATTTACTTCGGAAGGGTCAAAAGGTTTAAACCAACCACCATTTAAACGAGCTCTCATAAAATTTGTAGTTGGATCAAAACTATTTTTGTAAGATTGTGCTCTGAGCATAAATTCAGTGTATGTTTCTGTATCTTCTTGAGCTTTTGCAAACTGAGCAATACACCAATCATCATAGGCATATTCCAAGGTTTTTGAAACAGACTCCGATTCATCTCCAGCTCTAATATATCCATACTTTTTATACGATTCTAACCCGAAATGATTCAGATTTGCACCATAGATCATAGCTTCCAAAGCCATTTTTGAATCGAAATTTGTGATTCCTTTGTTAAAAGCATCGGCAATAACGGAGACAGAATGATAACCAATCATGCATTCCGTTTCATTACTAGATAATTCCCAGACAGGCAATCTTCCACCTTGTTTATAATGTTTTAAAAAAGTATTGATAAATTCATTGGTACGTTTTTGTTCAATAATCGTATAGAGTGGGTGAGCAGCTCTAAAAGTATCCCATAAAGAAAATACGGTATAGGTTGTGTTTATGGTATCATTGTGGATTTTTTGATCCATTCCTCTATAATTTCCGTTGACATCAGAAAATGTGTTTGGAGCAATCATAGTATGGTATAAGGCTGTATAAAACACTGCTAATTTTTCTTCATCTTTACTTTTTACTTCAATTTTTTGTAATGCTTTTGTCCAAACTGTTTTTGCATTTTCTTTATAGGTATTAAAATCCCAAGAAGTAGCTTCTTTTTTTAAGTTTTCTTTTGCTCCTTCAACACTAACTGCCGATATTCCAACTTTTACAATGACTTCTTTTAAACCAGTATTAAAAGCCAATACTTTATACAATTTTTCAGTTTCTTTATTTGAATTGTTTAGAATATTATCAACTAAAAAAGGCTCTGAAAACTCCATATAAAAATAAACATGCTGATTTGTTGCCCAAGCATCTGATTGTCTAAACCCAGAAATTGCAGTTTCATTTTCAATAGTTATGTTAAAATCCAGAACTTTATCTCTATGATTTAAATCTAACAGTATTTTATTGTCTTTTTCTTTGTTGAAAGTATATTTATGAATTCCTACCCGAGTTGTGGTTGTTAACTCAACAGCTACATTTGGTTTGTCTAAATGAACTTTGTAATATCCTGGTTTTGCACTTTCAGTTTCTTTTTTGAATTCAGAAGGGATTAATTGTTGATTTTCAATATCTTCAATTGAAATCTTTTTTGAATGATTAAAAGGCATTAATAAAATATCACCATAATCTGAAATTCCTGTTCCACTTAAATGTGTGTGAGAAAACCCATAAATTATAGAGTCAGTATTATGATAACCAGAACAACCATCCCAACCAGTTAAACGCGTATCCGGACTTAATTGAACCATTCCAAAAGGCAATGTTGCTCCAGGAAAAGTATGTCCGTGCCCACCAGTTCCAATAAAAGGATTTACCAATTCATAAGCGGATTTTTCACTGTATTTTTTAGTTGATTCCTTCTTGCAAGAGACAAAAATAAAAAATAAAAAAATTAATAAGCAAAAATTGGATTTCTTCATTGTTTAATTATCAGAATATGATTGAATGTATGAATCACTTTTTCTGGCAAAGTAGAAAATATAGAAATAACAAAGTACCATTAAAAATAATGCAGGTTTAAAATCGAAATGATCTGTTAAAAAACCATAAAGAGGTGGTATAATTGCGCCACCAACAATGGCTGTACATAGTATCCCGGATGCTTGTGGTTTGTATTCTCCTAAACCATTCAATGACATTGTGAAAATGGTTGGAAACATAATAGAATTAAATAGACCAACCAATAAAATTGAAAACATAGCAGCCAAACCGTTTGTTAACATTGAAATCGCTAATAAAGAAATTGCCATCGTTGCAAATATTGCCAATACTTTTGCAGGTGCAATAATTTTAGTTAAATAAGCACCAATAAATCTACCAACCATTGCTCCAGACCAATAAAATACTACAAAAGCTGCTACAATAGCTTTATTATCTACATTTGCTAAATCTTGTTGAAGGATACTTTCAGAAATAGTTGCCAACCATTCAGTATTTTTTATAACTTCAGCTAAATTCATATCTAAAAAGTAATTCACTAAATAACTTCCAATAGCAACTTCGGCACCTACATATAAAAAAATACCAATCGCACCCATTTTTAATACCTTGTGTTTAAGTGCTTCACCATATCCAAAGCCTTCTTTTTTCTTTAAAATATTTGGTAATTTTATAAATGAAACAATTAAAGCCAATGCTAATAATGAAATTGCTAATACTAAAAACGGATTTTGAACCGCAGATGCTTCAGCTATTAAATAGGTTTCTTTTGCAGCATCTGATAATGAATCTATGTTCGCTTTATTTTTAATGGAATCACTTAATAAAAATAGTGCTCCAAAAGCAGGTGCAATTGCTGTTCCTAATGAGTTAAAAGCTTGAGATAAATTTAATCTGCTTGAAGCCGTTTCTTCTGAACCCAAAACCGCAACATACGGATTTGCAGCCACTTGTAAAATAGTCATTCCGCCTGCCAAGATAAAATATCCAAGTAAAAATAGGGGAAATAATCGGTATGATGCCGCAGGATAAAACAGTAAACATCCAATTCCCATAACACCTAAACCGAGTAAGATTCCTTTTTTATATCCAATTTTAGATAAAATATAACCTGATGGAATAGAAAGTAAGCCATAAGCCATGAAAAATGCGAATTGCACCAAACCTGCTTGAAAAAAGGTCAATTCAAAAACTTCTCTAAGCCTTGGAATTAAAGAATCTACTAAAACAGTAATAAATCCCCACATAAAAAATAGTGAGGTTAAAATGATAAAAGCCTTGTTGTATTTTTTGGTTGTGTTCAAGTTGAATTATTTTAGGATTAAAAACAATAAATATAAAATTAATATTAGAATGATTTACATTTAAAGGAATAAAAAAAGAAGGTGTATTTTGATTTATACACCTTCTTTTTTAAAAATAAAAAGTCAATAAAATTTTACAATTTAAAACTTAATCTTCCAAAGAAATAAGCTCCATCTGAACCCATTTGTACTGAATCTGCAAAACCACCTTGGNCAGTCCATCCGTCAAACTGTGGAGTAGCATATTTATTTAAAATATTATTACCACCAATAGTAAAGGTTAATGCATCAGTAAATTGATATGAAACATTTAAATCAACAGTCATTGCTCTTTTATAAATATCAGTAGCAACTGCATACAAAGCATCAGCCTCAGCAAATGTTTTAGGAGGAGAGTCTACCCATTGAAAGTCTTGCAATTTAACTTGACTAAATTGAGTAAGAACAGCATTTGCATTAAATTTTCGATTTTTATAACCTAAGTTTAATCCAAATTTATAATCAGGTGCAGCCGCTTTTAAATAAGCTTGAGAAAAGGGTCCAAAGAAAGTTAACTCAGCTTCCTCATCGCTAATACCATCGAAATTGGGTGTGTTAATATTTTTTATTTTTAGGTTATTAATATTTCCAATCAATCCAATATTTAAGGAGCTTTCACTGTTTAATGTTGCATTGTATGTAAACACCAAATCAACACCTTGAGTTCTGGTATCTACACCATTCGCAAAAAATTGAGCTGCTTCAACACCAGGAATTCCCAAACCAGAGGCATCAAAATTATCCGTTAAAATAATTCTATTATCAACGCTAATAGAATAGGCATCAACAGTTGCAGTAAAATCACCTTTTTTAAAGGTAAAACCAATACTTCCATTAAATGCTTTTTCTTCTTTCAATTGTTCTATTCCAAAAGCTTTTGTAACAGTGCTATTATTTGCAGAGAGTAATGAAGTAAGTGAGGTTCCACCTACAATATTTGTAAATATTAAGTTGTAATATAATTGCGCTAAAGAAGGAGCTCTAAAACCTGTTGATAACGAACCGCGGAATGATAAATTATCATTCACTTTTAATCTACTTGCTAATTTGTAGTTAAAAGTACTTCCAAAATCACTGTAATTTTCATAACGTACTGCAACGGCAGCTAAAAAACTTTCGCTTAAATTAAATTCAGCATCAGCATAAAGTCCAACATTAGTTCTGTTTCTGTCAACTTCATTATCAGGACTGTATCCGGGAAATCCTTGTGATCCTCCTGGTAAATCTTCACCATTTGAATCATAAGCTACAGTTTGAATTGCTGGATTTGTAATTGGCAATCCTTCGTCATCATATAAGGCATAAGAAGCTTCCTCACCAGAGAAAATCAAGAAATTCTCGGTTCTAAATTCCATTCCAAAAGCAAGATTGACTCCACTAGCAGCTTCTTCAAAATATTTATTGAAATCAACTCCTGTTGTATTCTGAGATAAACTATGTCCACCTGCATCAAAATCTGTAGGGGAAGCATCTTGCATAGATGCATTATTAGAGTTTTTAATGTAATAATGAAAATTATTTTTTCCGAAAGTATTGTTAAAATCTACATTCCAACCATTTGCCATTTGATGTTTTAAACCAGTAGAAACAGATACATCGGTAATAATTGAAGTAATTTGTGGCGTAAATCCATTTGGATATAAACTTGGAACTGAACGATTGTCGGAATCATCAGGATTTCCATCTATATATGGATATCTTGAAAAAGCATTTGCATTGGTATCCTTATAATTTCTACCACCGAAAGCATAAAATTCTGTATTTTCAGAAATTGGCACAGAAGCATTTATCATAAAATTAAATCCGTCTACAGCAGCACTTCCGTAGCCTTTTCTCCAATCAAAACTTGGGCGTAATGTTTTTTCTTTAGATAATAATTCAGTAGTAAAGTTTATAAATCCTTTTTCACCAATTTTTACACCATAATTTAAGTCTAATTTTGTGGTTTCACCGTCAAAACTTTTATCTTTTCCGTCTAATCTGTTTTTACCTTCAACATTAAAAAGTTCAGGTTCCCATTCGCCTTGTGTATCATAAATTTCCTTTGCATAATTACCTCCAACTTTGGTACTATAAGCTCCATAAGTAATACCACCTGTTAAACCATCAGTATTATCCTTCAAAACAATATTAATAACCCCTGCAATGGCATCTGAACCATATTGTGCGGAAGCACCATCTCTTAAAACTTCAATTCTTTTTATAGCAGCTGCTGGAATTGCATTTAAATCTGTTCCAGAATTTCCTCTACCACGTGTACCAAAAATATTTACCAATGACGATTGATGTCTTCTTTTTCCATTGATTAAAACCAATGTTTGGTCTGGTCCAAGTCCTCTTAAAGATGCAGGTACAATATGATCTGCACCGTCAGATCCCGATTGCTTCGTAGCATTAAATGATGGAGCCGCATATTGTAAAATTTGTGTGATTTCTACATTTCCATTTTTGGTGGCAAGTTCTGCAACATCAATAATATCCACCGGAACGGGAGTGTCAATAGCTGTTCTTTTTGTACTTCTGGAACCTACAATTTGTACTTCATTTAATTGTTCTCCACTTTCTAGAGTAACATTTATGATGGCAGATTTAACCAAAACTTCTTTTGATTGAAATCCAACATAGCTAAATACTAAAGTAGCGCCTTGTTTAACTGTAATTTTGTATTTTCCATTAAAATCGGCAACAGTACCGTTTGAAGTTCCTTTCTCAACAACACTTGCACCTGCTAAAGGTTCGGTTGAAGAATCAGTTATTGTTCCTGTAACAACCTCTTGTGCTATTGCTATGTTTGTAATAAAACATAGAATTAGTAATAAAATGTGTGTTCTTTTCATTATAAGTTTGATTAATGTTCAAATCAAATATACAATTTATTACGATATTTCTATTTTTTGTTTGTAATTTTAATACAACTATTATTATGTGTATAAACATTATTTTATAAACATTGTAAATAGTATATTTGCACCTCCAAAAATTTAAATAATGAAGGCAGGAATTGTAGGATTACCAAATGTTGGCAAATCAACTTTGTTTAATTGTTTGTCAAATGCGAAGGCACAAAGTGCTAATTTTCCTTTTTGCACTATTGAACCTAATATAGGTGTTGTAAACGTACCGGATAACAGATTAACAAAATTAGAAGAATTGGTAAACCCAGAGCGTGTTTTGCCAGCAACAGTAGATATTGTTGATATTGCAGGTTTGGTTCGTGGAGCTAGTAAAGGAGAAGGATTGGGAAATCAATTTTTAGCAACCATTCGTGAAACAGATGCAATTATACACGTTTTGCGTTGTTTTGATAATGACAATATTGTTCACGTAGACACTACTGTGAACCCAGTTAGAGATAAAGAAACGATTGATATAGAATTGCAATTAAAAGATTTAGAATCTTTAGATAAAAGACTTGAAAAAGTTAGAAAAACTGCTAGAACTGGAAATAAAGAAGCCCAAAAAGAACAAGAAGTTTTAGAAAAAGTGAAGAAAGGGTTAGAAGCTGCAATATCTGTTAGAGCCATTGATTTATCTGACAAAGAAAGAGAAGAATATGTAACACCTATAAAATTTATTACAGATAAACCAGTGTTATATGTTTGTAATGTTGATGAAAATTCTGCTGTAAACGGAAATAGTTATGTAGATGCGGTTAAAGAAGCAGTAAAAAATGAAAATGCTGAAATTATTGTTTTGGCAGTAGGTACGGAGGCAGATATTACAGAATTAGAAACTTTTGAAGAACGACAATTATTTTTAGAAGATTTAGGTTTACACGAGCCCGGAGCTTCAGTTTTAATCAGGTCGGCTTATAAATTATTAAATTTACAAACCTACTTTACTGCGGGCGTTAAAGAAGTTAGAGCTTGGACTATCCATATTGGTGATACTGCACCACAAGCTGCAGGAGTTATTCACAGTGATTTCGAAAAAGGTTTTATTAGAGCTGAAGTGATTGCCTACAATGATTTTGTACATTATGGCAGTGAAGCTAAAGTAAAAGAAGCAGGTAAAATGCGTGTTGAGGGAAAAGAATATATTGTAAAAGATGGCGATGTGATGCATTTTAGATTTAATGTGTAATTGGGTATCAAGTATCAAGTCTTTACTCTTTAGTCTTTACTCTTTAGTCTTTAGTCTTTAGTCTTTAGTCTTTAGTCTTTAGTCTTTAGTCTTTAGTCTTTAGTCTTTACTCTTTACTCTTTAGTCTTTACCCTTTTTCACTTTCCAATTAGTCTGTTGATAATTATTTTAACAGACTTTTTTTTATTTCTTAAAGCAAAATAGTACTTTAGCACCACTTCAAAAAGCATACATAAACAAATGATAGAACAAACTGAATATACAGAGGATAATATTCGTTCATTAGATTGGAAAGAGCATATTAGACTTCGTCCCGGAATGTATATTGGTAAATTAGGTGATGGCTCATCACCTGATGATGGTATTTACATCCTGATTAAAGAAGTTTTAGACAACTCTATTGATGAATATGTTATGGGTGCAGGTAAAACCATTGAAGTTATCATAAAAGAAGAAATGGTTACTGTTCGTGATTATGGGCGAGGAATTCCCTTAGGAAAAGTGGTAGATGTTGTTTCTAAAATGAATACTGGTGGTAAATACGATTCAAAAGCATTTAAAAAATCAGTTGGACTGAATGGAGTTGGAACCAAAGCTGTAAATGCACTGTCATCTTATTTTAGAGTGCAATCTTATAGAGATAATCAAACAGTTTTTGCAGAATTTGAACAAGGAAATATTACCCTTGAAGAAAAAGCGCAGGAAAGCACTCATAGGAAAGGTACCAAAGTAACTTTTGTCCCGGATAAAGCAATTTTTTCCAAATATAAATTTAGGACTGAATACATTTCTAAAATGATTAAAAATTATGTGTACCTCAATACTGGGTTAACTATTATTTTTAATGGAGAAAAGTACTATTCAGAAAATGGTTTAAAAGATTTATTAGATGAAAATATTGATGAAGAATCAAAATTGTTCCCAATAATTCATTTAAAAGGTGAGGATATTGAAGTGGCAATAACCTATAGCAAGGCACAATACAGTGAAGAATATCATTCGTTTGTAAACGGTCAACACACAACACAAGGAGGAACGCATCAAAATGCATTTAGAGAAGCTATTGTTAAAACCATACGAGAGTATTTTGGTAAAAATTATGAATCTTCTGATATTCGAAAATCCATTGTCTCAGCTATTAGTGTAAAGGTGATGGAACCTATTTTTGAAAGTCAAACAAAAACAAAATTGGGTTCTACTGAAATGGGTGGAGGCTTACCAACTGTTAGAACTTTTATCACCGATTTTGTAAGAAGAATTTAGACAATTACCTGCATAAAAATTTAGATGTTGCTGATAAAATTCAAAAGAAAATACTTCAAGCTGAAAAAGAAAGAAACGATTTGTCGGGTATTCGAAAATTAGCACGTGATCGTGCAAAAAAAGCTAGTGTACATAATAAAAAATTACGCGACTGCAGAGTGCATTTTAACGATTTAAAAAAAGAAAACAGGCTTGAAAGTACCTTATTTATTACTGAAGGAGATTCAGCAAGTGGTTCAATAACAAAATCGAGAAATGTAAATACACAAGCTGTATTTAGCTTACGTGGTAAACCACTGAATTCGTATGGAATGAACAAAAAAATTGTATACGAAAATGAAGAATTTAATCTTTTGCAAGCCGCTTTAAATATTGAAGAATCATTAGAAGAATTACGCTATAACAATATTGTAATTGCAACCGATGCCGATGTGGATGGTATGCATATTCGATTGCTTTTAATTACCTTCTTTTTACAGTTTTTTCCAGAATTGATTAAAGAAGGTCATTTATACATTTTGGACACACCTTTGTTTAGGGTTCGTGATAAAAAACAAACTTTTTATTGCTATTCACCTGAAGAAAAACAAGAAGCAATAAACACTTTAAAAGGAAAACCTGAAATAACNCGATTTAAAGGATTGGGTGAAATTTCTCCCGATGAATTTGTGCATTTTATTGGAGAAGATATTCGTTTAGATCCAGTTATGCTTGATAAAGAAATGCCGATTGATAAAATGTTGGAATTTTATATGGGTAAAAATACACCAGACAGACAAAAATTTATCATTAGCAATTTAAAAGTTGAATTAGATAT
>Ga0006257_1000530_pt1 | contig 9419 bp, 8 predicted proteins | sample Deesub45470m_DNA_FD_54937 | JGI IMG/M metagenome (GOLD analysis project Ga0006257, IMG submission 54937) | Deep subsurface microbial communities from North Pacific Ocean - 450_OLKR46/470m Metagenome | ecosystem: Environmental > Terrestrial > Deep subsurface > Unclassified | place: North Pacific... | reverse complement strand
ACCAGACAAAGACGAAAATATAAAGATCCTATCCGATTACGATAGTGAATCGACTCAAAACTTAGAACTTTTAAAAATACTGAATAAATGGCTCAATAAACTTGGCCTTGCCTCATTCTTTGACATAAAACTTCTGGAAAATGGGGAATTCACACAAGCGGTGGCAACACCAATCAACCAAGATACATCTCGGCCTCTGACAGATATTGGCTTTGGTGTCAGTCAAGTTCTCCCAATACTGGTTAAAGGCATTACGATCAAGAAAAACGATTGGCTTGTTGTTGAACAACCTGAGGCTCAACTTCACCCGAATCCACAAGCCGGCCTAGCTGATTTTTTCTGTTCAATGGTTAAGTGCGGTCGAAATGCCATTGTGGAAACACATTCTGTTGAACTCTTTCACAGGTTAAGACTAAGGGCATCAATGGATAAAAAATTGGCTGAAAAGATCGGGGTCTATTTTATACATGCGCCCGAGAATGGGGTTTGTTGTGAGCCAATACCTGTCCCACTAATGGAAAAAAGTGAATTCGATTGGCCAAAAGGTTTTTTGCCAGAGGGTATTAAAAATGAGATGGAAATCCTTGCTGCTCGTTTGGCGCGAAAGGAGATCGAGTAATTGGAGCCTATCTATTTATTTGACCCTTGGCTTGTAGAGGTCAGTCATTTGGATACACCAGAAGTCGCTGCTAAACGGTATGAAGCTCTAATTGCGCTTGGAGACCTGCATCGAAAATATGGTATGAGACCCGTTTGCTTTTTACCTTATGACCGAATTCAAGAATTTTATTCGGAAAAGGCGAACTCTCAGAGAAGGGACTGGCACCAGGTTTTTAGAATCATGACTAGTATTTTTTTAGCAGAAAAACAGGGCCAGCATGTTGAAATTCTTGGCACACCTTGCCCAGATCTTCCAGAGGATTGGCTATGTGCGCTTGGTGAGTGTGGATGTGATGAGGAAGCGCCAAGTTGGCGTAAGCCTGTAGTTTTTTTGGCTGAGGTTAGATCTAGTGCCTGGCCGAATCATGCCGAAAAAAATAGGGTATTGAGTTATAAAGCTAAAGACGGTGAAGAAAAATATGAACGAAATCTTGTTTGTATTGAGAATTACAGACAGCATGCATTCTTTGAATCCGATCTCGATCCTTGGCGACTCGGCCATGACCCCGATTCCACCAAAGTTCTTCCACGGCCCATTGAGGATGACATTCTGCCATTAACTTTTACGTTCACACAAATCTTTAATAAGTTACAGGAAAAAATAGAATGGACCTGTGGTCAGTCAGAGAAGGCATATTTTATCCCTGAAGAGGGCTGGGATCCAAGAAGGTTCAACAGACACGACTGGCGTGAAACAAATATTTTTCCTAAAAATACTGTTAAGGAATCTAGGTCAAAACATAATGGACGAAGCGGTTATGTTGATCGAGAAAAAAGAATTTGGTTATGGCACAATGAGGAACAACATTGGGACGTTCAACTCACTGGCAGGGAGTATTGGTCAATTTCAAACAATGGAAATGTTTTAAAAAGGCACATCTAACGCCATTTGTCAGCAAAGACACCTTTATAGATCTCATCATTACAAAAACAATCGACTTCTTTTGCCCTGTTTGTCGTCCAATATTTGGGCGGCGCACGCATCACATCATCCCAAATAATTAATGGGGTAGTTTGGCTTTTTTTCTCAAGGCTTGGCGCAGAGTGTTTAACCAGCTCTGCTGCCATCAATATCCCGGCCAAAACGGATTGATGGGCCAGTGGCACGGTTGCCACTCTTCCAATCCCACTCAGATCAATGCCAACCTGCCCACATATGACCCCTGAATATACATCCTGAACACGCTTACCGATCCAATCTCTCAGTTTTCCCTTTGACAATTCAAGATATTTTTCGATGGTCTGGATTTCCCCTTTTTCAAGCGGCTTTTCTTTCACCCAAAGCATAACTAATTTGTCATGGGGTATTCCCAAAGCTTTCGCCGCCAACTCCGTTTGGCTCAAGCTGGTTCCTTTTGGGTGGTAAAAACAACCGAGGCATGCACTGTTCCCCAAAAAACGGTGCCATGATGCGCCAAGGCCGCTATCGCTGGTCCAACCGTTGACCACAAGGCGTGGCAAGAGAGCTTGGGCAGCACGTCGACCTTCCACATTGTCTACAGAAACACAAATCGTTGGGAGTTTATCAATCCCGGAGTAATTACTGGCGAAATCCTCGAGTGAGGATGGCCATAATTTCAGAGTGAAGTCAGTGTTGAGTAGTTCGCGTTGCGCCAGTTGAACTTTCCCCATACCGACATCGGCATAGGTCGTCAGACTGTATCGTTGCAGATTGGAAAGTTCAATATCTTCTGGATCAATAAGATGAAGTTCTCCAGCCAGGCCTGCATGTCTTGACAAAGCCCATAGAGCCGGGTTGCCAACCGCCCCGATCCCGGCAACAGCGACCTCTCCGACATTCATTTTAGGCAGAGGATCAGTTTTTCCGGAACTCGGACCGTAATCCAGTAATGACAGAGAAATGTCGGGGAATTCCGCTCGCGCGGAATCTGGCCGAACGAATATGGTCTGAAAAACCCTCCACGCAGCCAAGGCGGCGGCAGCCCCAGCGCTATATGGATTGTTGGGTCCGCCTGCAGGCATACCAGTAAAATTTCCCACTTGGGCAACCCAACCACTCACTCGAGCCAAAAACCCGTTATTCCCAAAAGTGGTGTCCCCGACATGCACAACAACCGTCGATTGTTCCAGGCAACACCTGATCTCTATTTCTGGATTGATGGCAAGAGCGCTTGCTGAGATGGTTTCCCTCGCAGTCTCGTTTCCGGAGATGGAAAGAATCGGGTAAAGCCGGGCCAGCAAATTTACAAGCAGCTCAGCAATCCACTTTTCATTCCCTTCAACTGAGCATCTTGGGCCAAGATGTATCCCAACAATGTGCCCTGACAAAACTCTTTCTAACTCCTCGCGAGTAATGCCGAGATGTGCTCCAATTGCCGAATATGCACGAGAAAAAAAAGGTGCCAAGGCCATTAGTTCGCTCCAGCTGGTGCCCAATTAACTTGGAGGTTGGGGGGTTGAAGGACAAGGTTGGGATTGGCATTAAGTACACAGGTTTTCCAGATGGTATCGAGTGTGGAGAACAGCCCTACATGCTTTCGATATAGCATCCAGTCGTCACCTGTGTGCTGCGGGTGTTCGTGGTATTCACGGATGCCACGCATGCATAAGAAAGGTTTCTTGGTTAAGGGGTGTCCATCTAGTAATACATTGAATGCTTTTTTGTTGTCGCCAATGTGATTCCCCCGATGCAGCTTGTCATAAGACAATTCCTCCCAGGTGAATGGGTCACAAAACACCACGGAAGGGGCACGTTGATCAAAATCGTCAAGGGATATCCGAGTACCGAATGCCCTGCCTGTCAGCGCGTGAAGCTCAGCGGTCATCAAATATTGCGGTTTAGCACCAGGCGGTATCTTAACGCCGAGAGGAATGGGGGGCAGTTTGGCCCCGGGAGGTGGATTAACCGGCAAATGGATCATTAAATTTTTACGCGGAATAAAGACAGCCTCGACAAATGGGTATTGCACGGTTTGTATAATAATCCCGCGTTTTCTGAGGGTATCAGCCTGCCCTCTAAGGCGCTTGACTTCCTGCTCAAATTTCAGTTTTGAAACACGGGAGTCGATTTTCATTCAGCGCCGCCTGCACCAACCTTGAGATTCAAAAAGAGTCGCGCTCCGTCCACAAGGACTAATTCCTCGATTTTCTTCGTCGGGTCAAGGGCCACACCCTCATCGTTATGAACCTCCCATTCGTCTACTGGCCTCCCGGTGTTATTGCTATCCTTGAGAGCTTGGTTTCGGGCGACCTTAATGGGTTCGTTGATATTTGCCTCGACTAAAACATCTACGCCATTTACGATAAAAATCAGGGTAATTTTGTTTTTCGATGTCATAATTGCCTCCCTAACACTAGTTGATATTCTTATTTAATTTCGTTAGCGAAAAAACTTTTTAACTTTTAACAGCATAGACCCGGGTTGTGGCTCGCCACCCATAGGCCCACCTTCAACTTCAAAAATTGATTTTACTTCTCTTTTGGAGAGCTCTTTCCACCTTCCATCGGTCAGCCTAAATGTTGCCCACTTTGCAAAATCGGCAGGTCCTGAACCAAAGTTAGGTACAACGATGGAGAAGCCTCCCTCTATGGTGACAATGCAGTACCGATCGTCTGCTGCGGAATGGTAAGCCCACCCGGGATGACTGTGCACTTGCGCCAAAAGTCTTAGCCCCGTACTTGCTAAGTGCTTATTTAAAGCAAAGAGGGTTTCCGAAGTGACAAAATACCCTACACCATCCTCACTTTTTATGGAATCCTGTGGAGGGATAAGAATTTTTTCAACTTTGCAGGTATTTTCATCGGTGATATGTCCAAGCCAAAGAACAAGTCCTTCGCAACCCTGCCGTCCGAAATGCCGGAGAGCTTTAGTTGTCTCTTCGAGGAGTTGTTGCGAGATATGAAACTTTTCAATCAATTCCATTAATAACCCATTGATCGTGTCGAAGAAGCATTTGAAATCCCAGGTAAGTTAGCTCTCTTTCTACATCTTATGCAATATTAGAGGCCTTTTCGTCAGTGGAGAATGGCAAGGCGTTATCCTCCACCAAAGTGAAAGTTTAAATGCTTTTTTATACACCCTCCGGTGAGAGGCGGCAAGAAATGAATTCCCGCAATAGGGTCACCTCGCCTCGCGTTGGAATAGGGGGACACCATACCTATTCAGTGGCTTTCCTACGCACTTTGCAAACTCAGCCAACTGCTAATTCCGATGGTAGACCCCATTGCCCTCTTATCTTGGCCCGACCCCGAAAAGTCAAGAACCGGCCCCATTGCCCACCCCGCTTACAGGTTTCCAACGATTGCAGTGCACTTTTCTGCATTTTGAAATAGCGTCACGATATAGCCGCCCGGGTAATTTTGATTTACTACGGCGATTACAGCCTCGATTTCCTTTTCTAGGCGCTGCGTGTCGACTGATTGCAACTGCAAAGAAGCAGTCATCAAAGCACGAGCAGATGTTGGAATATTTTTATAGTAAATCTGTTTGATGATTAAACTTCCTGATTCGCAGATATTGTCCATTTTAATAAAATTTCTTCCTGTCGCCTTAAATTTACTTAAAATATTTTTAATAGCTATATTTAGTTTGACATTTAGCTCGTAGGAATTAATAAGCAAAATAGCATTGGTGGATTCGTTGAAGAGGCTCTTGTATTGGGGCGCATCAGGGTTCTGAAGTCGACCAATTTCCTTTTTGTAGAGAGCCGCCAAATTTGGACGGTTCGAGGCCATGACGAGAGATTCAATTGCCTCCTCAAGGCTGATATTTTTCTGCCCAGCAACGACTACCTCGTCACGTTTGAGCACGTAGTTGTAGCCTGATAGTGAGACTTGCTGTTGAAGGTTTATCTGGTTTTTGTCTTGGGCGACAAAGTCTCTCGGAAGGATGCTGTTCTGGGTGTTATTGTGCCGAGTAATCTCATCCTTGAGGAGGTCGCTGTTCTTGCCTGTTTGAATTACCCGAAACGCAACTGACAGCGCTTCAACATTTGCACCTTTTTTCACTGCTTTACCTATGGTGCTATACGTTTGAGCACCGTTCACGATGCTCGCATTTACCGCCCTAAAGAAGCCAAAGTCTCGCTTGTTCCCATTTTCTGCGTTCTTTTTGATTTCATCACAGATGACAGTAATCCCGTTGTTGAAATACCAAAATAGATCTGGCCTCTCGGTTATTGTCTTAGTAATCAAAGTGTTAACTGGTGTCTGACCTAGTGAGTTCCTTATGTTGTCCCGATACAACCCATCACCGAAGGTGTCCCACCAGTCTGCGAGTTTTGCACCCTCAATCTTGCCAAAATATGCGCGATACGGATCATCGACAACGCCATAGTCGCGAAGCAGAAACTCGATGTCGATGTTCCGCTGACCAATTGAACGGGTCAGAGATTCAGTCATTCTTTTTCTCGAAAGAAGATGAAAAGTGAAACATGGGTCATCGTCTTCATCGTCTCCGTTTAGGTCCGCCATCATTTCTGCGATCGCATCTGTTGCTGGATGGGCCAGTTCATCTCTTGATGTGTAGGCTAGAATTATGTCAAATTTTGTCCCAAATTCCCTGATCTTTGAAAGATCTAGGCTCCTATCGGAAATACGCTTGTCAAACTTTGCGATCCGCCCCTCGATCAGGTCGTATACCCCTGACCGGAAGTCTCGAACTTCAGAGGCCGATGGTTCAGAACTGCCGTTCTTTATCAGCTTTGACTGAACAATAACAAGGCGTTTACGGTGCTCGTCATAGTAGAGTGCATCGATACCATTGTCTTTATCACAATCAGTTACAGATTTGGCTGCCGCATCATAAGAGCAACCAGACATCCAATGAACTCCGTAGGCTGCTATGCAACGTGACTGAATCTTGTCGCTAAACTGCTCCCCCTTGTGTTTTTGCAAGTCGCTTAAGTCAAGATGCTGGGAGAACATTTCCTGGAGCTTTCCCACTAGTTGGCTAACTTGAACATTCATTTTATATTCCTTTAGTTTTTGCGCCGAAAGCGTCGATCTAACTCCTAGGTGGGCGGAGTAGCGAGGCAAATAGGGGGACAGTATACCTATTCAGTGGCTTTCCTAGACACTTTGCCAAATCCGCCACCTGCGTTCAAGTTATCAAGTCCATTGCCTATTTTTGCCCCTGAAAATCGACACATAAGCTTCTTTCTGGGGGTGAAATTGACACTTTTAGTTAGCATTTCAGACCCTTAGCTTGGTCCGACCCCGAACAGTAATTCGTAAGGGGGCGGTTAGGCCGGACCCCAGGTTCGTTGATTAAAATTCATCGTCTGCAATGTAGAAATTGTTTTCACAATTTGGACACTCTTCGTTCATAAGTGCAAGGCAGCGCGTTACGCTTGAATCACTTTCACCGTAACTCATTGTTTCATGCTGACATTTACTGCATATTGCTCGTACGCATGGAGAATCAGTGCCGTAATCATTCACTTCGGTGTCGTAAATAATTTCGCATTTAATTTTAGCCATTGTTTTTGCCTCCAAAGTGCACGACTCGCGTACCAACACCCAGATACTCATAGGCAGCAGCTGCTTTCATCACCAGATCATTATCTCGGCAGATCAGAATATGGCAGAACGAGGCCAACCCGGCATGCGTCATGTCACTGAAGGACGCTGTGAACCGACGCTGCTTGTTCATGTTGGAGTCTCGGTAGTATCCGAGAAAGTTTAGCTGATGGTAGATGCCGTTCACCTTCTCAGGCATAGTTCTCGCGCGGTCAGCATCCGCCTCAAACGGAAAAGGTTTTATACCAAAGAAAACTTCCTGGTCGACTTCAGGCCCAGGGAGACGTTCCTGCACAAGAGACCAGATTTTGCCCACAACGTCCGGCCCTCGAATGTTCTTCAAGACTTTCGGGCCAATCCCCGTGGCCTGCTCAAAACTCTTTATAGGGTTGGCCAGCTCAGAGTTCAGTTGCAGCGCGACGTTTTTATATTGCTCTCGCAAAATTTCGGGAAGCATAACGACAGCCTCTTCAAGTGCAGCGTGAACTTCCTCAGTCACCTCAGGTGAAGATTCTAACTCTGCCAAAGACGACGCAAGCAAGTCACCCAATTCTTTCACTCCACCCGAGAAAATTTCCTCGTAGGACTGATCTTCACGCCCCCCGTAAAATTTCTGAAGCATGCCGCTAAGGCCAAAGCCAATCTCAGGAAGCGAGTTCACATTGTCGATGTAGCTACTAAAGGCATCGAAAGGGTTGACCACCCTGACCTCGGCAGTGCCTGTTTGTTTGAAATTCTTGTCCAGAATGGGGACCAGATACTGGGCGCCGATCTGATGCAAAATGTTCAAAAAGGTTTTCTCATACCCCACTGAGCGACGGATCTCCGCCAGATTTTCGTTGGAATATACCGGTGTTAACGATGCATGCTTCAACAGATGAGCTACGCAATGGGGGTCGCCTTTCGTCATAAGATCCAAGACGTTGTGGTCTAGATAGGCTAGCCGTTGGGGCTGAATCCTATCTTCCTGCATACTAACACCAAGCATCTATTAGTCCCGTAACTTCAAATTGCATACGACGGCAGCCAGCGGCGATTAAACTGCCCCTATACTACAAAACACCCCGGCTCCACCTCGCGCACCTGCCCCAGCGCCGCCAGAGTTTCGAGCAACTCGCCAACCTTGTCGGCGCGGGCGCGCTGGAAGGTGCGGGCGAGGGTTTCGGCGGTGATCGGGGCGGCGGCGCTGGCGAGGGCGGCGCGGACGGCTTGTACTTGTTCGGGGAGGGTTTTCGGCCAGGGGAGTTTGGCTTTGGGGGCGATTTTGACGGCCACTTCTTCGCCGATGTTGAGGTCGTCCTGAATGGTGATTTGCGAGCCGTGCGGCTGCTGGTATTCGGGGCGCAGCCAGCGGATCAGGCCTTGTTCTTCTTCCCGGGCCCGTTCGCGGTTGAGGGCGACGACCTTTTCGAGGATTTCGGCGTCGCTGAGGGTGGCGTGCCAGCTGTAGGCGGTAAAGACGGCGGCGTCGAGCTCGTCGTGCAGCTGTTTGAGGATGGCGACCAGCCCTTGTTCGTGGATCGTTTTCTCTTTGGCGGTCAAGATTATTGTAGGGGCGCGATTCATCGCGCCCGGTGTCGTTTCTGGCGTTGTCGTGCCAAGGGCGTCATAAATGCCGCCCCTACATTTTTCGATCTCCCGCAACTTCTCCAGCACGTTGTACATGCCGGTCAGGGTCAGGTCGGGATGGAGCGCCTGCTGGCGTTTGCGGTGGGCGTCGAGCTGCTCGGCGAGGGCGCGGATGGTCTGCTTTTGCTCGTCGCTGGCGGCGGGAAAAGGGTATGTTTCGAAGCATCGGGTTTTGACATACACGGAGTCGTTGCCGACCCCGAGCCAACTCCCTGCTGCCATTGCCCAAACGACATGTAACCGACTGGAGAGAACTCCCAAGACAAAGGCGTCTTTACTGGCGATGACGGCCAATTTGTTGTCGGGGAGGATGTTCTGGCCGAGAAAGACAAACGTGCGGTGCTTGGAGGTTTCGACGGTAGCAATATAGCGACCGAGGCCCACTAGCGACTTACGCAGCTCCTGCCTGGGTTTTCCGAACAACCACCAAAATTTCGCATAGCCTGCCCCATCCTTGCTGTGACCTTTGGCATCTCGTTCTGGCTTGACCCGTTCTATGACCCACTGGTAGACCTCGGGAAAGCGACTTCGAACCTCCTCTGCATCAAGGCCGAAGAGATCGATAACCAACACGCCACGAGGGGTTGCTGTCAGGTCGCGACCATTCCGATAAGGTCGGATGTGTTCTTCCAAGCCGGGAACTCGTCCAA
>Ga0006257_1000527_pt1 | contig 9434 bp, 9 predicted proteins | sample Deesub45470m_DNA_FD_54937 | JGI IMG/M metagenome (GOLD analysis project Ga0006257, IMG submission 54937) | Deep subsurface microbial communities from North Pacific Ocean - 450_OLKR46/470m Metagenome | ecosystem: Environmental > Terrestrial > Deep subsurface > Unclassified | place: North Pacific... | reverse complement strand
CGCTCATCTCGAACAGGGTCTGCCATTCGGCCAACGGCATCACGCGTCCGTTCGGGTTGCCCGGCGAGCAGACGTAGATCAATTGCGTGCGCTGCCAGACAACTTCGCTCAACTGGGCGAAGTTCAGCGCATAGTCGTCTTCGGGCAGCGTATTGAGAAAGTGTGGCATGGCACCGCCCAGCAGCGCCGCACCTTCGTATATCTGGTAGAAGGGATTGGGGCAGACCACCACCGGATTGAGCTTGCTGCGGTCGATCACGGCTTGGGCGAAGGCGAACAGGGCTTCGCGGCTGCCATTTACCGGCAATACTTGTGTTCTGGCATCGGGCGCTGGGATGTCATAGCGTTGCTGCAGCCAGTTCGCGATGGCGTTTCGCAACGCTTCGCTGCCCACGGTTGTGGGATAGCTCGCCAGTCCGTCCAGCCCTTTGCTCAGCGCATCCTTTATGAACTGCGGTGTCGGGTGTTTGGGTTCACCTATGTGCAGGCTGATTGGGCTGTATGCCGTATCGGCAGTCACTGCACCGAACAGCTTGGCCAGTTTCTGAAAAGGATATGGCTGAAGTTTGTCTAGATATGGGTTCATCGGCAAGCCGGTACGGTCAGGGTGTTTCGGACTGCGGGATTATATTCGCCGCCCGCACACGCTGCCAAAATATCTATCGCTCCGGGCATTTACATGGCGCAGGGACAACATGACTGTACTTGCTGCAATGTATCCTTCATCTCCGCAAGGCATGATGCATATGGTTTTTTGTGTCCGACTGTTCATGCATCGAGCGCATGCGACGCATATTGCACGGATAACTCCTAAGAGGCATATCTCCGCGGGTAGTGTGGATATAGAATGCCTCAATGATAGTCCGTCGATCGTGAGCACACTGTCCGGTCATCACTTACCGTATCGAGTCATCAGGAGAGCGTCATGTTCAAGTTGTTTGGAGGTTTTTTTGCGGGCGTGCTGGCGGTCGCCGTGCTTGCCTATGTTTTCATGGGTAGTCTGATGTTCCGCGAGATAGAGAGTCCGTTCGGCGTGGAAGAAACGGTCGCCCGCATCCAGCACAATATCCAAAAGGTAGGCAACGGCTGGGCGCTTTCCGGATTGCGAAATCCGGGCAAGGCGGTTGAAGCTTCGGGCGGNAATGTGCTTCCCGTGATGATGATCGAGGCTTGCAGTACCGATTACTCAGCACCTATCCTGAAGAATGATTCGGTACGGTTCCTGTCCATCCTTATGCCATGCAAAGTGTCGGTCTACAAGAAGAACGACGGCAAGACCTACATCGGCATGATGAATGCCGGTCTGATGGGCAAGATGTTCGGTCCCATGGTGGGCGAGGTGATGGGCAAGGTAGCCGAGGATCAAGCCAAGTTCGTGCAGTTCGACCCCAACGAGCCGGCACCTCCCATGATCAGATCAGCACCATCGGGTGGCTCCGGCGGGGCAGGNGCCAGCGCCCCCGGCGGCTGCTGAGCGTGATCTGCAGCTCCACCCCAATCTAGAGATCGGTGATGAACATGACATCCATCAGCAACACCATGCTTGCGATCTGTGTGGCGATAGCCATGCAGGTAGCGGGTCCCGCAACTGCGGCGGACAAGGCGCCAGGCACGTCACCGCAAGCGAATGCCGCCGGCAAGGTTTCGACGGCGGATCACGGCAAGTTCCCCGAGCTGGATCGCCCGTTCAAGACCGGGCCGGAAGTGACGCAGGCCTGTCTGATATGCCATACCGAGGCCGCGCAACAAGTACAGCACACCAAACACTGGACCTGGCTGTCGACAGATCCCAAGACAGGTCAGGTGCGCGGCAAGAAGAACATCATCAATAACTACTGTACTTCCGTTGTTTCCAACGAGAAGGACTGTATGGCCTGTCATGCCGGTTATGGCTGGAAGGATCAGACCTTTGATTTCAGTGTGCAGAAGAACGTCGATTGTCTGGTCTGCCATGACGGTACAGGTACGTACAGGAAGCTGCCTGGCTATGCGGGCCATCCTGTCTACAAACGTGTCGAGTTCCCGCATGGCTCAGGAAAGTTCGTCGAGCCGGTGGATCTGCGCAAGGTTGCTCAGAGTATCCAGTTGCCGAGCCGCTCCAACTGCGGTTCCTGTCACTTCTTCGGCGGCGGTGCCAATGGTGCGAAACATGGCGATATGGACAGTTCATTGCAGCATCCGGGGCGCTACCTGGATGTGCATATGGACGAGAAAGGTCTGAACTTCAGCTGCACGACTTGCCATGCCACGAAGCGCCATGAGGTCAGCGGCAGTCGCTACAACATGATGGCATCTCGCAGCGGTGAAGCCGGTATACGCGGCAATGCGGATGCCGATCCGGCGTCCTGCCAGGCCTGTCATGGCAACAAACCGCATCATCAGGCGCGCCTCGATCAGCATACCGAGCGCATCGCCTGCCAGACTTGTCATATCCCTGAATTTGCGCGCAACGATATCGGCACGGAGTTGAGTTGGGACTGGTCCAAGGCAACCATCATGGGACCGGACGGCAAACGCATGGTGCGCAAGGACAGCGCCGGCCGGCGCGCTTTCGATTCGCAGAAGGGCGAGTGGAAGTGGGAGTCGCATGTCATCCCCGAATACCGCTGGTTCAACGGCACGTCCACTTACAAGGTGATCGGCGACAAGATCGATCCGAGCAAGCCGGTGCAGCTCAGTGTGGTCGGTGGTGGAGCGGACGATCCGGAATCGCGCATCTGGCCGACCAAGGTGCATCGTGGCAAGCAACCTTACGATACGGTCAACATGACACTTACGGTACAGCATACCGGTGGAGAGGACGCGACTGCACTTTGGCATAACTATGATTGGCAGAAGGCTATCGGCACTGGCATGAATGCGGCAGGATTGCCCTACAGCGGCAAGTTCGATTTCGTCGAGACCGAGTTGACCTGGCCGATCACGCACATGGTCGCACCCAAGCAGGACGCGCTGAGTTGCGAGCAATGCCACAGTAAGAACGGGAGACTCAAGGATATCGAAGGTATCTATATGCCGGCACGGGACGGTAGTCGCTGGCTGGACATAGTCGGCTGGGCACTGGCGTTGCTGACCTTGATCGGCGTTGTGGTGCACGGTGCGATCCGTGTGGTGAACAGCAGGAAGGCAGGGTGATGAAATGACAGTCGAGAAGATCTACGTATTCAAGAAGTTCGAACGGTTCTGGCACTGGTCTCAGGCCTTGCTCATCATCTTCATGTTGCTCACCGGCTTCGAGGTACACGGCAGCTATCATCTGTTTGGTTTCGCTGATGCGGTCGGGATGCATACTGTCGCTGCATGGACCCTGGTCGGACTTTGGGTGTTCGCTATCTTCTGGCATTTCACGACAGGGGAGTGGAAGCAGTACATCCCGACCAGCGACAAGGTCGTGGCTATGATGAAGTTCTATTCGGTGGGAATATTCAAGGGAGCGCCACACCCCTATCGCCCGACAACCCTGAAGAAGCACAACCCCTTGCAACGGCTGGCTTATCTGGGCGTGTTGCTGTTCATCGGTCCTTTGCTATGGTTCACCGGCTGGTTCTATCTCTTCTTCGGGGACTGGAAAGCATGGGGCGTGGATGGATTGCTGTCACTGGAATGGATCGCGTTCTTCCATACGGCGGGAGCGTTCATGATGCTGGCATTCCTGATTGCACACATCTATCTGACAACTACCGGACATACGCCAACTTCTCACATCAAGGCGATGATCACGGGCTGGGAAGAGGTCGACTGAACCGATGCGGTTCGCCCTGTCACCTCTTTAAGACAGGGCAGCTCGACCAGCCAACCTTATTCAGGCAAGACACCGTCCTTTGGTTATATCGCACCCCATGCGTTCTGGAGCAGCCTGCTACAGGGCTGTGTGATAATCAGCTCAACTCGAAACATCGCTTCGACAGAAAATTGAACAAGGTCACGAAGTGTCTACAAAACAAAACCTCATGCCGGTCGCTGGCCTGTTGAGCGGTGCCTTGGTGTGGGGATTAATCTGGTATCCCTATCGTGCGCTGCAAGATGCGGGCATTTCCGGCACCCTGGCGACCGGGATGACGTATGCATTTGCCTTGCTATGCGGCGCATTCATCCTGCCCAGACTTTGGCGGGAACGCGCCTCGCTGAACGGCTGGGTTCTGGTGATCATCCTGAGTGCGGGCTGGGCCAATCTGGGCTATGTGGAGGGCATGCTGCATGGCGATGTGATGCGTGTGCTGTTGCTCTTCTATCTTGCACCAGTGTGGACCATTCTGTTCTCTTACTGGCTACTGGATGAAAAACTGGATAAATACGGATACGCCATCATTTGGCTGTCACTTGCGGGCGCATTGATCATGCTGTGGAAGCCGGAGCTGGGTTTGCCAATACCGCAGAGTATTTCGGACTGGATGGGGTTGACAGCGGGTATGGGGTTCGCGTTGTCCAATGTCGTGACACGTCGCTCCACCCACTTATCTCTTGAAGTGAAGGCATTCAGCCAGTGGATGGGCACGCTGACGTTGAGTCTGCCCTTCCTTTTGTGGCAAGGCGGCATACTGCAACAGCTGGAGACGGTGTCACTATCGACTTGGGGGTTGATGCTGCTGATGGGGCTGGTGTTATGCACGACCAGTTTCGCCGTGCAATACGGTGTCACTCATATGGCTGCCAATCGTGCTGTGGTGCTGTTCCTGTTCGAGCTGGTGGTCGCGGCCATCTCATCCTGGTTGCTTGCCGCGGAGAGCATGAATCTGCGCGAATGGCTGGGGGCGGCTCTGATCGTATCTGCCACATTATTGACCAGTCGTATGTATAAGGCTGAAGAGGAAAGCGCGGCGACTGGACGTTAAGTCGCCGCGATGAGCGGCCGGCTCAGGCGATGGTCACATCTTTGTCCAGATACACATCCTGGATCGCATTCAGTAACGTCACGCCGTCCTGCATCGGTTTCTGGAAAGCCTTGCGACCCGAGATCAGTCCCATGCCGCCGCCGCGTTTGTTGATGACGGCTGTGCGCACGGCCTGTGCCAGATCGTTGCTGCCTGATGCACCACCTGAATTGATCATACCGACACGTCCCATGTAGCAGTTCGCCACCTGATAACGTACCAAGTCGATAGGATGGTCGGTGGTCAGGTCGCTATACACCTTCGGACTGGTCTTGCCGAATTTGATGGCGTTGTAGCCGCCGTTGTTCTCGGCCATCTTCTGCTTCACGATGTCAGCGTTGATGGTGACGGCCAGGTGGTTGGCCTGTCCGGTGAGGTCGGCAGCGACATGGTAGTCCTTGTCTCCGACCTTGAACGCCGGATTGCGCAGGTAGGCCCACAGGATGGTTGCCATGCCCAGACTGTGCGCATGTTCGAACGCTTCCGATATCTCCAGTATCTGGCGGCGCGAATGCTCAGAGCCGTAGAACACGGTGGCACCGACCGCCACTGCGCCCATATCAAAGGCCTGGTCCACGCTGGCGAACAGCGTCTGGTCGAACTCGTTGGGATAGGTGAGCAGTTCGTTGTGGTTGATCTTCACGATGAACGGGATCTTGTGCGCATATTTGCGGGCGACGGAACCCAATACGCCAAGCGTCGAAGCGACGCCGTTGCAGCCGCCCTCGATGGCCAGCTTGACGATGTTCTCGGGATCGAAATATGCGGGATTGGGCGCGAACGAGGCGCCGCCCGAATGCTCTACGCCCTGATCGACCGGCAGCAGGGAGAGATATCCCGTGTTGGCCAGACGTCCCGTTCCGTACAAGGACTGCAAGCTGCGCAGCACGCCGGTCTTGCGATCCTTCATCGCCACTACACGATCCACGTAATCCGGTCCCGGCACATGCAGCGATTCCTTGGGGATGCCTGCGCAGCGATGGTTTAACAGGGTTTCGGCTTCTTCGGCTAATAGCTGTGTGATGTTCGTCATGATTCTTTCTCCTTTGAAAAAATACGATGTAGCGAGCAACGGAATGTGAGTCCCATCTTACTCCTCCGATATAATTCCGCCATTCGTATCCACCATCGGAACCCGTCATGCAGCCCACCATCCTCGGCACACCGCTTTCCCCCTCGGCCACACGGGTCATGCTGCTCGGCAGCGGCGAACTCGGCAAGGAAGTCATCATCGCGCTGCAAAGACTGTGTGCGGAAGTCATCGCGGTGGACCGCTATGCCAACGCACCCGGCCACCAGGTGGCGCACCGCGCGCATGTCATCAACATGGCGGACGGTGCGGCTTTGCGCGCATTGATCGAACAGGAAAAGCCGGATCTGATTGTGCCGGAGATCGAGGCCATCGCCACCGACATGCTGTTGCAGCTAGAGCAGGAAGGCGCGGTTCGAGTGATCCCCACCGCGCGGGCCGCGCAGCTCACCATGAACCGCGAGGGCATACGCCGTCTGGCCGCCGAGATTCTGTGGCTGCCGACTTCGCCTTACAAATTCGCCGACAGTCTTGAGGAATTGCAGGCAGCGATAGACGGCGGCATAGGCTATCCATGCATCATCAAGCCGGTAATGTCTTCATCCGGCAAGGGGCAATCCAAGGTGGATGGCCAGGATGAAGTGCAAGCAGCCTGGGACTACGCGGCCAGCGGATCGCGTGTGAACCAGGGGCGGGNCATCGTCGAAGGCTTCGTCGACTTCGATTACGAGATCACGCAACTCACCGTGCGCGCGTTGGGCGCGGACGGGGAAGTGCAGACGCATTTCTGCGCACCCATAGGCCATGTGCAAGTGCACGGCGATTACGTGGAAAGCTGGCAACCGATGGCCATGTCCGAGGTTGCCCTGCAACGCTCGCGCGACATCGCCAAAAAGGTCACCGACGACTTGGGCGGACTGGGCCTGTTCGGCGTCGAGCTGTTCGTGAAAGGCGACCGTGTATGGTTCTCGGAAGTCAGCCCGCGTCCGCACGATACCGGCATGGTGACGATGTGCACGCAGCGCTTCAACGAGTTCGAGTTGCACGCCCGCGCCATCCTCGGTCTGCCTGTGGATACTTCCTTGCGCGAGCCCGGTGCGTCGGCGGTCATCTACGGTCAGATGGACGAGAAGGGTATCGCCTTCAGGGGCGTGGAGGATGCCTTGCGCGTACCGGGCGCGGACATCCGTCTGTTCGGCAAACCGGAAGCGTTCACGCGCCGTCGCATGGGTGTGGCCTTGGCCACCGGCAGCGATACCGATGAGGCACGGCAGCGTGCCAAGCTTGCGGCAAGCAAAGTCATTCCGTTCAAACCATGATCCTCGGCATCCACCATGTGACTTTCATCAGCAGCGATCTGGCGCGTTCAAGAGGTTTCTATGAAGGTTTGCTGGGATTGAAGGCCGATCCTAAACGCCCGCTGATGAGCTTTGATGGCGTGTGGTACGACGTGGCGCCGGGTCAGCAGATCCATCTGATGCTGCTCCCCAACCCGGATGCAGGTGTGGAGCGCCCGCTGCATGGGGGGCGCGATCGGCATGTGGCATTCATGGTGGAAGATGTGAAGATCCTGGCTTCCCATCTGCTGTCAGCGGGGGTTGCATTCACGCTCAGCCAGTCAGGACGCAGTGCGCTGTTCTGCCGCGATCCGGACGGTAACGCGCTGGAGTTCGTACAAGCAAAACCATGACCACAGGCATAGTCAATCCTGTCAGTCCCAAGCGCTGGTATCAGGCCGCTTGCGAGCGATCCGGTATCGTTTGCGATGCGCCGCAGCTTGCGGCGATCGAGCAACTTGAGATCTTTTGGGACCAATTGGTCGAATTCAAACAGAAGCGCAACCAGTTCCTGGGACGCAGCTTGCTGAGTCCGGACGTGCCCAAGGGGTTGTACATCTGGGGTGGCGTAGGGCGCGGCAAGACCTTCCTGATGGACGGCTTCTATGAATGCCTGCCCTACAAGCGTAAACGCCGTATCCACTTTCACAACTTCATGGTCGAAGTGCACCATGAGATGAAGCGGCTGGCGCATGAGCGCGATGCGCTGATCGCACTGGCCGAGCAGATCGCGCACTCGACACGTTTGCTGTGTCTGGATGAGTTCCATGTGGATGACATCGCCGATGCGATGATCCTGGGCAGGCTGTTGGGGGCATTGTTCGAGCGCGGCGTGGTACTGCTGACCACCTCGAACATCGAACCGGATGCGCTCTATCTGCACGGTCTGCAACGGCAGAACTTCCTGCCGGCCATCGCGTTGATCAAGCGCGAACTCAAGGTGCTGCATCTGGATAGTGATACCGATTACCGCCTGCTGCAGATGGAGCGCGATCCGCTGTTCATGTTCGGTGATGCGGAGGAGAACGAATGGCAGTTGGCTTCATTGTTCGACCGATTGACGGCGGGTGCCACTTCGGAAGAGAAGTCCATACAGGTTCGCAATATCCGGATGCCGGTGCGTCGCGTTGCGCGTGAAGTGGTGTGGTTCGATTTTGCAGAGCTATGCGGCGGCCATCATGACCAGTCGGACTATCTTGATATCGCGCATCGTTTTCCGACGGTGCTCGTCTCCGGTATTCCACAGTTGTCCGCCGAAAACGGCGCCGCGGCACGCAGATTTACATGGCTGATCGACGTGCTGTACGACAACCATGTCAAATTGGCTGCCAGCTTTGCTGTGAGTCTGGATGAATTGTATGAGGCGGGCAGGCATGACAGCGAAGCGCAACGCATCGCCAGCCGTTTGACCGAGATGCAGACCCGCCATTACCTGGAACTGCCGCACCGCAGTCGCGGTGCGACACTGACTTGAACTGAAGAAGTTTAGTTGCCTTGCGCGTAGCGGGTGTCGTGGGCCAGCTGGCACTCTGCATAGGCTGCAACCAGCGTGTCCTCGGCCTGAGCGGCGATCTCTTCCGGGATCGTGAATTCCCCCGGCTTGCGTCTGACCGGTTTGCGGTGCTCGGTCAGGAAGGTTTCCTTGGCCAGATCGGCCTCAGCTTTACAGCTGTTGAATGCTTCGGTCAGTTCAGCTTCGAACTTGGCACGTGCCGCCGCGCGGGCCGCTGCTTCGGCGCGTGCCTGCATCATCTCCTGCCGAGCTTGTTCCGCAAGCAGCTGTTCCTGTTTGTTCAGATGGTCCAGATATAGCCATGCACCTGCAGCCAGCACGATCAGAACGACGGCAATCACTTTCTTCAGCATTTCCAGCTCCTCGGGAAGGTTGGTTTGGGTGCGCGCATCATAGCCTGTTTTAAGGAAGTTTATGGTGCCGGGTTGGGGTAGCGCTGATGGACCGCCTCGATGGCGGCCAGAGTCTCTTCGGACAAGTTTACCTGCGCGCTTGCAAGGTTCTCCTGCAGTTGCTGCAGTGTGGTCGCCCCCAGAATGACGCTGCCGGCGAAGCGGCGCGTGCGGGCAAAAGCCAGCGCCAGCGTGGCAGGCGTCAGGCCAGCTTCCTGCGCGATGCGCACATATTCCTGCGTGGCAGCGGGTACATTGGGTTTGTTATAGCGCTGGCCGAAACCCGGGAAC
>Ga0006257_1000525_pt1 | contig 9451 bp, 8 predicted proteins | sample Deesub45470m_DNA_FD_54937 | JGI IMG/M metagenome (GOLD analysis project Ga0006257, IMG submission 54937) | Deep subsurface microbial communities from North Pacific Ocean - 450_OLKR46/470m Metagenome | ecosystem: Environmental > Terrestrial > Deep subsurface > Unclassified | place: North Pacific... | reverse complement strand
ACAAATGTTTTATCATTTAAAAGAGTTTTGATTTCTGAAGCATCTGTTTCAAATTCTTTCCGAATTCGGAATAAATCTTCTTTATTTGGTTCCCAAAATCCACCTGCCAAAAAACTTTCACATGGTCGAATGCGTAAATAATAACCACCTCGTAATTTTTTAGTTGCTCTTGAAAATGAACCAGCAAAATGAGGTTTATAAGGTGTTTTGTCTAATGAAAAACGAACATCACGATAAATTCTAAATAACTTAAATTGGTCAATATCATCATGTGTTTTCAACTTTTGCATCAGGGCATTGTAGAACTCTTTCGCTTTCTTTTGCTCTAACTGAAATTCGGGTTTATGTTCATTAAACCAGTCTCTATTATTATTTTCTTTTAAAGCCGATAAAAAGTCCAATGTAGTTTTTGAAATTGACGTCATTTTTGATTTTTTTTTACAGATTCAAATATATAAAAATATAATTGTTCTCTTTTTGAAAATGAGGTTCATTCCATTCGTCATGCTGAACTTGTTTCAGCATCTCAAACTGCATTTTTAAATGATGAGACCCTGAAACAAGTTCAGGGTGACGGTTTAATATCTCAATGTCTCGATTCTAAAACTGTTACAATATCATTTAATGTAAAACCTTTTGCTTGTAATAAAATTAAATAATGAAACAATAAATCGGCTCCTTCGTTTAAAAATAATTCATCGTTATTATCTTTTGCTTCAATTACAATTTCTACTGCTTCTTCTCCTACTTTTTGAGCAATTTTATTAATGCCTTTTTCAAATAAAGAAGCAACATAACTTTTTTCAGAATTCCCAGCTTCTCTCCTNCTTTTAATTACATTTTCCAGTTCCGTTAAAAAGCCATAGGATTGTTCATTCGTTTCGTTCCAACAGGTATCGGTTCCTTTATGACAAGTTGGTCCAACAGGATTAACCTCAATTAACAATGTATCATTATCACAGTCGTTTTTAATAGAAACCACATTTAAAAAGTTACCACTTTCTTCACCTTTAGTCCATAATCTATTTTTTGTCCGACTAAAAAAAGTTACTTTTTTTGTTTCTGAAGTTTTAGCAAATGCTTCGGCATTCATATAACCTAACATTAACACTTTGCTTGTTTTTGCATCTTGAATAATGGCTGGTACTAAACCATTATTATTTTTATTAAAATCTATATTCATAATTTTATTTTGTCATTGCGAAGCAAATTTTTCATTTGCTGTGGCAATCTGTTAATTTATATTTAGTTCTTTTTATGAGATTTCTTCCCTTGCCTACCGTAGGAAGTCTTGATTTAGAATCTCACCATAATAATTGCCTCAATTGATGTAAACCTGAATCAAGTACAGAATAACGTATAATTAATATCTATCTGTCATTCCTGCGAAGGCAGGAATCCACTTTTTACTTGGTATAGATTCCTGCCTTCGCAGGAATGATATTACAATCTAACTGGTATATTTTTTTTCTTTAATTCGTTTTTTAAATCTTTTATTTCAATTTCCTTGAAATGAAAAACACTTGCTGCCAATGCTGCATCTGCTTTTCCCTCAATAAATGCATCTGTAAAATGTTGCATAGTTCCTGCGCCACCAGAAGCAATTATTGGAATATTTACCAACTCACTTAAAAATGACAATGCCTCATTTGCAAACCCATTTTTAGTGCCATCGTGATCCATAGAAGTAAATAATATTTCTCCAGCACTACGTTGTTCAACCTCTTTAGCCCAATCAAATAATTTAATATTGGTAGGTACTTTTCCTCCAACCAAATGCACTAACCATTCTCCGTCAATTTGTTTTGCATCAATTGCCACAACAATACACTGACTTCCAAATTTTGCAGCTAAATCATTGATTAATTGTGGATTTTTAACTGCGGAAGAATTGATAGACACTTTATCAGCTCCAGAATTCAACAGTATTTCTACATCTTCAACTGAAGATATTCCACCACCAACCGTAAAAGGAATATTTATTGTTGAAGCAACGCGCATTACTAATTCAGCCAACGTTTTTCTCTTTTGCTCTGTTGCTGTAATATCTAAAAACACCAATTCATCAGCGCCTTCATTCGCATATATTTCTGCTAATTCAACAGGGTCACCTGCATCACGTAAATCGACAAAATTTACACCTTTTACAGTTCTGCCATTTTTAATGTCGAGGCAGGGAATAATTCTTTTTGTTAACATACGCTCCTTTTGTATTAAGTAGCTGGTATCATGTATCAAGTATTCATTTGAATAACTTTCTCTTATACACAACTTCTCTCTATTGAAATTTTTATTTTATAAACTTAATTTAATCTTAATATCTACAATCCTGATACTAGATACTAGATACCTGATACAATATAATTCTCTATCTCCTTCATACTAATTTTATGCTCATAAATTGCCTTCCCAATAATGGTTCCTTCACAGCCCATTTCAGCTAATCTTGGTAATTCATCGTATGTTGAAATTCCTCCTGAGGCTATTAATTTAATTTTAGGAGTTGTATCTAATATTTTTTGATACAAATCAAATGAAGGTCCTTGTAACATGCCATCTTTTGAAATATCTGTACAAATTACATAACTAACACCTTCTTTCACATAGTTTTGAATAAATGGAATCAAATCTTCATTAGATTCTTCTAACCAACCACCAACAGCAACTTTTTCGTTGTTAGCATCAGCACCTAAAATAATTTTATCAGCACCAAATTTTTGAAGCCAACTTTTAAAAGTTGAAGGGTTTTTAACAGCAATGCTTCCACCAGTAATTTGATTTGCTCCACATTCAAAAGCAATTTTTAAATCTTCATCAGATTTTAAACCTCCACCAAAATCAATACTTAAATTTGTTTTAGAAGCTATCGTCTCTAACACTTTATGATTCACAATATGACTTGCTTTTGCACCATCCAAATCTACCAAATGTAAATATTGAACACCGTGTGCTTCAAACATTTTAGCAACCTCTAACGGATTTTCATTATATATAATTTTTGTTGCATAATCTCCTTTTGAAAGACGTACACACTTACCATTTATAATATCTATTGCTGGTATGATTCTCATTTTTTTGTTAGTTTAAAAGTCCCAAAGTTGAAAGTTAAAAAGGATTCAAGTTTTAATCTTATTTTTTAATTATTGGTATTTAGTTTTGTCATTGCAAAGCAAATTTTTTATTTGCTGTGGNAATCTGCCTCATTTTGTCATTCCTGCGTAGGCAGGAATCCACTTTTCTCCTACTATACTATAGATTCCTGCCTTCGCAGGAATGACAACTCAATTAATTCATTATAACTCTAAAAAATTCTTTAATATTTGCTCACCTGCTTTGCTGCTTTTTTCTGGATGAAATTGGGTTCCATAAAAATTATCTTTTTGTAATGCTGAAGCGTATTTAATTCCGTATTCTGTAATTGCAATGGCTTCATCATTTAATGGAACATAGAAACTATGCACCAAATACATATATTCTTTTTCATTGATTTTCTTAAACAATGCCGATTTTAAATTTTGAATCTGGTTCCAGCCAATCTGAGGAACTTTAACTTTGTTCGTGAACTTAACAACATTCACGTCAAAAATTCCCAACCCTTTTGTATTTCCTTCCTCACAATAATTGCACATCAACTGCATTCCTAAACAAATTCCCAAAACAGGCTGTTTTAATGTTGGAATCAATTTATCCAAACCTGTTGATTTTAATTTTTCCATCGCACTACTTGCCTCGCCAACACCAGGAAAAATCACCTTGTCTGCTGCTTTTATTTCCTCGGCATCATCAGACAAGATTGCTTCATAACCCAATCTTTGAATGGCAAATTTGATGGATTGAATATTCCCTGCTCCGTAATTAATAATGACTATTTTCATTTCTTGGTATCTAGTATTGAGTATCTAGTATTTAATATTTTAATTTCCGTAAAACAACCCTTTTTAATTTTTAATTATTCATTTTTAATTATAAAGTTCCTTTGGTGCTCGGTAAAATCATTTTTTCTAAATCCCTTTTTACGGCTGCTTTTATAGCTTTCGCAAAAGCTTTGAATATTGCTTCAATTTTATGATGTTCGTTTGTTCCTTCAGCTTTTATATTTAAATTACATTTGGCACCATCGGTAAACGATTTAAATAAATGTAAAAACATTTCAGTCGGCATTTCACCAATCATTTCACGTTTAAAATCTGCATCCCAAACCAACCAGTTTCTTCCTCCAAAATCAATAGCTACTTGTGCTAAACAATCGTCCATTGGCAAACAAAAACCATAACGTTCAATTCCTAATTTATTTCCTAAGGTTTTGGCAAAAACTTCACCTAAGGCAATCATTGTGTCTTCAATTGTATGATGCTCATCAACTTCTAAATCGCCTTTTACTTGAATGGTTAAATCCATTTGACCGTGACGTGCAATTTGATCAAGCATATGGTCAAAAAAGGCAATTCCAGTTGAAATATCGCTTTTTCCTGTTCCGTCTAAATTTAGATTGATATAAATTTGAGTTTCATTGGTATTTCTGGTGAGTTCAGCAGTTCTGTTATTTAATTTTAAAAACTCATAAATTTGTTGCCAATCATTGGTTTCAAGTGCAATAAAATTATTTAATTCATCTCTTTTTAGGGTTATTTCTCCTGTTCCAAGATTNGTATTGTCATTGATAAAAATTCCTTTTGCTCCTAAATTTTTAGCCAATTCTATATCCGTTAATCGGTCTCCAATTACAAACGAATTTTTCAAATCATATTCGTCTGAAAAATAGGCTGTTAACAAGCCCGTATTCGGTTTTCTGGTATTAGCATTGTCTTTTGCAAACGTTTTGTCAATAAATACCTTGTCAAACTTAACACCTTCATTTTCAAAACATTTGATTACAAAATTTTGAATAGGCCAAAAATCGGCTTCTGGCAAACTGCTTGTACCCAATCCATCTTGATTGGTTACCATCACCAATTCAAAATCGAGTTCTTTGGCTATTTTACCTAAATAGGTAAATACTTTTGGATAAAATATTATTTTTTCAAATGCATCAACTTGTTCATCGGCTGGTTCTTTTATCATAGTACCGTCACGATCAATAAATAAAATTTTCTTTTTCATTCTATATCTTTTAAAGCGTTTATTAATTTTATATTCTCNCTTTTTGTTCCCACAGTAAAACGCAATGTATTTTCACATAGCGGTTGGTTTGTTCTATTTCGAATCACAATTCCTTTTTCAATTAATTGGTCATACCTTTTATTAGCATCATCCACTTTTACCAAAATAAAATTGGCATCAGTAGGATAAATTTCTTCAATGAATGAAACCGATTTTAATTTTACGAATAATTTTTCTCGTTGTTCTAAAATTTTCTCAATTTCATTTTGAACTTTATTTTTAGTCATCAATCGTTTTAATGCTTTTTGCTGCGTCAGCTCATTTACATTATATGGTGGCTTAATTTTGTTTAATACTGCAATTATTTCTTCGGAAGCATAACAAATACCTAACCGTATTCCTGCCATTCCATAAGCCTTTGATAATGTTTGAGTAATAATTAGATTTGGAAATTCATCTAAACGCAATATCCAACTTTTTTGTGCTGAAAAATCTATATAGGCTTCATCTATAACAACTAAACCATTAAATTTTAATAATAATTCTTCAACTGCTTCAAAAGAAAAAGAATTTCCAGATGGATTGTTAGGNGAACACAAAAACAAAATTTTCGAATGTTCATTAACTACTTTTAAAATTTCTTTAATATTTGGTTGAAATTTATCTGTTAACAAAACTTCCTTTTCTTCAATATTATTGATGTTTGTCAAAACTTTGTACATTCCATAAGTTGGCGGCAACGTAATAACATTATCTTGTTTTGGTTCACAAAAAGCTCGAAAAATTAAATCCAATACTTCATCACTTCCATTTCCCAATAAAATTTGAGCAGCAGGAATACCTTTTAATTTTGATAAAGCTATTTTTAAAGTTGTTTGCTGTGGATCTGGATAGCGATTCACGCCATTTTTAAACGGATTTTCATTCGCATCTAAAAATACCATATCTGCAGTTACATCTTTGAATTCATCTCGTGCAGAAGAATACGGTTTTAGTGACTTTATATTATCTCTTAATAATTTTTGGATATTCATTTTATAAGTTTTTATTTTCAAATTTCCTATTTGTCATTCTGAGTACAACGAAGAATCTTCTTTCACAATAATAAGATTCTTCACTTTATTTTCAGTCGTTCAGAATGACAAACTTAATGTCATTGCGAAGCAAATTTTTCATTTGCTGTGGCAATCTCAACCAATAAAGAGATTACCACGTCGCCTACNCTCCCTGTCTGCCGACAGGCAAGGCTCATAATGACAGCTACTTTATACTTTTTAAACGTAACATTACTGCATTTTTATGAGCATCTAAACCTTCTGCCTCAGCCATCACTTCAACAGTTTTTCCAATATTCTGAATTCCCTTTTCTGAAATTTTCTGAAATGAAATCGCTTTTAAAAATGAATCTAAATTCACCCCTGAATATGCTTTTGAATAGCCATTGGTTGGTAATGTATGATTGGTTCCTGAAGCATAATCACCTGCACTTTCAGGCGTGTAATTTCCAATAAATACAGAACCTGCATTTTCAATTCCATCGACATAAAAATCGTTGTTTTTTGTACAAACAATAAAGTGTTCAGGGCCATATTCATTAATTAAATCCAATGCAATTTCTTTAGATTCAACATAAATCAATTTTGAATTACCTATCGCTTTTTCCGCTATTTTTTTTCTGGATAATTTTTGTATTTGAACTTCAATTTCCTTTTCTACTTCCTCTAATTTAGAGAGTGAGGTTGAAACTAAAATCACCTGACTATCAATACCATGTTCTGCTTGGCTCAATAAATCTGAAGCCACAAAACTTACATTTGCACTATCATCGGCTACTACTAATAATTCACTTGGGCCAGCAGGCATATCAATAGCAACTCCATATTTTGTTGCTAATTGCTTGGCAACCGTGACATATTGATTTCCTGGACCAAATATTTTATAAACCTGCGGAATGGTTTCAGTTCCAAATGTTAATGCTGCAATGGCTTGAATTCCACCAACTTTTACAATTTTAGTTACACCGCATTGTTGTGCTGCATAAATGATGGCGGGATGTACTTTCCCTTTTTTATTTGGAGGAGTAGATAGTACAATTTCTTTACAACCCGCTATTTTTGCAGGAATTGCCAGCATTAAGACTGAAGAGAATAAGGGTGCGGTTCCTCCAGGAATATACAAACCAACCTTTTGAATAGGCCTTTTTTCTTGCCAACATTCCACACCTTCTGTCGTTTCTACTACAATTTTAGTTGTTTTTTGAGCTGAATGAAAGGTTGAAATATTTGCTATTGCTACTTTAATAGCTTCTTTTAAATCATTAGATATCAATAACTCAGCTTCTTTAATTTCTTCATCCGAAACAAAAAAATCATTCATTCAACACCATCAAAAATAGAGGTATACCGTTTTGCACCATCGTTTCCGTTTCTTTTAATATCTCCAAAAATAGCGGTTACTGTTTCTTCAATAGATTCAATGGTTTGGGTTGGTCTTTTTAACAATTCAGCCCAATCATTTTTTGAAGGATTTATTACTTTTTTCATTTTTTAATTACTGTTTATTTGTTTTTCTCCTATCCCCAGCCCTTTCCAAAGGAAAGGGAGTTTTGTATGTTGATAAAAATAATTATAGTTATATACCTTTTAACTTTTAACTTTTAACTTTTAACTTTTAACTTTTTTATTCCCCCTTCGGGGGTTAGGGGGCCTATATTACCATTTTTTCAATTGGCACAACCAATAATCCTTCTGCGCCATTGGCTTTTAACTCATCAATTACTTCCCAAAAAGAATCTTTTTCAATAACTGTATGTATAGAGCTCCATCCTGCTTCAGCTAAAGGTAAAACGGTTGGACTTCTCATTCCCGGTAATAGCTTTATAATGCTTTCAATTTTATCATTTGGTGCATTCATTAAAATATATTTCGATTTACGTGCCTTTAAAACTGACTGAATTCTAAATTGAATCTTATCTAACAACTGCTGATTTTCTAATGAAATTTTAGGTGAAACAGCTAAAACAGCTTCACTTTTAAGCATCACTTCAACTTCCTTCAAATTATTTTTAAATAAAGTACTTCCACTTGAAACAATATCACAAATAGCATCCGCTAAGCCAATACTTGGAGCAATTTCAACAGACCCGTTAATGATATGAATATCAGGAGTTATATTGTATTTATTAAAGTATTCCTTTACTGTATTTGGGTATGATGTAGCAATACGCATACCCTCCAAATCTTTAATGCTTTCATACTTTTTACCTTTAGGAATAGCAATTGAAACCCTACATTTTGAAAATCCTAATCGTTCTACAATTCGAATCCCATTTCCTTTTTCAATAAGTACATTTTCACCAATAATTGCAATATCAACCACTCCATCTTTAAGATATTGAGGTATATCACCATTTCTAAGGTATAATACTTCTAACGGAAAATTACTGGCTGAAGCTTTTAATTGATCTTTTCCATTGTCAATAGAAATTCCACAATCTTTTAAAAGTTGAAGAGAATCTTCGTTTAAACGTCCAGCTTTTTGGACTGCAATTTTAATTTTACTCATTTTATCTTTTTATTGAGTTTGAGTAAATCGAAAAGAGCCATAAAAAAACCCATTTGATTTACTCAAACGGGTTTTTAAATATATTTAGAATTTATTCAATACATTTTCAGCTCGCCTGAGTGCCAGAATGAAAATGATGATGATGTAATTGAATAAATAACATTATTTCTTGTTTTATAAGGCAAATATATAAAAATGTTTGACATACAAATACAAATCTTGCATAAAATTACAATCTTGGAGATTTTGTTAAATACATAACAATAATTTACTTCGTTATTAAGAATGATATGGTAGCAATCTGTTAAATTAAATATAATTGTCATCGCGAGNGATAGCCTGGCAATCTCATGATTAAAACTACAATGTAACAGATAACCACGTCGCTAATGCTCCTCGTTATGACACTATTAAGTAAATTGTTTAAAACTCTTTTAATAACTGATATAATATTAGGTGCAGTTACTAATTCAATTCTATTTATTTAGTTAAATTTGCATTTTTCTAATAGTACACTAAAAAAATCATGATATGATTCATTTCTTTGGGAACCAAAATAGCAAAATTTATGCTGTGCAAACGTCAAAAGAACTTTCACAAGAAGACACCAAAAAATTAAACTGGCTTTTTGGAAATCAACCTAAAATTGACCGAGTAAATATTGATGCTTTTTTTATTGGCCCTAGAGCTGCAATGATTACCCCTTGGAGTACCAATGCTGTTGAAATAACACAGAATATGGCTATTGAAGGCATTGTTAGAATTGAAGAATTCGTTACATCTACTA
>Ga0006257_1000513_pt1 | contig 9569 bp, 6 predicted proteins | sample Deesub45470m_DNA_FD_54937 | JGI IMG/M metagenome (GOLD analysis project Ga0006257, IMG submission 54937) | Deep subsurface microbial communities from North Pacific Ocean - 450_OLKR46/470m Metagenome | ecosystem: Environmental > Terrestrial > Deep subsurface > Unclassified | place: North Pacific... | reverse complement strand
GCCGATGCCGGGTGCGAGCATGAAGTTGGAGGGGGCGGTCGGTATGCCGCTGGCAGTGGGATCGCGCCGGGGCGAGCTGACGCTGGGGCCGGATCGATTCTTCGACGGGCGGGTGTTCGACCCCGAACGGATCGACGAATTTCTGGCGGGCTTTACGCCGCTACGTTGAAAGCAGGCGCAAAATTGTGCCTTGCAACATGATGCGAATCGGGAGATAGTATAGGCGTCGCGCGATGAAGCGCGCCTATATCCGGATGCGCTCTCCCAAGGACGGGACCGCCATCCCCATCCACATCGCAGCAAAGCCGCTGACCGGACTACGCCTTTCGTGCGTGCGTCCGGCCTGCGGCTTTTTTCGTGTCCATTTCCGTTTATTGGGGGACGTATCTTGGCTACCGCTTATTGGGATCGCGACAAGGAGGGTGAACAGCCCGCCCCCGCGATCAGCTTCTGGAAGGCCGGCCACACGCCGACCCTCATTGCCGCTTTTCTCTATTTCGACCTCGCCTTCATGGTGTGGGTGCTCCTTGGCCCGCTCGCGCCGATGATTGCGCAGACATTGGCGCTGACCCCGGCCGAAAAAGGGCTGATGGTCGCCACGCCGACATTGATGGGTGCGCTGCTGCGCGTCGTGAACGGCCTGCTGGTCGATCGGATCGGGCCGAAAATGTCGGGCGCGATCAGCCAGTTGATCGTGATCGCCGGGCTGTTTGTGGCCTGGATGATGGGGGTCAGCAGCTTTGAAGGCACGCTGGCGCTGGGTGTCGTGCTGGGCTTTGCGGGGGCAAGTTTCGCGATTGCGCTGCCGCTGGCGAGCCGCTGGTATCCGCCTGAACATCAGGGCAAGGCGATGGGCCTGGCTGGCATGGGCAATTCGGGCACCGTGCTGGCGGCTTTGTTCGCGCCGGGGCTGGCCAAATTATTCGGTTGGAATGCGGTGCTGGGCCTCGCCTGCATTCCGCTGACCATCGTGTTCGTCATCTATATGATCATGGCGAAGGACGCGCCCAACGCGCCGCCGCCCAAGAAGATGATCGATTATTTTCAGCCGCTTAAACAGGCCGATGCCTGGCTGTTGATGGCTTTCTATGCCGTGACCTTCGGCGGTTTCGTCGGCCTTGCCGCCAGCCTGCCGATCTACTTTACGGACCAGTTCGGCCTGACGCCGGTGATGGCGGGCTATTGCACCGCAGGCTGCGTGTTCGCCGGATCGCTGGTTCGGCCGATCGGCGGGGCGCTGGCCGACAAGATCGGCGGCGTGAGAACGCTGATGATCGTTTATCTGATTGCCGCGATCGCGCTGGCAGGCGTCGCCTTTGCCACGACGCTGGTGACGGCGCTTGGCCTCTTCGTCCTCGCCATGCTGGCGCTGGGCACGGGCAATGGATCAGTGTTCCAATTGGTGCCGCAGCGGTTTCAGGCGGAAATCGGCGTGATGACCGGCCTTGTCGGCATGGCGGGCGGCATTGGCGGCTTCTACCTTGCCAGTTCGCTCGGCTTTGCCAAGCAATTGACCGGCAGCTTTTCGGCCGGGTTCCTGATCTTCGCTGGCCTCGCCATTGTCGCCTTCATCGGCGTCGCACTGGTCAAGGCGCGGTGGCGGGCGACCTGGACCAGCGGCGCGCGCATCTGACTTTGGAGGGGCGGGGGCGGACTTTCACAGCAAGGCCGCCCCCAATAATTCCTCCCCTGTAAGGGGAGGTGGCACCCGAAGGGTGACGGAGGGGTGTCACCCCCACGATAGGGCGACACCCCTCCGTCTGGCTGCGCCAGCCACCTCCCCTACGAGGGGAGGATTTTAGCGAAGTCCGAGGGGGACAGTTTCCATGAAATACATATTCGCAACGGCGGCCTCTTTGGCCGTCGCAGGGACCGCTTGTGCCCAGGAATTGACGCTCAAGCCGATCGCCGAAGCGCGGATGCGCTATGAACAGGCCGATCAGGCGGGGTTGGCGACCGAGACATCCGACGCGCTGACCATCCGCGCGCGCGCCGGGCTGGCGGCCAGCAGCGGTGGTTTTTCCGCGACGCTGGTGGGGCAGGGGACACTGGCTGCCATCGATGACTATTATGACGGGCTGAACGGGGCCGCCAACCGCCCGATCGTCGCTGATCCCGAAAATATCGCGCTCTATATCGCCCAGCTTCAATATCGGACCAAGGCGGTGACGCTGACCGGCGGGCGGCAAAGAATCCTGCTGGATGACGAGCGGTTCGTCGGCAATGTCGCCTTTCGCGACAATGGCCAGACGTTCGATGCGGTGCGCGCCGAACTGACCCCGGCCAAGGGGCTGAAACTCGACCTGTCCTATGTGTGGAGCGTGCGGACGATCTGGGGCTTTCAGGGGCGTGGCGCGCGGCAGCAGGCGGTGGGCGGCGACACGATCCTCGCCAACCTGTCCTATGCCACGCCGGTCGGGGCGCTGACGGGCTTTGCCTATCTGGTCGATCAGGATGAGGCGGCGATGCAGGGCTATCGACTGTCGAGCCAGACCTATGGCGTGCGGCTGGCGGGCGCGCGGCCTTTGTCCAAGGCGGCGAAGCTCAGTTACCAGCTCAGCTATGCGCGCCAGTCGGATTATCACCGTAATCCCAGCAGCTATAGCGCGGATTATTGGCTGGCGGACCTGATGTTGGACGTGCAGGGCTGGAAATTGAATGCGGGCTATGAGGTGCTGGGCGCGAGCAGCGGCACGCCGCTGACGAGTTTCCAGACGCCGCTCGGCACCAATTTCAAATTTCAGGGCTGGGCCGACAAATTCCTGACGACGCCTGCCAACGGCATTCGCGACCTCTATGTCGGCGGCGGCTATGGCTGGAAACAGCTGGGGCCGCTGAGCACCGTGTCGATGCAGGCGGTGTGGCATCGATTCGATAGCGACCGGCTGGACCAGCATTATGGCGATGAGATCAATCTGATCGCTTCGGCCAAGGTCAAGAAGACCGCGCTGTCGGTCCGCTATGCACGTTACGAAGCCAAGACGATGGCGACCGATACGCAGAAATTATGGGTGCAGGCCGATTGGGCCTATTGATCGGGCCAGGAACAGGAATCGCTTGAGGCATCAGGCGATTCTGTTATGGTGCAGTGCAAGAGGGCAAAGCTGTCCTTCCAACCATAGCCAAAGCGATCCAGGGACGGATCGACAAGGCGCATATGATGGCAAAGCCGCCATCCTAACTCCCGGTTCTCACCGGGGGTCAGGATGGCGGCTTTTTTGTTTTCTGGAGTCACGAATATGGAATTTCAGATCGGAACGGCGCCGATGGCGGGCAGCGAGGCGGCGATTTTCGTCCCTGCCGATGAGGGGCGCGAGCATCTGGTCGTGATCGGCAACGGCATGGCCGGGTGCCGCGCGGTTGAGGAACTGCTGGCGCGCGACGCGGGGCGCTATCGCGTCACCATCTTCGGCGCGGAACCGCATGTGAACTATAACCGCATCATGCTGTCGCCGGTGCTGGCGGGTGAAAAGACGTTTGACGACATCATCATCAATGATCGCGCCTGGTATGCGGACAATCGCATCGACCTGATCGTCGCCGATCCGGTGATCGCGATCGACCGGACGGCCAAGACCGTCACCAGCCAGTCGGGCCGCACCGTCGCCTATGACAAGCTGTTGATCGCGACCGGCTCCGACCCGTTCATCATTCCGGTGCCGGGCAAGGATCTGCCGGGCGTCATCAGCTTTCGCGACATGAAGGATGTCGACGCGATGCTGGACGCCGCCAATCGCGGCGGGGACGCGGTGGTGATCGGCGGCGGGCTGTTGGGGCTGGAAGCGGCGCATGGCCTGACGCTGCGCGGCATGAAGGTCACGGTGCTGCACATCATGCCGACGCTGATGGAACGGCAATTGGACGAGGCGGCCGGCTGGCTGCTCAAGAGCGCGCTTGAAGCGCGCGGCCAGACGATATTGACCGGGGCCGACACGGCGGAAATCTGTGGCGACGGCAAGGTCGAGGGCGTGCGGTTGAAGGACGGCACGCTGATCCCTGCCAGCCTGGTTGTGATGGCGGTGGGCATCCGCCCCTGCGTCGCGCTGGCGCGGGCGGCGGGGCTGGAGATCGGGCGCGGGATCAAGGTGGACGACCATATGGTCACCAGCGATCCCGATGTGCTGGCGGTCGGCGAATGCGTCGAGCATGACGGCAATGTCTATGGGCTGGTCGCGCCGCTGTGGGACATGTGTCGCAGCCTGGCCGATGGCCTGACCGACCGGCATACGGGGTATAAGGGTTCGGTGACATCGACCAAGCTGAAGGTGGCCGGGTTGGACGTCTTTTCCGCCGGGGACTTTTCGGGCGGCGAGGGGTGCGAGGACATCGTCCTGCGCGATGCGTCGCGTGGGGTGTATAAACGGGTCGTGGTGAAGGAGGATCGCGTCATCGGCGCGGTGCTCTATGGCGATACCGCCGATGGCGCGNTNNTATTTCGACTTGCTCAAACGCGGCGAAAATGTTGCCGACATTCGTGACCTGCTGATCTTTGGCCAAGCCTTCGCCTCTGGAGGAGGCGCGCAGGACCCTAAGGCGGCCGTTGCAGCGCTCTCGGACGATGCCGAGATTTGCGGCTGCAACGGCGTGTCCAAGGGCCAGGTGGTTGCCTGCATCAACGCAGGCGCATGCAGCCTGGACGCGGTGCGCGCCGGGTGCAAGGCGTCGGCAAGTTGCGGTTCCTGCACCGGGCTGGTCGAAAATATCCTGGCACTGACGCTGGGGGAGGATGTCCAGTCCGGCCCCAAGACGATGTGCAAATGCACCAGTTTCGGCCATGACGATGTGCGGCGTGAAATCGTGGCGCAGGCCATGACGTCGATCCCCGAAGTGATGCAGAAGCTGCATTGGTCGACGCCCGACGGCTGTTCGTCCTGCCGTCCCGCGCTCAATTATTATCTGCTCTGCGCGCTGCCCGGTGCCTATGTCGATGACCAGCAGAGCCGCTTCGTCAATGAACGGATGCACGCCAATATCCAGAAGGATGGCACCTATTCGGTGGTGCCGCGCATGTGGGGTGGGCTGACCAATCCCAGGGAGTTGCGCGCAATCGCCGACGTGGTCGAGAAGTTCAACGCGCCGATGGTAAAGGTGACCGGCGGCCAGCGGCTCGATATTTTCGGGATCAAGAAGGAGGATCTGCCCGCTGTCTGGGCGGACCTCAATGCGGCGGGGATGGTGTCGGGCCATGCCTATGGCAAGTCGCTGCGCACGGTGAAGACTTGTGTCGGCAGCGAATGGTGCCGCTTCGGTACGCAGGATTCGACCGGCCTGGGCGTCAAGGCCGAGCGGATGACCTGGGGATCGTGGATGCCGCACAAGTTCAAGATCGCGGTGTCGGGTTGCCCGCGTAATTGCGCGGAAGCCACGATCAAGGATTTCGGCATCGTCTGCGTCGACAGCGGCTATGAACTGCATGTAGGCGGCAATGGGGGCATCCATGTCCGCGTCACCGACCTGCTGTGCAAGGTGGCGACCGAGCAGGAAGCGCTCGATTATTGCGCCGCCTTCACGCAACTCTATCGCGAAGAAGCCCGCTATCTGGAGCGCACCGCGCCGTGGATCGAGCGGGTCGGGGTCGAGTATGTGAAGGCGCGCATCGTCGAGGATGATGCGGGCCGCGAGGCGCTGCGCGCGCGCTTCCTTTTCTCGCAGCAATTTATGCAGGACGATCCCTGGGCGGAGCGCGCCGCGGGCCAGCATGCCGAACTGCATCAGCATATCGCGCAAGTGCGCCCGTTGGAGACCGTATGATGACCGGAGACTGGCTCGATATCGGTTCGGTGGACCAGATCACGCCGGGCAATGCCCGCACCCTGCCAGTGCTGGGCGGCGAGGAGATTGCGATCTTCCGCACCACCAGCGGCGATTTCCATGCCCTCGTCAATCGCTGCCCGCACAAACATGGACCGCTCAGCCAAGGGATCGTCCATGGCGGGGTCGTCACCTGCCCGCTGCACAATTGGAACATCTCGCTCAAGACTGGCGAGGCGTTGGGCGAGGATAAGGGATGCGTGCCGGTGATCCCGCTCAAGGTCGATGCCGGGCGCATCTTCCTGCTGCGTGATGCCGTCATCGGGAAGCGCGCGGCGTGAGGGTCGAACTGAAATCACCCCTCCCCTTCAGGGGAGGGGCCGGGGGTGGGGGCTATCGTCTTGGCCTGATGCTTGGGGCACGCCCCCACCCCAACCCTTCAAACGAGGCACGTGACTCGTTTGAACCTAAAGGGGAGGGGCTATAATGACCAACCCCATCCGCACGACCTGCGCTTATTGCGGCGTCGGTTGCGGTATCTCCGCGACGCCGACCGGGCCGCGTGCCGTCACGATTGCGGGAGATCCAGCGCATCCGGCCAATGGCGGCAAGCTCTGTTCCAAGGGTACGCATCTGGGCGAGACGGTCGGGCTGGAGGGGCGGCTGCTCCATCCGATGATCGGCGACAAGCGGGCAAGCTGGGACAAGGCGCTGGACCTTGTGGCCAAGCGCTTTCGCGAGACGATCGCCAAGCATGGGCCGGACAGCGTCGCCTTCTACGTCTCCGGCCAATTGCTGACCGAAGATTATTATGTCGCCAACAAGCTGATGAAGGGGTTTATCGGGTCGGCCAATATCGACACCAACAGCCGCCTGTGCATGTCGAGCGCCGTGGCCGGGCATATGCGCGCGTTCGGCGAGGATGTGGTGCCTGCCAGCTATGACGATCTGGATGAGGCGGACCTGATCGTCCTCGTTGGCTCCAACACGGCCTGGTGCCATCCGGTCGTCTATCAGCGGATACAGGCGGCGCGGGCCACGCGCGGCACCAAGCTGGTGGTGATCGACCCGCGCCTCACCGAAAGCTGCGAAGGGGCGGACCTGCATCTTGCCTTGAAGCCCGGCAGTGACGTGGCGCTGATGAACGGCTTGCTGGCCTGGATGGATCAGGCTGGATTGCTGGATGCGGACTTTCTGCGCGATAGCGTCGCTGCGCCTGATGGCTTCTGGGAGGCGATCCGCGCGGGCCATGATTTGTGGAGCACGGCCAAGGCGTGCGATCTGCCGCCTGCCGAGTTGCAGCAATTTTACGAGATGTTCGCCGCGACCCCGCGCACCGTCACGCTGTTCAGCCAGGGGATCAACCAGTCGATCCGGGGCACGGATCAGGTCAATGCGATCATCAACGTCCACCTCGCCACCGGCCGCATCGGCAAGCCCGGCGCTGCGCCTTTTTCGATCACTGGCCAGCCCAATGCCATGGGCGGGCGTGAGGTTGGAGGGCTGGCGACGACGCTGGCGGCGCATATGGATTTCGCGCCCGACAATGTCGCGCGGGTCGGGCGTTTCTGGGCCGCGCCGAACGTGGCGACCAAGCCGGGGCTGAAGGCCGTCGACCTGTTCCGCGCGATCGATGAGGGGCGGATAAAGGCGCTGTGGGTGATGGCCACCAATCCCGCCGTTTCGATGCCCGATGCGGGTCGCGTGCGCGCGGCGCTGGAGGCCTGCCCATTCGTGGTCGTGTCGGATGTGATGGCGACCACCGATACCGCCGTCCATGCCCATGTCCGCCTGCCCGCGGCGGCCTGGGGCGAGAAGGATGGCACCGTCACTAACTCCGACCGGACGATCAGCCGCCAGCGCGCGCTGCTGCCGCTGCCCGGCGAGGCCAAGCCCGACTGGTGGATCGTGACGCAGGTCGCACGGCGGATGGGGTGGCGCAACGCCTTCGCCTATGACCGGCCCGCCGACATCTGGCGCGAACATGCGCGACTGACCGCCTATCAGAATGACGGCGCGCGGCTGCTCCATTTGCGCGCGCAGGCGACGATCGGCAATGAGGCCTATGATGCGATGGTGCCGTTCCGCTGGGGTGGCGCGCCCTTTGCGGACGGGCGGTTTCCGAAGCCTGACGGCAAGGCGCGGCTGGTGCCGGTGACGCAGATGGCGTTGCAGGGACCGCTGCGCGACTGGCCGATGACGCTCAACACCGGCCGCTATCGCGACCAATGGCATACGATGACGCGCACTGGCCTGTCGCCCAAATTGGCGCGCCATCGCGAGGAGCCTTTGGTCGAACTGCATCCGCAAGACGCCTCCGCGTTGGGCATTGCCGATGGCGATCTGGCGCGGGTGTCGACGGCGCAGGGCGAGAGCCTGTTCCGCGCGCGGATCAGCGAGGGTCAGCGCCGCGGCGAGATATTCACGCCGATTCACTGGACCGACCAGCAATCGAGCGGCGGCCGCACCGGCCTGTTGCCGCGCCCGCTGGTCGATCCCCATTCGGGGCAGCCGGGGTTCAAATCCACGCCCGTCCGGGTCGAAAAGGTCAAGACGGAGTGGAAGGGATTCCTGATCCTGCGCGGGGCTGATCCGGTGCGGGTGCCGTGCCTGTGGGCTACGCGCATCACCGTGCCAGGCGGCGCGCTCTATGAGGTGGCGGGCAATGGCGATCCGGCGCGGCTGGAAGCCTGCCTGCCCAAGGGCGAAAGGGTCGAGGCGATCGACCAGACGCGCGGTACCCGCCGCGTCGCGATCATCCGCGAAGGGAAGCTCGCGGGCGTGCTGATCGTGACGCGTAGCGGCCTGTTGCCGACGCGCGACTGGTTGATCGGGCAACTGGCGGTCGAGGGCGTGGGCGCTTCGGTGCTGGCCGCGCGCGGGCCAGGCAGCCAGCCCGACAGGGGCGCGGTGGTGTGCGTCTGCTTCGACATTGGCCTCAACCAGATCGTCGCGGCGATCCGCGACCAGCGGCTGGTTGACGTGCCCGCGATCGGCACGGCGATCGGCGCGGGGACCAATTGCGGATCGTGCCGTCCCGCACTCGCCAACATTCTCGTCCAGACTTCGCAGGAGACGTTGCATGCAGCCGAATGACCTGATCGCGCCGGGTGATGTCTGGCTGGTGGGCGCCGGGCCGGGCGACCCGGACCTGCTGACGCGCAAGGCGGAAAGGCTGATCGGCGCGGCGGACATCGTCTTTTACGATGCGCTGGTGGGGCCGGGGGTACTGGATTTGATCCCCGCTGGTGTCGAGCGCGTCAGCGTGGGCAAGCGGTCCGGGCGGCACAGCAAGCAACAGGAGAGCATCAACGACCTGCTGCTCGCCTCAGCGCGCGCAGGCAAGCGTGTCGTGCGGCTGAAAGGCGGCGATCCGTCGATCTTTGGCCGGTCGGCGGAGGAGATGGCGCATCTGGGCGAAGGCGGCGTGCGGGTGCGCATCTGCCCCGGCGTCACCACCGCCAGCGCGGCAGCGGCGAGCGGCCATGCGTCGCTCACCCTGCGCGGCAAGGCGCGCGGGNTGACGCTGGTGACGGCGCATTTGAAGGCGGGCGAACCCTTGAAGCTCGACTGGGCCGCGCTGGCGCAACCGGGCGGAACGATCGGCATCTATATGGGCCGGGCGGCGGCGGGTGAGATTGCTCGCAGCTTGATCGCGGCGGGGCGTGACCCGGAAACGCCGGTGATGGTGGCGGTGAATGTCTCGCTGCCGAACGAACGGCTGATCCGGGGGAAGCTGTCGGCGCTGGCCTTTCTGGTGGCGACGATCAGCGACGAAGATCCGACCTTGTTGCTGATTGGCGAGGCAGTGGCGGGGG
>Ga0006257_1000505_pt1 | contig 9715 bp, 9 predicted proteins | sample Deesub45470m_DNA_FD_54937 | JGI IMG/M metagenome (GOLD analysis project Ga0006257, IMG submission 54937) | Deep subsurface microbial communities from North Pacific Ocean - 450_OLKR46/470m Metagenome | ecosystem: Environmental > Terrestrial > Deep subsurface > Unclassified | place: North Pacific... | reverse complement strand
GTTCGAAGCGCGGGTTGGGGAAAACCAGCGCTTCATCGACCTGGCGGACGATCAGCATTTCCACTTCCGTAATCGCGTCTTGCCCGTTCACGCCGATGCGCAATGCCATCGCTGAAACATGCTGGGTTTCCTGCACAGTGGTGAACAGGCCGACCTGGCCGGTCGTGCAGTCGGCAAAGCGCAGATCATAATCACCGCGCCCAGTGATCGTGCCCCACAGGCCGTCGCCGATCGCCAGTTCGACGTTATTCTCGGTGGCCCGCACCATCGGCGCCCAATCGACCTTGGTGGGATCGCGGGCCACAAGCGCGGCGAGATAGTGATCCAGTACCGCGTAGAGGCGCTCGCGCGTCCAGGCCGCGATCAAGGCGTTTCGCATTATCCTCTCCCGATGGGATGTGCCGATGCCGCTCTTTGGGCGGTTAATGATAACGAATGATATGATTACGCCATGCCATATCTCCACTGTCAAGCACCGAATGGCACGTCAATGCGGTTGAAATAATAATAACGTTCGTTATTGTTATGCGCAGAATCGAGGAGAGGACAGCAAGATGATACCCCACGACATCCGCATCGCGCNCCCCGACAAGCTCTATATCGGCGGGCAATGGGTGGAGTCCGCAGGTGGAAAGTCGATCGAGATCGTCTCCCCCAATAGTGAGGATGTGATCGCCCGCGTGGCCGAGGCGGTCGAGGCGGATATGGATCGTGCGGTCGCGGCTGCGCGCAAGGCGTTCGATGAGGGGGCATGGCCAACGCTCAGCCCTGCCGAGCGCGGTGCGCTGGTGCGCCGAATGGGTGAGGAATTGCAAAAGCGGGAGCCGGAGCTGGCGCGCGCGTGGACGCTGCAGGTGGGCGGCCTGGCAAGCTTCGCGCCGATCATGACTGGCGGCGCGACCGCCAGCTTCATGCAGATTGCGGGCTATGCCGACAGCTTCACGTTCGTCGAGCGGCGCCCGTCCTTTCAGGTGGACACCGCCATCGTCGCCTATGAACCCACAGGCGTCGTGGCGGCGATCGCACCGTGGAATGCGCCCTATGGTATCATGGCGAGCAAAGTTGCTTATGCACTGGTGGCGGGCTGTACCGTGATCATGAAGCCGTCGCCGGAGACGCCGCTGGAAGCCTATATCATGGCTGAGGCGGCGCAGGCTGCTGGCATCCCGGCCGGCGTGGTGAACCTGGTTTGTGGCGGGCGCGATGCGTCCGACCATCTGGTCAATAATCCCGGCATCGACAAGGTGACCTTCACAGGCTCCACCGGTGCGGGAAAGCGCATCGGCGAGGTCTGTGCGAGCCGTATTGCGCGCTGCACGCTGGAACTGGGGGGCAAGTCTGCCGCGATCGTGCGCGACGATTTCCCAATCGAGGTCGCAGCCGCCATTTTGGGCAATACCATAACGATCATGAGCGGCCAGGTCTGTGCGATGCTGAGCCGCGCAATCGTCCCTAGGAAGCGCCATGACGAACTGGCCGATGCGATCAAGGCCGTGATGCAGGGCATCCGCATCGGCCATAGCGAGGATGTGGCAACGCAGCTTGGGCCACTCGCCATGAAGCGACAGTTGGAGCGCGTCGAAGACTATGTGGCGATCGGCAAGGGCAGTGCGGACCTCGTTACAGGGGGCGCCCGGCCTGCGCATATGAACAAGGGTTATTTCATGGAGCCGACCTTATTCGCCAATGTCGATAATCAGAGCCGCATTGCGCAGGAAGAGATTTTCGGGCCGGTGCTGTGCCTGATCCCGGCGGAAGATGAAGAAGATGCGATCCGCATCGCCAATGAAAGCAGCTATGGCCTCAATGGTTCGGTCCTGACCAATGATGTCGATGCGGCCTATCGCATTGCCCGGCGTGTTCGGGCAGGCGGCTTTGGCCAGAATGGCATGAAGCTGGAATTCGGCCTGCCTTTTGGCGGGTTCAAGCAATCCGGCATTGGCCGAGAGGGTGGCGTCGAGGGGCTTGCAGCCTATCTGGAGAGCAAGACGATCTTGCTCGATGGTGCGCCGACGGCTCTATAAACCAGCGCTAGCGGGAAAATCTCCGGCTTGAATCGATGCAGCTGATGATCGGGCGCAACGTCCCGTCAGGCGTTCGCTAGGTCGGTTCAAGCAGGTAAACAGGAAGTTGCGTAGTGAGCCGACCCGGATTTGCCGGAGGCTTAAGCTTCTGAGTAAGTTTGGTGTGGCCCGACATTCCGCTCGACTTTGCGCTTATGCGCCAGCGCGGGCCGATGTCGGTGAGGATTTCCCACTTCGTGGGTATGTGGTGTGCGGGGGTTGCTGCCGTTCCTTGACGGCCAACTGGACCAAGGGACGCAGCGGTAAATACCCTTACTACCTCTGTCGTCATCGCAGCTGCGAGATGTGGGGCAAGTCCGTTGCCCGGACGAAAATCGAAGAAGCTTATGAGGCGCTGCTTCGTGCCATCATTCCGACCGAGGAAATGTTCAACGCCCTCATGTTGCTGTTCAAGAAACGCTGGAGCGAGAGCGAATCCCGCACCAAGGAAGAACGCCCGTCTCTCAAGATACAAATCGCTGCGACCGAGAAGAAGATCGGACATCTGCTGGAGCGGATTGTCGAGACCAGCAACGAGTCAGTGATCAGCGCCTACCAGCGCAAGGTCGAAGATCTAGAGCGGGAGAAGCTGGTTCTGATCGAAAAGACTGCGCGTTGCGGCACTGCTCTTGGCAGCTCCGACGCAACTTTTCGAACCGCGTTTGATTTTATCGCAAACCCTTGAAATATTTGAAAATTAGATGTTTGGCAGAGAAGAGAACAGTGCTGAATCTCACCTTGGCATCGCATCTGGTATGAGCCTGGAATTAAGGTGTTCGAACCGCCTAATTGTCCTTATATTTCAAGGTTTTACAGGACGAAAACGAGGCGAAAGTGATAATGGCGGTGGGAGAGATTCTAAAAACAAACTCGCTCGGAGTGGCTAGACCACGGGGGCCCGCCCGGCTGCCTACCAGCCTGTGCATTTCCGTCTCGCTTGAAAAAACTGCACCGAGCACTCACTGGGCAGGTAACGCAGAGCGGATTGCGCGCGCGGCATACGAGGGCTGCAAAATCCAGTACGGCCCAGTTCACCTCTCGCGGATCTTGGCGCACGAGCCAGTGGGCGGCTTCCTGCAGCCATCGGTCATAGCGAATATCAGCGAGCTTGCGTGGACGAACGAACCGCTCGATCACGCGGGCCATGTTCACGTCAAGCAAAGGTGCAGCGTGCCCGTGTTGGAATTGCAGGATCGCATTGGAAACGTATTGCCCGACCGCGGGGATCTGGCGATGTTCCCGAGGATCAGATGGGAATTGTCCTTCGTTCTCGGCAGCATATTTCGCGATACCGAGGAGGGACTGGGCACGGCGACGCCACAACCCAAGAGGTCTCAGGAATCCCTCAAGGTCTTCGACCTTGGCCGAGGCAAGCTGGGACCAGCTGGGATACTTTGCAACGAAGGCCCCGAAGAATCCTGCCACAGCCGTAGCTGTCGTGCGCTGGAGGAGGACCTCGACGATGACCTGCTGGTATGTGCCTGCATCGCTCGAGCGCCAGGGGAAATCCCTGCTGTTAATCTTCGCCCAGTCCTTGAGGTCCTTTGCCAGCCTAGTCAGCTTGCGCTTCTCGCCAGGCGTAACGGGGTCAGGAGAGAGCATGGACTTCTGGTGGTGGGAAAAGTGCCCCTAGGTTGTCGGGGTGGATCTTGAATAGGTACCCGTGATCACGCGCACGCGTCTCGGACTTCTTGTGAAGCGCGTAGTCGACCGTGATGATGCCCGCTTCGACTAGCGCAACGAAGTTTGCAGTCATTGGTCGGCGGGTACGCTGGACCTCGACGTAATGGAACTCCTCGTCGCGACCTGCTCCACGGCACATCGCCCGAACCCAGAACGTCTGGCGATGCTTCGCTGCCAAGTCGTTCTTCAAAATAGGGATTTCCCAAGTTACGTCATGGACCACTCGGCGCGTTGACGGGTCGTGGTAGACCTGGCGCAACCAGTCATTTTCCGCGTCGATGTCGAGGGCGAGACGGAGCGAGTTCGGCCCACGTGCGGAGAGCGTGTGATAAAGCGAAAGTCGTCCATCACCATCGACGTAGCCACGGGCATTGAGAAGGCCGAGTGCATTTCCGACCGGGCTCAACTTCCAGTTCGGGACCTTTGAAAACAAGGTAGAGCGATTCCTGTCGCCACCAATCCGGCTGCGCTTGGCCTTGAGTTCGATCCCTTTGTAATCGGGTGCTTGCTTCGAATTCGCGGAGATCCCGAGCATGGTCTCAAGCGTGAAGCCGATGCCAGTGTCGCCGGGACGGAGCGTTCGCAAGTAACCTTTGGGGCCCGAAAGCTGTCCGCTTCATCGGCGACAAGGTGGAAGTCTACTATAGCCGCGGAGCCTCGAAGGGCTGGCACAGCGCGACGGACCAGAATGTCGAGCAGGCACACGCGCTAAAGGACTACTTCGCGGATCGCGGCGGGAGGCCCTACGTCCACCGGTGCTTGGTGATGCAAGGCCTGGATTCCGTGGAAGTCGAGACGGCGATAGCGTCCGGCTTCACCTTGGCCGACTTCTTGACCGCCGTGTGCGCGGCTTCTCCCCTCGGGGCGTGGCACGGCAAGTACACGCTTTCCTCGTGCGGCCAAGACATCGCGAGGGGCGCCGTCGCCTCTCGCCTGTTCGAACCGCTGGTCCCGACCTCGCTCGACCGCAAGCGCATGGACCGGCTGCTGCAAAAGGGCAGCCGGGTCGACCAGCTCTTGGCGAGCAACGGCCAGGCGTTCACGTGCCTGCGAGGCCACGGCGGGACGGGCAAGACGGTCACCTGCCTCCAAGCGGCTTGGCGAGCGTTCCACGACCACGCTGAGCGGACGCTCGTCCTCACCTATAACCACGCGCTTGCCGCGGACATCCGCCGCCTACTTGCTCTGATGGGCGTCCCGTCCGGCGACGAGGGCGGGATCAAGGTCCAGACCGCGATGTCGTTTTTCTTCGGCTGGTTGAACAGGCTTGGGGTGACCGAACCGGGACAAGACTCGTTGGAACAATACGACGAGCTTTGCCGGGCGGCGGTGGCGCTGATCGACGGCGGGGCAATTGGTGCGGCCGACATCTTGAAGATCAAGCAGGACTGGCCGGGGCAATTCGACTTTGATCGGGTCATGATCGATGAGGCGCAGGACTCGCCTGCTGGCGAAGTCGCGCTCCTAAAGCGTCTTTACGCGCCCCAGTCGATCGTCATCTCGGACGGTCTTGACCAGTTGGTCCGAGGCGAGAGGGCAGACTGGTTCGCGGGCATAACCCGTGACAAGCGTCTCGTCCTGAGCGAGGTCCGTTGCCTGCGGATGAAGCGCAATCTCGCGGTCTTCGGAGCCGAGCTCGCCGACTGCGTCGGTCTCAACCTCGACATCGCCCCGAACGACAAGGCAGGAGGCGGCCGAGTGATCGTCGTCGAGGGCGCGTGGTCAGCGCAGCGAGCCTTGCACGACGAGCTGGCCCGTGACGCAGCCGACGCAAATAACGAGCCGATCGACTCGCTGTTTTGTGTCCCGAGCGACGCCGTATCCTGGAAAGGCGGACATGCGCAGAGCGACATCGCAAGGGCTCTGGACAGCTGGGGTTACGAGACTTGGGACGGGGTTGACGAAGGCGTCCGCCAAGATTTCCCCCGTTCGACCAGCCAGTTCCGCGTCGTGAACTACCACTCGTGCAGGGGGCTAGAGGGTTGGAACGTCATCCTCGAGCGCCTCGATGCCTTCTGGGAAGAGCGGAGGAAAGACAAGCTCGAGCGTGGGCTCTCCGATGCCGAGAGGGATTCGATGCAGTCTCTCGAAGACCTCGCATCGCGCGAAGCGTGGCGATGGGTCTTTATTGCCCTCACCCGGCCACTGGACACGCTCGTGATCACGCTTGGCGACTTGTCGAGCCCGTTGTCGCGGGAAATCGTCCGGGTCGCCGGGGCATTGCCGGACATTGTCGATAACCGGTTACGACGGGTAATTGGATGAGCTATTGGCATCGCCAAGGGCTATGACAACAAAGCCTACCGCCGGATTCGGTTTAACCCAATCCGGGCTCTGGCCGTCTTCCGAAACACCACGCTACCGATGCCGGTCAGCGCCAGCACAACGGTCAGGACGTCGGTCTGGGTCAGCCCATCGGGCAGGATACCAAGTGCCGCGGCTACGCCCCAAAGGCTGCCGATAACGCCGGTCCAGATAGCCTTGGACGCCCACCAGGGTTTCAGTTCTTCCATGTCGTTTGGCCCATCCGAGGATCACGGGATTGTCGGCGGGCCCGGCCACCTCGAAGGTGCCGTAGAGCTTGCGGGCCTCAGTCACGGCATCGATATTGCCGGCCGCGACCTTGATGGCGTGCTCATGCTCTTCCCACGCTACCGAATTGCGGTTGGAGCCCGAGTTGGTGATCATGAACAGCAGCGGATCGCGGCGGAACTTGAAGCCGCGCTCCAGCATCTCGATGATCGAGCGGTCGGGCAGCTCGTGGATTTCATCGGCCAGCACGAAATAGGGCCGCGGCCCCGACCCCGTCCTGCCGGTATCGCGCGACACCGCACGAAAGAAAGAGCCCGACCCGTGGTGCGCGATGTTGAACTCGCGGCCGGCGCCGCCGGAAAACTCTAGCCGCTTTGCCAGCGCGGGTGATTGCCGCACCATCTTGACCGCGTCTGCAAACAGGATACCCGCCTGTTCGCGTTTCGCCGCTGCGGCATAGATCTGCGCGCCAGCCTCATTGCAGGCGGTCATGCCGTAAAGGCCGATGCCGCCGGCGACCGGGCTTTTGCCGTTGCCTTTGCCCTGTTCGATATAGGCCCGGCGGAAACGCCTGCGGCCATCCTTGCGCTTCCAGCCAAAGACCGAGCCGATGATGAACGCCTGGCTCGGTTCGAGCCGGAAGGGCTGCCCATCGAACTGACCTTCGGAGAGTTTGAGCACCTCCTCGAAAAAGCCGAAAGCATGGGCTGCCGCATCTATGTCAAACCGGATGCCGTCGCTGCGTTTCAGGTCATCAAGGTACCGGCGGCAGGCATTGCGGACATGCGGACCGGCAACAATCTCACCGGCAATAACGGCCCGGGCGTAATCGGTGGTGCGATCAGGCGAAGAAGCGGTCGGCGGGATCTTCGCTTTCTTGCGGGGTTTCTGCGGCGATGCGGGTTCTGGCACTGGGCGTCATCCCGAATTCTGCGGCGTAGCGCATCATGTCCGCCGCAGCCTTGTTGGCGGTGCCGACAAGCGGGTTCTGGATCGCATTGCCGTTGCTGGTCTTGATCATCAGGCCGCCGGTCAACTGGTCCTTCTCGGCCATCTTGGCGATCGCGCGTTCGGCCTGGACCCAGCGGCCGTAGGACTGGGCGTATGCGGCGAGCGCAGCCCGATCGACCTCGGACAGGAGACCGATACGGTGGAGCCAGTGCGCGACCCGGTTCCATTCTTCCAGCGCGTCAGCAGTCAGGTGTGCCGGCGCCGTCGGCAATGCCGTTACGGTGCGAGGCTCCTTTCGATTGAGCGGCCGCTTGCCGCGGTTGCCCTCGATCAGCTTCAGCTGAATCGGTTTGGTGCCGGGTTCCACTGGGGCGGTCCTTCAACTATGCGTCGTGACCAGCCTGCTCCCCACCGCCAACGCCGAGGCCATGACGATTTTCAGTTTTCTGCTGTTTGCTGCTGCGGCCCTCTTGCCCTCTGGAGAAACCTTCACCTGTACGCCCACCCGGGTCTGGGACGGCGATGGGCCGATCTGGTGTGCCGAAGGGCCGCATATCCGTCTGTCTGGTATCGCGGCCCGAGAAATGGATGGCACCTGCCGTCCCAATCACCCATGCCCGAAGGCATCGGCACAGCGGGCGCGTGATGCGCTGGTCAGGCTGATCGGCCGCCCGGTTGGTGTTTCCCGCGAAGGCCACATACTGGTAAGCGGACCAGCTCTGCGCTGTCGGTCCGAAGGCAGTGCCGGTGGATCGCGAACCGCGGCATGGTGCGTATCGCCTACTTCCGGCGATCTATCCTGTGCGATGGTCCGAGGGGGCTGGGCGCTGCGGTGGGAGCGGTATTGGAAGCAGCACCGGTGCTGACAAGCTCCCCACTCTGGGATCTCCGACGCTCGGTCTGAAAGGAAAAGAATGCAAGAACGGTACCTTGGCGACTCGCATGACTTCCTAAAGTACGCTCTCCTACGTCACATGCGGGAAAGCACCGGCCTTCGCTTGGGTATCAATTGGTACCTGACGATGCCCGAGCAGGTCGATCGACCGGGCAACAGTGACGGAGAAAAGCGGCATCATCTGAAGGGCGGGGTTTGGCAGGAGGCTGACCCTGATCTTTTCGCGCAAATCCATCTGCTCGATGCGCCGGAAAACCGGTCATTAGGCATGGTAGCCGAGTTAGGGATATTGCCCGGAGATACGCTTTATTACAACGATCCTGTGAGCGCCTCTGATCGCCTCGGCTGGCACACCAGCGGCGTAGATGCACTGGGACCGAGTGATGTGGTGTTCTTGGACCCTGACAACGGTTTCGAAGTTAAATCCATGACGGCCAGAACGCGGCCAAAGTACGCGCTTTATGACGAGGCCGTGAGCTATCACGCGGCTGGAAAGGCGGTGATCGCCATTCAGTTTGCAAGGCAGTGTGATCCAGTTCAGCGCGCAGTGGAGGTGCGCCAAAAGCTGGTCGCGTTGTGCGGAAGGTCGGCAGAGCTACCGGTTATCCGAGGGAGAGTGGCGCCGAACCTGCTCTTTTTCACCATAGCCCCAGCCGAGATCATGCCAAAGATCGACCGCGCTCTCCAAGCATTCACCGAAAAATGCGAAAAGGTAGACCTCATTCCGTGAGCCAAAAGGAGGCAGATCCTCGCTGGTTTAGTTTGCGGATCCGGTTAATGTTGCGAAACAGCATCGATCCGCCTCTCGGATCGCTTCGTGCCCGCTGAAATCCTGCCATCTCTTCACCGCCACATCGACGTAGGCGGGGTTCAACTCGATGGCGTGGACGCTGCGACCGGTCATCTCGCCCGCAATGATCGTGGTGCCGGACCCTGAGAAAGGCTCGTAGATGGCCTGCCCCGGGCCGGAGTTGATCTCGATCGGGCGCTTCATGCACTCGACAGGCTTTTGCGTGCCGTGTCCGGTCTCGCTCTTCCTCGGCATCGGGATGTGCCAGATGGTCGTCTGCTTGCGATCACCTGCCCAGTGGCCTTTGGTGCCCTTCCGAACCGCATACCAGCAGGGCTCATGTTCCCAGTGATAGTCGCCGCGGCTCAAGACCAGCTGGCCCTTGTCCCAGATAATCTGCGAGCGGAGCTGGAGATCGCCGGCAGCGAGACTATCGCCGACGACGCCAGCAAACAGGCCTGCGTGCCAGACGTAGGCGACATCGCCGGGAAACAGAGCCCAGGCTTCGCGCCAGTCGACATTGTCGTCGTTCAGAACCTTATCGGTCGCGACGGGCAAGGTGTCGGCCAGCTCGTATAATTTGCGGCGCACGTGCGCCCAGCAAAGGCGAGGGTCACCTGCTGCCGACGATTAGCAAAATCGGTATACCGCCTTGCGTCCGGACACAATCTGTCGGTACGGGCCAGCTGCAAGGGACATGACTGTCAACGGCGGAGCAAAAGTCGGCCATTCGGCGGCGTAAAACCAGGCCATCGTGTTACATGCCGGGGGGAGTGGCGTGAGGGCGTAGCCCGAGGGCCA
>Ga0006257_1000502_pt1 | contig 9837 bp, 10 predicted proteins | sample Deesub45470m_DNA_FD_54937 | JGI IMG/M metagenome (GOLD analysis project Ga0006257, IMG submission 54937) | Deep subsurface microbial communities from North Pacific Ocean - 450_OLKR46/470m Metagenome | ecosystem: Environmental > Terrestrial > Deep subsurface > Unclassified | place: North Pacific... | reverse complement strand
GGCTTCTCGACTTCGCTCGAAGCGAACGGGGTATGGCGTTATGCCGGGCGGTAGATGGCGTAGATTTTCTTGACGTGGACCTGGCTGTCCCAGCTGCACGAGGCACCCTGTTCGACCAGGAAGATGTCGCCCTTGCCGAACGTGCCTTGTGCGCCCGCGCCGTCGACGAAGGTGACGCTGCCGTCGAGCAGATACATCAGCTCATAATGGCGGTAGGTCATCGGACGGCGATGATAGGGGGTGGAATCCCAGGTGCCGCAGACAAACTCGCCGTCGGCCGAACGATAGTCGGTGAAGTTGCGGCAGGAAGGGGTCGGCCCGACCAGCAATTCGGCCAGCGGTGCGCCGGACGGTTCGAGCGGGGCGCGGGTGTCGATCGGGACGATCTGGCCATCGGCCGCTGAACCACCTACGCGGCGCACGAACAGCAGGCGCGCGCCCGAAGCCACGCTCCAGCCGAAGGTCGCGCCCTCGCACAGGACCATGCTGTCGCCTTCGTTCAGGGTGCGCTGGTCGATCTGCACCGTGCCGGATTCGACGATGATGAATTCATCGGCGGGCATGGCATCCACCGTGCCGCTACCCTGCGTCAGGGCAATGAGGCCGATCGTGACCGGACCTTCGGGCTGGGGGAGCAGCGCGCGGGCGGACAGGAAGGCATCGCCCTCCCCTGCCCCAACGCGCACGCCCGCCGCCCAGGCGCGCAGATCGACGAAGAAGCGGGTCGCGGTTGCGGTGGTTGTCATGATGGCTGTCCCTCAAAAAGTCGGATTTGAGAGAGGCTAACCCGGTGCGCGCGGCAGGTTGCACCAAGCGCGCGTCACGGAACCGCGCTTGGTGCTGTTTGCGCGGCGTGGGACGTTCAAAGCTGCCGCAGTGCGGTGGCCGGGCGCACCGACAGCAAGGGGATCGATCCGGCGAGGCCAATGCCAAGCGTCAGCAACGCGCCGCCGCCGAGCGTCGCGAGGACGACCAGCCAGTCGGGCGACCAGGTGAAATCGAAGATCTGGACAATGACGAACCAGGCCGCGCCCGACCCAAGCGCCAGCGCAACCAGCGCCAGCATCATGGCGAGCAGGCCATATTCGAGCGCCTGTCCGCCCAATATCTGCCAGCGGGTTGCGCCGAGCGTCTTCAATATCACGCTGTCATAGCTGCGCGCCTGACGCGAGGCGGCGATTGCGCCCACCAGCACCGCAATCCCGGCGAGGATCGCGACCGAGGCGGCCGCGACGATGGCGGATGACATTTGCGTCATGATCGCGCCGACCTGCTCGATCACCTCGCCGACCGCGATTACCGACACGCCGGGGAAGGCGGCGAGCAGCGCGCGCGTGACCTGATTGTCCTGACGCGGGTCCATGGTGATGGTGGCGGCCAGGCTATGCGGCGCGGCGGACACGGTGCCGGGCGAGAAGACCATGATATAGTTGAAGCCCATCGTTTCCCAATTGATCTTGCGCAGGGAGGCGATACGCGCGGTGATCTCCCGCCCGAGCAGGCTGACGGTCAGCATGTCGCCAACGCCAATGCCGAGCGTCTTGGCGGCCTCCGCATCGAAGGAGACGAGCGGTGGTCCGGCATAATCGGGTGCCCACCATTGCCCCTCGACCAGCTCGCTGCCCTCCGGCAACGTGCTACTATAAGTGATGCCGCGTTCGCCGCGCAGGATCCAGGCACCATCGGGCAGTTCCTTCAGGTCCGTGACGCGCTGATTGCCATAGGCGACGATGGTACCGCGCAGGGCCGGGACGATGTTGAACTGCGCGTCGGGGGCTTGGGCGCGCACGATCGTCTGGAAGCGGTCCCCCTCGCCTGATGGGATGTCGAGGACGAACTGGGCCGGTGCCGTCTTGGGCACGACGTTGCGGATTTCGCTGTCGAGGCTGGTCTGGATACCCGCCAGCGTGACGAACAGGGTGAGCGCGAGGCCAAGCGCGACGATCAGCGCGGCAGTGTGCGCTCCGGGGCGGTGGAGATTGGCGAGCGCGAGGCGCAGCAAGGGCCGTCGCGGACGCGGCGCGCGCAGGGCCAGTTGGCGCACGCCCCAGCCGATGCCGAGCAACAGGAGCAGGACCGCTGCGGTCGCGCCGAGAACAGCGGCAGAAAAGAGCGGATCGCGCGCGGTGCCGAGCGCCAGCGCGACCAATAGCGCGGCTGCCCCCGTCATGGCGATCAGGCTGCGCCGGTCGATGCCGTGCCGCGCATCGACCACGCCGCGAAAGAGCAGCGCGGCCGGCTGGGTCCGCGCACGGGCAAGCGGCGGCAGGGTGAAGAGGAAGGCGATCAGCAGGCCATAGGACGCGCTGGTGACGAGCGGCAGGGCATGGAGCCGGAAGCCAGGGCTGACCGGCAGCACATCGCCCGCCAGCGCGACGATGGCAGGCGGCAAGAGCGCGCCGATGATCAGACCGCAGGCAATGCCAAGCAGCGCGACGCAGCCGATCTGGAGCAGATAGATGCGCGCAATGTCGGTGGAGGTCGCGCCCAGCACCTTGAAGGTCGCGATACCGGGGCGCTTGAGCGCGAGATAGGAGGCGACGCCGTTGCTGACGCCGATGCCCGCGATCACGAGCGCGGCGAGGCCGATCAGCGAAAGAAATTGGCCCATGCGAACGATGAAGCGGCTGGCGCCGGGCGCGGCGCGGTCGCGGTCCTTATATTCCCATCCGGCCGAGGCGTAGCGCTTTTCCAGATCCCCGCGCACCGCCTGCGCGTCGGCCCCAGGGGACAAGCGAAGGCGATATTTGCTGTCATAGAGGCTGCCGGGCTGGATCAGGCCGGTGCGGCGCAAGCCTTCCAGCGAGACGATCGCCACCGGGCCGAGGGTGAAGCCTTCGCCCAGCCGGTCGGGTTCGTCGGCGATAATGTCGGCGATGGTAAAGGTGGCGGTGCCATAGACCAGCCGGTCGCCGGGCTTGACGTCGAGCCGGTCGGCCAGCGCCGGGCCGATGAGGATGCGGTCGGGACCAAGCGGCGCGCGATAGACGCCGCTTTGCAGGGCCAGCGTGCCATAGAGCGGATAGGCGTTGTCCACGCCCTTGAGTTCGGTCAGTACGGCCGACGAGTCCGGCCGCTCGCCCCGCGCCATGGCGCGCAGGCGGATGGTTTCGCTCAAGCGACCGAGGCGACGGAAGGCCGCCTTGTCGCCCTCCTCCGCTTCGCGCTGGGTCATGGCGATTTCGACGTCGCCGCCGAGCAGCCCCTGCCCGCGTTGGCTCAATTCCTGCGTGATCGCCGAGGTCAGGCTGCCGATCGCGGCCAGCGTCGCCACGCCCAGGAACAGGCAGAGGAAGAGCAGGCGCAATCCCCGGAACCGGCCGAGCAGATCGCGCCGGGCGATGCGCCAGCTCGACGCCCAATCGAGCGCGCTCACGCCGCGCGATCCGAAACGATCTGGCCATCGCGCATTTCGATGATCCGGCCGCAGCGGTCGGCGAGCGCGGGATCATGGGTGATGATGACGAGCGTCGCGCCCGCCGCGCGCTGGCGGTCGAACAGCAGGTCCATGATGGTGACGCCGGTGGTCGCGTCGAGATTGCCGGTGGGTTCGTCGGCGAACAAGATGGTCGGGCGCGGCGCGACGGCGCGGGCAATGGCGACGCGCTGCTGCTCGCCGCCCGATAATTGCGAGGGATAATGGTCGATCCGGTGGCCAAGCCCGACCGCGCGCAATTCATCGGCGGCGCGCGCGAAGGCATCGGACACGCCCGCCAGTTCGAGCGGCACGGCGACATTTTCGAGCGCCGTCATGGTCGGGAGCAGGTGAAAACTCTGCAGCACGATGCCGATGCGGCCACGCCGCGCGCGCGCCAGGGCGTCCTCATCCAGCGCGCCGAAATCAACGCCGCCAATATGCACATCGCCGCCGCTCGCGCGTTCGAGGCCACACAGCACCGCCATCAGCGAGCTTTTGCCCGATCCCGATGCGCCCAGAATCGCGATACTCTCGCCGCGCAGCAAGGTCAGGTCGACGCCCTTCAATATCTCGACCGGCGCGTCGCGCGTGCCAAGCGAGAGGGTGACATTCTGCGCGCGGATCGCGATAGTGGCGGGATCGAAAGGCATATGCATGAAGAAGGAGCGCTCCTTGGCGGGCAGAATATCGCAATATGGGGCGTTGGCGCTGATTGTCCAACTGGCGAGTGGCTGTTCGGACAGCACGCCGCCGCCGCCCCCGGTCGCCAACAGTGCGCAGGTGGCACCGGCCGCTGCGCCAGTGGCCGATGGCAAGCTGGTGGTGGCGTTCGGCGACAGTCTCTATGCCGGCTATAATCTAGATCAAGGCAAGGGGCTGGCCCCGATGCTGGAGCAGGCTTTGGCGGCCCGCGGCATGCAAGCGCAGGTGGTCAATGCCGGGGTGTCGGGCGATACCAGCGCGGCGGGGCTGGCGCGGCTGGCCTTCACGCTCGACGGGTTGGCGCGCAAGCCGGACCTGATGCTGGTGGGGTTTGGCGGCAATGACATGCTGCGCGGATTGAGTCCCGAAACGACGCGCGACAATTTGGACGCGATCCTGGCCGAGTTGAAGAAGCGCGACATTCCGGTGCTGCTGACCGGCATGCTTGCCTCCCCCAATATGGGGCCGGATTATGCCGCCGCCTTCAACCCGATCTTCCCGACGCTGGCGACGAAATATGGCGCCACGCTCTATTCCTTCATGCTGGACGGGGTGATCGGCGATCGGGCGCTGCAATTGCCTGATGGCATCCATCCCAATGACAAGGGGGTGGAAGTGATCGTCGGCAAGCTGGCGCCGATCGTCGAAGGAGCCTTGCGTGGCTGATCCCATCCGGGTCGGACTGGTCGGCTATGGCCTGGCGGGTCGCGTCTTTCATGCGCCGTTGTTGCGCGCTGTCCCGGCCATGCGGTTGACGACGATCAGCACCAGCCGGGTGGACGAGGTTACGGCCCTGGACCCGGCCATTGCGTGCGTAGCGACACCGGCCGAGATTTTCGCCGACCCCGCCATCGATCTGGTGGTGATCGCGACGCCCAGCGCGACCCACGCCGATCTGGCGGCAGAGGCGTTGCGCGCTGGCAAGCATGTCGTGGTGGACAAGCCATTCGCGCTGTCGCTGCAACAGGCGCGCGATCTGGCCGCCTTGGCGGGCGAATGCGGGAAACTGCTCGCAGTTTTCCACAATCGCCGGTTCGACAGCGACTTTCTGAGCATCCGCGCGGCCATTGCCGAAGGGGTGGTCGGGCGCATTACCCATTTCGAATCGCATTTCGACCGTTTCCGGCCGGACGTGCGCGATAGATGGCGGGAGGATGGATCGGCCGGGTCAGGCATATGGTTCGACCTGGGGCCACATCTGGTCGATCAGGCGCTGGCCTTGTTCGGGCGTCCCGATGGCGTGAGCGCCGACATTGCGGCCTTGCGGGATGGATCGCCATCGGACGACTGGGCGCATGTCGTGCTGCGCTATGCCGGGATGCGCGTCATATTGCACGCCAGCATGAGTGCGCCTGCGGGAGAAGAAGTGGGCGGCAGCCCGCGCTTCCTGGTGCATGGGCAGGGCGGTACGCTGGTCAAGACGCGGCTCGACCAGCAGGAAGCGCAACTCGTGGCCGGATTGCGCCCCGGCGATCCGGGCTGGGGGGCGGATGATGATCCGCTTGTCATCTTTGACAGGCAAGGCGGCAGGACCGCGCGGCCTGCGCTGGCGGGCTGTCAGCAAGATTATTATGCGCAGATGGCGGCGGCGATCCTGTCGGATACGCCCCTTCCCGTGACGCTGGAAGACGCCGTTGCGGTGCAGGAAGTGGTGGAGGCAGCGCAGATTTCAGCACGGGACGGCAGGCAGGTGGCGCTCCCGCTACCCGCTTGACCCTCCCCTTGTCGGGGAGGGTCGATCCGATCAGGCTGGCTTTTTGGGCAATTCGACTTCGGCCTTGGCGGTTGCCAGCGTGACGCCTGCCTGGTTCATCAAGCGACAATCGAGCTGCACCATATGGCGGCCTTCCTCATCGACGAACTTGTCGAGGATGGTGCCGGTCGTCACCGTAATGTCGCCGGTCAGCGCAGGCCCGCGATAATTGCAGGCGGAATGGCGCACCATGCCCCACTCCCCTGCCCAACCCGCGAAATAGTCGGTGATCCACGCCCCCATCGACGCGCCATAGCCATAGCCGCGCGGCATGCCGATGAAGCGCGCCCAACGCGGGAAGAGATGCCCGCGCGACGGGCCGAAATAAGCGCCATCGGTAAATTCAGGGTTGATCGCTTCCATCACCGGATCATTTTCATGCCCCGCCATTTCCTTGACGAAGCCCAAGGCTTCCATGTCGAGGTCGGTACGGCGATGGGTGCCGCCCCATTGGGTGAAGGTATAGGCACGCCATTCGGTGGTGAAGGACACGATCGAATGCGGGCCGATCACCCGTTCGGGCAAGGCCGCGCCGACAGCCACATCATCCCACCAGCGCCGGTCATGGCCCAGATCGTGCAGCATCTGGATCCATTCCATCTTGCGCGCTTCGAGCGATTCCAGATCCTCGTCGGTCCACACCGGATCATCGAAGCCATCGGTCGGCGCATTATCCTTGCCCGCTTCCTGATTGTAGCGGATCGTCGTCGAACGCTGCTTACAGATCAGGTCACCGGCCTGATTATAATAGAAATTGTCGCCGCGCTGGAAACAGGTGGGGCCAGCGAATTTGGTGTCCTTGACCGTATAGTCGAACGGAATCCGCTCGTTCCAGATGCGGTCGCCGCCCTGCATGCGCGGACCATAAAACCACCATTCGTCACCGCCGAACAGCAGATGGCTGTTGGGGATGCCGCCGACGCAGGCGGGTGCGGAGCCATGGCCGCAATCCATCGTCACGGCAAAGCTTTGCGGCGCGACCAGCCCGCCCCAGCGGCTTTGCGCGGCATAGCCCGCATCATAATGGAGGCGGTTGGGATAGTGCATCGCCTGCACCCAGCGGCGGATATCGTTATTGGCGATCGGCTCCACCATGCGGGCGGGCTGGATCGGCTTGCCCAGATATTGGTCGATATCCGAACAATCTAGCGTCGGGCTGCTCACACTGTCTCTCCTGCTCATGATCCGCCCCTTCCTGAGCAGGGGCACGCGCCAATGATGCACGCGCAGGCAGCGATGGAAAACCGGTTTGGCCGACCGATGGCGGGGTTATCGCCGGGCCGATATCCGGGCGCGCTGCTGTCGAGCGGGTGCGAAGCCGTCCATATCGGGTCCATGGCAATTGCGGGAATGAGGGAGAATGGAGCTATGGCTGATGGCGAAGCCTGGCGGCCGCTGGCCGACCGGATGGAGATAAGTGACTGCCTGGCGCGGCTAGCGCGGGGCGAGGACCGACGCGATGCGGCGCTGATCCGCAGCAGCTTCTGGCCCGATGCGACGGTCGATTATGGCATTTTTGCGGGCGATTTCGACGCCTATCTCGCCTGGGTGGTGCCGGGGTCCGACGCGATCGCCGCGACCCAGCATATATTGGGACAAAGCCTGATCCAGATCGACGGCGATCTGGCGAAAGTCGAAACCCATGTCAGCGCCTATCACCGGATCGATGCGGGCGAAGGCGCGCGCGATATGTGGCTTGGCGGACGCTATCTCGACGCGATGGCGCGACGGGCAGGTGTCTGGCGGATCGCGAAACGGACCATGCTCTATGACTGGTTTCAGGATGCAGGCGCGGCGGCCGACTGGTCGCAAGGGTTGATGGGAATGCCATTCAGCGCGCCGCATTTTACTGGCCGGGTGGCAGGTGATTTCAGCGCCATATTTTTCGCGCAAGCCGATTGAGGACAGACAGGCGATGGGACAATTGACAGGCAAGGTGGCCGTGGTGACGGGCGCAAGCCGGGGGATCGGCAAAGGGATCGCGCTTGCGCTCGCCGAGCAAGGCGCGACCGTTTATGTGACCGGGCGCACGGTCGCACCCCGCGCGCATGACCTGCCCGGCACGGTCGGCGAGACGGCGGCGCAGTGCGATGCGCGTGGCGGGCGGGGCATAGCGGTCGCGGTCGATCATGGCGACGACGTGCAGGTGGCGGCGCTGTTCGAGAGGGTTGTGCAGGAACAGGGGCGGCTCGACATTCTCGTCAACAACGCCTTCGCCTTGCCCGAAGACCTGACCACCCCCCTGCCCTTCTGGGAAAAGCCGCTGTCCAACTGGCAGATGGTGGACGTAGGCGTGCGGTCCAATTTCACCGCCGCCTGGCACGCGGCGAAGATCATGGCACCGCAGCGCTCTGGGCTGATCGTCGCGATTTCGGGCTATGTCGGCGTCACCTACACCTATGGCATAATATTCGGCACCGCCAAGTCGGCGGTCGACCGGATGGCGCGGGACATGGCGATCGAGCTGGAGCCGCATGGCGTTGCCTCGCTCTCGCTCTGGCAAGGGCTGACCTTTACCGAGCGCGCGAATCGCAATCTGGCCGCCGACCCTGCCATGCAGGCGCGCACCGTGACCAACCCGCTGGTCGGCTGCTCGCCTGAATTTCCGGGCCGCGTCATCGCGGCGCTGGCGGCCGATCCCGCGATCATGGCGCGGTCGGGCGGTACCTTCATTACCGCTGAGGTCGCGCAGGATTATGGCATTAGCGATATCGACGGGAAGACCATCCCCTCATTGCGCGTCGAGCGCGGCTCTCCGATCTGGCGGCCGATCGCGGAGGCAGGCCATGGACGCTGAGCGTATGGCGCGGCTGGACGCGCTGCTTGATCGTCAGGACATCGCCGCCTGCATCGTCCGCTTCGCCCGCGGCATGGACCGGTTCGACCGGGCCTTGTTCCTGTCGGCCTTCCACCCCGATGCGATCATCGCCGCTGGGCCGTTCGTGGGTGGAGCCGAGGCGCTCTATGACTGGGCAACGGGGCTGCATGATGCCGGGCAGGAGGCGACGCATCATAACCTGTTGAACCAGACGATCGATATCGACGGTGCCCAAGCCCATGTCGAAACCTATTATCTGTTCGTCGGGCGCAACCGCGATGGCAGCAATTGGGTTGCGGGCGGTCGCTATCTCGATCGGCTGGAAAAGCGGGCGGGCCACTGGAAGATCGCGCTGCGCACCAATATCATCGAATGGTCGGGCCTGGTCCCTACCCTGCCGCTGCCCTTTGCCGACTGGCCCGGCATGGCGGCCAATGGCGTATCGGCGCGCGACAGCAGCGACCCTTCCTATCTGAGGCCGCTGGTCAATAACCGGCCTGGCCACGTCCCTGAATGACCGGTATCCAACGTGTTATCAACGCGGATGCATCGTGGTTTCGGAATCGCTTGGTCGTGCTGTCGGATTGGATCGGACGTGGGATCGGTTTCACGGGTCGATCTGCGACTCGCGATGACGGTTGCGTTACAGGTGCATGACGATGGCGCTAACTCTGCTAATCTCCGAATAAATCCCCTAAGCCGATTAATGGGCAAATGGGGGGCAGGTTTGTTATCCAGACCACGCGCAACGCATGGATAGAGGTTGAAGGGCTATCAGGCAGGCCCAAGACCCTTCCGATGCGCGACACGGCGAAGGTTGTCGTTTGAGGCAATCGCAGCGCGGCAAGTGGCAATTCCCAGCGGACATCTGCTACGGTTTGACTTTGATGCGAAAATGGAGGCATGAAACGCCAACTATTTTCAACAGTCGTAATTCGGCGCTGAGGGGCATCATGTCGTTTACGGTCAACACATTGCGGAACGTCACCACGGCTTGCCAGCAAATGCGCGATCACATCAAGACGATCGTGTTCCGGCCGGACAATCTGTCAACGGCGGAGCAAAAGTCGGCCATTCGGCGGCGTAAAACCAGGCCATCGTGTTACATGCCGGGGGGAGTGGCGTGAGGGCGTAGCCCGAGGGCCA
>Ga0006257_1000491_pt1 | contig 9956 bp, 9 predicted proteins | sample Deesub45470m_DNA_FD_54937 | JGI IMG/M metagenome (GOLD analysis project Ga0006257, IMG submission 54937) | Deep subsurface microbial communities from North Pacific Ocean - 450_OLKR46/470m Metagenome | ecosystem: Environmental > Terrestrial > Deep subsurface > Unclassified | place: North Pacific... | reverse complement strand
GAATTAAAAAAAATAAGAATTAAAAACTATAAAATTAAACCTGTTCTTTAATTTTTATTGGAATTACATTATTCATTCCCATTGTAATAGCTTCTTTATTTAGAGGAATTAAATTATGATAACGCTCAGGAAGTGATTTTTTAAGTCCTTCAATAACATTTTCTAATAATACAATTGGTCTTATTTTTAAAAAAGCTCCTAGAATAACCATATTAAATATTTTTTTATTTCCCATTTCAGTTGCCAATCTGTTCCCTTCAATTTGGAAAATATGAATATCAGTCCTTGTTGGGTGTTGAATAATTCCGTTTGGGTCATAAATTAACGTTCCACCAGGTCTAACACCTTCAGCAAACTTATCCATAGATTGCTGATTTAAAATAATGGCTGTGTCAAAAATCTTTAAGTAAGGTGAACTGATGCGTTCATCACTTAAAATAACGGTAACATTTGCTGTTCCGCCACGCATTTCTGGGCCATATGATGGCATCCAACTCACTTCTTGATTTTGCATGATTCCAGAATAAGCTAAAATTTTACCCATAGATAAAACTCCTTGTCCACCAAAACCTGCTATTATAATTTCTTCTGTCATTTCTTTATTATTTTAAAACACCATCAACTTTTATATCGCCTAATGGAAAATATGGGAACATATTTTCTTCCATCCAAATATTTGATTCAATTGGAGTCATTTTCCAGCCAGAGTTACAGTTAGAAACAATCTCCACAAATGAAAGTCCTTTTTTTAATCGTGTATTTTCAAAAGCTTTTTGAATCGCTTTTTTCGCTTTACGAACATGCTTATGCGTATGAACAGATTGACGTGTTACATAATAAACACCTGGAAGATTAGCTATTAATTCCGTCATTTTTAAAGGTGATCCCATAGTACTAATTTCTCTTCCATAAGGAGAAGTTGATGAGCGCATACCTTCTAAAGTTGTAGGAGCCATTTGTCCACCGGTCATTCCATAAATACCATTATTTACAAAAATAATAACAATATTCTCACCTCTATTGCAAGCGTGAATAGTTTCAGCAGTTCCAATTGCAGCTAAATCACCATCTCCTTGGTAAGTAAAAACAAATTTTTCAGGCCAAATTCTTGCAATTGCAGTAGCAACTGCAGGTGCTCTTCCGTGTGCGGCTTGTGTAATATCAATATTCATAAAGTCATAGGCTAAAACTGAACAACCAACTGGTGCAACACCTATTGTATCTTCAGAAATACCCATTTCATCAATGACCTCCATAGTTACGTTATGTGCGGTACCATGACCACAGCCAGGGCAATATGACAATGGAGTATCTGTCATTAATTTTGTTTTACAGAATACTTGATTTTCTGGTTTTATAATGTCTAATATGTCCATTATTTTATAATTTTTTGTTCTAAAGCTTCTAAAATTTCTTCAGGAGTATGGATAATACCTCCTGTTCTTCCAAAATGTTCTACAGGAACTTTGAATTGAACGGAAAGTTGCACATCTTCAACCATTTGACCTGCATTTAATTCAACACTTAAGATTCCTTTTACTTGGTCTGCCAATTCTAATAATGCTTGTTTAGGGTAAGGAAACAATGTAATTGGGCGTAATAAGCCAACTTTTATTCCTTTTTTTCGTGCTAATTCAACAGCTTTTTGACTAATTCTAGCACTTGAACCGTAGGCAACGATTAAATATTCAGCATCGTCACATTGTATTTTTTCAAAACGCAAATCTTCTTTTTCCATTTGTTCATATTTTTTCATTAGTCTATGAACTCTTGCCTCCATTTTTTCAGATTTTAAATCAAGTGAAGTAATAATATTTCGTTCTCTTCCTTTTTTACCAGTAACTGCCCAATCTCCATAATTTTCTATCACCTCTTCATCAGTAAGTCTTACTTTTTGATCTTTAAGATATACTTTTTCCATCATTTGACCAATAATTCCATCAGAAAGAATTAAAACTGGAGCGCGATATTTAAACGCTATTTCAAAGGCATCTTCCACAAAATCAGACATTTCTTGTACTGATGCAGGCGCCAAAACATATAATTTATAATCGCCATGACCACCTCCTTTTACCGATTGAAAATAATCAGCTTGGGATGGTTGTATAGTTCCTAAACCAGGTCCGCCACGAACAACATTAACTATAACTGCTGGTAATTCTGCTCCAGCCAAATAGGAAATTCCTTCTAATTTTAGTGAAATTCCTGGGCTGGATGATGATGTAAATACTCTTTTTCCAGTACTTGCAGCACCATAAACCATATTTATTGCAGCTATTTCGCTTTCAGCTTGTAAGACTACCATACCTGTTCTTTTTTCAGGCTGTTCAGTCATTAAATATTCAATAATCTCAGTTTGTGGTGTTATAGGGTAACCAAAGTATGCATCTGCGCCATATCTAATGGATGCTTCAGCTAAAGCTTCATTACCTTTCATTAATTTTAATTCTGGCATATTTTATTTTCTTTTATTTTGAAACTTTAACTCGATAAACTGAAATTGCTCTGTCTGGACAAACGATTCCACAATTTGTGCATCCTGTACAGGCTTCTGGGTTACTCATATATGCATAGTGATATCCTTTTCTATTCACATTTGTCGTCATACTAATCACGTTTTCACCACATACGGGTATACAAACTTCACAACCTTTACATGTTTCAGTATCAACTACTATTGCTCCTTTAACTTTTGCCATATCAATAATTTTATATATAAATAGTACATTGTAATTTTAGTATCTTCAAAGATATTGCAATTCTATTGAATAAAGTATGATAAATATCAAGCGTTTGTCAATATCAAAATAAATTAAATATTTTTTATTTTTCTCTTAAAATAGCACAAAAAAACACCTTGTGAGGTGTTTAAATATTCTGCGATATGTAAATTCAATAATCAAAACAGTTTCTTATATTTCAATGGGTTTACTTCATGCATCATAGCATAAATGGCTTCAAAAATATCTTCTTCATTGGGTTTGGAAAAATAATCACCATCAGTTCCATACGAAGCTCTATGTTGTTTTGCTGATAATGTACTTGGTTTACTATCTAAATACAAATAGGCATTTTGATTTTCCAATATTTCATTCAATAAATAAGCAGAAGCACCACCAGGAACATCTTCATCAATAATAATAAGTCTGTTTGTTTTTTGTATACTTTTTACAACATCATGATTTCTATCAAAAGGCAATAGACTTTGAGCATCAATGAGTTCAATATCAATATCAACTTGCTGCAAATTATTTATTGTGTCTTGAACCACTTTTAGGGTTGAGCCATACGAAAGAACCGTGATGTCTTTTCCTTCTTTAATGGTTTCAACAACACCAATTGGAGTTCTAAATTCACCTAAATTGGTTGGCATTTTTTCTTTAAGGCGATACCCATTTAAATTTTCAACAATTAAAGCTGGTTCATCACAATCTAATAAAGTATTATAAAAACCGGCAGCTTTGGTCATATTTCTTGGTACTAAAATATTCATACCTCTTAATAAATGAACAATTGCACCCATTGGAGAGCCAGAATGCCAAATACCTTCTAAACGATGACCTCTTGTCCTAACAATTAATGGTGCTTTTTGTTTTCCTACAGTTCTATAATGAAGCGTAGACAAATCATCACTTAAAATTTGTAAACCATATAATAAATAATCTAAATATTGAATTTCTGCAATTGGACGTAAACCTCTCATAGCCATTCCAATACCTTGCCCAATAATAGTTGCTTCTCTTATTCCGGTATCGGATATTCTTAGTTTTCCATATTTGTCTTGTAGGCCAACCAAACCTTGATTTACATCACCAATATTTCCGGCATCTTCTCCAAAAATAAATACATTTTGATGTTTTGTAAACAATACATCAAAATTATCTTTTATAATAATTCTGCCATCAACTAACTCATCATCAATATTATAAGTTGGTAATACTTCAGCTATATTAGCAGTTTTTTGATTGGTTTGACTATATAAATGTGAGCTATATTTTAATTGATTATTTTTTAAGTATGCTAAAATCCAGTTTTGAAGTTCTTTTTTTTCTTCAAAATTTTCATTTCTAACAAACACATTGATTTTACGTGCGGTTGATAAAAGGTCTTTTCTTGTTAAATCTTGAATACTGCTTAACTCATTCATCAATTTAAGGATAAATGTTTTATTGCTACTTTTTGATGCAAGCTTTTCAAGTGTTTTAAATAGTGCTATTTTTTCCTCTTTTACTGGATTCAAAAAGGCTGTCCAAGCATCACGTTTAGCTTGGCTTACTTCTTTTTTTGCATCCTTTTCAATTTGAATAAGTTCTTCTTCAGAATCTACAAATTTGAGAGTATTATTTTCTTTCCCATCCAATTCAAAATCAATAATCCATTCACGCATTTTTGCGATGCAATCAAATTGTTTTTCCCAAATTAATCGATCATTGGTTTTATATCTCTCGTGCGATCCAGAAGTTGAATGACCCTGAGGTTGTGTTAAGTCTTTAACATGAATAAGAACAGGAACATGTTCTTCCCTTGCTATTTTTGATGCTTTGTGATACACATCAATTAATTTTGGGTAATCCCATCCTTTGACGATGAAGATTTCATAGCCTTCTGAATTTTCATCACGTTGAAAACCTTTTAAAATTTCAGAGATACTTTCTTTAGTTGTTTGATACTTTGCAGGAACTGAAATACCGTAATCATCATCCCAAACATTAATAACCATTGGAACTTGTAAAACACCTGCCGCATTAATGGTTTCAAAAAAGATTCCTTCAGAAGTGCTTGCGTTTCCAATAGTTCCCCAAGAAACTTCATTCCCATTATTAGAAAATTTCGGATTTTTTAACTCTGATAAATTTCTAAATAATTTTGAAGCATAAGCTATACCCAGCATTCGTGGCATTTGACCAGCAGTTGGCGAAATATCACTACTTGAATTGTATTGTTCTGTTAAGTTTTTAAATTGTCCGTTTTCATCTAAACTATGCGTAGCAAAATGGCCACCCATTTGACGACCACCAGACATAGGGTCTGCTTTAATATCAGGATGTGCATACAAACCAGCAAAAAATTGTTGTGGAGTTAATTCTCCAATTGCCATCATAAAAGTTTGATCGCGGTAATAACCAGATCTAAAATCACCTTTTTTAAAGGCTTTTGCCATTGCTAATTGCGGAACTTCCTTACCATCACCAAAAATTCCAAACTTTGCTTTTCCTGTTAAAACTTCTCTGCGGCCTAAATAACTGCACTCTCTACTTATTACAGCGATTTTATAATCGTGTAATACTTCTTTTTTGAATTGGTTAAAAGAGAGTTGTTCTTGGTTTATAGCCGAAGATTTTATGTTCATATGTTGGATTTTTTTTAGTTTCACAAAGTTACAAATTTTATGTGATATCTAAAAATGAGCATATAAAATTGAAAAAAGAACAAAATAATTCAGTAAAACACATTTATTTTGAGGGTTTTTTAATAAAGATAGCGTTTTTTGAAAATATGCATATTAAATTAATAAAAACCTCTTTTTATGAAATTATAAATCCTTTTGGGTCTAATGACTAAAACAAACCTGATTTTAGAGCTATAATTAGGTTGAGCTATTTCCCATCCTAAATTTGAATGCAACGGAAAATAGATTTCTAAAATGTCTGGAATAAAATTTAACCGTACACCATTTTCATAGGCAAAATATACTTTTTCACCTTTATTTTTCACAAAACCTACATCATTATAAACTTCAAACCAACGCCATAAGCCAACACTTGTATTCATTGCAGTAAGCCATTGATTTCCATATGCAGTAGGTAATTTTGATTTAAAACCTCCTTCATTAATGATAATTTGTTGACTGAAAAAACCTGATGTTTCAGACCTTCCTAAATAATCATATTGAAACAAATAATCGCTTGGTCGATCCAAAGCAAAACTAAAAAAATCAGTTTGTGTTTTATTTCTTAAGAATGCACCACTAAAAAACCTAAAATCAAATTGTCTATTTGTGTCGGTTAATAATTTGTAATGAGCCGTTAAAAAAAACTTACTGAATTTATTAGAGACCTGAAATCCTGTAGAAAATCTAATATCTTCAATAATTTCAGGTTTTGCATAACCATAACTTAAACTAAAAACGCCATATTTATTAGNCTCATTTGTATCGAGTTGTGATTGAATTTTTTCGCGATTTACCAAAGTATAGGAAGCTAAAATGGCACTATTTTCAATATCGCGTAAGTTTTTTCTTTTAAATTCAAGCAAAGCGAAAGGGTAAATTGCAGTGTAGGACAAGTCTTGTGCGTATTGAAAATTGCTTCCAGCGACTCCAATTGACAATTTGTTTATATTATTGTTTTCAGGTAAATATTCGTATACAAAGGAATAAGCTCCAGAAAAAGTTTGACTTTTTGTACTATAGGAAGGTGTAAGTTTATAAACGAAACTTTTATTTAATAAGGTTTTATTTGCAAGTGCCATTCCTAAAACAAGACCATCATAATAATTGTATCTAAATGTTGGTGTGTAAAAAATTTGATTGTAATAAGGGTTTTCAATATCTTTTAAAAATTTTAATTGAAGTGGCCTGTTAAATAATTTTTTATCAACATTTTTCCAATTATTACGTACATTATACTCAGGCAGTAAAGATTCATAATTTAGAGACAATTTATCAAATCCATCTTTTGGAATGGTAATTTTTGCTAATGAATCAATTGATGGCAACCATTTTTTAAATTTAATTTCTTCGTCTTTTATTCCATAGAGTTGAATTGGTGTTGCAAATTTTCTTCTATTTAAAACACTTACTTCAAGAGAATCATTCTTTTCAACAATTTTTTTAATGGTATAATCTACTTTTTTTGAAGTTTTTAAATAATCATTTTCAAACCAAGAAATATCTCTAGTCGTTTTTATGGAATTTATAAATTGATTACTATTGACTTGTTTTCCTGTATTTTGTTTGGAAAAATCAATAATTGCACTTGTAATTGTGCTATCGCCTAAATAATTTTCTAAATATTTTAATCCTAAACCTGCTTTGTATTTATTAACTATTTTCCTGTTAAAATTTGATAAAGAATCTGCAGAAGTTGCTAATGATTGGTCTACATTTTTACGGGCTGCAAACTGGTAAACAAAAGCGTATTTTTTATTGAAATCAATTTTAGCAAGGTTAAAATTCCGGATTCCCCAAAGTTTAGAAATATTTCCAATCGCTTTAATTTCGGGATAATATTTTTCAACATATTTCATCATTAAATACGATTGTAAACCATCAGCAAGCCAAACATCTGTTCGTTGATTGAATAAAAAAACATTGTCTATATATTTTTTTGCAAGGACTTTAAATAATTGAATGTCCCATTCAAAAATATCACTAAAAGGCGTTAAAAATGAAGGTAGTTGATTGAATCCATAAACAGGATTTTTATCATATTCTATCTTATTAATAAGCAATTTATCATGAGGGAAATCTCCAAGATATGATTGAATAAAATTAAGTTCTCTTGTTATAATAGCTGTTTTAGTAGTGTTGTTTAATTTTTCAGAATTGATGTTTGTAATGATGGCAACCGGTTTGGAGTTGTATTCAATAAAATCATTCTCTTTGGTAATATTTAATTCAATATCTAATTTGTTTTTGCCTGTGAATTCGAAATAATTAAAAAGGGAATCTGTTTTATAAGATGTTTTTAAATCGCTATTTACCACATAATCTTTAGGAACTTTAATACCTATGGAATAATTTGTAAAATCAACATGCAAATCATCCATATCTAAATTATTGAATAATAGCCATTTTTCATTAAAATTTGCGGGTGCTAAATACCAATATCTTAAATTGTAACTAACCGTATTTGCACCATAATAAGTAAACTTATCTTTTGGAATTTTTACACTATAGGTGGCTACTATTTTTACGGAATCTTTTGGTTTTAATAATTGATTTAAATTTACTTTTAAAATATCTGGATTTTCTTCTGTGATTTCCCAAGTGGCAATTTCATAATTTATAGAAATGCTTTTTATGGTAGTGCTTCCTCTTTGCTTTTCGGAAGCAAAATGAAATGATTTTGAATAATTTTCAACAAAACGTTTTGCTAAAGGTGTATTTTTATTTTTATAAGCATTTGCCCAATTATGAAAATAAAGTACGCTAAAAGTACTATCGGATTTGTTATAGAAATCAATTTCTTGAAGAATTTTAAGTTCGTTGGTTTCTGTATTTAATTCTGTAGAAATTTTGATATTATTTGTCTGAGCGTAAAAAATGTTCATGCAAATAATACAAGTTAAAAACGTTAAGAATACAGTCTTTTTCAAACGGGTTTATGTTAGAAATTAGGGCTTAAGCTATATTTTTTATAGAAAGTATCAATTACTTTTAAAACTTCTTCTTCAGTATCTACAATTGATATTAAATCTAAATCTTCAAGACTTATAGTTCCTTCATCAACTAGCGTATTTTTAACCCAATCCATGAGTCCGCTCCAATACTTTTTTCCAACCAATACAATCGGAAATTTTCCAATTTTTTTTGTTTGAATTAGCGTAATTGCTTCAAAAAGTTCGTCCATAGTCCCAAAACCACCAGGCATTACTACAAAACCTTGAGAATATTTTATAAACATGACTTTTCTGACAAAGAAGTAATGAAAATCTAAACTTTTATCAGAATCTATATAAGGATTGTCATTTTGCTCAAAAGGCAGTTCAATATTTAAACCAACCGAAGCTCCTTTTCCTCTTTTCGCTCCTTTATTACCTGCCTCCATGATTCCAGGACCTCCGCCAGTTACAACTCCATAGCCATGTTGGGTTAATTTGAATGCAATATTTTCAGCAAGTTTATAGTATTTGTGATCTGGTTTTGTACGCGCCGAACCAAAAATACTTACGCAAGGTCCAATTTTACTTAGGCGCTCAAAACCTTCAACAAACTCTGCCATTATTTTAAAAATTGCCCAAGAGTCATTTGTTTTGATTTCATTCCAAGTTTTTTGTTGAAATTTTTCTCTAATTTTATTATCATCTTTTGGAGTCATCATAAGTATATTTTTTAGTAAAACTCTTTTGAATTGAGTTCTAAATGAAATGCCTAAATTAATTCTTTTTTTAAGAATTGCGCTGTATAACTTTTTTTATGGGTACTAACTTCTTCAGGAGTTCCAAAGCATATTAATTGTCCGCCGTTTTTTCCACCTTCCATACCAATATCAATAATATGATCGGCAAGTTTAATAACATCTAAATTATGTTCAATAACAAGAACGGTATTTCCTTTATTGGCTAATTTATTTAAAACTTCCATTAAAACCCGAATATCTTCAAAATGAAGCCCGGTTGTAGGTTCATCTAAAATATAAAAGGTATTTCCAGTATCTTTTTTAGATAATTCTGAAGCTAATTTTATGCGCTGAGCCTCACCGCCAGAAAGTGTTGTAGATTGTTGCCCGAGTGTAATATACCCTAAACCAACATCGTGAATTGTTTTTAACTTTCTGTAAATTTTTGGAATATTTTCAAAAAATGAAACAGCATCATCAATGGTCATATTTAAAACATCTGAAATTGATTTTCCCTTGTATCTGATTTCTAAAGTTTCTCTATTAAAACGTTTTCCTAAACACGTTTCACATTCCACATGAACATCGGGTAAAAAATTCATTTCAATAACACGAACACCACCTCCTTGGCAAGTTTCACATCTTCCGCTTTTAACATTAAAAGAGAATCTACCAGGTTTATAACCTCGTATAGATGCTTCATTTGTTTTTGCATATAAACTGGAGTTCTGCCAATTGGCGATTGATCTATGGCAATAACTTTATCTATATGTTCTAAACCTTCAATAGTTTTGTAAGGCATTGGTTTTTTACGCCATTGTAAATGTGTTTATTTAAAATTGGGTAGAGCGTTTCATTAATTAAAGTAGATTTTCCACTTCCAGAGACACCCGT
>Ga0006257_1000486_pt1 | contig 10030 bp, 10 predicted proteins | sample Deesub45470m_DNA_FD_54937 | JGI IMG/M metagenome (GOLD analysis project Ga0006257, IMG submission 54937) | Deep subsurface microbial communities from North Pacific Ocean - 450_OLKR46/470m Metagenome | ecosystem: Environmental > Terrestrial > Deep subsurface > Unclassified | place: North Pacific... | reverse complement strand
AACCGTGAACAATGGGTGATGTATGTGAGCGGCCACGGCGAACGCAAATTGGACGGTGAGGCCAACCACGATCTGGGCGAATTCGGCCGCAGGCTGACGCAGAACGGTTATCGCGTCACCTCCCTCAACCTGACCGTCGCGCAGGAAGTACCGGACAACATCGGCCTGCTGGTCATCACCCAGCCGCAAAAGAAGCTATTCAAAGGTGAGATCGCAAAATTGCTGCGCTTCGTGGAACGCGGCGGCAACCTGCTGTGGCTACTGGATGCCGAGCCGCTGCGCGGCCTGGAGAGCCTGGCCGAACAACTGCATATCGACCCGCTGCCGGGCATGGTCGTCGACCCCGCCGCGCAGGAGTTGAACGCCCCCAAGGACTGGACACTGGGCGGCGGTTATCCGCCGCATCCCGTCACGCGCGACTTCGATCTGATCACCGCCTTCCCGTACGCCACGGCGCTGAGCGTGGACGACAGCACAGACTGGACGCACCACACGTTGGTGGAAGGCGCGGCCAACGGCTGGGTGAGTCAGCGTCGCGACATGCACTTCGATGCAACCCAGGACGTGCCCGGCCCGTTCAGTCTGGCCTTCGCCCTGCAACGCAGCGGCCCGGAACGTGAGCAGCGCATCGTGGTGGTCGGCAGTGCTGCCTTTCTGTCGAATGCCTATTCAGGCAACGGCGGCAATCTGGATCTGGGCATGAACATGGTGAACTGGCTGGCAGGCGACGAGCAATTCATCACACTTGCCCCGCACACTGCCAAGGACGGCGCCCTCACCTTCAGCAGACAGCAACTGACCGCATTCACCTACAGCCTGCTGCTGGCGCTGCCGCTGCTGATGGTCGCCATCGGCGGCTGGCTGTGGTGGCGCAGGCATCACTCTGCCTGATGCCTGAACTCCCCGAAGTCGAAACCACGCTGCGCGGCATCGCGCCGCATCTGCAGGGTGCGCAAGTCCATGATGTCGTCGTGCGCCACGCGCAACTGCGCTGGCCGATACCCGCCGCATTGGCCCCCCTGTTGCGAGGGCGCGAGATCCTCGGCTTGCAGCGCCGCGCGAAATACCTGCTGATCGCCTTCGAGCACGGCACGCTCATCCTGCATCTGGGCATGAGCGGTAGTCTGCGCATTTTGCCGCACGGCACGCCGCCGGAAAAACACGACCATTTCGACCTCTTGCTGAACAATGGCAAGCTGATGCGTCTGCGCGACCCGCGCCGCTTCGGCGCCGTGTTGTGGCACGAGGGCGATATCACCGCGCATCCGCTGCTGGCGACGCTCGGACCGGAGCCACTGAGCGTCGCTTTCGATGCGGACTATCTTTATTGCGCCACCCGTACACGCAGCATCGCGATCAAACTGGCGCTGATGGACAATCATCTGGTGGTCGGCGTGGGCAACATCTACGCCAACGAGGCGCTGTTCCGCGCTGGCATCCGTCCGCAACTGGCGGCCGGGAAGTTGTCACGCGCGCGCTGCGCGGCACTGGTACAGACCGTGCAGGAGGTGTTGCGCGCCGCCATCGAGAAAGGCGGCAGCACCTTGCGCGACTTCATCCACAGCGACGGTTCCAGCGGCTATTTCCAGCAGCATTACTTCGTCTACGGCCGCGGTAACGAGGCCTGCCTCAAATGCGGGACGCCTGTCCGCATCATCAAGCAAGGACAGCGCTCGACCTTCTATTGCCCGCATTGTCAAAGATGAGCGCCATTGTGCTTGCGCATGATGCTGCGCTTTCTTGATAAGATGCCGCCATGAACGGAATACGCAAAGCTCAGCGCATCATCCTCGGCATCACCGGCGGCATCGCGGCCTACAAGGCTGCGGAACTGGCGCGCCTGCTGATCAAGCAAGGCATCGAGGTGCAGGTGGCAATGACCGATGCCGCGACGCATTTCATCACGCCCGCCACCCTGCAGGCACTCACCGGATCGCCGGTGCTGCTCGACCAATGGCAGGACGACAAGGGCATGTCGCACATCCACAGCAGCCGCGTCGCCGATGCCATCGTGATCGCGCCGGCCACGGCCGACTTCATCGCCAAGCTGGCGCATGGCCTGGCCGACGATCTGCTCTCCACGCTGTGCTTGGCGCGCGATTGTCCGCTGCTGGTCGCACCGGCCATGAACAGGCAGATGTGGTCGAATGCCGCGACACAACGCAACGTCCGACAACTTGCTGCGGACGGCGTGACGCTGCTCGGCCCGGTCAGCGGCGTGCAAGCTTGCGGTGAGGAAGGCATGGGGCGCATGCTGGAAGCGGAAGCGCTGGCACAGGACATCCTGACTGCCTTGTCCGTAGCAAGCTCCGATGAACTGGCGGGCATGCGCCTGCTCATCACCGCCGGCCCTACCTATGAAGCCATCGACGCGGTGCGCGGCATCACCAACCGCAGCAGCGGCAAGATGGGCTATGCCATAGCGCAGGCCGCGTTGCAGATGGGCGCGCAGGTCACACTGGTCTCCGGCCCGGTCGCGCTCACGCCGCCCGCCGGTGCGCGCTTGGTGAAGGTCACCTCGGCTGCAGAGATGTTCGCGGCGGTGCAACAGGCTGTTCCATCGAGCGACATGTTCATCAGCGTCGCCGCCGTAGCCGATTACCGTGTGGCACAGCCTAGCGAACAAAAGATCAAGAAGAGCGATGCCAGCCTGAATCTGGAACTGATACCGAATCCGGATATACTCGGCTGGGTCGCCAGTCAGGCCCAAGCCCCGTTCTGCGTAGGCTTCGCCGCCGAGAGCGAGAAACTGCGCGAACACGCCACGTCTAAGCGCAAGAAGAAGAACATCCCCCTGCTCGCCGCCAATCTGGTGCAGGATGCCATCGGTGCCGATGACAACGAACTGGTGCTGTTCGACGATGCGGGCGAACATGTGTTGCCGCGCACCGACAAACTGACACTGGCACGCGCCCTGTTGCGACATGCCGCCATGCTTTTCAAGAAAGGGAACCAGACATGAAGAAAGTGGACGTCAAGATACTCGACCCGCGCCTACACGATCATCCGCCGATGTATGCCACGCCAGGCTCTGCCGGCATCGACATGCGCGCCTGTATAGACCATGCCGTCACCATTCGGCCGGGGCAATGCGAGCTGATCCCCAGCGGCGTCGCGCTTCATCTTAACGACCCCCACTATGCCGCGATGATCCTGCCCCGCTCCGGCCTCGGGCACAAGCATGGCATCGTGCTCGGCAATCTGGTCGGCCTGATCGACTCGGACTATCAGGGACAGATATTCATCTCGGTATGGAACCGCGGCTCGCACCCCTTCGAACTGATGCCGATGGAGCGTATCGCGCAGATGGTCATCGTGCCGGTGGCACAGGTGCAGTTCAATATCGTGGAAGAGTTCCCGCACAGCCATCGCGGTGCGAACGGATTCGGCAGTACCGGCAAGCACTGACACATCGGACAGACCAAACAAAAAAGCCCGCATTGCGGGCTTTTTTGTTTGGCGGCTGGGCTGCTCAATCAGTGATGCAACTCCACCTTCAGTTCGGTGCGATCACCACGACGCACCGAAACCTTTTCGCTGCTCTTGGCATAGCCATCCAGTTCGAAACGCAGCTGGTAGATACCCGCCGGCATCTCGGCTTCCAGCGGTGTCAAGCCGTAATAAACATCGTCGACATAGACCTTGACGTTACCAGGCACCGAAGTCAGCGCCAGCATGCCGGTTGCGGCGACCGGTTTGATAGTCGCTGCGGCCGGCGGAGCGACGACCGGTGGTGCACCTGTATAGACCGTCACGCCCGGCGCGGCTTTGGCCACACCCGCCGCACCGAACAGTTCAGGGCGGGTCGCCATCAGCACAGACAGGATCGACTCGCTGGTCTTATGGCTGACCGTAGCCAATCCTGTTTTCAGGAAGGCTGCCACATCGCCTTTGCTGTTACCCGAGACCCCGGCATAGCGTTCCTTCTTTTCAGCTACCACGCCGGACCAGATGACGCGCCCGCTGGTAGCATCGGTCAAGGTCGATTCGATGGCGATGCTCAGATAATCTCGTTCCTTGATGCCCACTGACAGCGTCTTGACCACGCCGCTCAACTGGAATTGCGCTTGGTCGGCCTCGACGAATTGCAAGCCATCGTCGCTCAAACGCTTCTTCATGCTGGCACCGACCACCGCCGCCTCGCTATCCAGCATGATGTCCTTGCCTGTCATGCCCAGCACACGGGTAGTCGCCACACCCAGCAGATGCGGGTCGGATACATCGCGCGCATCCTGGTATGCCGACAGTCGCACCAACACTGGATATTTCTGCTGACGGGCAGTAGGTGAAGGTTTCTCGTCGACATGCATATAGATCGCATTCCCCGGTTCCTGGATGCCCGCACACCCTGCAAGCATTGCAACCAGAAAGCCCGCTGAGAATAGCCACTGCAATTTCAACATTGAACGTTCCTTGTATGTTGGTAACTCAAGCCCTGAAAATGGGCGAGCGAACTTAACTCTGGGCAATGACCGCTTCGATCTCGGCAAAAGTGCTTGCCAGCTCGAAGTTCTGCATTTGCGCACCGAGCTGGCGGGCGATCTGGGTGATGGAGAACAAACCGCATATGGTCTGCTTGCCGTCTGATGCCGTCGAAGCCACCATCGAGTGCTGGCGATGGGCCGCCTTCAGCGTCATCACCACGTCACCGACCTTGGCCTTCTTGACATCCTCGATATCCAGCACTTCCATCTCGCGCTGCGTGGTCATGATGTCGCGCACCATGATGTCTGCATGCGTGCCGCCCATGTTCTGCAGGAAACGCATCGGCTTCTCGCCCAGCACGTCGGTGGCGGTGATCAGACCGGCGATCTGCTCGTTGTCGTCCAGCACCAGCAGCATACGCACGCCATACTTGATCATCTTGGCGTTGGCTTTGTCCATCGAGGTCTTGGCACGCACGCTGACCACGGACACCTTGGTCAGGTCGGTCATCACATCCGTCGCCGGGCTGCTGAGCTTGACGCGCTCCGGCAAGGCCTGGGTCGGACGTACGAAGGAAGAACCGGTCTTCAATGCTGCGGATACCAACGGCTTGTACTGGGNGATCATGATTCCTCCTGATTGAAATGAACGGCTGCTATTTTTGTGTTGCCAGATGCTCCTGACCGCGCAGGGCGGGCAGGAAACGCACCAGTTCGTTGAGCGCCAAACGATAAACGTCCCGTTTGAAATCGATCACGGTGTCCAGCTCTATCCAGTACTCGGTCCAGCGCCANGCGTCGAACTCGGGATGTCCGGANGCNCGCAANGACACATCGCAATCCCGTCCTGTCAGACGCAACAGGAACCANATCTGCTTTTGCCCCTTGTAATGCGAACGCGACTTGCCCCAACTTTGCGGCACATCGTAACGCATCCAATCCCGGGTCCGGCCCAATATCTTCACATGGCAGGCATGCAAGCCCACTTCTTCGTGCAGTTCACGGTACATCGCCTGTTCCGGCGTCTCGCCGTGCTGAATGCCCCCTTGCGGGAACTGCCATGCGTCCTGCCTGATACGTTTGCCCCAGAATACCTGATTCTTTGCGTTGGTCAGAATGATGCCGACGTTCGGGCGATAACCTTCACGGTCTATCATGATTCGCCCCATACATTTTTCGATGGCCGGATTGTTCCACATTTCAGCCCTGCAGGAAAGACGGGACTGGCCGCTTGCAGTAGAATCGCGCCCTCTTACTTACGCCCCACGAGTCGATAACATGCGCGTTTCAAAATTCTTCATCTCCACCCTCAAGGAAGCTCCTGCCGAGGCCGAACTGCCCAGTCACCGCCTGATGCTGCGCGCGGGCTACATCCGCAAACTTGCCAGCGGACTGTACACCTGGATGCCTTTGGGACTGCGCGTGCTGCGCAAAGTCGAAGCCGTGGTGCGCGAAGAGATGGACAAGAGTGGCGGCATCGAGCTGCTGATGCCTGCCGTGCAGCCCGCCGAACTGTGGCAGGAGACCGGCCGATGGGATGTGTTCGGCCCGCAGATGCTGAAGATCCGCGACCGCCACGACCACCAGTTCTGCTTCGGCCCCACACACGAGGAAGTCATCACCGACATCGCACGCCGCGAGGTGAAGAGCTACCGCCAGCTGCCGCTGAACTTCTACCAGATCCAGACCAAGTTCCGCGACGAGGTACGCCCCCGTTTCGGCGTGATGCGCGCGCGCGAGTTCATGATGAAGGATGCCTACTCCTTCCACGCCGACTTCGAGAGTCTGGAACAGACCTATCAAGTGATGTACGAGACCTACTCGCGCATCTTCACCCGTCTGGGCTTGCAGTTCCGCGCCGTAGCCGCGGACACCGGCGCCATCGGCGGTTCCGGCTCGCACGAGTTCCATGTGCTGGCCGATTCCGGTGAAGACGGCCTGGCCTTCTGCCCGAACTCGGATTACGCCGCCAACGTGGAGCTGGCCGAAGCGCTTGCACCCGCGACTGCGCGTGCGGCCGCCAGCGAGACCCTTCGCGATGTCGAGACACCCCGCCAGACTACGTGCGAAGAGGTGGCCGAACTGCTGGGCATCCCCTTGCAACGTACGGTGAAACTGCTGGCCGTCATCGCCGAAGAGAAACTGGTCATCCTACTGCTGCGCGGCGACCACAGCCTGAACGAGATCAAGGTCAACAAGCTGCCGGGACTGGCCGAATTCCGCTTCGCACGCGAAGATGAGATCCGCGCCTTCTTCAACTGCCCGCCCGGCTTCCTCGGCCCGGTCGGCATAGCCCGCGACCAGGTACGCGTGATCGCAGACCGGACCGTCGCTGCGATGAGCGATTTCGTAGCGGGCAGCAACAAGCCCAAGTTCCACACCGCCGGCATCAACTGGGGCCGCGACCTGCCAGAACCCGAGCTGGTCGCCGATATCCGCAACGTGATCGCGGGCGACCCGTCACCGGACGGTAAAGGCACGCTGGAGTTGTGCCGCGGCATCGAAGTCGGCCACATCTTCCAGTTGCGCACCAAGTATTCTGAAGCGCTGAACGCCACCTATCTGGACGAGAACGGCAAGTCGCAGGTGATGGAGATGGGCTGCTACGGCATCGGTGTGTCACGCATCGTCGCCGCCGCCATCGAACAGAACTTCGATGCACGCGGCATCGCACTGCCCGCTGGCATGGCACCGTTCCAGGTCGCCCTCGCCCCCATCGGCTACAAGAAGAGCGACGCAGTGAAAGCTGCCGCTGACCAGCTCTATGCAGACCTGCAGGCAGCCGGTATCGAAGTGCTGCTGGATGACCGCGACGAGCGTCCCGGTGTGATGTTCGCCGACCTTGAGCTCATCGGCATCCCGCACCGCATCGTGCTAGGCGACCGCAGTTTGAAAGAAAGCAACGTCGAGTATCAGGGCCGCAAGGACGAAGCCGCCCAAGTCGTCGCCTTGCAAGATGTGCTCAAGCTCGTACAATCCAAACTATGAAATTGAAAACCCTCAACAGATCCAGCTTGTTACTGTCGCTTGCGGCGGTGGGTTTGTGTCTGTCGTTCTCGGCCCAGGCCGGGGCGCAGAAGGAGGAACAGCTTTCTGCCAGCGTACGTGCGATGCTGCATCGCGCGGTATCCGACCAGGCTGCCCCAAAACTGGCCTTCGCCTCGCAGCAGGAAGCGCAGGCTTGGCTGGACGAGATGTCGCGGCGCTTGGAAAAACGTATGCCCGATGCGAACTACCGATTTGATTTCCTGAGCACGGTACACTATGAGGCGACGCGTGCCGGACTGGATCCGCACATGGTGCTGGGGTTGATCGATGTGGAGAGTCGCTTCAAGAAGTATGCGGTTTCAAAAGCCGGTGCGCGCGGCTACATGCAGGTGATGCCGTTCTGGACCAAAGCCATCGGCACGCGCGACCAGAACCTGTTCCACCTGCGCACCAACCTGCGTTACGGNTGNACCATCCTGCGACACTATCTGGATATCGAAAAAGGCAACTTGTACCGTGCACTGGGGCGTTACAACGGNAGTCTGGGAAAATCCAAATATCCGAACCTGGTCAAATCAGCCTGGCAGAAGCACTGGCAATCGCCGTTCAGCTCCCTGCGTCAGGAAGGCTAGATCACTGCTTGCTCTTGATGTAGGACTCGACGCTGCTGCGCGTCAACATGCCTTCCTGATAGCTGACCAACTCCCCTTTGGGATCGTAAAGGTAGGATGTGGGCAACACGCTCACCTCGCCCACTTGCGCGGCCTGATCGTAGTCGCTGAATGCCACCGGGTATGGGATCGCGAAGCGGTTGACGAACTCGCGCACCGACTTCTCGGTTGAATCGAGCGCAACGCCGATCACCACCAGATCCTTGCGCTTGTGCGCTTCATGCAGCTCGATCAGGTCAGGGATCTCTTCCAAACAGGGCGGGCACCAGGTAGCCCAAAAGTTCACTAGCACCCATTTCCCCTCGAAATCAGACAAGCGCTGAACCTTACCCTGCAGATCAGTGAATGCGAATGGCGCTGCCATGACAGGCATCACCAGACAGAGCGACAATGCGGCCGCCAATATGTGGCGTCGCTTCAATGCCCGTCCTTCCCATTTGTACGTTCAGCTGCATGCCCACCTTCCGAGGCATGTGTCCAATACAGTGCCAATGCTACCAGCGCGATGCTGCCCCCAAGGTAGAGCAGGTCCATCGGTGTGGTGAGATGCATGGTCATTGCCTCCTTGAACAAGGTGACGATCAAAATCATCAGGATGACTTTTGCAAGTTTCGATTTCAGATCGTCCAATGTATTGATCACCAGTATCTTGCTGGCGGAGCGACTGCCATGCGCCTGATCGATGTCACTGATGAACAACTCGTACAGTCCAAGGGAGAAGATCAGCATGACCGTTGCCAGCAAATATCCATCCACCACTTCTACGACGTGCGTGATCGTGCTGTCGTGCAAAGCCTTGCGCGCCTCGTTGGCTAATGAGGAATCGGCATAGTGCAGTGCATGCTGGAACAGATAGATGACATCAACGGTCGCCATGAAGAAAATCGCGATGCCAGCCAACAGGCTGCCAATGACCGCTGTCAGAACGACAAAACGGCTATTCCACAATGCGCCTTCGAATAGTTTTTCCAGAAGATTCATTTTCAACTCCAAAGTTATACAGATAGGGATATCGGACGGCGCGCATTAGAACCGAAACAGATCAGCGCGGCAACCGCTCAGATGCGGGTTGCCCACAGATTGCGCAAAGTCTTTTGTTCGGAATTATGCATACGCTGCTCCAGAGCAGTGAACCATGCCGCGATATGCGGGTTGGTTGATTGCTTCGGCAATGCCGAGGTATCCAGCAGGAACAGCCGGATCAACTCAGATACAGTGACATATTCCGGCGCGCGCACCATCCCCCAACCCTGCTCCGACAATTTTCCCACCACTTTCGCATCGCTCAATCTTTGCAGAATATGCTCGACCTCTTCATAGCCGATGCGCAACTGCCGCGAAAGACCATGCAGGACCTGTGTCTCTCCCGTCTTAAGGCCCTCATCCATGAGTCTGAGCATATGCAGCGCGAAGTACAATTGCGTCGCCTGATCGTTCTTTATCGAATGCTCGCTGCGCCAATTCGGAATGGATGCAGAGATGATGGCACCGAATAGCAGCATCAGCCAGGACAGGTAGATCCACAGCAGGAATATCGGCAGACTGGCGAAAGCGCCATACACCAGCTTGTAAGAAGGAAAATGTGTGATGTAGTAAGCGAACGCCAGATTCATGGATTCGAAGGCGAAGGCCGCGATCACGCCACCGATCAGCGCATGCCGGATCGGGACATAACGATTGGGCACGACGCTGAACAGCAGCGTGAAGGCTGCAGCAGTCAGGATCAGCGGAAACACCTTCAGCACAGACATCCCGCCAAACGGTACATGCTGTGCATAGCCGACAGACACGCTGGTCAACCATGAAGTCATGGACAGGCTGGCGCCGACCAGCAAGGGCGCAAGGGTGATGACCGCCCAGTACACCAGAATACGTTGCACCAGCTTGCGCTGTCTGGATACGCGATAGATACGATGGAATGCATTGTCTATGGTCATCATCATCATC
>Ga0006257_1000483_pt1 | contig 10056 bp, 10 predicted proteins | sample Deesub45470m_DNA_FD_54937 | JGI IMG/M metagenome (GOLD analysis project Ga0006257, IMG submission 54937) | Deep subsurface microbial communities from North Pacific Ocean - 450_OLKR46/470m Metagenome | ecosystem: Environmental > Terrestrial > Deep subsurface > Unclassified | place: North Pacific... | reverse complement strand
AACTGACCGGCCAGAAAGCACCGCTCAGGTTGAGAGATATCTGGGCGATCAGAGTCTGGCTGCAATTGAGCAGTAAACCCCGCAATCTCGCACTGTTCAATTTGGCCATCGACAGCAAGCTTCGCGCATGCGATCTCGTCAAACTGAAAGTACGAGACATATCCCACGGTGAGCATGTCGCATCACGAGCAACCGTCATGCAACAGAAGACCCAAAGACCGGTGCAGTTCGAAATCACAGAACAAACCAGAGATGCGCTGCTCAAGTGGATAGCTGCTGAGAATCTGAAACCGGAGGATTATCTATTTCAAAGCCGGATTGGCAGTTCACATCATCTGTCTACAAGGCAATATGCGCGGATCGTGCATAGGTGGGTTGAGCATATCGGATTGGACACCACCTGTTATGGCACGCACACCATGCGACGAACCAAGCTGACTCTCATCTACAAGCGGACAAAGAACCTGAGGGCAGTACAGTTGCTCCTTGGGCATTCCAAGATAGAGAGCACCGTGCGCTACCTTGGCATTGAGGTGGATGATGCCTTAGAGATGGCGGAACAGACTGAGGTTTGAGCTAACTTTATGTTCGCGGCCGCCCAATTGGCCGCGAACTCATCCCTTAAATGAGGTCTTTACATATGTAAGGCGTTGCTTTACAGTTGAGCCATGATTGAATCGTTCGCCCACAAAGGTCTGCAAGAGTTATTTGAGAAGGGCAAGAGTGCCAAGGTACAGGCGTCTTTGATTGATCGGATCGTTAGACGACTCGATGCCATTGATACCGCCAAGACTCCTGAGGCATTGAACTTGCCTGGTTTCGACTTCCATCCATTACAAGGCAAGCCTAAACGGTACAGCATTCATGTAAACGGTCCGTGGTGCATCACCTTTGAATGGAATGGCGAGAATGCATTGAAGATCAATTTGGAAAATTATCACTAGGAGTCATCATGCGCAAACGTAAACCAACACATCCAGGTGCAATCCTGCGCGAAGACGTTCTACCCCACTTGGGAATGTCTGTTAGCGAATTCGCTCGGAATCTTGGGGTATCTCGCCAAACGCTTCATGCGGTATTGTCGGAGCGGAGTGCTGTTTCTCCAGAAATGGCGCTTCGCTTGGGGGCACTGTTAGGTAATGGCCCGCAGCTTTGGGTCGATATGCAAACGAAACATGATCTTTGGTTGGCCGAGGAAAAGCTTCACAAAATATTATTGGGCATGCACCGCATCACCAGTCCCGCAATCGCCTAGATTTGAGGGGCGGCTCTTGATTGAGGTACAGTCATCTGAGTTGTATTCATCAATCGGGCACAGGTCGGCCAGAAGCGGTCACTCTGATGCATCATCTGAATGAGATTGCCCTATGAATTATTTACAATTCAAATTGTCATGTGTCATTTCAATCGCATTAAGCCTGCTGGTTGGAACATCATCAGTTCACGCTGAGAAATATTCCAGCATCAATTTTAATAGCCAAAATGTGATTAACCTATCAGGGATGGTAGGTAAAACGCGCTTAACAGAATCATTCGTTGTTGAGGAGCTTGACGACAGTACTGGAGTTGTCAGTCTGATGCTGGCAAGCAATGCCTACAGATGGGGAGACCCTGAAGTACTGACGCAAAAAGAGTTTGATGAAGCCGCACTCATTTCTAGTCAAAGTAAATGGATTTCCCGTTCGGGAGGCGCACTTACCATCTCTATTACAAAAGGAAAATTCATACGATTTATCGATCAGCACATCACGACTGGTGATGGCTATAGCGAATTGTATAAATATGCTGGCACCATACCTAAAACTGGGTTGCATCAAATAGATGTCTCTTACTCAAGCGATGCCCCAGGCTCATTTATCATAAATGCCGAGTCAGGTAGGGCTTTGTACGTTCATGGCTCTGACCTAACTTCCATATCCAATAACGGAAAAAGACTCTTTGTTATGAACGATGGGCTTAATCCCCCATTCGGTTTTTTAGTTTCGTCGTTGACTAGTGATGCCCATGGAATTGAAATCGAGTGCGCAAGTGCAGGTAGTAGCACTGCAAAAATAATTCCTTTCTTCAAGGGATGGCACACTGATCCATACATTGGCTTTGATATGGTCATACTGTCAAAGACCGAGAAACAAAATATCTACGAAGCCATTCCCATAAAAGTCAGCCAGAGGCTTGGAAAGTGGCATGTCAGCGTGCCAAATCCGCAACGCTTCACTCAGTTAACTAAAATTTCCTGCTGGCAGTGATTGGTGTCAAAACCGGATGGCCGCTTAGGGTTAACCAGGGACTGATGTCTAAATGAAAATCGAAGGGCCGCTATGTTGCGAGAAGCGGACATTGGCATCAGCGAAACCAAAGGGGCGGAACGTAACCCGAAGCGGACGCTACTGAAAACAATTGCGGTCCACTTTAGCTTTGATTTGATGTTCAGAGTTGGTTAATTTGATTCTTTGACAACAGGCTCACAAGCATTGCCGAAGCGGTTTGATTTCTTTGCGCGTAGTGTCAGAACAAAAGACTTATTTCCTGCTCGCCTCATAAAGCATGACGTCCAGTCATCAGCGTCAACCGTGTAGGGGTACATGCGGCTCATCAGACCATCCGGAAGGTCGAAGCGAACTGCGCTAGGCTCAAATACGGCACCAACTTTTGGATTGTCATCGTTCTTTCCATCTAGCCGAGTTGGAAAACGTATTTCATTACGCAATAGCACTGGGTTGCCAAAATGCGAACAGCCAACAGATGCTTCAAAATATGACAAGGTTTCTGTGAACTGCCGAATATAGGTAACGTAACGAACAAAACCATCGCTGCTTTCTGGATGATTCTTTTCTCGCTCGCTTTTCGGCTGCTTTCGCCACGTTTGAAATCCTGGCGCATAGCTTCTCTGTTCCGTTTGATGCGAAATTTCCTCGCTAACAACCAACTTTCCCGGCAGTTCACCTAATGGGAAGTTCGTATATCGCTCCCCCGGTGGGGTGATTATTTTCAGCTTGTTATCCATCAAACCAATGACTTTGCAGGTATAACGCTGCCATTGCTGATACTGCTTGCGCTCTATCTTCACCCCCACCAACCATAAGCCGTCATTTGGCAAACCATCCGGTTGCGGCTTCAATCCAAATCGTTCTGCGTATTGCGGGCTCCATGCCCATTCGACAATCTGCGCTTGGTCACCCAGTACAGGATCAGAGAGTTCCGGATGCAGCTTTTTCTGTTGGTGAATAGGTAATGAAAGAATTGTCGCAGAAGCAGGAGATACGTTTTCTCTCGCTTCGGCAGCCCAAGCGACCAGTGCAACCAACGAAGACAGCATCAGATTCAGTTTCCGCATTCCAACTCTCCGTGAAAATCCAAACTTCTGATCGAGTTATTAGCGATAGCAAATTCATTGCAGCGAGGTCAATATGCCAAAGTATTTATCCCCAGCCTATATATCCAAGTGGCCGCTTCTGGCCGATAACGGCCATTAGCCTTCCTACCTACTCCCACTCCAACATCGGGAACACCCTGGCGATGTTGCGCCGGTTGGTGATGTCGAACAGCAGCCATTTGTCCTTCTCTGATTGCGCTGCGGTCTCAATGGTCGCTTCCATGCTGTCGCCGCGAGCGATGGCGGCGCGCACGTCGGCCAACAACGTAGCGAGGTAGCGCTTTTCGTCGTTCAGCGCGACATCGCCTTGCGCGGTAACCGGGCCGTGGCCGGGGACGACGCGCGGGGATCTCACTTCTCTCAACTTCTCGATGACCTCCAGCCAGGATGCGATGTCGCCATCGACCGATGGTGTGCGTTCGATGAACAGCAGGTCGCCGGTCCACAGGATGTGGCTGGCGCTGTCCTGCACGCTGAGATCGGAAGGGCTGTGCGCGACGGGGTGGGCGGTCAGGTGCAGGGTGCGGTCGCCCAGGTCGAGGTCGTGAGTCGCTTCAACTGCCAGGTCGGGCGGGATGAGTTCGCTGCCCTTGGCATCCTTGCCTACCCATTCGGCCTGGTTGCGCAGATAGACTTCCTTGCGCAACGCCATCTCGTTCGCCAGCCTGGCGTGTCCGACGAACACCGGCTTGTCCTGTTTGAATGCGGCGCTGCCCAGTGCGTGGTCGGGGTGGACGTGGGTGGTGATGACGTAAAGGATAGGCAGCTTGGTGACCTTGCGGATCTCATTGCGCAGGCTTGCGCCTACGGCGGGTGAGCCGCCGGTGTCGATCACTGCCACGCCTTTACTGCCGACGATGAAGCTGAGGTTGCAGATGTCGCCGCCGTAATGGCTGGAGAGGTCTTTGTGTTCGCCGCGATGGACGTACACGCCGGGTGCGATGTTCTCGATGTTGAAAGGGGCCGCGTAAGCGAGGGCGGGGAGGAGTAAGAGCAAGCCGAGTAATTTGTTCATATGCGCCTTTTAGTAGTGAGACGAAGAAACAAAACGATGAGGTGCCGCTGACTACTTATCCCTTGTTGCGCCGCTCCATCTGGTGTGTGCAATCCAGTGCCGCCAGTTTGTAGCATTCTGCCAGCGTCGGGNAGTTGAATACGTTGCTGATCAGGTCGCGCACGGTGCCGTTCAGGTTCATCACCAGCTGGCCGATGTGCACCAGCTCGCTGGCCTGTTCGCCGACGATGTGCACGCCCAGCAGTTTTTCCGTGCGCGCATCCACCACCAATTTCAGCACGCCGTGTGCGTCGCCGTTGATCTGGCCACGGGCGCTGTCTTTGAAATAGGCGCGACCGACCACGTAGGGGACGTTGTCCTGCTGCACTTCTTTCTCGGTCTTGCCCACGTAGGAGATCTCGGGGATGGTGTACACCGCCATCGGCAGGTTCTCGGCGAACTGTTGCCCGCTGCCGCCGAAGGCATGCATCACCGCGCTGCGGCCTTGTTCCATGCCGGTGGAGGCAAGAGCCGGACGGCCGATCAGATCGCCCACCGCGTAGATGTGCGGCACGTTGGTTTGGAACTGTGCGTTCACCGTGACCCAGCCTTCATCCAGTGCGATGCCTGCCTGTTCCACTTTCATGCCTGCGCTGTTCGGCTCGCGTCCTTGTGCGAACAGCACGGCATCGGTGCGGAATTCCCTGCCGCTCGCCAGCTTGGTCAGCACGCCGTGGTCTTCGCGTGTTATCTCGGCCACGCGTTCTTCCATGTAGAAGTCCACGCCCATGCCGAGGAAGCTGTCGGCCAGCACGCCGACCACGTCTTCACTCAGATAAGTCAGCAGTTGTTTGTGGCTATCTACCACCGACACCTGCACACCGAGCGAAGCGAAGATGGACACGAATTCACAAGCGATCACACCGCCGCCCACCACCAGCAAGCTGTCTGGCAGGTGGCGCAGGTTGAGGATGGAGGTGGAGTCGAGCACGGTCTTCTTGTCGAAGGGGATGTTCGCCGGGCGACGCGGACGCGAACCGGCGGCGAGCAGGATGACCTGTGCCGAGAGTTTGCGTGTGTTGCCGGATGCATCGGTGACCTGCAGCGTGTGTTCGTCGATGAAGGATGCCTCGCCGGGGATCAGCGCCACGCCGTGTTTCAGCAGGCGTTTCAGGATGACCGATTCCTGCTGCGCGATCACGCCTTCCTTGCGACGCACCGCGTCGGCCAGCAGACCGTGGCGGCTGCGGCTGTCTGGCGCAAGCGCGGAACGCATGCCGCCGGAACGCGACAGCAGATACGCCACTTCGCGCATCGCCTTGCTGGGAATGGTGCCGGTCTGCAAGCCCGCGCCGCCGAGCTTGGGCTTGCGCTCGATGATCGCCGCACGCTTGCCCATGCGCGCCGCCTGCCACGCCGCATGCTGCCCTGCGGGGCCGGAGCCGATAATCAGTATGTCGTAGTCCATGCGGGCGGGCTCCCAATGAGTGATAAACCTACGTCATTCCGGTGAAAACCGGAATCCAGTAAAAAAAACATCCTGCGCAGCAGACCAACTTTTGATGCAGTCCCGCTTGCGCGGGGGATATTCAATCAACTGGATTCCGGCCTGCGCCGGAATGACGGCATTATTATTTGATGCGCATCCCCGGCTGTGCGCCGTCGTCCGGCGACAGGATGAACAGGCCGGGTTCGCTGCCGGAGGCGGCCAGCACCATGCCCTCGGACAGACCGAACTTCATCTTGCGCGGTGCGAGGTTGGCGACCATCACGGTCATGCGGCCTTTCAGCTTCTCCGGGTCGTATGCGGACTTGATGCCCGCGAACACGTTGCGCGTCTTCTCTTCACCGATGTCCAGTGTCAGCTGGATGAGCTTGTCTGCACCGACCACGTGCTGTGCATCCACGATGCGCGCCACGCGCAGGTCGATCTTGACGAAGTCGTCGATGGTGATGGTCTCGGCGATCGGTTCGATGGATTTTTGCTGGTGTTCGGCGTGGCGTTGTTCGGAATGGGATTCGCTCATGTTCTTCAGGCTTTCCTGGTTGGCGGCGACCATCGCTTCGATCAGCTTGGGATCGAGGCGGGTGGCCAGATGTTGATAGGTGTTGATGCTGTGTCCTGCGGGCAATGGCTGCCATGTACCGCTCCATGTCAGCGGGGCGATGTTGAGGAAGCTTTCCACCTGTGCGGCGAGTTCCGGTAGCACCGGCTTCAGGTATAGCGTCAGGTCGCGGAACAGCGTCAGCGCGGTGGAGCAGACTTCGTGCAGCGCTGCTTCCTTGCCTTCCTGCTTTGCCATCGTCCACGGGGCCTTCTCGGCGATGTACTGGTTCGCCACATCGGCCAGACGCATGATCTCGCGCAGGGCGCGGGCGTAGTCGCGTGCCTCAAAACTCTGCGCGATCTCGTTGCTGTCGAATGCGGTTCTGAATTCCGAACTGGCAGCGGCATCGCAATCGCCCAGCTTGCCGTCGAACTTCTTGGTGATGAAGCCCGCGCAGCGACTGGCGATGTTGATGTACTTACCGATCAGGTCGCTGTTCACCTTGGCCACGAAGTCCTCAAGGTTGAGGTCGATGTCTTCCATCGTGCCGTTCAGTTTTGCGGCGTAGTAGTAGCGCAGGTATTCGGTGTTCTTGATGTGGTCCACATAGCTGCGCGCGGTGATAAAAGTGCCGCGCGATTTGCTCATCTTCTCGCCGTTCACGGTGAGGAAGCCGTGCGCGAACAGTTTGGTCGGCGTGCGGAAACCGGCGTGCTGCAACATGGCGGGCCAGAACAGCGCGTGGAAATAGAGGATGTCCTTGCCGATGAAATGGTACAGCTCGGCCTCCGAACCCTGCTTCCAGTATTCGTCGAAGTCCAAACCTTTCTTGTCGCACAGCTGCTTGAAACTGCCCATGTAGCCGACGGGTGCATCCAGCCACACATAGAAATACTTGCCCGGTGCATCGGGGATCTCGAAACCGAAGTAGGGCGCATCACGCGAGATGTCCCAGTCGGAAAGTTTGTTCTCGCCATCGGTGCCCAGCCATTCCTGCATCTTGTTGGCAGCTTCCGCTTGCAGCGAACCGCCGCGTGTCCATTGGCGCAGGAACGCCTGACAGCTCTCGGAGGAGAGTTTGAAGAAGTAGTGGTCGGAGTTGCGCAGTTCCGGCTTGGCACCGGACACGGCGGAGAACGGCTCGATCAGATCGGTCGGCGCATAGGCCGCGCCGCACACCTCACAGTTGTCGCCGTACTGGTCCTTGGCGTGACACTTCGGACACTCGCCCTTGATGAAGCGGTCCGGCAGGAACATGTTCTTGACCGGATCGAAATACTGCTCGATGGAGCGCACGTCGATCAGGTCATTGGCTTTCAGGGNGCGATAGATGCCCTGGGCGAAGGCCTTGTTCTCGTCCGAGTTGGTGGAGCCGAAGTTGTCGAAATTGACGTGGAAAGCGGAGAAGTCGTCGTAATGTTCTTGCCACACGCGGGCGATAAGCTGCTCCGGCGTCACGCCTTCCTTCTCGGCGCGCAGCATGATGGGCGTGCCGTGGGTGTCGTCCGCACAGACATAGTGGCATTCGTTGCCGCGCATCTTCTGGAAGCGCACCCAGATGTCGGTCTGGATGTATTCGACCAGGTGGCCGAGGTGGATGCTGCCGTTGGCGTAGGGCAGGGCTGAGGTAACGAGTATTTTGCGGGACATACGTTGATTCCTTGAAAAGCGACTGCGTCGGCGCACTGCATCCGTCTCGCTCGCTTTTGCTTAAATTCGAAGAGGGCGCGATTGTAGCAAAACCCACGCACTGCCGAGGAATTAGGTAAAATCGCGCCCGCTTTAACCTATCAAGGAATCGAGATGAGCATCAAGTCAGACAAGTGGATACGTCGCATGTGCGAACAGNCCGGCATGATCGAGCCGTTCGAGCCGAATCAGGTAAAGGAAGCGAACGGTCATAAGATCGTGTCCTACGGCACTTCCAGCTATGGTTACGACATCCGCTGCTCGCGCGAATTCAAGCTGTTCACCAATATCAACAGCACCATCGTCGACCCCAAGAACTTCGACCCGAATTCCTTCGTGAGCGTCGAGGCTGACTATTGCGTCATCCCGCCCAACTCTTTCGCGCTGGCCCGCACCGTGGAATATTTCCGTATCCCGCGCAACGTGCTGACCGTGTGTCTGGGTAAATCCACCTACGCCCGTTGCGGCATCATCGTCAATGTCACCCCGTTCGAACCCGAGTGGGAAGGCTATGTGACGCTGGAATTCTCCAACACCACGCCGCTGCCTGCCAAGATCTACGCCAACGAAGGCGTGGCGCAGGTGCTGTTCTTCGAGAGCGATGAAGTGTGTGAGACATCCTATAAAGACCGCGGCGGCAAGTATCAGGGCCAGGTCGGCGTCACCCTGCCCAAGACCTGATGGACAAGATCAAGCACATCGTTTGGCATTCACCCGAAGGCGAGGTGGTGGCCTGCTACGAGAAGAACAAAGTGATGCAGGAGAACCTGGCCGAGATCAGTCAGGTCTGCCGCGATGCGCTGGAAGACGCCGTGCTCATGGGCTGCGACGAACAACAGTTCCGCGAAGTGCTGGCCGATCTGGTCGCCACCCTCGCCAGCCCGTATCCGGCTGGTAAATAACTCACCCCAATCGCTTTCGCATTCTGCGAGAATTCCCATCACTATTTAGCTCCAGCAGGAGAGAGACATGAAATTCCATTTTCCTATCATCATCATCGACGAAGATTACCGTTCGGAGAACGCCAGCGGACACGGTATTCGCGCGTTGGCCGAGGCGCTCGAAAAAGAGGGGACCGAAGTCGTCGGTATGACCAGCTACGGCGACCTGACTTCCTTTGCGCAGCAGCAAAGCCGCGCTTCAGCTTTTGTGCTGTCCATCGACGACGAGGAATTCGGCGGGGGCAGCGCGGAAGAGACGGAAATGGCATTGCGTACCTTGCGCTCGTTCGTGCAGGAGATCCGCTTCAAGAATTCAGACATCCCCATCTATCTGTATGGAGAGACGCGCACTTCGCGTCATATCCCCAACGATATCCTGCGCGAGTTGCACGGCTTCATCCACATGCACGAGGACACACCGGAATTCGTGGCACGCCACATCATCCGTGAAGCGAAGTCGTATATGGATTCACTGGCACCGCCGTTCTTTCGCGCGCTGGTGGGTTATGCGCAGGACGGTTCGTATTCCTGGCACTGCCCCGGCCACTCCGGCGGCGTGGCGTTCCTGAAGTCGCCGGTGGGGCGCATGTTCCACCAGTTCTTCGGTGAGAACATGCTGCGCGCCGACGTGTGTAATGCGGTGGACGAGCTGGGACAGTTGCTCGACCACACCGGGCCGGTGGCGGCCTCGGAACGCAACGCGGCGCGAATCTTCAATGCGGATCATTTGTTCTTCGTCACCAACGGCACATCGACTTCCAACAAGATCGTGTGGCACTCGATGGTGGCGCCGGACGACATCGTGGTGGTGGACCGCAACTGCCACAAATCCATCCTGCACGCGATCATGATGACCGGCGCGGTGCCGGTGTTCCTGACGCCGACGCGCAACAACTTCGGCATCATCGGGCCGATACCGAAATCCGAATTCGAGATGGCCAACATCCAGAAGAAGATCGATGCCAATCCGTTCATCAAGGACAAGACCAAGAAGCCGCGCATCCTCACTAT
>Ga0006257_1000482_pt1 | contig 10066 bp, 10 predicted proteins | sample Deesub45470m_DNA_FD_54937 | JGI IMG/M metagenome (GOLD analysis project Ga0006257, IMG submission 54937) | Deep subsurface microbial communities from North Pacific Ocean - 450_OLKR46/470m Metagenome | ecosystem: Environmental > Terrestrial > Deep subsurface > Unclassified | place: North Pacific... | reverse complement strand
GGGCCCCGATCGGGGCCCTCTTCATATCGTTAGGCCCGCTTCAACAGTGGCCTGGTTTTACTCCGCCCCGGTGGTCTGGAATCTGACCGCCGTTGACACGCCGCGTAACATCAACCCCCAGACGAGGCCCGCACTCCGCTAATTTACGCCGCAATCCGTGCCGAATGTTCTGACGACGGACAGAATGCATCGCAGGTACAGCGGGCGCCTGGCATTTTAAGGTTCACGATCAGAAAATCACCCATCGCCCGAAGGGACGTTTCGGGTGCAATAGCGGGCATGCGGTCATGGAGGCCTGCGTTTCAGGTCTCGGTGACTGTCAGCTTCCCGATTTCTACGTCATGCCTTTTCTACAGCACGGTATGGTAGAGCTGTTGCTGGAATATGCTCAGCCCGATGACGAACCGATCTGGGCTGTTTATCCACAGCGCCGACATCTTTTGCCGAAGGTTCAGCAGGTAGTCGATTGCCTTGTTCAGGAACTCGGTCCTGCGATGAATAGCCGAAAGTGACAGCAAGATGCTTGGGGATGGGCGCCTTGCTAACTGCGATTAATCACTGCCGCATGTAACCTGTGATCAACTTAACGAACTCAGTGTCACATGCCCAGCTTTACTTTGAACTAAGCATAGGGGAGTTAATGAAGTGCCGGATTGCACCCCAATGTTCCTGCCGGTTAGAATATACACTTTCTGTCCCCGATAGAAATGACATCCTTTTGAGGACAGCAGGGTTGCGTGGAACCTTCGGGATAGCGCAATGCAGACCCTGCTGATGGCGTGACGTTTGAGTTGGCGCCGTCGAGCCGGCGTCCATTGATCTTCGCGGGAGCATCCGGCATCGGATAGCCTGGGGCGCGCGGGCTGATCCTGGCGGGCAGGGGCATAGGTGTTCCGCTGCCGGTGATGCGGCGCATTCGCCTGGATCTGCTTTGCCGCCCACCTACAATGAATCGATGCCGACGACAGTTTCAGCCCGCAGAAAGTCCGACACCTGCGTACCGAATTCGGCGGGGCGCTCCACATTGGCGAGATGCGCTGTGTTCAGCATGGCGAGCCGGCAGCGGGGGATCGTGGCGGCCAATGCTTCGCTATGCGGTGGCGGCGTGGCTGGATCTTGGCTACCACCAATGATGAGGGTTTCATTCCGGATCAGCGCGATAGTGGAACGCATGTCCATGTCCCGTATGGCGGCGCAACAGCCAGCATAGCCCTGGCTATCGGTCGATTGGAGCATCGCGACTATCGGCGCGATGGCGTCGGGTGAGCTTGCCACGAAGTCGGCGGTGAACCATCGCTCAAGCGACGCCGAGGTGAGGGGCGCCATGCCGCTTTCGCGCACCAGGGCGATCCGGGCGTCCCATGCCGAAGGCGGCCCCATGAAACTTGAGGTGTTGGCCAGAACCAGCCGGCGGACCCGATGTCCTTCGCGGATGCCCAGCCATTGGCCGGTCATGCCGCCAAGCGAAAGGCCGCAAAAATCAATCGTTTCTATCTCCAGCTGGTCGAGAAGTTCGATGACGTCTCGACCCAGCCGATCGAGCGAATAGCCGCCGACGGGCGCATCCGACGCGCCGTGGCCGCGCTGATCATAGCGCAGCATTCTGAAATGGGCGCTCCAGGCGGCAAGCTGCGGTTCCCACATCTGCATGTCAGTGCCCAGGGAGTTGGACAGCAGCAGGATCGGGGCACCTTCTTTACCATCGAACCGATAGGCGATGCGGCAGCCGTCTCCCGTAATAATGAACTGCTTTTCCATCGCCTTCGCCCTATCAATTCCGTTCGTGCTTAACCGCCCCTCCCCACAGATGGGGAAGGGCGGCTTTTGTTAAGGTCGCTTGTCAGACGGCCAAGCGGCTGCGAGCGGAGAAGCTTTCATCCGTTGCCTCAGCAGACTTCTGCAACTGGAAGTCGAACGCGATATGGACGGTGTCGCCCTGACGGTTCGGGACTGGCAGCAGACCTTCGCGGGTGCCGAACGCAAAGTCGTCGGCTGCGAACGGATCGTCACCGAAATTGATCTGCGTCGTCAGCGTGCGATAGCCCGGCGCTTCTACGAAGAAATGCACGTGGGCAGGACGGTTGCCGTGACGGCCGACGGCTTTCATCAGCTGATCGGTCGCGCCGCCGGGGGGCACGCTGTAGCCATTGGGCATCTTCGAATGGAAGGAATAGCGCCCGTCCTTGCCGAGCTTGATCCGGCGGCGGTTATTGAACGGCGTCTGCTCGCGCGTGGGGTCGAAATGCGAATACCAACCCATCGAATTGGCGTGCCAGACATGCAGAATGGCATCGGTGACGGGCTCACCATTCGGGCCGGTGACGGTGCCGGACATGTACAGCGTGCCGGTATCGTCCGCGTCGTCGGAAAGGTTGACGTCACCTTCGACCAGCGGCGCGCCCGCGACATAGAGCGGCCCTTCAATGGTGCGCGGCGTGCCGCCCGACAGCCCGGCTTCCGCGTCCTTGGCATCCATGTAGAGGTCAAGGAAATGTTCCAGGCCAACGCCCGGCACGATCAGGCCGAATTCACCGGCGCCCTTCTGGAAAAAGTCTATCGCTTTCCAGAATTCGCTTTCGTTGATGTCATGCTTGACGATGACCGTCATCACCGCTTCGACGAGGTCGCGGGTAATGGCCTTGAGCCGACGGTCGCCGCCCTCCACATCGACGCCGCTGGCGCGGTCGAGAAGAGTTTGGACGGGTTGAGTCTTCACAAAATCAGTATTCATCTGATCTCTCCTGGGAATATGATTCTTAGCGATCGTCTTCATGAATCGACGAAGGATGTCGGCACAGCGGCGCCACGCGGATATCCATGAACGGAAACAGAGGCAAAGTCATCAGCAGATCGTGAAGTTCTGCATTGCTTTCGACATCGAAGATACTGACATTGGCATATTGCCCGGCAACGCGCCAGATGTGCCGCCACTTACCGGCACGCTGAAGCTCCTGAGAAAGCGCCTTTTCAGCCGCCTTCAGTTCGTCAAGCCGCGCCGGATCGTAATCCAGCGGAATATTGACATCCATTTCAACCTTGAAAAGCATTTCAACCAGCCTTTGCTGTAGGAATCGATATGGTGGCGCGGGACGCGTCGCGCCGCAGGAACGACAAGCGATCATCGTCCAGCTCCACGCCAAGGCCCGGCCCCTTGGGCACGGCCAGCGAGAAGTCCGAATAATCCAACGGCTCTTGCAGAATTTCCTCCGTCAGCAGCAAGGGGCCGAAAAGCTCCGTGCCAAAGGACAGTTGCGGGAAGGTTGCGAAGACATGGGCAGACGCGATCGTGCCGATGCCCGCTTCCAGCATGGTGCCGCCATAGAGCGCGATCCCGGCCGCGTCGGCGATCGCCTGCACCTGCTTTGCGGCGAAAAGACCGCCCGACTGCTCGATCTTCACGGCAAAGACATCGGCGGCTGCCTGGTTGGCATGATCATAAGCGGTCGTAGGGCCTTGCAGCCCTTCATCGGCCATGATCGGAATCGCCGACCGCGCGGCCAGGCGTGCCATGCCGGCGAGATTATGCCGGATAAGCGGCTGTTCAACCAGGTCGCAGCCGACTTCCGCCAGCATCGCAACGCCGGTGCGTGCCGTGGTTTCATCCCACGCCATGTTGACATCCACGCGAACGCTGGCGCGGTCGCCAAGCGCTTTCTTGATGGCGCCGACATGGGCGACATCGTCCGCCACGGGCCGCTTGCCGATCTTCAGCTTGAAGGCATTGTGCCGTCCGCTGGCGATCATCTGCTCGGCTTCTTCGATATCCTTGCCGGTGTCGCCGCTGGCGAGGGTCCAGAGGACGGGCAGGCGATCGCGGACGCGGCCGCCGAGCAGTTCGCTGACCGGCAGGCCCGCACGCTTGCCCTGCGCGTCGAGCAGCGCGGTTTCGACGGCGCATTTGGCGAAATTATTGCCGACGACATGCTTGGCGATTTGCGCCATCGCGATGGCCGGCCGGGTGGGATCGCAGGCCTGCAATATCGGGGCGATATAGGCGTCGATGTTCGTCTTTATGCTTTCGGGGCTTTCAGGGCCGTAAGCCAAGCCGCCGATCGTCGTTGCCTCGCCCGTGCCGACGATGCCGTCGGAACAGTGGACGCGCACGATGCAAAGCGTCTGCCTGTGCATCGTCGCCATTGCCAGCACGTGCGGCCGGATAGTGGGTACGTCGACGATGAACGTGTCGACGCGATCAATTGTCACCATTGTCGGGTACCTTTCCATGAATGAAATAGCGGGTTGAACGGGATTCCAGAAAGACTTAGTCCGCATCCTATGATACCGGAGTAGTATAGTATGGAACTGCGCCACCTTCGATCGTTCATGGCCGTCGCGGCCGAGCAGAATTTCNCCCGAGCCGCAGACCGCCTTGGTATCGCGCAGCCGCCGCTGAGCCGGCATATCAAGGAACTGGAGCAGGACCTGGGCGTGGCGCTGTTCGACCGGGGTAGCCGGCCGGTGCGCCTGACCGAGGCGGGCCGCATCCTGCATCAACAGGCAGCGCAGATATTGGCGAGCATCGACCAGATCCCCAAGACCATGCAGCAATATGCGTCCGCGCAGCAGCCGCGCTTCGTCATGGGCGTGGTGGGATCCATCATGCACGGCGCGCTGGCCGAGATGGTGCGGCGGTTCCGCGCCCATGCGGCGGACACGGACGTCGAGCTGGTGGAGATGACGACGATCCAGCAGGTCGCGGCGCTGAAGGCGGGCCGGATCGACGCCGGCCTTGGCCGCGTGCGCGTGGACGACCCGGCGATCCGCCGCGAGATATTGTTCCAGGAACCGCTGGTGGCGGCGCTTTCGCCCACCGACTTGCCGGCGCAGCCGGACACCGAGGTCAGCCTGGAGGCGCTGGCCGCCGGCACGCTGATCATCTACCCCAGCCAGCCGCGCCCCAGCTATGCCGACCAGCTGCTGACGATCATGCGCGACCATGGATGCAACCCCCGCCGGATCATCGAAGTGCGCGAAGTGCAGACCGCGCTGGGCCTGGTCGCCGCCCAGTCGGGCCGCGCCATCGTCCCGGCGTCGATGCAGAACATCCAGCGCGCGGACATATGCTATGTGCCGATAGCCGAGCGGCCAACATCGCCGATCATATTGAGCCAGCGCCACGCCGATACGACCGACCGCGCGGTGCTGATCCGGGATATCGGCCATGCGATCTTCAGGGAGATCGAGGCCGAGACGGCGCGATCCTGAGGATCAGGCCGGGCGCAGCAGCCCGGCGGTACGTCGCAGCGCCGGCAGCAGGCGCGCCTGCACATCGTCCATCGACACGCGCGCCGCCGACATGCCGACGTTCAGCGCCGCCATCNCCCTGCCCCGGTCGATCACCGGAACCGCGATGGAGCGTAGCCCCAGTTCCAGTTCCTGATCGACCAGCGCGTAACCGTCCGCCGCCGCCCGCCTGATCGTCACCAGCAACCGGGGAATGTCGACGATGGTATGCGGCGTCAGCGCGCGCACCTGCGTCCGGGCGAAATAGGCGTCCTGCTCTTCATGCGATCGCCCGGCCAACAGCACCCGGCCCATGGAGGTGGGATAGAGTGGCAGGGTACTGCCGACCTTCAGCCCCACCGCCATGATGCGGGACGCTTCGGACCGCGCCACATAGCAGAGGGCGTCATCCTCCATCACGCCCAACGAACAGGATTCCCCCAGTTCATCGCGCAGCGAATCGAGCAGCGGCTGGGCGCGCACGGCAAAGGCGGTCAGCGAGAGGTAGGGATGGCCGAGCGCCGTCGTCTTGCGCCGCACCGAATAGCCGCGCAGATCATGGCCGACATAGCCAAGCTGATGCAGGGNATAGAGGCACCGCCGCACCGCCGCGCGGCTGAACCCCAGCGCCCGGCTGGCTTCGGCGATGGACACCGGCCGTTCACGTTGCGCCACATATTGCAGCACGGCGAGGCCACGGGCGAGTGAGGCCATATATTCGGGATCACCCGGCCTTTCGATGTCGCGCGGCGCTTCCACGGCAGCTCCAAAAATAACCGATTATCGGACAGGACGCCGATTATCGGTTGACTCAGGCGCGCGCAACCTCTGTTTCGCGCGGGAGCATCCGCACGGAGTTGAAGAGCGTGATTGACAAGAGCATGAGTTCCGCCGCGGCGGCCGTGGCCGACATTCGGGACGGCGCATCGGTAATGATCGGCGGCTTTGGCACGGCAGGCATGCCCGACGAACTGATCGACGCGCTGATCGCGCGCGGCGTCGGCAACCTGACCATCATCAACAACAATGCCGGCAATGGCGAAACCGGCGTCGCCGCGCTGATCAAGGCCGGGCGCGTGCGCAAGATCATCTGTTCCTTCCCGCGCCAGTCGGATTCGCACCATTTCGACGCGCGCTACCGCGCTGGCGAAATCGAGCTGGAACTGGTGCCGCAGGGCAATCTGGCCGCGCGCATCCAGGCCGCCGGCGCCGGGCTGGGCGCGATCTTCACGCCGACCGGATACGGCACGTTGCTGGCAGAGGGCAAGGAAACCCGCGAGATCGACGGCAAGCAATATGTGCTGGAACATCCCATCCAGGCCGATTTCGCGCTGATCAAGGCGCATCGCGGCGACCGCTGGGGCAACCTGACCTACCGCAAGACCGCCCGCAATTTCGGCCCGATCATGGCGATGGCGGCGAAGTGCACGATCGCGCAGGTGGCGCAGATCGTACCGCTGGGCGGCATCGACCCGGAAATCGTCGTGACNCCGGGCATCTTCGTCCAGCGCGTGGTCGAAATCGCGCCCGCCAACGCCACAGCTTCGGCCTGATCAGGAGCCTGCACCCCATGCAACGTCTGAACCGTGAACAAATGGCCGCCCGCGTGGCGAAGGACATTCCTGAAGGCGCCTATGTCAATCTGGGCATCGGCCTGCCCACGATGGTCGCCAATTACCTGCCCACCGACAAGGACATCTTCCTTCAGAGCGAAAATGGCCTGCTGGGCATGGGCCCCGCCCCGGCGAAGGGCGAAGAGGATTGGGAACTGATCAACGCGGGCAAGCAGGCGGTGACGCTGCTGACCGGCGGCTGCTTTTTCCACCATGCCGACAGTTTCGCGATGATGCGCGGCGGCCATCTGGACATCTGCGTGCTGGGTGCCTTCCAGGTGTCGGTGAATGGCGACCTGGCGAACTGGCACACGGGTGAACCGGGCGCGATCCCGGCCGTGGGCGGCGCGATGGACCTGGCGATCGGCGCCAAGCAGACCTTCGTCATGATGGAATTGCTGACCAAGCAGGGCCAGAGCAAGCTGGTCGAAAGCTGCACTTACCCGCTGACGGGCCTCGCCTGTGTGTCGCGCGTCTATACCGACCTCGCCGTGTTCGAAGTCGGCGCGGCGGGCGCGAGCGTGGTGGAAATGGTGGACGGCCTGTCGCTGGATGAATTGCAGGGGCTGGCCGGCGTGCCGCTGCGCGCGGCTGAGGGAGCGCGTAACTGATGGCCGAAGCCTTTATCTGCGACGCCGTCCGCACGCCGATCGGCCGTTATGGCGGCATATTGGCCGGCATCCGGGCGGATGATCTGGGCGCGCTGCCGATGAAGGCGCTGATCGAGCGCAATCCGGGGCTGGACCCGGCGGTGATCGACGAGGTCTTCTACGGCTGCGCCAACCAGTCGGGCGAGGATAATCGCAACGTCGCGCGGATGAGCCTGTTGCTAGCGGGCCTGCCGCATGGGGTGGCGGGCGTGACGCTGAACCGGCTGTGCGCGTCCGGGCTGGAATCGGTGGGCGCCGCCGCGCGCGCGATCCGCACGGGCGAGATGGGCGTCGCTATCGCCGGCGGCGTGGAAAACATGACCCGCGCGCCCTTCGTGGTGGGCAAGGCGGGCAGCGCCTATGGCCGCGCCCAGCAGATGGAAGACACGACCATGGGCTGGCGCTTCGTCAACCCGGCGCTCGACGCGCTCTATGGCACCGAAACGATGCCGCGCACGGCGGAAAATGTGGCGCACGACCATGGCATCAGCCGCAAGGATCAGGACGCTTTCGCGCTGCGCAGCCAGCAGCGCGCCGTCGCCGCGCAACAGAACGGCTTTTTCGACGAAGAGATCATCACCGTCGTCACGCCCGGTCGCAAGCGGGGCGAGACGGTGGAGGTCCGCACCGACGAGCATCCCCGCGCCGACACGACGATCGAGGGGCTGGGCAAGTTGAAGCCGCTGTTCGGGCCCGAGGGCACCGTCACCGCCGGCAACGCGTCGGGCATCAATGATGGCGCGGCGGCGATGATCATCGCCAGCGAGGCGGCGGCCAAGGCCCATGGCCTGACGCCCCGCGCGCGCATCCTGGGCATGGCGTCGGCCGGCGTCGAACCCCGCGTGATGGGTATCGGCCCCATCCCCGCCACGCAAAAGCTGATGGCGCATCTGGGCCTGACGATCGGCGATTTCGACGCAGTCGAACTGAACGAAGCCTTTGCCAGCCAGTCGCTGGCGGTCGTGCGGCAGCTGGGCCTGGCCGACGATGCGGACCATGTGAACCCCAATGGCGGCGCCATCGCGCTGGGCCATCCGCTGGGCATGTCAGGCGCACGGTTGGCGATGACGCTGGTGCATCAGCTGGAAAAGAGCGGCGGCAGGCGCGGACTGGCGACGCTGTGCATCGGCGTCGGCATGGGGCTGGCGTTGGCGGTCGAGCGGGTCTGACGTGCGCCCCGCCCCTCGCTTGTCCCATCGAAAGGCATAGGCTATTGTCCACAGTGAGGACTTATCCTTATGACCCAGCGAGGGCCGAGGCGTCAGGCATGTCTGAACTTCAAATGATGGCCGGTTCACCAGGCAAGAGCTGGCGCCTGTTTGAGTCTTCGGACGTCGATGAAACGCGCGAGAAGATTTCGCGCGTGCTGCAACCGCATCGGCTGGCGCCCCTCAATCGGGGCAAGCATCAGGGGTCGATGAACTATGTCTCGCTCGGCAGCATCGGGATCGGGACGATTCGCTTCGGCGAAATGGCGATCGATCTGGACGAGGTCGAAGGCTATCATCTGTTCATCTTCTGCCTGTCCGGCAAGGCGGAACTCAACATCCATCGCGAAACCATGGACGCAAGCGGCACGCAGGGCGTCTATGTCGCGCCGGGCACCCCCCTGCGCGGGCGGTTCAGCCATGATTGCGAACAGCTGGTCCTGCGCGTCGACAAGCGGGCGCTGACCGCGGCCAATGAAGGCAACCTGCCGCATTTCCGCACCCGCATCGACATGAAGGCGCCCCTGTCCTCGCCTTGGGCCAGTATCCTCAATTCCCTGATCGGCGACGACAGCGCCATCGGCATGGTGCAGGGCGACGAACGCATCGCCCGCAATTATGAGCGGTTGCTGCTGAGCCTGCTGCTGGCGGGCGAGCAGGACGGCGCGCCGGCCCGCGCCAGCATCGCGCCGGCGGCGGNGCGCAAGGCCGAAGCCTTTATGCGGGAACATTTCGCATTGCCCATCACCCTGGGAGATATCGCCACGGCGGCCGGCGTGCCGGCGCGAACGCTGCTGGACAATTTCCGCAAGTTTCGCGACGAAAGCCCAATGAAGGCGCTGCGGCGATATCGGATGGACCATGCGCGGATGTTGCTGGAAACGGGCGAATGCAGCAGCGTCACCGATGCGGCGCTGGCGTCCGGGGTGTCGCATCTGGGCCGGTTCTCGCGCGATTTCCGGGAGCAATTCGGCCGGTTGCCGTCCGAGATCCAGATGAGCGACGCCTTCGCCTGCATCGGCGACAGCTGAAGATCCCGCGACCGACGCGCCTTTGAAAGGGACGACATATTTCGCGGCTAGGCTGACGGAGGTCCTTTGCAGGCCTATCCGAAAATATCTGCCATAATTGGATAATGCGCCCCAGAGGCTCGCGCTTGGCGGATAGCGGCGAAAAAGCCCAGGGCGTAGCGTCGGGATCATAAATTCACTGATGCGAGTCTGCTATCATGATCACTGAGAAAACGGCGCCATTCGAGGCTGACGGGTTTTTCGCCGAAGCCGACGGCTCACGCGTGCCCTATGCTGTCTTCAGTTCCCAGGAAATCTACGATCTGGAGCAGGAGCGCATCTATCGCGGCCCGACCTGGAAC
>Ga0006257_1000474_pt1 | contig 10232 bp, 12 predicted proteins | sample Deesub45470m_DNA_FD_54937 | JGI IMG/M metagenome (GOLD analysis project Ga0006257, IMG submission 54937) | Deep subsurface microbial communities from North Pacific Ocean - 450_OLKR46/470m Metagenome | ecosystem: Environmental > Terrestrial > Deep subsurface > Unclassified | place: North Pacific... | reverse complement strand
GTTCGGCGGGCGTGTCGCCCAGCGTGCAGGGAATGAGATACAGTGTGCCGTTAGTCATGATCAGAATATCCGTACATTTTCGCGGCGCAGCATTTCGGCCAACAGTATTAACGGCAGGCCGATCAGCGCATTCGGATCGTCACCGCTCATGCTGCTCATCAGTGCGATGCCCAGTCCTTCTGATTTTGCGCTGCCGGCACACTGGTAAGGTTGCTCCTTGAGCAAATAGGCTTCGATTTCGGCATCGCTCAGCTCGCGCAAGGTGACAAAATTTTCCGCTACTTCGGTTTGCATACACCCCGTCTTGCTGTTCAGCAGGGATAGCGCGGTGTAAAAGCAGGTGGTCTTGCCGCGCATCGCGCGCAGTTGCGCCACGGCATTGTCGTGAGTGAGCGGCTTGCCGAGTTGCCTGCCTTCCAGCAGGGCGACCTGATCTGAGCCGATAATCAGCGCGTCAGGATAATCGGCCGCCACGGCACGTGCTTTTTCCCGAGATAGTCGCAGCGAAGTGTCGCGCGCCGCTTCATCGGGCAGCGGCGTTTCGTCCACATCGGGAGCCGCCGTGGTGAAGGGTAGTTGTAACCGTTTTAGCAATTCGCAGCGGTATGGGGAGGTGGAGGCTAATACTAGCAATGGAGAATTCAACGATATTCCTTACGTTTTTTGACAGAATGCATTGAAAAATATATCATGCGCGGCTCATGTACGCACGACCTTTCATCGATAGCCTGGATTTTGCCCACAGCGGCAAGCAAATAGACGCGGAAGTGTCGTTTGCAGAGCTGCCACGTTTGCTGGATGTGCTGGATAATTCGCAGGGAATCCTGCGTTATACCGTGCAAGGCAGTATGGATGCTCAGGGTAGTCCCATGCTGAAAATCAGCCTGTCCGGGGAGTGTCAGTTGCGCTGTCAGCGTTGCCTGCAGGGTATGGATTATGCGATACAGCACGATGTGCGCCTGAAGTTGTGCGATCAGGCGGTTCTGGATGCGCAGGACGATGAGGATGAAGAGCTTGAACATATTCTGGCAGATGCGCATCTGGATGTGCTGGAGTTGCTGGAAGAAGAAATTTTGTTAAGTCTGCCAATCGCCCCCAGGCACGAGTCAGGGGCTTGTCAGCTGACAGAGGGTGAAAACAGGCAGAAGGAGAATAAGCATCCTTTCGCGGTTTTAGAGAAATTGAAACGTAATTAATTAGATTTATCCAAGGAGTAATAGCATGGCAGTTCAGCAGAATAAGAAGTCCCCATCCAAGCGTGGTATGCATCGCGCTCATGATTTTTTGACCGCACCGGCTACCGCAATCGAGCCGACAACAGGTGAGAATCATCTGCGTCATCACATCAGCCCAAGCGGTTACTACCGTGGCAAAAAAGTAGTAAAAACCAAAGGCGAATAAGTCATTGTTCAACGCAGCGGATCATCATGGTCGGCTGCGTTTCTGTCAGACCTGAATTTCTCCGAAATCATTAAAATGAGTGCAGGTGATTCGAGATGCAGCAACGCTATCCTCGGGATGTGCGGGTTTCTGCTGTCGTCCAATTACGTCTGTATCAGGAGCTTTTCCTTGCCAAGGATTACTTGAGTGGATGTCACATTAGCTATAGATGCGATGGGGGGCGACCACGGTACCGCGGTCACCATTCCGGCCGCAGTTGAGTATCTGAAGCAATTCCCCGGCGATTCCATCATTCTGGTGGGTCAAACTGACGTTATTGAAGCCGAATTGCGCACGCTGCATATCGATGCGGCGGGCGGCCAGTTCGGTGCGCGTCTGCGCGTGCATGCGGCCTCTGAAGTGGTCGGCATGGATGAACAGCCGCAGTCTGCCTTGCGTGGGAAAAAGGATTCTTCGATGCGCGTGGCCATTAATCTGGTCAAGAGCGGCGAAGCATCAGCCTGTGTTAGCGCGGGTAATACCGGCGCGCTGATGGCGACGGCGCGTTACGTGCTGAAAACCATATCTGGCATCGACCGGCCCGCTATCGCATCATATCTGCCGACCAAAAAAGGGCAGGTTTGTATGCTCGATCTGGGAGCCAATACCGATTGCACAGCTGAACATCTGCTGCAGTTTGCGATGATGGGTTCCACGCTGGTAACGGCGCTGGAACACAAGCCCCGTCCCACGGTTGGGTTGCTTAATATTGGCAGCGAAGATATCAAAGGCAACGAGGTGGTCAAACAGGCTGCCGTTTTGCTGCGTGCCAGCGATTTGAACTTTTACGGCAACATCGAGGGTAACGACATTTTCAAGGGTGTCACCGATCTGGTGGTATGCGATGGTTTTGTTGGCAATGTCGCGCTAAAGACAGCCGAAGGTGTGGCCAAGATGATGGGCGACTTCCTGAAGGAAGGCTTTACGCAGAATCTGTATACCAAACTCGCCGCACTGGTCTCGTTGCCAGTGCTCAAGGCGTTCAAACACAGACTGGATCACCGTCGCTACAATGGCGCGAGCTTTCTGGGCTTGCGCGGCATCGTCGTGAAGAGCCACGGTTCGGCTGACGTGTTTGCATTCCGTTGCGCCATCGAAAAGGCAGCAGAAGAAGCGCGTGAGAACATGTGGCAGCACATCAGCGAGCATGTCGAGAAGTGGCATACCGAACGACAAAACACAGAGCAGGGAGTCGCCTGATGTATTCAAAGATAATCGGTACGGGCAGCTATTTGCCAGGCAAGGTGTTGAGTAATTTCGATCTGGAAAAGATCGTTGATACGACCGACGAATGGATCGTGTCGCGTAGCGGCATCCATGAGCGGCATATCGCATCGGATGCTGAGATGACCAGCGATCTGGCGCTGCAGGCGAGCCTGCGTGCCATAGCGATGGCTGGTATCAGCGCGGACGAGATTGATCTGATCATCGTTGCCACCACGACACCGGATAAAACGTTTCCCAGCACCGCCTGTATTTTGCAGGACAAGCTGGGCATCACCAGCGGTGGTGCGGCGTTTGATATGCAGGCCGTGTGCGGCGGGNTTGTCTACGCGTTGAACACAGCCGATTTGTACATATGCGGCGGACAGGCGAAGACCGTATTGGTAGTCGGTGCCGAAGTGCTGTCCCGTATCCTGGACTGGACTGATCGCACGACCTGTGTGTTGTTTGGTGACGGTGCCGGTGCGGTGGTGTTGCAGGCCAGTGAAGAGCCGGGAATCATTGCAGCTAAATTACATTCAGACGGACGTCATCATGCTTTGTTGAGAGCGGATGGCAACATCCGGAATGGCGAAGTGGAGGGCGATCCCTTCATCAAGATGGAAGGCCAGTCGGTATTCAAGTTTGCCGTCACCGTGCTGAGTAAAGTAGTCGATGAAGTGCTGGCTGATACAGGGTTGCAAGGCTCGGATATTGACTGGCTGGTGCCACACCAGGCCAATATTCGCATTATCGAAGCCACGGCCAAAAAACTCGGCCTGAGTATGGATAATGTGGTGGTGACCGTCGCGCAGCATGGCAATACCTCGTCTGCATCAATTCCGCTGGCGCTGGACGCCGCCGTGCGCGATGGCCGCATCAAAGCCGGGCAGCACCTGTTGCTGGAAGCAATCGGCGGCGGGTTTACCTGGGGCGCAGTGCTGCTTAAATGGTAAAGGTAGTAGCTAGACGCTAGCTGGAGATGCCCGCTGCGCGGTTTTTCCACTGGCTACTGACGACTGCTTTTATCTACTAGCGACTAACGACTAATAACTAACGACTGTTTTTAATATGACTAAATTTGCTTTCGTATTTCCCGGACAGGGTTCGCAATCGCGCGGCATGATGAACGGCTATGCCGATTTTGCTGTGGTGCGCGACACGTTTACCGAGGCTTCCGATGTTCTGAAGCAAGACATCTGGCAACTGGTTGTTGACGGCTCTGATGACGATCTGAACGCGACCGTAAACACGCAGCCTGTCATGCTGACGGCCGGTGTCGCGGTGTATCGCGCCTGGCGGTCGCAGAATGGCGCGATGCCCGCAATGATGGCGGGGCACAGTCTGGGCGAATATACCGCGTTGGTCGCCGCCGGTGCATTGAACTTCGCCGATGCGCTGCCGCTGGTGCGCTATCGTGCCGAATGCATGCAGCAGGCCGTGCCGCAAGGGGTGGGCGGCATCGCGGCGATTCTGGGGCTGGATGATGAGGCGGTTCGTGCGGTGTGCATTGAAGGTGCGCAGGGCGAGGTGCTGGAAGCGGTGAATTACAACTCGCCAGGGCAGGTGGTGATTGCGGGTAATCGCGCCGCTGTTGAACGCGGCATGGAACTGGCCAAGGGCAAAGGCGCCAAGCGCGCCATCATGCTGCCGATGAGTGTGCCGTCCCATTGCAGTCTGCTTACGGGCGCTGCCGAGCAATTGCGTGACTATCTGGCGGGTGTTGCCGTACAGTCGTCTGTCGTTCCGGTGCTGCACAACGCCGATGTCGCGGCATACAGCGATGGCGACAAGATCAAGGATGCGCTGGTGCGCCAGCTCTATTCGCCGGTGCGCTGGGTCGAAACCGTGCTGGAATTCGGCAAACAGGGCATCACCCATAACGTCGAGTGCGCGCCGGGTAAAGTACTGGCAGGGCTGAATAAACGCATCGATGTGAACCAGCAGGCATCAGCCGTCAACGATGGCGCAGCGCTGACGCTGGCTTTGGCTGCATTCGCATAATATTTCGTTCGTTCTGAGATTGTCTGAGGACGCCGTACTACTGATTGAGGGAGATCGTAATGACACTACAAGGACAAATCGCACTGGTGACGGGCGCATCGCGCGGCATCGGACAAGCCATCGCGCTGGAATTGGGCAGACTGGGCGCGACCGTGATCGGTACGGCCACGTCCGATAAGGGCGCACAAGCGATCAGCGACTATCTGGTGGCAGCTGGTATTACGGGGCAGGGCTATGCGTTGAACGTCAACGATACCGTACAGACTGAACTGGTGCTGGGCGAGTTGCGCAAGCAATACGGTGAGATATCCATCCTGGTGAATAACGCCGGTATTACGCGCGACAATCTGCTGGCGCGCATGACCGACGAAGAGTGGGATGACGTTCTGGTGACCAATCTGAAGTCGGTGTTCCGTCTTTCACGCGCCGTGTTGCGTGCGATGATGAAGGCGCGTGGCGGGCGCATCATCAGCATTTCTTCCGTGGTCGGCAGCATGGGCAATGCAGGGCAGTCCAATTACGCTGCGTCCAAGGCGGGCATGATAGGCTTTACCAAATCACTCGCGCAGGAAATCGGCAGCCGCAACATCACGGTCAACTGTGTTGCCCCCGGCTTCATCGATACCGACATGACGCATGCGCTGGGCGAAGAGCAACGCGCCAAACTGGTTTCGCATGTGCCGCTGAAACGTCTCGGTTCGCCCGCAGACATCGCCAACGCCGTGGGTTTTCTGGCAAGTCCCGCTGCGGCCTACATCACCGGTGTCACGCTGCATGTGAACGGCGGGATGTACATGGAGTAGGTGAATAGCACGAACTGCCTAGCGTAATTTGGTTGAGATCAGCAGTCAATTAGTGCTAGAATGCGCGTTGCGTCGGAATAGGCCGATGCAAATTTCCCGTTCGCACAAGTTGGGGTGCTCGTAAGAGTCAGGCTGGCGAACGGTAGTTTTAACCCTTACGATAGGAATAGTCATGGCTGTAACAATGCGTCAAATGCTGGATGCTGGTGTTCATTTTGGTCACCAAACACGTTTCTGGAATCCAAAGATGGCTCCGTACATCTTCGGTCATCGCAACAGAATTCATATTATCAATCTGGAACAGTCCGTAGCGCTTTTTGCTGAAGCAGAAAACTATGTGCGCAAACTGTCCGCGAAAAAAGGCACCGTCCTGTTCGTGGCGACTAAGCGTCAGGCGCGCGAAATCATTCAGGAAGAAGCTGTTCGCGCCAATTCCCCGTTTGTAAATCATCGCTGGTTGGGCGGCATGCTGACCAACTACAAAACAGTACAACAATCCATCAAGCGTCTGCGCGATCTGGAAGCAATGACTGCTGACGGCGCGCTGAAACTCTTTCCAAGAAAGAAGCCTTGATGATGAGCCGTGAGCTGGAGAAGTTGAATCGCAGCCTGGGCGGTATCAAGGATATGCCTGCTTTGCCGGATGCCTTGTTCGTTATCGACGTGGGTTACCAGAAGGGTGCCATCGTTGAAGCAATCAAGCTGGGTATCCCGGTAATCGGTATTGTTGATACCAATAATTCACCACTGGGTGTGAACTTCGTGATCCCTGGTAATGATGACTCTACTCAGGCGATTCGTTTGTATGCTCGCGGTATCGCTGACGCTGTGCTGGAAGGCCGTGCGCAGGCATTGAATGAATTGGTTCAGCAAGTAGCGGAGCAAGAGCCAGAGCAAGCAGCCTAAGTCACATAATGGCGCGAAAAGGGGCGCAAGCCCCTTTTTTTGTAAGTTTATTATCAGAATTATAGGAGTTGAACATGGCAGAAATTACCGCAAGTATGGTCAAGGAATTACGCGAGGCAACCGGTCTTGGCATGATGGAATGCAAGAAGGCATTGGTTGAAGCCAATGGCGATTTCAAGGTGGCTGAAGAGCAAATGCGCATCAAGAGTGGTGCGAAGGCAAGCAAGGCTTCCTCGCGTGTGACGGCTGAAGGTGTGGTTAATGCATTTATCGCGGCTGATGGCAAAAGCGGTGCAGTTGCAGAAATTAACTGCGAAACTGATTTCGTAGCCAAGAATGATGATTTCGTTGCATTCGCCAAAAATGTTGCGGAAACCGTAGCGGCAAACAATCCGGCCGACATTGAGGCTTTGTCCGCCATGACTATTGCCAATGGTGCAGCTAGCGTTGAAGAAACTCGCAAGGCGCTGGTGATGAAGTTGGGTGAAAACCTGACTGTTCGCCGTTTTGAGCGTTACGAAACCACGACAGGTACTTTGTCCAGCTATCTGCACGGCAGCAAAATCGGCGTGTTGCTGAATTTCACCGGCGGCGACGAAGCGCTCGGTCGCGATATTTGTATGCATATCGCAGCCAGCAAGCCTAAGTCGGTCGATATTTCCGGTGTTAATCAGGTGGATATCGAAACAGAACGCCGTATTGCCATCGAAAAAGCGCGCGAAGCCGGAAAGCCGGAGGCGATGCTGGAAAAAATAGCTGAAGGTACAGTGCAGAAATTCCTCAAGGAAGTGACCTTGCTGGGTCAGGTATTCGTCAAGGCTGAAGACGGCAAGCAAACTATCGAGCAATTGCTCAAAGGCAGGAATGCATCGGTGTCCGCGTTCCAGATGTTTGTAGTGGGCGAAGGTATCGAGAAGAAAGTCGAAGATTACGCGGCTGAAGTGGCTGCAACCATCGCTGCTGCTCAGGGTTAATCATCATGAGCACACCTGTCTATAAGCGCATACTGCTCAAGCTCTCCGGCGAAGCCCTGATGGGTGATGACAGCTATGGCATCAATCGTACAGTCATCGAGCGTATCGTGGCCGAGATTGCGGAAGTGGTCGGGATGGGTGTGCAAGTGGCAATGGTAATTGGTGGTGGCAATATCTTTCGTGGCGTCGCTCCGGCGGCGGCGGGGATGGATAGAGCAACGGCCGATTATATGGGTATGCTGGCCACGGTGATGAATTCGATGGCGTTGCAGGATGCAATGACGCGTGCCGGGTTGGATTGCCGCGTGCAGTCAGCCTTGAATCTGGAGCAGGTTGCCGAGCCGTTTATTCGCGGCAAGGCACTGCGTTATCTGGAAGAAGGCAAGGTGGTGATTTTCGCGGCAGGCATAGGCAGTCCGTTCTTCACGACGGATACCGCCGCGGCGTTGCGCGGCGTTGAAATGAGCGCCGAGGTGGTGATCAAGGCTACCAAAGTCGATGGTATTTATACGGCTGATCCCAAGAAGGATCCGCATGCGGTCCGTTATCAAAGCCTGAGTTTTGATGAGGCGATCAGCAAGAATTTGCAGGTAATGGATGCGACAGCGCTGACCTTGTGTCGCGATCAGAAGTTACCGATTATCGTATTCAGCATCTTCAAGCCGGGTGCGCTCAAGCGCGTGGTGTTCGGTGAGGGTGAAGGTACGCTGGTGCGTGTTGAGTAGAATGAGAGATTCGGGATTTTCTGGTGCTAACCGTTCATTCCCGATCTCTGTAAAACAGGAGAAAAAGCATGATTTCTGAAATCAGGAAAGATACTGAACAACGCATGCGCAAGTCGCTGGATGCATTGAAAGCAGACTTGGGTAAAGTGCGTACCGGTCGTGCGCATACCGGCTTGTTGGATCATGTGACGGTCGATTATTACGGGAGTCCGACGCTGGTGACGCAAGTCGCAAACGTTACCTTGATTGATGCGCGCACCATCGGCGTGCAGCCGTGGGAAAAGAGTATGGTCGGCAAGGTGGAACGTGCGATCCGCGATGCGGATCTGGGTTTGAATCCCTCCACCAATGGTGAGCAGATACGTGTTCCCATGCCTATGTTGACCGAAGAACGCCGCCGTGATTTGATCAAAGTGGTTAAGGCTGAAGGCGAAGATGCGAAAATTGCGGTGCGCAACATACGTCGTGACGCGAACCATTCTCTGAAGAACCCTGCTCAAGGAAAAAGAAATTTCTGAAGACGACGAACGTCGTGTTCAGGATGAGATACAGAAACTTACGGATCGTTTTGTTTCTGAAATTGACCAGGCGCTGGCTGCAAAAGAAGTCGATTTGATGGCCGTATAATAGCGATGCTGCCAAGCTCCACGCGTTCCATTCCTGATATTGCACGCATCCCGCGCCATATTGCCATCATCATGGATGGCAACGGGCGTTGGGCAAAACAGCGGTTTATGCCGCGTATCATGGGGCATCAGCGCGGGGTTGAATCGCTGCGTGGAACGGTGCGTGCGTGCCGCGATCTGGGGGNGGAATACCTGACGGTGTTTGCATTCAGTAGCGAAAACTGGCGGCGTCCGGTCGATGAAGTTTCCTTTTTGATGTCCTTGTTCCTGAAAATGCTGGAACGCGAAGTCGCTAATCTGCACAAAAACAATATTCGTTTGAAAATCATCGGCGACCGCAGCCGGTTTGATGAAAAACTCCAGCTTACAATGCGCGATGCCGAACAATTGACCGCCAACAATACCGGTTTGACGCTGACTATTGCTGCCAATTACGGCGGTCGCTGGGATGTGATGCATGCGGTGCAGACGCTTTTGCGCGACCATCCTGAACTGGCTACCTCGTTTTCCGAGGAAGATTTGCAACCCTATATGTCCATGAGTGATGCGCCTGAGCCGGATCTGTTCATACGCACAGGTGGCGAGAAACGCATCAGTAATTTCATGTTGTGGCAACTGGCCTATACGGAGTTGTATTTTACCGATACCCTATGGCCTGCTTTTGATCGAAAGAAATTGGAACATGCCATTGCCTCGTACCAAAATCGCGAGCGGCGCTTTGGGCGGACAAGTGAGCAGTTATTGAGCGGTAAAGTGCAAACTGAATCAGGAGAGACACATGCTTAAATCCAGAATAATTACTGCTGTCGTCTTGTTGTCGCTGTTGTTGCTGGTTTTGTTTGCACTGCCCGATGCCTGGTGGACGGGGTTGGTGGTGCTGATGGTGATGCAGGGTGCGCTGGAATGGTTGAAGTTGTCCAAAATTTCCGGCAGGAATGCATATATCTACGGTGCATTGACACTGGTCATCATGCTGACCCTGGTCTGGTTTGACGCAGGTCACAGCGATGCCGAGCAAACCTTACCTCATTTGCTGATTTATGGGGTTGCCGCCTTATTCTGGCTTGTTATCGTGCCCACCTGGCTGATAGTCGGCTGGAAAGTTGAGAATCCCCTGTTGATGTGTCTGGCCGGCTGGTCGGTGTTGATTCCGACGGGTTTGGCTATGTTGGATTTGTACGCATTAAGCCCCTTGATATTGTTGTTTGTGATGTGTCTGGTCTGGGTCGCCGATATTGGCGCCTACTTCGCCGGCCGCCGCTTCGGTAAAAGTAAACTCGCTCCCAGTATCAGCCCCGGTAAAACCTGGGAAGGGGTCGCAGGGGCTGTGCTGGGTGTAACGATATATGTGGTCTTGATCTGGAATATCAGTGCCTATGCGGATCATCGCGGCGTGCTGCCTGTTTTGTTGCTTGCATCCTGGTGGTGGGTGGGGCTGGCTGTCATCGGTGATTTGTTTGAGTCTGCCATCAAGCGTCAAGCGGGCGTCAAGGACAGTGGTGCATTGTTGCCGGGTCACGGAGGCTTGCTGGACCGTATCGATGCCTTGAC
>Ga0006257_1000464_pt1 | contig 10371 bp, 8 predicted proteins | sample Deesub45470m_DNA_FD_54937 | JGI IMG/M metagenome (GOLD analysis project Ga0006257, IMG submission 54937) | Deep subsurface microbial communities from North Pacific Ocean - 450_OLKR46/470m Metagenome | ecosystem: Environmental > Terrestrial > Deep subsurface > Unclassified | place: North Pacific... | reverse complement strand
AAAAAAAATAACCCGCAATACGTTTGTTGGTTTCTGGAGCGATTGGAGCGCTTGGCTGCGTATATGCACGTCTGCGCCCGTAATGTGAATGAACGAATTGAGCGGTACGCAATGGTAATTGATGAGCTTGAGGGAAAGCACAGCTTTGAGGAGCCGGTGCAGGCTGTGGAACTTACGGACGCTGAGAAAACGGCCATGCGTCGGGCGCTGGATGGTGATATTTACATTTTGACAGCTCGGAGGCGAAATTACCTGATTCTTCGCCTGGATTCTTTTGTATCTGACGGGGCGGCATCCTATGACGCCAGTCTGTTGACCATCGAACATGTCCTGCCCCAGACCGTCTCCGAGAGCAGTGAATGGGGGCGCACCTGGCCAAACCTCGTTGTTCGTGATGCATGGGTACACCGTCTAGCCAATCTGGTGCCACTGAACAAGCGGCGTAATTCACAAGCACAAAACTATGACTTTGAGGTTAAGAAAACAGCCTACTTTCAGGGGCGGAGCAATGTCTCCTCCTATGCGCTTACCAGTCAGGTGCTGAACGCGTTGACTTGGACACCCGAGACAGTACAACAAAGACAATCCGAGCTGCTCGGTATCCTTGAAAACAACTGGCGCCTAAAAACAATATGAAAACGGTTAGATAACATTTTATTGCAGGGTAACATTATTAATGTTATCGTGCAAAAAAAGGTTATTGTGAGGTCATGGAGAAGCTGGGTAAATATTTTGTGGAATATGTCTCGGAAGTGGCCGGTCAACCGGTTACTTGGGGGCCGCGTGTGTCCAAACAACTACCCCAGTACCTGACTCAGCAATATGACCTGTTTGAAATCGCCATTGGACGTCGCTGGTTTCTGGGAGTCTTGCTGAAGGATGGTGGCGACTTCCGCCCCTCTGTGTTCGAAAAACACTTGCGGCAGATCATAACAAATGCAATTGGGCAGGAGGGGTACTGCCTGATTGCCCGAGATCTGCCCGGCTATGTACGCCAGCGTCTGGTCGAACGTCAGATACCGTTCGTGGTGCCAGGACACCAACTACACTGGCCAGAACTAGGTCTTGCCATTAAAGCTAGAAAGATAAAAGGTCCGCTGGTGCCGGTGTCCACCGTTAGCCCTGCTACTCAAGTGGTCCTGATTTGCGCACTGACCGGGGCTATGCCTGTGCCGGCTACACCCAAAACCCTGGCAGAGAAACTGAACTATACCACCATGACCATGTCCCGTGCTCTGGATGAAATCGAGGGCAATGACCTGGGGCAAGTGGTCCGCGCTGGCCGAGAACGGCGGCTAGATTTCCCGGCCAGTATGCTGGCCCTTTGGCAGCATGCATTGCAATTTATGAGAACCCCCGTGCGTGAAACGGTGCGGATCAAGGAAAACCAGCTGCCGCCAGCTATCCGTATCAAGGCAGGCGAAACGGCGCTCGCCACCCAAAGTATGCTTGTCCCTCCGAAAGAACCGGTCTATGCGTTGGGTCGTCAGGCCTGGAAGGAAATAACCAATAAGGCAGAACAGATCCCCGTTGAAGATACGGGAACCTGCCGTGTTCAATTATGGCGCTATGATCCTNCGTTGTTTGTCCGGAATGGACAGGTTGATTCTTTTTCACTCTATCTCAGCTTGCGGGATGAGGAAGATGAGCGCGTGGAATCCGCCCTAGAGGAAATGATGGAGAAAACAGTATGGTCTTAGGACTCAATCGATTTGCGGAGCACTTTGCCGACTTTCGGGACCAATATGCGCTCATCGGAGGCGCCGCTACCTGGTTGGTGCTGGATGAAGCGGGGATCGAACCGCGGGCCACTAAGGATCTGGATATTGTCCTTTGTATTGAGGCGCTGGAGCCTGCTTTCGGTATCGCGTTCTGGGAATTCATTAAAGCAGGAGGTTATGAGATACAAGAAAAGAGTGAGGGAGCCAAAATCTTTTACCGCTTCCAGCGTCCGACACAGCCGGATTATCCGGCAATGCTTGAACTGTTTTCCCGTAAACCCGATACGGTTGTTATTGGAGAAGATAGCCACTTGACGCCTATTCCGTTGGACGAGGATGTCTCTAGCCTCTCTGCCATTTTGCTGGACGACGACTATTACGATTTTCTCCACAGAAACAAGCGGGAAATTAACGATGTCTCCATCGTCAGTGAAGAATGTTTGATACCTCTCAAAGCCCGAGCTTGGCTGGACCTAACGCAGCGAAAAGCTGACGGCGAGAAGGTTGACAGCAAGAACATTAGAAAACACAGGAATGATGTGCTGCGCCTTTACCTGCTACTCTCCCCAGAAAAACGTATCGATCTACCTGAAACTATTCGGGAGGATCTGACTTCGTTTTTACGAGCGATCGAGCCTGAGCTGAGTTCTCAGTTACTCAATCAACTTGAGATTAAAGGCGTTCACGCATCAGAGGTGCTTCAGACTATACGAGCAATCTACGGAATGGCTGAAGGATAGGGACCAACCTTATGAAAGGTAAACAGACTATCGGAACTGCTCTAAGTAAGGCAATCCGCGATGCTTCAGTATTCAATCCAGAAGTCCAGATTTCCCCTGATTGCGTCTTGTGGCCGGATCGGGACCGGCAGTGGGAAGCTGTCATTCAGCGGCTGCAGGTCGAATTGCCGGAATTGTTTGTCCTAGGGGATTACGCCCCAGAGAAACGGGTCGGGCCATCGATCTGGTTGCGTTGCGTCATGGCAGAGAAAATCGAAGATATTAGCTTGCCTCCTGGGAGCACACCGATTTTCTACTTGCCCGGTGTCAGCCGTCAGGACCTGAGAGCAGTGGAGAGCTGTCCTGATCACTTGAAACCCTTGGCGGAATTGCAATACCGGGGCGTGATCTGGTCACAGCTCAATGCCAAGGACTGGACCATCCTTTCCTTTCTGAAATCGGATCAAGGGGGCCTTGGGCTGGATGTTGCCCAGGACAATGAGTCCAAAAACGCTATGCAACTGGCGCTCTCTCGACTTCTGGATGAAGAGATCGAACTGCTTCATGGCAAACGGCTGGATAAAGATTATTTCAACACTCTTTTGACTGGGGGCGACCCGGAACGTGAGCTTCTGTGCTGGCTTGACCAGGGCGATGCGTTTCAAGCCGGGCGGGGGGGGAACGAATGGAAGGCATTTGTCGAGGTGTGCAAGTCTAAAATGGCCTTTGACCCTCAGAATGAAGGAGTGTTGGTCGGAGCCTCCAAGCTGGTAGGGCGGAAAGGCCCTTGGCAATCCGTATGGGAGCGATTGTCAATCGGCATCGAAAATTGACCCACCATCGGCGTCCAAAATTGACCCACCTCAGCGGTTAGTTTTTGTCTGAGTTTCGGGTTTTGATTCTCCAGCTTTCGTTCCCGGTTTCGACGATTTCGCAGTGATGGGTGACTCGGTCCAGTAGGGCGGTGGTCATCTTGCCATCACCAAAGACCTGGGGCCATTCCCCGAAGGTCAGGTTGGTGGTGATGATGAGGCAGGTGCGCTCGTAAAGCTTGGAGATCAGGTGAAACAGCAGCTGCCCGCCGGCTTTGGAGAACGGCAGATAGCCCAATTCATCTAGAACCACAAGGTCGAGCCTGGCCAGGCTCTCGGCCAGCTTGCCGCCTCGGGCGTTTAGCTTCTCTTGTTCAAGCTGGTTGACCAGATCGAGCAGATTGAAGTAGCGGCCGCGTTTGCCGTTTCGGATTGCCTGCCTGGCGATGGCAATGGCCAGGTGGGTTTTACCGCTGCCGGTGCCCCCAACTAGAATGATGTTGCTGGTTTCGGCCAGGAAGTTCCCCTCGTAGAGCCTGCGGATCTGAGGCTCATTGACCGGAGACTGGGAAAAATCGAACTGGTCAAGATCCTTATCCACCGGAAACCGGGCTTGGCCCATGCGGTAGCGGATGCTGCGCACCCGGCGTTCGGCCAACTCGGCCGTGAGCAGCTCCAGCAGGATCTTCTCCGGGGTGGCGCGCTGCTTGATGCCAGCAGCGATGAGTTCGTCAAAGCTGGCTTTCATGCCATAGAGGCCCAGCGTGGTCATGGAACCCAGGAGTTTCTCACGCAGTTGCATGCAGAGCTCCGCTCAGCAGCCGATCATAACGACTGCAGTCAGCCACCACTGGGGTGGTCAGCACCGGCAGGTGGGCTGCCGGATCGTACACGGCTGGTGGTGGCTCATCCTGGGTTCGGCTCAGAAGGTTCAGAACCACATCCCGACTGACCGCCTGGGCGGCCAAGGCATCACTGCAGGCGAAGGTCACCGCCTCGAGGCCGTAAAGCGGAACGGCGGCCAGGATGCCGACGAACTGTCGATCCCCATCCCGGTGCTTGCTCAGGGCCTCGCGGACCATCTCAACGGCTTGCGGCAAGGCCCACTGCTTGAACGGAGTGCCGTTGCGCAGCGCTCCCGGCTTTCTCTTGAGCNCCTCCAGGTAGTGCCAGGGATCATAGGCCACCTGCCCCCGTCCGAAGCGGCGTCGATGCTCGCCAACGGCTTGACCATCCTGTACAAAGCTCAGGCGGTCCGCATAGGCCCGCACCGTTACCGGATGACCCACGGCGCAAACCTCAACGCTATAACTGTTGCGGTCAAAGGCCACCAGAGCGGTGGAGGAGACCCTGGCTTCGCTCTCCTGGTACCCATCAAAGATCGTGGACACGGCCAGCAAATGCCGGCGTTCCTCCCGAAAGACTTCGCCGACCGTTAACTGCGGGGAATCGGGATGCTTGTGGCTGGCGGCATGGGCCAGACACTGATCGTGGAGCCATTGATTGAGCTCGGCCAGATCGGCAAACTTGCGCCGCTTGGCAAAGAAACGCTGGCGCACCAGGTTGACCTGATTCTCGACCTGCCCCTTCTCCCAGCCGGCACCCGGAGTGCAGGCCACCGGTTCGAACAGGTAATGGGAGGCCAGCGTCAGAAACCGACGATTGAACACCCGGTCCTTGCCCATCAGCACCTTGGTCACCACGGTCTTCAGATTGTCGTAGATGCCCCGGCGGCAGGAGCCGCCAAAGAAGCCAAAGGCCTTGATGTGGGCATCCAGGACCATCTCCAGGCTCTCTCTTGTGTAGCCGACACAGAACGGCATCCGGCTGTTGCAGAGCCGAAACTGGGCGATCTTGACCTGGGTATTGACCCCGCCCATTTCCAATTGCTCATAACTCCAGTCGAACTGAAACGCCTCGCCCGGTTCGAAACTCAGCGGAATGAAGGCCGCCGACACACCGCCGCCGGCGGTTTTGCGTTGCTGTTGAATGAAGCGCCGAACGCTGTCGTAGCCGCCGGCAAACCCTTCGCGTTGAAGCTCTTCGAAGAGCAATTGGGCACTGCGCCGGTGACGAACCGGCTTGATGGCATCCTCAGCCAGCAGGTGTTTAAGACGCTCTTCGAAGGAGCGCAGCTTGGGCCGGGGTTGCTCGGTACGGCAGTAGATCTGCTCGGTGACGTCACTGCGCAGGATCTTCTTGACGGTGTTCTTGGACAGGTGAAAATCCCGGGCGATCTCCCGAATCGGTTTATGGTCCCGGTGGTAGGCTTGGCGGATTTTGCGGATGGATTCCACGATCAGCATCTCCTTTGGTGTGCTCCTCTCTCTGGACGAATCCAAAGAGCATGGAGGAGGTGCTGGGGTGGGTCAATTTTGGACGCCGATTACCCCCGAAAGTGGGTCATTTTTGCATGCCGATTTACAGCGATTCTGTGAAGCGCCGAAACGGTACCCTAACATTCCTGCTCGGATCCGAAAATGTCAGCCCCCCATGTTTGACCTGTTTGCTAACGCCGATTCGGCCGGAGGATGGCCCCAGTGGAACGAAAGTCAGGAGACCAATCTTCGCGGTGAACTGGCGGCATTGAAAAACCTGCCGCCTCACAAGGCCGGTGAGAAACTGCTGGAGATGGAAAAGCAACATGACTGCCGCTGCCAACTGGTTTGGGCAGAACTTGGGGAAGCCCCATTGGCTCTGGCGATGAAGCACCTGAGCCTGTTGGCGAGGGCAACGAAGAACAGTCTGGCCGCTGGGAGCGCTGACGACTTGGCGACAGGTTACCATAACGATGGCTGGCGGGCGGATGCTGCTGTTATTCGGGCACTCTCTGCTGTTGAAAAGTCTCAAGATCTAGAGGCTGTAACAGCCGCCATTCGTGCCGTTTATTTGCCGTGGGCCGAAGAATCCGCCCGGCACCTGCAGAAAGTATGGGACAAGGGTGCAGGGGGTCCGAAAGATAAATTCTACGACAAGGATGTCTCATGCATTTTGTTTGTCGACGGTTTGCGGTTTGATTGCGCAAAAAGGTTGGCTGCTCTACTAGAGAGCGAAGGGTTTGATATTGGCGAGAAGACGGTTTGGGCCGCTCTTCCCAGCGTGACCGGCACTGGCAAGCCTGCTGTTTCCCCGATTTCCGGAAGNGAAAAAATTGCTGAGGAACCCGACCCCTACAACTATGAACCCCTTAGTTCCTATCAATTCAAAAAAACGCTTGAGGAAAAGGGATGGAAGATGGTCAGTTCGAAAGACCCCATCCCGGCCCCCATCGTCGCCTCTACCGAATCTTGCCCGCCTGTGGTGATCAATAAAATCTGGTGTGAAATTGGAGATATCGACCATGAGGGCCATGTCCGTGGAGCGAAACTCGCAAAGCACATCGATGGCCTTTTAAGTGAGATTTTAGACCGGATTAAAACACTTTTTACTGCAGGCTGGAAGAACGTGAGGGTAACGACCGACCACGGGTGGCTCCTTCTGCCAGGCGGGTTGCCGAAGATTGAATTGCCAAATGCCTTAACCGAAAACAAGTGGGGCCGATGCGCTGCCATCAAGCCCGGAGCATCAACCGACGAAAGGCTCTACCCGTGGTACTGGAATCATCATCAGCACTTTGCGTTGGCCGATGGCATCAGTTGTTACCGCAAGGGTGAGGAATATGCCCATGGTGGCTTGAGTCTACAGGAATGCTTGACTTTGGAATTGTCGGTAAGCAATGGGACCAGTGGAGGGCCAGCAACTTCGGTGGAAATTACCGATGTCGACTGGAAGGGGCTGCGTTGCACCGTGGCAGTTGATGGACAATTTTCCGGATTGTCATTGGATATTCGCACACAGCCGGGAAATGCAACCTCCAGCGTTATTGTGAGCCTTAAATCCTTGAAAGACAATGGAACCGCCTCTGTGGTTGTTGAAGATGAAGACTTGGAAGGGACTCGTTCCACAATCGTTTTGCTAGGCGCAAATAACACCCTTGTCGCTCAGGTAGAGACGAAAATTGGGGGAGGGATGAATGATTGAATTGGATCAGATCGATAAAGTAGCGGCCTCCTCCCTCGAGGGATATCTGGTTCGCAAAGACCTGGTCAGGACATTCAGCCGTCAATTCCCCGTGCCGACGTATGTTGTAGAATTCCTCCTGGGGCGGTATTGCGCCAGCATTGACCAGGAGGAGATCGATGAAGGTCTGGAGATTGTCCAGCGCCAGTTAGCTGATCGAACCGTAAGGGCAGGGGAGGAGGAACTTTTCAAGTCCCGCGCTCGGGAAAAAGGTGAGGTCAAGATCATCGATCTCATTACGGCCCGTCTGGATGCAAAGACTGACTCTTATCTTGCAACGATCCCTAGCTTGCGTTTAACGGATGCGCGGATTGAGGCGGAATTAGTCAGCCGCCACGAGCGGATGTTGACCGGCGGCTTCTATGCCGAGGTCACCCTCGATTATGATTCAGTTATTGCTCAGGAGAAGAGCGGTCGCCCTTTTGGTGTCCGAGCCCTGCGTGAAATTCAGCTTTCCAAGCGGGATGTCCTTGATGTCCTGGCGGAGGCTCGGAATCGCTTCAGTACTGAAGAATGGAAGTGCTTTTTGTTGCGGTCGATCGGCATCGAGCCGGGCGTCCTCTCCGAGCGGCAGAAGAACGCTTTTCTGCTTCGCATGGTTCCCTTTGTGGAGCGCAATTATAACTTGGTGGAGCTTGGCCCTCGTGGAACCGGCAAGAGTCATCTATTCCAGCAGGTTTCGCCCTACTCCCACTTGATTTCTGGAGGAAAGGCGACGGTGGCCAGAATGTTTGTCCACATGGGGACCGGACAGCGGGGCCTGGTCTGCCAATACGACGTTGTCTGTTTCGATGAAGTCTCCGGTATCTCCTTCGATCAGAAGGACGGGGTCAACATCATGAAAGGATACATGGAATCTGGTGAATTCAGCCGGGGGAAGGAAAGTATTCGTGCCGATGGCAGTATTGTTCTGGTTGGAAATTTTGAAGTGGATGTCGAACATCAACAGCGGATCGGCCATCTCCTTGGACCGATGCCTCCTGAAATGCGTGACGATACCGCCTTTATGGACCGGATTCATGCGTTTTTGCCAGGCTGGGATGTGCCGAAAATCAGCAAGGAACTGCTCACAAATCATTTTGGGCTTGTCAGCGATTTCCTCTCCGAATGCTGGAGCCAACTCCGCAGTCAGAGCCGGGTCAGCCAGCTTCAGAACCGGGTCTTTTTCGGAGGGTCGCTCTCCGGTCGTGATGCCAATGCGGTTAACAAATCCATCAGTGGTCTTTTGAAGTTGCTCTACCCTGGGAACACACTCGAGGTGCCTGATGAGGAGCTGGAGTGGGCGGTGAGGATTGCCATGGAAGCGAGACGCCGCGTTAAGGAACAACAAAAACGCATCGGGGCCGCTGAATTTCGCAATACCCATTTCAGCTATGTGATGGGTACCGATGGTGTCGAGAAGTTCGTCTCCACCCCGGAGCTGCAGAGCGAGAATAGCATCGGCAGCGACCCTCTTGAACCGGGGCAGGTTTGGACCATCAGCCCTGGCGGTGGTGATGAAAATCCCGGCCTCTACCGCATTGAGGTCAATGAGGGTCCCGGCTCCGGGGTGAAGATATTGAATAAACCTGTCCCGCCCGCCTTCCGCGAGAGCATGGGCTATGCAGAGCAAAACCTTTACGCGAGGGCTATGCAGCTGGTTGGCGACAAGGATCCCCGGCATCACGAATTCACAACACAACTCCGCGCTTTTGATGTTTCAAAATCAGGCGCTAAATTGGGCGTAGCTGCCTTGGTTGCCCTAAGCACGGCCCTATTGAAGAAAAGTGTTCGCGGGGGGCTGATCATTATCGGAGAAGTCAACCTGGGGGGCTCGGTCGAGCCCATTCACAACCCGGTGCCAATAGCCGAGATTGCGGTCGAGAAGGGGGCTACGGCCCTCCTCATGCCCGTCTCCTGCCGCCGCCAACTATTTGACCTCTCGGACGACATGGCAACCAAAATAGATATCCAATTTTACTCGGATGCCAAGGACGTGCTGCTAAAGGCAATAGTTGAGTAATAGGGTACACGCGTTTCTCCGCTGGAGGGGNGAGTCGAATAATTAAATGGTTAGGGGGCAAACAAAGAGGACATCATGATAATTCTTAACGGCAGAAAATACATCAGTGCGGCATTCGAGAACGAAGAGGAAATTGAAAGGGTCGTTCTCGAAAATGCAGAATACATTTTTGGCCCAGATTCTATAATGCTTCCCAAGTCTTTGATCAGGAGTGCAGATGGTGCGGGGACGATTCCTGACGGTTATGCAATAGACTTTTCCACTCGTCGATGGTTCATAGTTGAAGCAGAACTCAGCTCGCATACTGTATGGGGCCACATAGCCCCTCAAGTTTCCAAGCAGATTGTTGCAGCCCAACAACCTTCATCGAGAAAGCTACTCATTGAGATTGCCATCAATAAAATTCGCGATGATTTATCTCTCAAAGAAAGAATAGAAGAGTTAGGTATTCAGGAAATAGACATAAGAAGAGTCTTGACAGAAATTATTGAATCGAGACCAATCGTCGGAATTCCCATTGATCATGTTTCAACGGATCTTCGTGAATGGGCTCAGACGTTGAAAAATGAGGTTAAGCTTTGGATAGTAAGAAAATTGGTTGATTTTCAGGATCAGACCTCTGTTCTTTATGAAATACCAGACGAATATCGGCCGGTGTTCGACACTTCAGAAGAGACGGATTCTGGCCATACAAGCGTTTTTTATGATGTCTACCTAAGTGATTTATTAGAAGCGGGTATTCTTACAGTCGGACAAGAGNTGGTTATGACATATAAGCCGAGAGGGGCTTTGTCAAAGCAGGCTTACACTGCTGTAGTAACAGAAGATGGTGAACTTGAAGTTGAAGGAAAAACGTATTCGGCTCCTAGTTATGCCGCTCTTTATTGCATCCAGAAGGCAGGTAGTTCGCGAAATACGGTAAATGGATGGACAAGCTGGCGAACAAGAAGTGACAAATCACTTTCAGATCTCCGCGCACAGTATCTCGAAAATGCCCAGCCCCCTAACAACACGCCAGAACTGACGGGGTGATACGGTATTGCTTCTATTAAAGCATT
>Ga0006257_1000463_pt1 | contig 10375 bp, 9 predicted proteins | sample Deesub45470m_DNA_FD_54937 | JGI IMG/M metagenome (GOLD analysis project Ga0006257, IMG submission 54937) | Deep subsurface microbial communities from North Pacific Ocean - 450_OLKR46/470m Metagenome | ecosystem: Environmental > Terrestrial > Deep subsurface > Unclassified | place: North Pacific... | reverse complement strand
TTCAGCTTTATAAAAATAATGAAAGCAGTTTACCAAAAATATCTATTGAATTTTAAGCAAGCAAGTGGTACATCAAGAGGCGTTTTACAAACCAAAGAAACGTTTTTTATAAAATTGCTTGAAGGTGATAAAATGGGTATTGGAGAATGTGCAATTTTTAGAGGATTAAGTATTGATGATAGACCAGATTATGTGGAAAAACTAAAGTGGCTTTGTGATAATATTCATAGAAATTTAGATGAATTATTGGTTGACCTTACTGAGTTTCCTTCCATCCAATTTGGATTAGAACAAGCTATTCTATCGTTAAAAAGTAAAGATTCTTTTGAATTATTTCCTTCAAAATTTACCAAATCTGAAGATGCAATTTTGATAAATGGCTTAATTTGGATGGGAAATGAAGCCTTTATGAAGCAACAGATTTCTGATAAATTAAAAGCTGGTTTTTCAACCATTAAAATGAAAATTGGCGCCATTGATTTTGATTCTGAACTTTTATTATTAAAAAGTATAAGACAAGATTTTTCTTCAAAAGAAGTTGAATTAAGAGTTGATGCAAATGGAGCTTTTAATCCTTTAGAAGCATTAGAAAAACTAAAAATGTTATCGCAATTTGAAATTCATTCAATAGAACAACCCATAAGACAAGGTCAAATAAATGAAATGGCAGAATTATGTTCAAGATCTCCTATTCCAATTGCTTTAGATGAAGAATTAATTGGTGTTTTTAATATAACCCCGCCTGCCGGACGGGCAGGAAAGCAAGAGTTACTACAAATAATAAAGCCGCAATACATCATTCTAAAACCAAGTTTGGTTGGTGGTTTTAAAGGAAGTTCAGCGTGGATTCAACTTGCTGAAAAACAAAAAATTGGCTGGTGGATAACATCAGCATTAGAAAGTAATATCGGTTTAAATGCCATAGCACAGTGGACATACACTTTAAACAATAAAATGCCGCAAGGTTTGGGAACAGGTGGTTTGTATACCAATAATTTTGAGAGCCCATTAGAAGTCGAAAAGGGGCATTTGCTATATAATAATACTAAAAAATGGAATTTTAATTTACCGTCATCCTGAATTTATTTCAGGATCTCATCAAAAGAAATAATATGAAATTTATACAACAAGCATACAAAGGCGAAAACGAGTGGTGGGCTTATTTAGTTACAATTCTACTATTATTTATTGGTTGGCAATTTATTGGAGTTGTTCCTTTGGTAAGTGTAGCATATCTATATTCCGAAAATATGGGGGAATTTATTTCTTCAGCCAACGAAAATTTTGCAACACTTGGAATAGATTCAAATTTATATTTATTACTCATCATATTATCTTTTTTATTTGGATTACTTTTCTTGTTTTTTGGAGTAAAATTAATACATAAAAGAAAAATAAGTNCCTTAATTACAAGTAGAGAAAAAATGGATTGGAATCGATTTTTTTATGCATTTTCTATTTGGGCATGTATGGGTATTTTTATGATAACCTTAGGTTATTTTTTGTCGCCTGAAGACTATGTTTGGAATTTTAAACCGATGTCCTTTTTTATTTTGGTACTTGTATCTTTTTTATTTTTACCAATTCAAACCAGTATGGAAGAACTGCTTTTTAGAGGTTATTTAATGCAAGGATTTGGTACGTGGTTTAAAAAATCATTTGTGGCTTTAATACTAACTTCTGTCATTTTTGGATTATTACACGGTTTAAATCCAGAAGTTGAAAAATTGGGATGGATTAGTATGGTGTATTATATTGGAACAGGGTTGGTTCTTGGAATTTTTACGTTGATGGATGAAGGAACTGAACTTGCTTTGGGTTTTCATGCAGCAAATAACATAGTTGCCGCCGTATTTGTTACTACAAATTGGACCGTTTTTCAAACGGACGCTTTGCTTGTAGATACTTCAGAGCCATCAGTTGGTTTTGAAATGTTTGTGCCTGTTTTGGTTTTATATCCTTTAATGTTGTTGGTGTTTTCAAAGAAATACGGTTGGACGAACTGGAAAGAAAAATTAATGGGAACGGTTATGAAGCCTGTAGAATTAAATGAAGATGAGTTTTAGCTTAAATTAGGCAATAGGCACTAGGCAATAGGTGAAAGGCGAAAGGCAAAGGTGAAAAACAAAAAGCAAAAAACAAAAAGCAAAAAACAAAAAATAAAAAGCAAAAGTTGAAAGTTGTAGATTCATTTCATATAAAATTTAGGTTACAAGAAAAATCTTTTAATTCTGTTCATGAACTTCTTGTTTTTTCACAGCAAATTTCTTTGGAAGTGCATACTTTTTTGGTTGAGTGGTTTAATGAAAAATCTTTCGTTGAAGTAAAAACCTCTGGTTCAACGGGAAGTCCAAAAGTAATTCAACTTCAAAAAAAACATATGATTAATAGTGCTATAGCTACTGGTGACTATTTTAATTTACCAGAAAACACCACAGCATTATTATGCATGTCTCCAAATTATATTGCAGGTAAAATGATGTTGGTAAGAGCTTTAACTTTGGGTTGGCAATTAGATATAGTTGAAGCAACTTCTTCACCTTTAAAGAATATTGAAAAAAAATATGATTTTTCAGCCATGGTTCCCTTGCAATTGAACAACTCTTTAGAGGAAATTCATAAAATAAAAAAATTAATTATTGGTGGCGGTGTTGTTTCAAATGAATTATTGAATAAAATTCAACATATAAAAACTGAAGTTTTTGCTACTTACGGAATGACAGAAACCATAACCCATATTGCCGTAAAAAAATTAAATGTCATTTCGAGCGCAGNCGAGAAATCTAAAGGAGTTGAATCTTACTATAAAGCATTGCCAAACATTAAAATTTCTGTTGATAAAAGAAGTTGTTTAATTATTGGTGCTCCAAATGTTTCTGACTCTCTAATCATTACAAACGATGTAGTTGAATTAGTTTCTTCAACTGAATTTAAATGGTTAGGAAGATTTGATTCCATTATTAATTCAGGAGGAATAAAATTAATTCCAGAGCAAATAGAAGAAAAGTTGTCAGCGTTCATAAATCAACGTTTTTTTGTTGCGGGAATTTCAGATGAAGAATTGGGNGAAAAATTAATTTTGATTATTGAAAGCTCAAATGTTTTAAGCGAAAATGTCATTCGGAACAGCGTGAAGAATCTACAATCTTTATCAAAATTTGAAATTCCCAAAGAAATATATTTCATTCAAAATTTTATAGAAACACCTACCGGAAAAGNGAATAGAAAAGAAACTTTAGAACGAATCTTAGAGACATCCTAAAAGAATTTTTAGCTAATTATTAGATTCATATATTTTCTCAGCGTGTTTCAGAGCTTCATTAAAGGAGTCAAAAATATTTCCTTTCCCAATAACAGAAATAATCCCATGTTTTTCTAAATCAATGAGTACCTCTGCTCTCACCCCAGATACAATTATGGTGACTTCAGATGTTTCTCTTAAAATTTTTAGAACTTCTAAAAAATTATGTATTGCTGTTGCATCAACAAAAGGTACATGACGCATACGAATAATTAATACTTTACTGGTGAAACCTAAATCTTTTATAACTTCGGCATATTGCTTCGCAGACGCAAAAAATAAGGGGCCGCTGATTTCATAAATAGAAAAATCTTTTGGTAAACTCGAATAATCTTCAAATAAATCATTATCAATATTTTCCGCTAAATTAGCACCCATTTTAGACATACGTCTCATAAAGAGTAGAGCGGACAAAACAACACCAACCTCAATAGCGACTGTTAAATCTACTAATACCGTTAACAAAAATGTACTAAACAAAATTATTATGTCAAAAGATGAGCTATGTAAAATTGAACGAAAAGAGCGCCATTCGCTCATGTTATAAGCAACAATAATTAAAACGCCTGCCAAAACGGACATTGGAATTAATTTTGCCCACTGACCAAAAAATAACATGATTAATAAAAGGGTAATTGCATGAAATATACCCGAAATTGGGGTTCTTCCACCGTTTTTAACATTAGTGGCAGTTCTTGCTATTGCTCCTGTGGCTGGAATACCGCCAAAAAATGGCGTCACAATATTAGCAATTCCTTGAGCAATTAATTCTGTATTTGAACGGTGATTTCCACCAATCATACCATCGGAAACTACCGCGGAAAGTAGGGACTCAATACCTCCCAATAAAGCTATTGTTAAAGCTGGTTGAATGTAAATTGCAATTTGATCAAATTTAAAATGGGGGATAACAAAATTAAAATGTGCTGGGATATCCCCAAAAAATGATTCAATAGTTGTTACAGGAAGGNGAAATAATTGGACTAAAATTGTGATAAAAAGAATTGCAATAAATGAGCCTGGAATTTTAGTTTTTAATTTTGTGAATAATAAGACAATAAATATTGTGAATATAGTTATTGCCAAGGCATAATAATTTACATGATCTAAATGAGTATAAAATAGTTTCCATTTGTCAATAAAACCGGAAGGTACTTTGTCAATTTTTAAGCCAAGTGCATCCCTAATTTGTGTTGAAAAAATAACCAAAGCAATACCACTTGTGAAACCTACCACTAATGAATGCGGAAAATATTTTAATAAGGAGCCTAATTTTAATAAGCCAAATAATACTAAAATAACACCCGCCATTACAGACGAAATTATTAGACCATCTATGCCGTATTTTTCGACAATTCCATAAACAATTACAATAAAAGCACCAGTGGGTCCTCCAATTTGAACTCTACTTCCTCCCAACAATGCAATTAAAAAACCTGCAATAATTGCCGTTATGAGACCTTTTTCTGGTGAAACTCCTGACGCTACTGCAAAAGCTATTGCTAATGGTAATGCAACAATGCCAACCNCTATTCCTGCAAAAATATCTGATGAAATTTGTTTTCTTGAAATCCCCTTTTTTAAGATGCTGAAAAACTTAGGTTTAAATATATCTTCCATGTAAATGTTAATAATAGGAAATTGTAATTGTATTTTTTAATAAAGAAATTTATAAAATAAAACAATAGCTAATCAAAAATACCTACTAAATATTTTAATAAGAATAAGTGTTTTAATTCCAATTAANCCNGNNTAAAACCAAATTGGAGTTTTTACAGTTTCTTTTAGTTCATAATATGCTAATTTAATTGAATTTGGCATAGTATGAAGCTTAAAAGTTTCATTGCACTTGGTACAATTTGATTCTCCAGACTTTCCGCTGGATATAAAAGGAATATGAATTACGTGTTTATAGATTCCTATAACGGAGATCTTTGTGCTGTTTGTTGAATTGCATTTTGGACAAATAATTTCCTTGAGTGTTTTCTGCTTTAATTCCGAAGATTTTTTTCCAAATAAAATCATGATACTTACATTTCCATAGAATGATATACGTTTTGAACATCATCATCTTCCTCTAAACGATCTAATAATTTCTCAACATCTGCTTGTTCCTCTTCATTAAGTTTGACAGTTGTTGTAGGAATTCGCTCAAACCCTGAAGAAAGAATCTCTAAATTGTTTTCTTCCAAATATTTTTGAATGGCACCAAATTGTTCAAATGGAGCGTAGATTAAAATTCCGTCTTCATCTTCAAAAACTTCTTCAACTTCAAATTCAATCAATTCCAATTCAAAATCTTCTAAATCCATTTTTAAATCTTCAGTTCTAATTCTAAAGTTACAAGTATGGTCAAACATAAAAACAACAGAACCCGAAGTTCCAAAGTTACCGTTACATTTGTTAAAAGCAGCTCTTACATTAGCAACTGTTCTATTGTTATTATCAGTGGCAGTTTCAATAACAAGAGCAACACCGTGTGGTGCATAGCCTTCAAATAATACTTCTTTATAGTTTGCAGTATCTTTATCGCTTGCTTTTTTTATAGCTCTTTCAACATTGTCTTTAGGCATGTTTGCTGCCTTTGCATTTTGAATTACAGCTCTTAAGCGAGCATTGTTTTCAGGACTTGGTCCACCTTCTTTAACAGCCATCACAATATCTTTACCAATTCTGGTAAATGTCTTTGCCATTGCTGACCAGCGTTTCATTTTTCTTCCTTTTCTAAATTCAAAAGCTCTTCCCATAATTTATTTTATTTTGGTGCTGCAAATGTAATTATAACAATAGATTATTACAATTATTTTATACTTGAATAATTCCTAAATTGAATTGTTTTTCAATGGGCGCATGATTGGCTGCCTCAATTCCCATACTAATCCATTTTCTGGTATCTAATGGGTTAATTACACCATCTGTCCAAATTCTTGAAGCTGCATAATAAGGTGAAGTTTGAGTGTCATACCTTGTTTGTATGGTATGCAATATTTCTTGTTCTTTTTCTTCAGAAATTTCAATTCCTTGTTTTTTTAAGGAAGCTGTTTCAATTTGAAGTAATACTTTTGCGGCTTGTTCACCACCCATAACCGCTAATCGTGCTGAAGGCCAGGCTACAATTAATCTTGGATCATAAGCTTTACCACACATCGCATAATTTCCAGCTCCATATGAGTTTCCTATGATAATTGTAAATTTTGGTACAACTGAATTACTTACGGCATTTACCATTTTAGCACCATCTTTTATGATACCTCCATGCTCACTTTTACTACCAACCATAAATCCGGTTACATCTTGTAAAAACACTAATGGAATCTTTTTTTGATTGCAGTTAGCTATAAATCGTGTTGCTTTATCAGCTGAATCTGAATAAATTACGCCACCAAACTGCATTTCCTTATTAGCATTTTTTACTACTTTTCGTTGATTTGCAATAATGCCAACTGCCCAACCATCAATACGAGCATAACCACAAATAATTGTTTTTCCATAGTCTTTTTTATACTCTTCAATTTCAGAATTATCTACAATACGTTTAATGATTTCATTCATATCGTATTGATCCGTTCTTGAAGAAGGAATAATTCCAAAAATATCTTCAGGATTTTCAGTTGGATTTTCAGCTTTTATTCTGTTAAAACCAGCTTTATCAAAATCACCAATTTTTTCAATAATATTTTTTATTTTATCCAAAGCATCATAATCATCTAATGCTTTATAATCCGTAACACCACTAATTTCACAATGCGTAGTTGCACCACCTAATGTTTCATTATCAATATTTTCACCAATTGCAGCTTTCACTAAATAACTACCAGCTAAAAATATACTTCCGGTTTTATCAACAATTAATGCTTCATCACTCATTATTGGCAAATAAGCACCACCTGCAACACAACTTCCCATGACTGCTGAAATTTGAGTAATTCCCATACTACTCATCACTGCATTATTTCTAAAAATACGTCCAAAATGTTCTTTATCAGGAAAAATTTCATCTTGCATTGGTAAATAAACTCCTGCGCTATCAACTAAATAGATGATAGGTAATTTATTTTCAATAGCAATTTCTTGAGCACGTAAGTTCTTTTTACCAGTAATTGGAAACCAGGCTCCAGCTTTAACCGTAGCATCATTTGCAACAACAATACACTGTTTTTCTCTTATATATCCAATTTTTACAACAACACCACCTGATGGACAACCACCATGTTCTGCATACATTCCATCACCTGCTAAAGCGGCAATTTCTATGGAATTACTTTTTTTATCGAACAAATATTCAATTCGTTCTCTAGCAGTAAGTTTACCTTTAGCTTTATGTTTTGCGATACTATCGTCACCACCACCCTTATAAACTTTCAAAAGTTTCTTTTTTAAATCACTAGTTTGAAGTTTGTTAAAATCTTCGTTTTTATTGAAGTTAATATCCATTTATTGTTGCTATTTATGTAGGGCTAAAGTACAAAATGAATGTTAAATATTATATAAAAATATACCCTGAGATAAAATACCTAGGTAAATATAATTTAATTTATGTATATTTGCATTTTAAAATACTAAAATAACTTAAAATATGATTAAAAATATTGTAACAATAGGTGGAAGTAATAGTAAAAATTCTATCAATAAAATGTTGGCGGAATATGTTGGGAGTTTGGTTAAAGATGTTGAATTAATAAAAGTAGATTTAAACAATTTTGAAATGCCTTTGTTTTCAGTTGATATAGAAGAGAAACAAGGTTTCCCAATAGGAGCAATCAATTTAAATGAGGTAATTGAGAAAGCAGATGGATTTGTAATTTCGTTGGCAGAACATAATGGCGCTTATTCCACAGCATTTAAAAATGCATTTGATTGGTTATCTAGAATTAATGGGAAAGTTTGGAGAGATAAACCCATGTTATTATTGGCCACTTCACCAGGGGCAAGAGGCGGACAATCAGTTTTAGATGTTGCTATTGGAAGATTTCCTTATATGGGTGCTACTATAACTGGAAGTATGTCTTTTCCTTCATTTTACGATAATTTTAAAGATGGAAATGTTTTAAATCCAGATTTAAAATTGGCTATTCAAAAAAATGTAACTGAATTTAAAAATAGTTTATAGCATGGGCGATTTTTCAAAAGAAATAAATTCAACATTTCCAAATGAATGTGTAAAGGCTTTGCTTAATATAAAGTACACTGCTAATTATTTGGATACTATAGGAAATACCTTTTTGAAACCGTTTAATATTTCTGAACAACAATATAATATTTTAAGAATTTTAAGAGGCGCAAAAGAGGCTATTACTGTGAATACTGTTAAGGATAGAATGGTACAAAAGTCACCAAATTCAACACGTTTAATGGATAAATTGTGTGATAAAGGGTTCATTGAACGTGTAAGATGTGAAAACGACCGACGTGTGGTTTATGTTAAAATAAACGACAATGGTTTGACATTGTTAAATAAAATAAATATGAATGAATTTGATAGTTGTTTGGATAAAATTTCTGAAAAAGAAGCAAAACAACTCAATGATCTTTTAGATAAATTACGATAAAATAACCTATTGTCATTCCTGTGAAAGCAGAAATCTATACTAGATTAAATTGGATTCCTGCCCCTGCCTGCAGCAGGCTGGTTCGCAGGAATGACAATAGAGATATAGTTTGACGTATGTTTATTATTTGTATTTCATGAAATACTTCACTAAATTTTAAATAAATGAAAACAAAAATCTATAAAGCAAATGAAAGAGGGANCGCTGATCACGGATGGTTAAAAGCTAACTTCTCATTTAGTTTCGCACATTATTACAATCCGGAAAAAGTAAATTTCGGCGCTTTACGTGTTTTGAATGATGATATTATTCAAGGAGGAATGGGCTTTGGAACTCATCCGCATGACAATATGGAAATTATTACCATTCCGTTGAAAGGAAGTTTGAAGCATAGAGATTCAATAACTAATGAGTGGATTCCTATACATTCTGGGGAAGTTCAAGTAATGTCTGCAGGAACTGGGATACAACATTCAGAAATGAACAATCATCCATCTGAAGAAATTAATTTATTTCAAATTTGGATCATTCCAAATCAACAAGAAGTTAAACCAAGATATGATCAAAAAAGATTTGATGCTTCTGAAAGAAAAAATAAACTTCAACTATTGGTTTCTTCAATTGATGAGACATTGGAAGGAAGTTTAAAAATTCATCAAAATGCACAAATTTCAAGAATTGATTTAGATGCAAACACCAATTTTAACTATCAATTAAAATCAGAAATGAACGGAGTTTATGTTATGGTAATTGAAGGAGAAGTAATTGTGGATGCTAAAACAATTTTTACTAGAGATGCTATTGGGATTGAGCAAATTACGGCTTTTGAAATTACGGCTACTCATAAATCTGAATTATTATTTATTGAAGTTCCAATGTGGTTTTAAGAATAATCTTTCATTATTTGTTGAACAGTATTGGAAATTGCTTCATTTTTAGCTTCCTTTTGAAGTTCAGTAGCTTCACAAAATCGCACTTCACAATCTTTAATAGGGCAACGTTCACAAGTTACGCCAACTTGTTTAGTAATAATATTTTCATCATTTAAAAAGTTGAGCTTACTTGTTAAAAGGGGTGAAATAAGTAAGCCAATACTTATACTTCTATTGTGATTTATTTTAAAAGGATCAGGAGTAGCACTGGTAATAACTAAATATTTTAAGTCACTTTGTGGATATTGCGAAATCTGAACATTTGAAGTTAATTGGTTGTTGTTTATTTTGTTTAAAATATCAATTGAAATCCAACGTCTGCAATAGTGTTCATGAGTTTCATTTGCTGAAGGTGGTTGTTGTTGGGTGATATGAAGTTCTTTTGAAAGTTTATACCTATTTTCTCCATCTTTATTGGTAAATCGTAAAAAGAATAAATTTTTAAAATGAAAAGCTTTTGGCAAAATGTTGGTTAAACGTTGATAATAAGTTTCAGGTGAGTCTGTAAAGCGAGTTATCATTTTATTAAAAATATCCTCATCCCATCTGTCTTTATTGAAAAACGTTTTGAGTTGTTTTTCAATAGCTTTTTT
>Ga0006257_1000460_pt1 | contig 10401 bp, 15 predicted proteins | sample Deesub45470m_DNA_FD_54937 | JGI IMG/M metagenome (GOLD analysis project Ga0006257, IMG submission 54937) | Deep subsurface microbial communities from North Pacific Ocean - 450_OLKR46/470m Metagenome | ecosystem: Environmental > Terrestrial > Deep subsurface > Unclassified | place: North Pacific... | reverse complement strand
CAGGTGTGATAGCTGGTGAGCGTACCGAATTTGACCAAACCTACCAGCACAGGCAAGGTAAAGCTGATGACAATGAGCAAAAAGTAAACCGCTTCGCGGCGCACGATATCCGGCCACATCAACCACGCAGAGATAGCGAGCACAGAATAAATCAAAAAATCACCCCAGCTGTCGAGATGCGAGCCCAGTGCTGTAATCTGATCAAGACGACGCGCCAGATAACCGTCCAGCACGTCAGTGAATTCAGAGAACACTACCACCAGTACAAACCACATCGACTGCTGATTAATCGCCAACACCAGCAGCACCGGTGCCAGCAGCATTCGAATGAAGCTAACCAGATTGGGCCAGTTATAAATATCGCGGTTATAAAAATTCATTTCAGGATTCATTTTCTAATAAGGTGTTTTGCGTATACCCAATCGATACAGAATCTGTGACAGGATTGATTCCAGCACTATAAAACTGCCCACCAGAATCATAACAGACGTCACATCAAGACCGAATTGTATTAAAAGGAACGTTTAAGGCGGTAGAATTACATCTGCACTGAAAAACTCCCCCGGAAACCCGTCGCAATCGACGATCTGGCGCCATGCAGTTGCCCCAACGGGGGGACTATAGGGGGTGGCGGCGATGCAGCATGGTGCCGAGGTGGCCCAGAAATGCACCCAGTCGGAGCTGCTGCGAGGTCGGGATGGCTGCCCCCATCGGGTGGAGTGGCGGGTGGCGAGATGGGCCGGATTTTGGATGCAGGGGCGGCGACGGGTCGTCGGGTGCGTCGTGTTGCTGCAAGAATTAATTCCCTGCACTCACCCAAACGTTTTCATAATGATCTTTCATGCATGCAACGGATGTGTTGTTGATGACGCCTCCAATCGAGCATTCCCGTGCAGATTTACCCCTGACCAGTACACGTTCGTAATGGGGTGGCTGAACATTAATTTTTCGCACAGCCTCCAGTTGTTCGGTCTCCAATTTTTTCAGCGAATCAGCTTTTGCCTGATGAATTGAATTTTGGCTATTTATTTGTTGCTGAAGTGCTGATGCATTGACACTGAGACTACTTGCTATGTTTTTCATTACGGCATTAAAAGCCCAAAGAACGAATGCAATGGCAAATATTGCAAACACAGCAGCGTTAATTTTTCCTGCGCCAACTCCTGAAGTTCGCTTTTTCTCAAACGAGAAGATGGTTTCTTCAGGTATGTCAAAATTGATAGGCTGGTTTAATCGCTCGCGTATGGTGAATGCTTCATTTGGCATTCTGATTCTGATAAGTGGAATTCGTGCCTGTGCCATCCAGCGATTTTTGTTTGCATCTCGCCGCCTGCCATCTTCTGTGTCATGTGTTGAGTCATCAAGCTCAATCGCGCAGACAACCTCACCTGTGGCAGGATTCTGGACAACGAAATCCAATTCATACTGTCCCATTGCTCTCGTGTAAGCCAGTTTGCTTTTAACCACGTTAGCCAAGCGCATGTGCGGATTAATTTCATACTCCGGTAATGCCTCGCGCAGCAAGAGCAGCGTTTCGCGTTCCCTGTTTGTAGATGGTCCCTGTTTGAACATTGGCTATTCCATGAAAAATTGGTTCTGATTCGTCCATGAGCAGCAATGGCTGAAACTATATATGCGTTTACTGATAAGTTGTCGTGTGCGTCAGGTCATACACTTTCAATTACCCTTGCTACATCGCCGTGGCATTCCGAGCACGTTCCAACCAGCAGCAGATCACCAGACCTGACCGCGCCGGAAAAGTTTGTGATCGTGACCTCATGGCGGCAGGAACCACACCAGACATTGGAGAGTAGCCGTTTCCTGATGTCAGCAGGTATTGCGGCATACAGTTTGGCGGCAGGTGGCGTGAACGTTGGCAGAGTTTCGACGGTCATGGTAGCTTCTCGACTGTTTGATACCCGCCAGCATACCTGAAACAGGTTCGGCGCTGAATGGGGTGTTTCATGACAAGCTCAGGGTGGCGAATGTGTGTTGTCCACAAATTCTGTGGATAAGTCTGTGTAAACTGGCTGAGTTATTGCGGTATGTGCTTGCGGGGAAAGAGATTGATTCGGTTGGCGACATATTTGAGCATGTCCAGAATTGGTATCCTCATGGCTTGGCTGCTATCTCACGGAATTGCCCGAAAAATTAATTCCCGATGTTTTCTGCGTGCATCAGCTGCACCATTCCTTCCACGATCCGTATGTCTCTGGGCGAGAGTTTCAGCAGCTTGTCCAGGAACGGCGCAAGTTCAGCATATTCCCTTCCCAACACGACCACACTGGCCTGCTGAGTGGTCTGTTGTGCTGGCTACCTAAAACAATTCCTTCGCATCTACTTGTAAGGCAACAGCAAGCACTTCAATGGCATCAATCGACGGATTTGCTTTGCCACGCTCAATTCTGCTCATGTAACTCCTCGCATAGCCACACTTGTCGGCAAACGCTTCTTGCGATATGCCGGAAGCAAGTCGCAATAGCCTAACTCGTTCTCCGAATTTGTGTCTGAGGGGTGTATTCACGCCTCGAACTGTGAATCATTGTATACTCAAGAGCCACGCACTAATTGATACATGTGGTTTTAATAATATACTGAAATTAGCCTGTTTTATAAAAATATAGCTCAAGATAAGCTATGAGAAATGGAGCGGCAATGTTTTGTTCGAACTGTGGAAATGGACTTTCAGAAAGTGCAAAGTTTTGTGCCAATTGCGGCGTTAAAGCTGGTGCAGTTATAGATGCAGAGCAAGAGTTGGTCGAAAAAACAGAAATTTCGTCTTTTCGATCTGCCTACAATTCTGCCAGTCAGGCTGTAAGTCGTACTGCAAGTGGTGCCAAAAATATTGGGGGAATGCTTGCTGCACAAATAAGCGATCTGAATGGCGACGGAAAAATTGATGCCGAAGATTTCAAAATTGCTGCTGCTAGGGCTAAACAATTTTCTTCATCTGCAATTGGTGAGGCTGGCAAGATTGGCAAAAATGCCATGCAATCAGACTTGGTAAAGGAAGCAGCGGCAGGAGCACTTGTTTGTGCAGTTATCGCTGTTCCCGTACCAGTTATTGGTCCAGTGGCAGGCGCGGTGGTGGGCGCTTCGATGGGTGCCTATAAGCACTTTACCAAGAAGTAACATCAAATTCTAAATGTCATGAACTACTGAATGGATCAGGGAAATAACTATTTCATAGCCATTCTCCATGCCGGAGGAGAGTGGCTTTTTTATTCCGGTATTTTTTGAAAGGCGATCTATGAAATTTCAGCATTTGTGTGTTGTAGCACTTGCAGTAGGAATATTGACGGCCTGCTCCACCACGGCGAAGCTTTATCCTGTTGACGGACCACTATCAAAACAGGTGCCACTCCCCGTACTTACCGCAACAGTAAACGGAATAACGGGTAATACAGGGAGCCTTACTCTAGTAATGCCGGATGGAGAGAAGTGCACAGGGACTTGGTCATCTATCGCGCCTATGAGCGTTGGTTATTCAGCGGCTGCTGCTACCGGTACTGCAACAAATGGCATGGCATCTGCGTGGGCGACTGTGTTTGGATCGGGGTTTTCTATGAGTAATGTTCCGGGCGTGAATAGAGGTGAAGCCATGCTTGTTGGCGATCGAGATACAGTCATTCAAGTCGAGTTCTTCACCGGCAGCGGAACAGCCAACGGAAATGGGGTCGCAAAAAACAATAAAGGTGATATTTTCAAAGTGATATTTTGATCTTGCAACGATTGTCTTTGCAGCTTTGAAAGTAGCTATCCCGTAACACGCATAGCTTCACCTCACCCAAGCGCCCTCGGTCATCACGATCGGGGGTTTTTTTCGCCCTATTGAAACCCGTTGCACAACCAACAAAGGAGACTCACCATGTCAAGACGCAACAATGCATTCCGCAACCAAGCATTTCGTAATTTAAATTCCGCCGTTAGTTCCACTGCTCGTACCGCTGACAAGGTCGCCTCGGGCCTGTTCCGCTGGATGGTTACTGACCATTCCGGGGTGCAGTTCTACCTGCCGACTGGGTTGGGCTTCTTCGGCTCAATCCGGCACATGCTCATGCAACTGCTGATGGCATGTGTTGGCGCATGTGTTGGCGGTATTCTGATGTTCGTGTTGGTTGCGTATGGAATACCGGCACTGATCGTGGGACATTTCTAGCATCCCCACTTCCTGAAAAACTCGCATCACAGCAACACCGCATCGGCCCATTGAGGGTCTTTTTTTTTCGCCCATTGAAAGGGAAAATGTCATGAATAGCCCATCGTCGTTGTATGCAAATCTGTCAGATACCGAGTTGTTGACCAAATTGATCGGTGTACGCCAGACGCAGAAATGCTATACCGGATCACTGGGGGCGATGTTCACCCCGGTCGGCACAGGCAATCATTCCGCATTGCCGGAGCGGTGCATGGTGGCGCGGGAACTGGTCAGGCGATGGCTGGATGAGGAGCTCAGGCGTGATTGCGTGCTGAATTCACCGGCGGCTGTCCGAGATTGCCTGAGACTGCATTTCGCAGGTCGTGAACATGAGTCGTTTGTTGCCATGTTCCTTGATGCCCAACATCGACTGATTGAAACCCATGAGTTATTCCGGGGGACGCTGACGCAGACATCGGTGTATCCAAGAGAAGTGGTCAAGGAGGCACTCAGGGTCAATGCAGCGGCAGTCATTTTCAGTCACAACCATCCCAGCGGCGTGGCAGAACCCAGTCAGGCTGATCAGCAACTCACCACGGCACTGAAGCAGGCATTGGCTTTAGTGGATGTTCGTGTTCTCGATCACTTCATTGTGGCCGGAAGCGGGGTAATCAGCTTTGCAGAAAAGGGACTTCTGTAAATCGTTTGCGCATCGACACCGGCAATATTCCACAGCACTCTCGGCATCACCCTCTGCAGTACATCAATTCCAGTAGCACCACCGACCGCAACATCACCAAAAAATCAGGAGATCACCATGCCATCAACCACGCACAAACTCGCGGCAGCCATGTCCGTGAAGGATTACGTCATCACTCTGCTCGATGCTGACCTGAGGGAAGAGTTTGAGGAACGCGCGGGTGTCGTCCAGTTCAGTGCCCAGCTGACCCGCGACCATGCCGAATGCCTTGCCCTCATCGATGTACTTCGCCGCCATCACCTGAAGGTCATCAACATCCGGTAGTGCATCACTGTCTTCCGGTAACACAAACCACCCAGCAACTGCATCACCACCGCGCTGAATCGCATCCCGATTCGGCATTTTTTACGTCCGTTCAAAGGAGAACAGCATGCAAGTTATCAATAGTTCCGAAGCCATCCAGTCCGTTCCGTGGCCAGAAATACGCCAACTCATCCAGATTCGTTTTCGGCAGAACGACCTCAATCAAGATCACGGCTATCTAATTCACAGCTTCGTTGTGGTGGACGTCAATGATTCAGCGCAAGACATTGAACAAGAGATATGCAACCAGCTTAGGCAGATCAAGACTGCTGACGGTGAGCCACTGGACGAGGAATTCACCCCGTCATTCGAATGGATCGTCACGCATCCATATTGCTATGAGGCAGCCTTCATACATTGTGACCGTGAGTTCGGCGTATGTCTGCTGATTCCCAGGGAGGAGGGCATTGATTCTGAGTTGCTGGAATGGGGCGAGTGCTATGGCTTTCCTGCACCAGTTTGATTGAGCAACGCTGGGTATCTTATATGAAGCTGAGTAGTGCCAACATCCATCATCAACTTATACAAAGGAGTATCAAAAATGTCCAAGAAGAAAACAGCACCAGCGGCAGTAGCACCAGCCATCGAACCGTCGGCCATCATCCGCATCATCAAGATCGGCACTTGTCCATCGCTGTCAGGCAAGTCGGATCTCACGTATCAGGTAGGCCATGTCATTGCAGAAGTCGGTAGCGATAGCCAATCAGGTGACGTATCAGACTACAACATCCAGTTCCGCATCTATGCCAACTCAGCGCCCGGATACTTCAGCAATGAATGGGTGTCTATGTCCAGTATTCAGCAAGTGTTCGACAAGGTCCCGGCAGGGCAGCCCATATCTTCATTTGCCTTGTTCCCACTCTTCAAGGGCAGGTCACAGAATACGCCGGGGTTCATGCTGGCCGCTTTGCAGCAAGAGGGCTTTCTTCGGCACATGAGGGAACAGCAGCGATGCTATGAGCTCACCGACGCATCCGGGTTCATGTCGGAGATGGCCAAGCTGATTGATGCCGGAACTGATCTCAAGGTGGAGGGCAGGGCACAGGGCAAATCGGCATCAGGAAAGGTTGCATCAAGTAAGGCAGCAGCGAAGAAAAAAGTTATTGCCAGTCCAGTGCCGGAAGTTGATGCCACAGCCTCAATGGCAGACTGCACCGAAACGGAATCGGCACCCAATGCTGACCCGGAGCAGCCAGAAAACAGCTCGACGTAGAGGCTATCCGCCGCTCAGTCAGTTTTATCTCTCATAACCCCTTGATTCACAAGGCAGCCTTTTCAGCACCATCCACAGTGCTCGCAATACCGAGCTAATACCGACCCTCGGCAGCATTTTTCACCTCAGTTTCCAGAAAATCCCCACGCATCAATCACGCTGTTTCCCACCTTCTCAGCATCAACTTCCACCCAGTAATTTTCACAAGCTGTTTTTCACCAGTACCTGATAAGGAGGCTTTTTATGATTGTCGTCACCTTGGCGCTGACGGCTTTACTGCTCCTATCAATTAAGTCCACAAGGCTGATCGGGGTCGTCAGCTTGGCTCTGTTGTATTGCCTTTTCCCTGTGACGTTCACGGTCATGTTCGTCATTGCAGGGCTGATTTTCTATCTGCTAAAAAAGTACGGCCTCGTTTGAATTTGCTGATCCATCAACCAAAAGGAGCATTCATGCTGATCCTCATTACCTTAGCCCTCGTAACCCTGCTGTGCCTTGCCTTGAAATGGACTTTCTTGATCGTAGTCGTGGTGATGGCGTTTTCTCTTCTGTTTAAACCGCTCTTGATTATTTCGCTGCTCGTCATCGGCGGAGCGATCGGCGCAATTCTTTACCTTCGCAACAAATAATTCAACCACTCATATTCAAAGGAGTTTCAAAAATGGACATCAACACATTGCTGGATTCGATTGAACAAGTTTTCTGCTGGGATATGCCGGAAGAGTCGATAGTCGGTGTTGTCCAGGCACAAGTCGGCAGGCTCAATTCAGATGAGATCGGCACATTCTGTCTGGACTGATTTTCTCAACCGACACGCAGTTCAGATACACGCACCTTTTCCCGCACCACTCCCCAAACTCACTTTCCTCAGACGACATAAACGATCCGGCTATATGCGGAGGTTCAGTCACGTCTGGAGGAAGTGGGCCGGGGCTTATTTTTTTCAACAACATGAAGGAGTATCGAAATGAGTACATCAAATATCACACGTCAACGTATCGCCATCAATCAGCGCGTAAATCACACGGCCCGGCTGTTCGGCCTGAATTTCCCCATGCGTCTTGAACCGACAATCTTCACCATCGCCGGGAACCTTGCCGCTGAGTATGACGGTGGCTACTGGGAATTCTACAAGTTGAGCAATGGCGGATTTTACATGGCCCCGGCATCGGAGGAGCTGTTTAGCGTGTCTGCCGAAAATGGATACGAGGGCCGCATGTCGGGCGAAACGATGGGCCTTGTTGCGTGCTTGTATGCCTACTCGCATCTGAGCTTCGGTGATGGCGCGTTTGCAGAGACATGCGCGGAGCAGTACCATCTGATCAGGGAGTTCGCTCTGGACCATGCGGATGTAAGCAGCATCATGCAGGCAATTGATTAAAAGTTTTTCAACTCACTCGACGACTCGACGCATCGGCGCAAATGTCGCCTCCCAGGAACCCATATGTTTCATGGAATGGCGCCAATGCGTCGAGTGCGTCGAGGGCTTTCGGGAAATTTTTTAGAATTTTTTCGGGGCGGTACGGTGATCGCTATGGCCCCAGCTGACACAATTTTATGTATTTGAAATTATCCGACGCAATCGACGTACCTGACGGGACCTATATGCAGCATAGGTTTGCTCGCGTCACGTTGGCGGCAATGCGTCAGGTTATATCCAGTTGCAAAAGATTTCGGTAGGATGCCTCTGCCAATAACTTGAAAGACAGCAGGAACGAAATGTCAAAAAGTACAGATAAATTTTATCCTACAGACAATGTCAATCTGGACATGAGGACCAGTTGTACGAAAGAAGAAGCCGCAGCCAAACTTATAGGCTGGATGAGGGGGCATATTCGCCATGACTACCCGGTTGATGTCGATGAGGATGAAATTACAACTGATAATCTGGTTTACACGCATTCATTGGTGTATAGCCTGCAAGAGCATCTTACGATCCTGAGAAATGCTGAGTGGAATCGATATAACGAGGCTGTTTGTGATGGTTTGTCAGAGGATGTTCTTGTTGAAAAAGCTCATGCGCTTGCAGAGTGCGATGATTTGATTCGAAAAGTTTCCGTGTACCTTTGCGATATTGACGAGGAGCTCGACAAGGAGTTTGACCAAGCAGGATCATCCATTTTGAGGATAGATCGACAATCTACGGCAGACTCTGGAAAGTTACATGTAACGATAAACAGCTTGAAGAAATGGGCAAAGGACAAGTACGGAATATCCATTTTTGACGATGAAGAACCTAAGCCTGAAGTTAGGGCACCATGCCAAATTGCACAGCAGAATGAAGAATTAGATATATCTGAAGATATGAGCAAAATAAAGGCTAATCGTTTTTTAGTAACCTTCGCTTTTCTTGTTGATGCTTATGCCGACACAGCACCGCGTTATCATCATGAGGATGGACGTCCAAATGTTGATGGGATAATCAAGCGTTTGGTTGAATTATCCACTGCTGCCAACAGAAATGTGGAGTTGAAAGGTATGTCGGCCAAGTCCATTCAAACTCTGATAACAGAAGCTAAGAAAATTCAACGATCAATGCTTCCCGCAAAATAAATTTACTTTTTACCTTTTGGTAAATTAGATATTTACCACAGATGAAATGAGACATTTGAGTCCTCAAAACAAAGAGGAGGTCAAAATGGTATCAGCGGAGCAATCAGTAACAGGCAGTCCGATTCCCAAGAGTCAGTTATGGGAACTCATAGCTGCTGCAACTACTACTGGCACGGCAAGAAATGATAGCCCGTCGCCAGTAGAGGTGGTTTCAGTAGCTGCTTGCGTACAGGAAATAGTCATTGATCCTGAGCAAGTCGAAGTTGCAAGCTGCATCGAGCAGGAAGCTGAAGTGCCTACTGTTCAGATCGAACCTGAGAATTCAGTATGTTTGCCAGTACAAGAACTAATCACTGTCGAACATGAAGATACTCAAGTCGTCGTTAAGCCTAAGCGGTTCCCGGACAATTTGGCCGAGACATTGAAAATTATCCTCGGGCAGAACGGGAAAGCTTACGCAATCATTCAAGGCGCAGGCAATGCTTACGCGCTGGCAGTTGGGAGCAAGGCTCTCAATAATCGCATTCGCCAGTTGGCCATGAATGAGGGGATCAGGCTACGGAAGAACGATTTATCTGATCTGAATCATTCCCTACAGGCCGAAGCCGAAATGGCGGGTGTCCGCCGGGATGTGTGGCATCGCGTGGCTCAAACTGATGAAGGTATTGTCATCGATCTCGGTGACGACCAGCACACCCATGTGAGGATCACGCCCGGACAGGTCGAGGTTGTCAGCGCCGGATCGGGTGTGCTGTTCAGTCGTTCGCAGGTTTCCAAAGCGATGGCGATGCCAGTACAGACCGGCAATCTCCGCCTGCTGGATCGGTACCTTAATCTGTCCCCGATTCAGCGCATTCTCTTCACAGCATGGGTGTCGTACACGCTGGCACACCCAAAAATTCCAGCCAGCAAGTTCGTGATACTTGTATTGCAAGGGAATTATGGCACTGGAAAAAGCCTACTCTGTCGAAGAATTCAGCAGCTGATCGACCCCAGCATCGTCGCCGTGCAGATTATGCCTTCCAATCCGAAGGACCTCTCGATTGCAGCGCAGAACGCCCATGTTCTTTGTTACGACAACCTGCGCGCAATCAGCCCAAGCATGGCCGACAACCTGTGTACGGCGGCAACTGGAGGTGCCATCAGTTCCCGGCAGTTGTATTCCGATGCCGACATGAACGTGATTCAGTTGCATGTTGCTTTGGTTTTAAACGGCATTCACTCGTTCATTGATCAGCCTGACTTGGCGCAGCGTTGCTTACCGCTTGAGTTGCTGCCCATCAACGAAAATCAGCGCAAGTCTGAAGTGCAACTGGAACGAGAATTCCAACAGGACTTGCCTGCCATCATGGGCGGCCTGTTCAGGCTGATTGCCGACATCCTTACCCACCTGCCTGCCGCCAAGGTTACGAACCCCGAACGCATGCTGGACTT
>Ga0006257_1000454_pt1 | contig 10450 bp, 10 predicted proteins | sample Deesub45470m_DNA_FD_54937 | JGI IMG/M metagenome (GOLD analysis project Ga0006257, IMG submission 54937) | Deep subsurface microbial communities from North Pacific Ocean - 450_OLKR46/470m Metagenome | ecosystem: Environmental > Terrestrial > Deep subsurface > Unclassified | place: North Pacific... | reverse complement strand
AAAAAAAGACAGCCTATTTCTAGATCTTACAAAAATAGCCCTCGCAAACCAAAGCGACAGTTATGTTACATTTCCTATTGATATTGGGAATCTAGAACCCTTAATTTTTGAAGCCAATATTAGTCCGAACTTTATAATAAGAAAAAGAAAAGATTCAAGATTAATGGGCGTGTTAACATCACAAGTAATTATTAGAATGTATAACCAAGATTCTTATCCTATATATACCCCAAGCTATATACCCCAAATTTCATTCTATTATTTAGTTGGCGACAAAAAATCAAAAAATCATAATACTTTTTTTGGTAGAATTTCACACCACTCTAATGGCCAAAATGGAGATTTTTACGACGAAAACGGAAATATTAATTTACTATCAGGAAACTTCGCTACTAATTTTCTCGAATTTGGGTTAATTAATACTTCAAACAGCGAAAATTTGAACGCTGTAAAATTTTTTAAAAGTTCTTTTGAAATTCACCCAAAAAGTTGGATGATGGATGAAATGCAAGGAACATACAGCGGATTGCGTTGGCACAATACATTTTCAGCTTTCAAACTTCCTAGAACCAATTTGGAGTCGAAAAATAGACCAAATATCTCATTAAAAGTGGAAACAACTTGGATGTTTGACTCAATAAACAACTGGAGCACTTTTGATTTAAACAGATTAAATGCGGGTCTAACATTTTATTATCATCCAAAATTTTTGGAAGATATTGGGTTCTTTGTCCAATTTTACCATGGCATGGATTATTACAACATTTACTTTAATCATCAAATTGATACCATTCGTTTTGGTTTAATGACCGAAATATTAAGATTTTAAATAGAGACAACATGAAAATTTAGCATAAATTTGATTAGGTAATTATGGAAAATATGGACGATAAAATAATAGTTGTTAAAAAAATTTCTGGAGATTTAGAACCATTTTCAATACAAAAACTCTCTAGATCTCTTAAAAATAGTGGCGCTTCAGACGAAGAAATTTCAAAAATTGTAGATGCCATACAACCTGAACTCTATGACGGGATTTCTTCAAACTTAATTTATAAAAAAGCCTTTCGCATACTAAAAAAATACAATCGAATTTGTGCTTCAAAATACAGTTTAAAAAGAGCAATTTTCGATTTAGGTCCTACTGGTTTTCCTTTTGAACGATTGGTAAGTGCACTTTTAAAACAAAAAGGGTATAAAACTAAAATTGGAGAAGTATTACTGGGAGAATGTATTACTCATGAGATAGATGTTTTGGCTGAAAAAGATGGGAATACTTATACCATAGAATGCAAATTTCATCAAAATCCAACCAATAAAAATAATGTGAAAATTCCATTATACATCAACTCAAGATTTATAGATGTTCAAAAAGTATGGAACAATTCAGGTAAAACTACCCATTTAAAACAAGGTTGGCTGGTTACCAATACACGTTTTACCAAAGACGCCATAGACTATGCAAAGTGTGTTGACTTGACTTTGTTAAGCTGGGATTACCCTAAAAATAACGGAATAAAAAATAATATTGATAAATATGGCTTATATCCCATAACTACCCTGACCTCTTTAACGAAAAAGGAAAAAATTCAACTTATTGAAAAAGATATTATCCTAGTAAAAGAGCTTTCCAAAACGCCTGAGTCACTTAATTACCTGCGTTTTTCGGAGAAGCAAAAAGCATTGGTTTTAGCCGAAGTTCGTAAATTATGCAGCCTTTCACATCATTAAAATTAAAAATAACTTTAAGCATTTCCTTTAAAAGAAGTTGTTTTTTGAAAAAAAACTGTTTAACAATCTAATAATACAGCTTAATTCAAAATTGAAGTTAAGATTTTAAATTTTACAACCTTTAAAATAAAAGCTATTTTGTAATTTTGTATTTAGAATCATTCTAAAAAAAGAACATGTTAGATATTAATAAAATTAGAGCCGATTTTCCAATATTAAAAGAAAAAGTAAACGGAAAACAACTGGTTTATTTAGACAATGCTGCTACCAGCCAAAAACCTCAAGTTGTAATTGATAGTATCGTAAATTATTACACCACCATAAATTCTAATATCCATAGAGGCGTACATACGTTAAGTCAAAAAGCAACAGATGCTTATGAACAGTCGAGAATAAAACTTCAACAACATTTTAATGCAAAAAATAGCTATGAAATTATTCTTACAGCAGGAACTACCCACAGTATAAATATTGTTGCAACAGGTTTTACTACACTTTTAAATGCAGGAGATGAAATTATTGTCTCGGCACTTGAGCATCATTCAAATATTGTGCCTTGGCAAATGTTATGTGAGCGAACTGGTGCAATTTTAAAGGTAATTCCTATGAATTTAGAAGGAGAATTAGTGATGAGTGAATATGACAAATTACTTTCTAAAAAAACAAAACTGGTATTTGTAAATCACGTTTCGAATGCTTTAGGAACTATTAATCCAATTAAGGAAATTATTGATAAAGCTCATAACATTGGCGCAGCTGTTTTAATTGATGGCGCACAGGCGTGCCCACATATTAAACCAGATTTACAAGCTTTAGAGGTGGAATTTTATGTTGCTTCAGCGCATAAACTATGCGGCCCAACAGGTGTTGGAATTTTATATGGGAAAGAAGAATGGCTTAATAAATTGCCTCCGTACCAAGGTGGTGGTGAAATGATAAAACAAGTTACTTTTGAAAAAACTACGTATGCCGATTTACCTCATAAATTTGAAGCAGGAACACCAAATATTGCAGGTGTAATTGCCTTTGGAACTGCCATTGATTATATGAATGGTTTGGGTTTTGATAACATTGCTTCTTATGAACATGAATTATTGGAGTACGCCACAAAAAAATTACTTCAAATTGAAGGTTTGAAAATTTATGGAACCTCAAAAAATAAAACAGCTGTAATATCTTTCAATATAGGTGAAATTCATCCGTATGATATCGGTGCAATAATTGATAAATTAGGAATTGCCGTAAGAACTGGTCACCACTGCACACAACCTATTATGGATTTCTATAAAATTTCAGGAACTGTTCGCGCATCTTTCTCATTTTACAATACCTTTGAAGAAGTTGATCTTTTATATGATGCTTTGTTGAAGGCAAAAATGATGTTAAGTTAATCCCCCTAGCCCCCAAAGGGGGAATATTAACCAAAAATTCAAAGCAGCCAAATTATTAATTGTTCATTATTAATTTTCAATTGATTTTATTTTCTGCCAAAATCAGCAGGTATTTCTCCCCNCGCTTTAGTTTCCCATTTTAAAATTTGGGTTGTGTATTTATTTTCTTTCAACCAATTCTCAGCGCGTTTTACAAAATCAAATAATGGTTTATTTTCAGAAGTAATTTGCAAATTTGTTCTGCATTGGCCTTTTTTTACCCAACTAATGGCAATCTTTGAATCTGAATAGATTGGAACAGTATTATTTTTTTGTTTCAAATAACCCAAACCGTGTACCAAGGCTAAAAATTCACCAATGTTATTAGTTCCTTTTTCAAAAGGACCTTGAATAAAAAGCTGTTTTTTTGTTTGTGTATCAACACCTCTATATTCCATTTTACCTGGATTTCCGGCACACGCGGCATCAACAGAAAGTGAAGGAACAATTGGTTTTCCATATTTTTTTAATTCTTCCAAAGAAAGCGCTTCTTTTTTGGTTTCCTTACCAACATAAGCTGCATAATTTCCTTTAAAAGCTTTTTCAGCCTCTTCAATAGACGTAAAAGCTTTGTATTGTGCGCCTTTAAAATTTGAAATATGCTTTTTACAAGTTTCCCATGTTGTAAAAACACCGGTTTGGTGTCCATTCCAAATTACATAAAATTTCTTTTTAGCCATTTTCTAAAATAACTTTTTCAATAATTTTTGGAAAGTAATTATGTTCCAATTCATGTATTTTTTGAGCGACATCTTCCGCGGTATCTGAAGGTGAAACTTCAATGCTTTTTTGAAAAATAATAGCTCCTTCATCATAATTTTCGTTTACATAGTGAATTGTAATCCCCGATTCCTTTTCTTTATTTTCAATAACTGCTTTGTGAACATTCATTCCGTACATTCCTTTTCCTCCATATTTTGGAAGTAACGCTGGATGAATATTAATAATTTTATTTGGAAATGCTTCAATAATGTTAGCAGGTATTTTCCATAAAAATCCTGCTAAAATAATATAATCGACATTCGATTTAAGATTTTTTAACACTTCTTCTGAAGCATAGAAATCATCTTTACTGAAAATAATACTGCTCGCCCTTAGCCGATTAGCTCTTTCTAAAACTTTGGCATCCTTATTATTTGAAAGCACCTGAACAACATTTATTAAATTGTTATTTTTAAAATACTCCATAATATTTTCTGCATTTGTGCCAGAACCCGAAGCAAGTATTGCAATACGTATCATACTAATTTGTTGTGTTGTTCAGCAAATAAAATAAATAATTAACAACTTATTCGGGCAAATTCAAAAAACTTTATATATTTTTAAAAAGTAAAATTCATCTTTTATCATTTAAAAGATTTTGAATTAAATAAAGTTTTATATTTTTGCCGAGTAATTAAATTTAAAATTAAAGAATTATGTCAGACATTGCATCAAGAGTAAAAGCCATTATCGTTGATAAATTAGGCGTTGACGAAAATGAAGTAACAACAGAAGCTAGCTTCACTAATGATTTAGGAGCAGATTCACTTGATACTGTTGAATTAATCATGGAATTCGAAAAAGAATTTGATATCCAAATTCCAGACGATCAAGCGGAGAACATTGGAACTGTAGGTCAAGCTATTAGTTATATAGAAGACGCAAAAAAGTAATTTTCATATGGAAATAAAACGAGTAGTAGTAACTGGACTTGGCGCATTAACACCAATAGGTAATACTATCGAAGCGTATTGGAACGGCCTTATTAACGGAGTTAGTGGGGCCGCTCTTATAACATATTTTGATGCTTCCAAGTTCAAAACTCGTTTTGCCTGTGAATTAAAAAACTTTGATGTTAATGATTTTATTGACAGAAAAGAAGCTCGAAAAATGGACAAATTCACTCAGTATGCTATGGTAGCTACTGATGAAGCCATTCTCGATTCTAAATTAGATTTAGAAAAAATTAATAAAGATAGAGTTGGTGTTATTTGGGGAGCTGGAATAGGCGGTTTAGAAACTTTTCAAAATGAAGTGTTAGCTTTTGCAGCTGGTGATGGAACTCCTAGATTTAACCCATTCTTTATTCCAAAAATGATTGCAGATATTGCTCCAGGGCAAATTTCAATCAAATACGGATTTAGAGGCCCTAACTTTGCAACAGTTTCTGCTTGTGCATCATCTTCAAACGCTATTATTGACGCATTAAACTATATTCGATTAGGGTATGCAGATGTTATGGTTGCAGGTGGCTCTGAAGCTACAATTACTATTTCAGGAATTGGTGGTTTTAATGCTTTACAAGCACTTTCTACTAGAAATGATGACCCAGCAACCGCTTCAAGACCTTTTGATAAAGACCGTGATGGTTTTGTTTCAGGAGAAGGAGCTGGTACGCTTATTTTAGAAGAATATGAACACGCCATAGCACGAGGTGCAAAAATTTATGCTGAAGTAGCTGGTGGAGGATTATCTGCTGATGCTTATCATATTACTGCACCACATCCAGAAGGATTAGGCGCAAGAAATGTGATGAAAAACTGTTTAAACGATGCTGGTTTAAAACCAGAAGATGTTGATGCTATAAACATGCACGGAACTTCTACACCGCTTGGTGATATTGCAGAATCTAAAGCAATTTTAGATGTATTTGGAGAGCACGCTTATTCGTTAAACATTAATTCAACCAAGTCTATGACTGGTCATTTATTAGGGGCTGCCGGAGCTGTTGAGGCTATTGCCTCAATACTAGCAATTAAACACGGTATTGTACCTCCTACTATAAATCATTTTACTGATGATGATCAAATTGATAGTAAATTGAATTTTACATTTAACAAAGCACAAAAAAGAACTATAAATGTTGCCATGAGTAACACCTTTGGTTTTGGAGGGCATAATGCTTGCGTTCTTTTTAAAAAATATGATTAACAACAGTACTGAATGAATTTCATTCGAAAAATTTTAGACACTCACTCTTCGGACAATAAGGCTTTTTATATAGAATTAAAAAAATTATTAAGTTTCACTCCAAGAAATATACATTTATATAAAAAGGCATTTATCCATCGTTCCATAAAAGAACTTGATAAAGAAACTGGATTCCCAATGAATTATGAAAGATTAGAATTTTTGGGAGATGCCATGTTAAGCGCTGTAATTGCTTCCCATTTATTTCAAAAAGTTCCATCTGGTGATGAAGGTTATCTAACTCAAATGCGATCTAAAATTGTAAGCAGAGAACATCTAAACGAATTAGGAAGAGATTTGGATTTAATGCGTTTCGTTAAAAGTAACGTTGCAAAATCTAAATTTGGAGATAATATACATGGAAATGTTTTTGAAGCTTTGGTTGGTGCTATATATTTAGATAGGGGCTACGATTATTGTAAAAGATTTATTTTTAAAAGGGTTATCATTCCATATGTAGATGTCCCTAAATTAGAAGGTAAAATTACCAGTTATAAAAGTTTATTTATTGAATGGTGTCAAAAACAAAAAAAAGATTTTGAATTTGAAATTTATGAAGACACTGGAAATGACACCCTAAAACACTTTAGTGTAAAGCTCTTTTTTGATGGTGAGGTTATCGCTAAAGGCAGAGCAACTTCTAAGAAAAAGGCTGAAGAAATAGCTGCAAAACGAGGTTATTATGCTTTCCAAAATGAAATTTCTANCTTCTAATTAATATTTGTTCGAATACGATTTCGTAAAATAATTAGTTACTGTACTTAAACAATTGTATTTTTGTTGAACTAATATTCACTCTTTTTATGTCGCTACTTACGTTAGAATTAGAAGATGATTATTCTTTAATAGGCATTCATTCATCAGAAGAAGATTATAGGTTAGCCTACCTAATAAACAAACATTTAAGCACGAAATTAAATCGTTTTAAACATAATTTAGATTTTGAAAATTCAAAGATGGAATTTCCATTATTTGAATATAAAGATGAAAATAGTTTTGTGAATTATTATTTAATAAACAACAAGTTCGTACAACTTGTTAGTAATAAAAAAGAAGGTTTGTTTGATGGAAATTATAGCACAATTTCTTATTTAATACCAGAAAAAAAGAAAGTCGACTACTTTTTTAAAATTGAAGGTTGTAATGAGCCTCATTTTATTCAAAAATTAGTTGCAGAATTAAATATGATACCTCAAATAATTACCTCTTATTCTATAGAACCTAACCAATTAAAATCAAAAAATCACTTAATTTTTTAACAATGGCATATAACAGAAAAAGAACAAAAATAGTTGCAACACTTGGCCCAGCTTGTAGTACGAAAGAGATTATTGAAAATATGATGGAATCTGGTGTTAATGTATTTAGAGTTAATTTTTCACATGCAGAATATACAGATGTTGAAGAAAAAATTAAAATTATAAGAGAAATTAATGAACGTCGTGATTTTCATGTAGCCATCTTGGTAGATTTACAAGGCCCTAAATTACGAGTTGGTAAGATGGTGGATAAGGTCAAATTAAATGCAGGTGATACTTTTNCTTTTACTACTGAAAAATGTGAAGGCGATTCAGAGAAAGCGTTTATGACTTATCAAAACTTCCCTAAAGATGTTAAAGTTGGTGAACATATTTTAGTTGATGACGGGAAATTATTATTTGAAGTTATAGCTACTGATAGTAAAACAGAAGTTAGCACAACAGTTTTACGAGGCGGAAAATTAAAATCAAAAAAAGGTGTTAACCTTCCAAATACAAAAATATCACTTCCGGCTTTAACTGAAAAGGATATTAAGGATGCGTTATTTGCTATAAAAATGAAAGTTGATTGGATTGCTTTGTCTTTTGTAAGAACTTCAGCAGACTTAATACAGCTTCAAAATTTAATAAAGGAAAATTCAACTTATAAAATACCAATTATAGCAAAAATTGAAAAACCAGAAGCTGTTGATAATATTGATACCTTAACACCTTATTGTGATGGTTTAATGGTTGCAAGAGGCGATTTAGGAGTTGAAGTTCCAATGGAAAAAGTGCCTTTAATTCAAAAAAGATTGGTGCAAAAAGCCAAAAAAGCACACATTCCTGTAATTATTGCAACTCAAATGATGGAAACGATGATTACAAATCAGGTTCCAACAAGAGCTGAAGTAAATGATGTTGCCAATTCAATCATGGATGGTGCAGATGCTGTAATGCTTTCTGGAGAGACATCGGTTGGTGAATTTCCGCTTGAAGTAATTAAACAAGTTCGAAGAATTATTGAAACTGTTGAAAATTCACCTTTAATTTCAATCCCTGATCAAGTTATACAATGTGTTAATGATCGCTTTATTTCAAAAACTATTTGTCATCAAGCGGCGTTAATGGCAAATACAATAAATGCAGAAGCAATTACAACTTTAACAGATTCAGGTTATACTGCTTTTCATATTTCATCTTGGAGACCAAAATCAAATATTTTAGTGTTTTCTTCAAATAGAAGAATTTTAGCCATGTTAAATTTACTTTGGGGGGTAAAAGGTGTTTTTTACAACAAGTTTGTAAGTACAGACCAAACCATTGAAGACATTAATAGCCTTGCTAATCAAAAAGGGTACTTAAAAGAAGGCGATTTTGCCATTAACATTACCTCAATGCCAGTAAAGGAAAGAGGAATGGCAAATACAATACGTATCACCCAATATAAAAAAAATTAGTTGCTTTTTAATGTAGCATACAAAGCAAATGATGCTAACCAATGTGCTCCTGCATATTCGCCGGAGTCCATTTTTGTATAACTATAATCAAAGTGTTTGTTAGCTAGGTTTAACATTTTATCATTTTCTAAAGCGTTTCCAATTTCGTATAAACACCAGGCTCTGCTAAAGTTTAGCCCATCTAAATGTGCCAATTTTCCGTCGGAACGGTCAGTAACTTCAGCTACTTCTAAATAAGATGAAGGGTTATTTCTAAAATCCGGTAAAAAGGTATCAAGCCAAACTACATATTCTTCTATAGGTAATACTTTAAGCATTAAGGAAGCTTCCTGCAAACAAGGAGATAAAAAATCGAACCCACCCGGCTCCCAAGTTATCGGACAACCAATATCATTCATATAATATTCCTTGGCTTTCTCTATAAGCACTTTCTCAAATTCAGGTGAGTATTTTTTGGCATAATCCAAAGCAAACGACATTCCAAAAGCGGTATTTGGGTGTTCACCAACTCTTATCGGATACTTTAATTTTTGTAAAAAATCTATATATTTACTTTCTATTAATTCAACCAAAGGCTTTAAATTTTCATTTAGCTCTTTTGCTTCATCGGTATCCCAATCTTGTAACGTTTCAGAAACTTTTAACAACCAAGCCCAACCATACGTTCTTTCAAAATTCTTATTATGCTCATCATCAAAAAAAGCAACTTCTTTTAAGATGTTTTCTTTTGAAATGTTTTTTTGAAGCTTCTTTAAAATTTCTTCTCTTTGTTCAAAATTGGGTAATTCTTTAATAATATTCAGCAGTGTCCAGTGTCCATGAACTGAAGAATGCCAATCAAAGCAGCCATAAAAGGAAGGGTGTAATTCTGATGGTTCTTTTAAATAAGATTTATCTCCTAAAACCTGTTCTAATTTATTTGGATATTCTTGCTCTATACAATCAAATGCAAAATGATATAAATAAGCAGCACTTTTCTCGTTTAATGCTGGTTTTGCATATGTAATTTCAGCAATTTCAACTGGCTTATTTATTTTTCTACATGAAAAAGCTGTAATCATTACAAATAGGATTAAAAATATTCTTTTCATCTTTTAAAATTTTAGATTGGTTTTAATTACCGTTGCATCATTTAAAACAAAAGGCATCGGCATCATTATTTCAGTTCGTGGAATTACTTTAAATTGTGGGTTGGTAAATAAATCATATTTTGCTTCGATAACATCTATATCAAATTTTTGATTTTTTGGAACCTTAAATTCTAACTCTATCAGTTCATTTTCTTCGGTTATATAGTAACTTAAAACAGTTCCTTTATTAACAGAAAAAACAACTTTATTTGACTTTCTCTTTATCNTTTCACCATTCACCNTAAATGNATAAAATTGAATTGGCGTATTGGTCAAAAGTTCAATCTTATTTGCATTTCTAATAGATTCAATACTTATCTTAATTTTCCTTTCATTATTACTAATAGTATCTATTTCAATTGATATTAATGGTTTTTTAAGATTCTTTACTTCCGTTTTTTTATGTAATTGAATGCTTGTTTTATATTTACTTGCTGTTGTATTTGCATCATAACTTCCTTTAGTGGGGTTTAAACCTAAAAATTGTTGAGTAAATTCATCAATTGTTG
>Ga0006257_1000449_pt1 | contig 10481 bp, 10 predicted proteins | sample Deesub45470m_DNA_FD_54937 | JGI IMG/M metagenome (GOLD analysis project Ga0006257, IMG submission 54937) | Deep subsurface microbial communities from North Pacific Ocean - 450_OLKR46/470m Metagenome | ecosystem: Environmental > Terrestrial > Deep subsurface > Unclassified | place: North Pacific... | reverse complement strand
CCTTGATCGACGCGGCGCGGGCGCGGATGGGCAATTTGTTCCTGACCCCGCCGGTGCTGGCGCAGCAGGCGGGGCTGGCGGCGTTCGATTGCGCCGACGAACTGGAGCGGCATGTCGAAACCTATCGCCGCAACCGGCAATTGCTGCTCGACGCGCTGCCCGCACTGGGCCTGGCACGGATCGCGCCGCCCGACGGGGCCTTCTATATCTATGCCGATGTCGGGCATCTGACCCAGGACAGTCTCAGCTTTTGCCAGCGGCTATTGCGCGAGACGGGGGTAGCGACCGCGCCGGGGATCGATTTCGATCCGGTCGATGGGCATCGCTTCATCCGCTTCAGCTTTGCCGTATCGACCGACCGGGTCGAGGATGCGATCGCGCGGATGATCCCCTGGTTCGCCGCGCAGCGCCGCGCTTAGCTCCGCGTCCGGTCGAACTCTGCCATCTCATAAGCGATCGAGGCTTCGACCAGTTGCTCCCATAATTCAGCGATGATGTCGGCGGGGGCACCCAGCCGCTCCGCTTCCGCGCGCGCTTGGGCGATGACCTGCGCCTTGCGGGCTTCGTCGCGCACGGCGCTGCGATCGGGCTTGATGCGGGCGGCGGCGCGCATATGGGCGAAGCGCTCTGCAAGTAGCGCGACGAGCTGGCGATCCAGCGCATCGACGCCCGCACGCACCTGCGCCATGCTGCTATAGTCGTCAGGGTTCATGAGTGCCGGACTAAGCCGGGCGTCCAGCCGTGTCGAGGGTTGACATGCCCGGCCCTTCTCTCCATAGGCGCGCCTTCGCGATTGGTCCCGCATCCCGGTGAAGCGGTGGCCCTGCCCCTGAGTGTTTCGACGCAATACGGACGTAGGCGATACCGGGGGTAACATTCACCCTCCCCGAAAAGTGGGAACCGGTTTTCGGATCAGGGGGGTGAACAAACGTCGTTAGCAGTTGTTAGGAAATATCTATGACGAAGCGCACAAGCGCCAAGTATAAACTCGACCGTCGCATGGGCGAGAACATCTGGGGCCGTCCCAAGTCGCCTGTCAACAAGCGCGAATATGGTCCGGGTCAGCATGGTCAGCGCCGCAAGGGCAAGGTGTCCGACTACGGCATCCAGTTGCGGGCCAAGCAGAAGCTCAAGGGCTATTATGGCGACATCACCGAGAAGCAGTTCAAGAAGAACTATTTCGAAGCGAGCCGCATGAAGGGCGACACCGGCCAGAACCTTATCGGTCTGCTGGAACGCCGCCTGGACGCCGTCGTCTATCGCGCCAAGTTCGCGCCGACCATCTTTTCGGCCCGCCAGATCGTTTCGCACGGCCACATCTATGTGAACGGCGTGAAGTGCAACATCGCGTCGCGTCTGGTGAAGCCGGGCGACGAGATCACGCTGGGCAAGAAAGCGCAGGAAATGGCGCTGGTGATGGAAGCACAGGCCCTGGCCGAGCGCGACATCCCCGACTATGTCGCACCCGACGGTGCCGCCAAGGTCAGCTATGTCCGCGTGCCGACGCTGGATGAAGTGCCTTATCCAGTGAAGATGGAACCGAACCTGGTCGTCGAATTCTATTCGCGCTAATCGGTTTTCCGACAGGCCCCACGAAAAAGGGCGGTTCCGCAAGGAGCCGCCCTTTTTCCATGGGGCGTTATTTCCCCGCCGCCAGCAGGAAGTCGGCGCTCTGCTGCAGCATGTCGGCACGCGCATCGCTATCGTTCAGGCTGTGCGCCAGCCCGTCATAGATGACCAAGCGGCTGCGCTTGCCTGCGCCTTCCAGTTTGCCTTGCATGATTTTTGCCTGGCTGATGTCGACATTGCCGTCGTTTGTGCCGTGAAACATCAGGACCGGGGCGCGGAATTGCGCGGCATGGCTGGATGGCGAAGCGTCTTCGGCCTCCGGGCCAGTGCCCATGCGCTGCTGCTGAACGAGGTAACTGCTGTCATATTGCGCGCGGCGCAATCGATCGCCGAAATCCGTGACGGGCGCGATGGCGACCACCGCCTTGAACAGATCGGGGTCGATGACCTGCGCCTGCAGCGCCGCATAGCCGCCATAGGACCAGCCCGCGATGGTCAGCTTCGCCGGGTCGGCAATGCCCTGTGCCACCAGCCAGCGTCCGGCGTCCACGACGTCGCCGATCGCCTTGCGCCAGGATCGATAGCCATTTTGCATCAGCCATTGTTCGCCAAAACCATAGGAACCGCGAAACTGCGGCTGGATTACGGCGAAGCCTCGCGCCGTATAATATTGCACCAACCAGTCGAAACCCCATTCGTCCCGCGACTCCGGGCCGCCATGGGGCAGGACGATGGCGGGCAGACCCTTGGCGCTTTCTTTGCCGGGCGGCAGCGTCAGATAGGCTGGGATCGTTACCCCATCACTCGCCTTGAAGCTCGTCGATTGCATCGTGGCGGGCTGGCGGCCCGCTAGTTCGGGACGATCCGGCATCAGGGGCGACAATTTGCGCGCCGTCCGGTCGAACAGATAATATTGGCCCGGATCGATGTCGCTGCCGGCCCACACCAGCACCCGTTGTCCATCGCTGCTCATGTCGCCGATGTGAACGGCCTTGCCACCCAGCGCCTTACCCAATGAGGTAACAAGAGAAGCTGCGTCTTTGTCGAAATACACGGCTTCGCGATGCTCCAGCACATAGCTGACGCCCACGACCCGGCGGTCGCGGCCGACCCGGATCAATCCGGTCACGTCGACTTGCGGATGGGCGAAGACGACTTTCTTTTCCTGGCCGGGGTCAAGCGCGATCGAGACCAGCGCGTCGCGACCGTTTGTCTTTTCAAAGCCATAGGCGATATTCTGCTGCGGATCGACGGCGAGGGGATAGAAGCCGCTATTGTCGCGCACGTCGTAGGTCGAAAGGTCGTCCCAGCCCGACTTGCCTTGTGGGCGATAGAGGAATTTATAGGTTCCCTTGGAATAGCCGGTTCCCTTGATCTCCTGCAGTCCCATGATCCGAACTGTACCGACGCCGTCCGAAATATAATCGACTGCCAATTTGGCCGGTGTTTCAACCCGTTTCCCGCTGCCACTGCGGGTGTCGATGCGATCGACGCCGAGCCCCTCCAGTCGCTTTTCCACAAGGCTGCCGATCTTGGCTTCAGGGACATAGGATCGGGTCATCAATATCGCGCCGTCTTCGCCAGGCAGCAGATCGACGATGTCACCCCCGCGAAAATCGGCATGCAACGCATTCTGGCCCCGCCGCTGGCTCAGCAGCTTGGCATTGCCACCCGAAGCATCCATCGCAAAGATATTGCTGAAACCATAGACGTCGTCGGCATAGCGGCTTTCGCCATAAATCTGGCAAGCCAGTCGATCGGTCGCGACCCAGTCGCAGCGGGTGAGATATTCCGGTTTGCCGGTAGTGCTGGCCGCCACCGTCAACTCTGCGCCTTCCTTAGCCTCCAGCACATAGGCGCGGCTTGTTCGTCCCGGCCCGGCCGAAATCAGCGCGATTTTCTGGCCATCGGGCGAAATGCTGGCGGAAATCACGGTCTCGCGCGCGCCAAAGGCCTTGGCGAGGGCATCGGGCGGGGTTTGCGCCAGCGCGACCGGCGCGGTTCCGGTGGCCAGCGCCGCCATGATCATTGCCCTGCGATATCCGATCATGCCCATTCACTCCCCCATTGCCCCAGTAACAAATGGCTAGGCGAGCGCTGCAGACTTGGCAACGGCCTTGCTTGCCCTGTGTCCCGCACAGTGGCATCACCCTGCTATCACAAGAATAAAGGGTGCCTTTCATGCGTAGCTCCATTGCGGCGATTGCCGCCGTTCTCGCCCTTTCCGCCTGCGCCACCGATAGCATGGATGCGCCGCCCGCGTCGGTCGCTGCAGCACCCGATGCCGTCGAGCCATCGATCGATACGATGAAGCGGCTGGTGCAGGAAATGTCGTCCGACGCTTATGAGGGCCGCGCGCCTGGCTCTGCGGGCGAGGAGAAGACGTTGGCGCTGCTGGTGGCGGAGTTCAGCAAACTGGGGCTGAAGCCGGGCAACAAGGGCAGCTGGTTTCAGGACGTGCCCTTGGTCGAGATCAATGCCAAGAATGTGTCGCCGCTGACCTTCACCGGCGGCAAGAGCGCGGTCAGCGCGACCTATGGCCCCGAAATGGTGGTCGGCACCTATCGCACGACCCAGCCGAGCATCGCGGTCAAGGACAGCCCGGTGGTGTTCGTCGGCTATGGCATCAACGCCCCCGAAAAGGGGTGGAACGACTATGCGGGCGTGGATGTGAAGGGCAAGACCGTCATCATCCTGGTCAATGATCCCGACTATGAAGCGACGGGCCTGACCGGGCCGTTCAATGGCCGGGCGATGACCTATTATGGCCGCTGGACCTATAAATATGAGGAAGCGGCGCGGCAGGGCGCGGCTGCCGCGATCATCGTGCATGATACGGTGCCCGCGGCCTATGGCTGGAACGTCGTGCAATCGAGCTGGACTGGCGCGCAGCATGTCGCCGACAGTGCGGATGGCAATGCCAAGCAATCTTCGGCGATCGGCTGGATTCAAAAGGACAAGGCGGCGGTCCTGTTCGCCAGCGCCGGGCTGGACCTGACCGCGCAGATGGCAGCCGCCAAGCAGGCCGGGTTCAAGGCGGTGCCGCTGGGCGCGGTCAAGGCGTCGGTGTCGTTCGACAATGACCTGCGCAAACATAGTTCGAAGAATGTCGTCGCGCTGCTGCCCGGCAAGACGCACCCCGATGACTATGTCCTCTACAGCGCACATTGGGACCATCTGGGCCGGTGCCAGGCCGCGCCCGATGGCGATGACATCTGCAATGGCGCGGTCGACAATGCGACTGGCACGGCGGCGCTGGTGGCGCTGGCGGAGGCCAATGTGAAGGCAGGGCCGACCGATCGCAGCCAATTGTTCCTGGCGGTGACGGCCGAGGAATCGGGGCTGTTGGGGTCGGCCTATTATGGCAGCAATCCGGTGGTCCCGTTCAACCAGACCGTTGGCGGCGTCAATATGGATGCACTGTCGGTCGCGGGTCGCGCCAAGAATGTGGTGGTGATCGGCAAGGGCAAGTCGCAGCTTGATGCCTATCTCGACAGCGCCTTGGCCGCGCAGGATCGGGTCGCGACGGTGGAGCCGACGCCGGAGAAGGGCTATTATTATCGCTCCGACCATTTCAGCTTCGCCAAGCACGGTCTGCCGATGCTCTATTTTGAAGGTGGCGAGGATCTGGTCAATGGCGGCACGGCGGCGGGCATGGCCGCAGCGGAGGATTATACCAAGAACCGCTACCACGGGCCAAAGGATGAATATGATCCCAATTGGGACTGGACCGGCGTGCTGGCCGACCTGAAGCTCTATTATACGGTCGGCCGCGATCTGGCGAATACGACCGACTGGCCCAACTGGGTGGAGGGTGACGAATTTCGCGCGATCCGCGACAAGGACCGGGCAGGGAAATAGTCAGTCAACAAACCTATATTCGTTTCGAGCGAAGTCGAGAAACGCCGGCACCGCGCTTCTACTTCTCGACTTCGCTCGAAGCGAACGGCGCTTTTGGACCTATTCCCCGGCCGGGGCATAGGTCCAGTTCTGCGCCCGACTGCCATCCATATTCGCCGTTTCCGCCATGAGCAGGCGACCCTCGCGCCAGTAGCGGATTCGTTGCGGATAATCATGGGCAGGATTGGCAAAGCTGATGTCGCGCACCCCTTCGGCTATCGCAGGGAAGATGGTCGCCGGGCCGCCTTCGGGCGCGCCGTGGAAAGCGAGCGATCCGTCGGCTGCGCGGACGATGCGCATCACTTCCCAGGATTGCAGCTTTTCGCCGCGCCCGGTGCGTCCCACGCCGATCATCACGCCGCCGCGTGGCAGCGTCCACACTTCCTCCGTCCAGCGATCGTCGCGCTTCTGCACCCATTCGCCAGTCAGCCAGTCGGGCAATTCGCCCGCGCTGCCGTGGGCGGGCAGCGCCAGCAGCAGCGCCGCTATGATCGTCGAAACTCTTCTCTTCATGGCTTCCGCCCTCTGTCCAGACCCGATCCGGCACGCTATGGAGCGCGCCTAACGCCCGCTATCACGGATCGGCCTTTACGCCGAGTAAGGACGACATTGCATGACTTTCCGTATGCCTGCCGAATGGGCACCGCACGACTGGACCTGGATCGGCTTTCCGACCAACCTGCAGGAATGGCCCGGCGCGTTCGATGCGGCGCGGGCGCAGATCGCCGCCTTTGCAAGCGCACTCCATGCCGATGGGCGCGGCGAAGAGGTGCGGCTGGTCGCAGCGAACGAGGGTGATGCCGACGCCGCGCGGGCCTTGGTCGCGCCCGGCGTGTCGATCGTCTTGCAGGCGCTGGGCGACGTCTGGCTGCGCGATACCGCGCCTATCACCGTGCTGAACGGCAAGGCGCGGGCTTTGGTCGATTTCGGCTTCAACGGCTGGGGCGGCAAATATCAGATGGCGGGCGACGAAGATATCGGCGCACGGCTGGCGGCGACCACCGGCTTGCCCACATCGACGCAGCATTGGGTGTTCGAGGGCGGCGCGGTCGATACCGATGGCACTGGCCTGTTCGTGACCACCGAACAATGCCTGCTCCATCCCAATCGCAACCCGGACCTCGACCGGGGCAAGATCGAAACGCTGCTGGCCGGGAGCCTCGGCCTCTCCGACATGCTCTGGCTGGGTGACGGATTGCTGAACGACCATACCGATGGCCATGTCGATAATCTGGCGCGGTTCGTGGGCGAAGGGCTGCTGGCACTGCCGATCGCGACGACGGAGGATGATCCCAATGCGGCGATCTACGCCGACGCACGCGCGCGGGCGAGCGCCCATGGCGTTACCGTGGTGGACATGCCGTCGCCGGGGCGGGTGATGGTCGATGGCGAGGCCATTCCAGCCAGCTACATGAATTTCTATGTCGGCAACGCGGCCGTCATCGTGCCCATCTATGGCCAGCCCAATGATCAGGCGGCGCTCGACGCGCTGGCACCCTTCTTTCCGGGGCGGGATATTGTCGGGCTGCGCAGCGATGCCATATTGTCAGGCGGCGGCAGTTTTCATTGCTGCAGCCAGCAAATGCCAAGTGTTTAACATCAACCGTTCGGGCTGAGCGAAGTCGAAGCCCGCGCCTGAGCGCAAGCGAAGGCACCTCGCTATCGCTCGGTGGAGCCCTTCGACAGGCTCACGGCGAACGGAGAAATAGACGACATGACCAAAGTAACCGTTGCCGCGCTCCAGCTCAGCTTTTCGGACGATATGGGCGAGAATATCGCCAAGGTGGCCGAGCATGTGACCAAGGCCGCCGCGCGCGGCGCGAAGATCATATTGCCGCCCGAATTATTCGAAGGGCCGTATTTCTGCCGGGTCGAGGACGAAGCGCTGTTCGCGCTGGCGCAGCCGACCGACAGCCATCCGGCGGTGCAGGAAATGCGCAAGCTGGCCAAGGATCTGGGCGTCTATATCCCGACCAGCTATTTCGAGCGCGACGGGCAGCATCATTATAATTCGCTCGCGATGATCGATGATCAGGGCGAGATCATGGGCGTCTATCGCAAGAGCCATATTCCCGACGGGCCGGGCTATGAGGAAAAATATTATTTCCGCCCCGGCAATAGCGGCTTCAAGGTGTGGCCGACCAAATATGGCACGATCGGCGTCGGCATCTGCTGGGACCAATGGTATCCCGAATGTGCGCGGGTGATGGCACTGATGGGCGCGGAGATGCTGTTTTATCCGACCGCGATCGGATCGGAACCCTATGATGCGGACCTCGACACCAGCCGCATGTGGCGGCGCGCGATGATCGGCCATGCGGTCAGCAATTGCATGCCGGTGATCGCCGCCAACCGGATCGGCGAGGAGGATGGCCAGCGTTTCTACGGCCACAGCTTCATCAGCGACGAATGGGGCGACCTGATCGCCGATGGCGATGCCAAGGATTTCGGCGCGCTGGTGACGACGCTGGACCTGGCGCAGGCGCGCACCCATCGCGCAGGCATGGGCTTCTTCCGCGACCGGCGGCCGGACCTATATGGGCGGATCGCGCAGGATATCTGACCCGGACCGGGCGTCAGCGGCGGAAGCTCTCCGCCGCGGCGCAGGCGAGTTGGTCGGCGCGCTCATTTTCCGGGTGGCCGGCATGGCCCTTGACCCATTGCCAGGTCACTTGATGCCGGGCGGTGGCCTGCACCAATAGCTGCCAGACTTCGGCATTCTTCACCGGCTTGCGGTCGGCGGTCTTCCAGCCATTTTTCTGCCAGCCGAAAATCCATTTGGTGATGCCGTCCATCACATATTTGCTGTCGGTGTAGAGCGTCACGCGACAGGGTTTGCTCAGCGCATTAAGCGCTTCGACGGCGGCCATCATCTCCATCCGGTTATTGGTGGTCTGCGCCTCGCCCCCCGATATTTCCTTTTCCTTCGCGCCAAAGCGCAGCACCGCGCCCCAGCCGCCGGGGCCGGGATTGCCCTTGCACGCGCCATCAGTGAAAATCTCTACGGTCGGCAGGTCGGTCATGCTGTCTCCTCCGATCGCGTCGAAAGAGGCGATCGGATCATGGGTTATGCGCCGAGCAGGTCGGCTGCGTCGGCGTTGGCGTAAAAGTCGAGCCTGCGCAGATAGGCGAGCGGGTCTTTGCGCGTCACCAGCGCGTCGGCCGGCGTGTTGATCCAATCATAGGCGCGGGTCAGCAGGAAACGCAGCGCCGCGCCCCGGCACAGGACCGGGAAGGCAGCGCGTTCCGCATCGGTTAGACCGTGCGCCTGGGCATAGCCCGCACCCAGCGCCACGGCCCGGTCGCCAAAGAAGGTCGCGCCATCATGGCTGAACGTCCAGGCGCTGTGAGTGATGGCCAGGTCATAGGCGCGGACATCCGTGCAGCTGAAATAAAAGTCGATAAGGCCCGTGACCCGGTCGCCCAGCATCAGCACATTGTCGGGGAACAGGTCGGCATGAATGACGCTGCGCGGCAGATCGGCGGGCCAATGCGCGTCGAGATATGCCAGTTCATCGGCCACCCGTTCAGCAAGGCCGGCGGCAATCTGGTCGAAATCCGCGCCGCATTTGCGCGCCAGATCATGCCAGCCCGCCTTGTCGAGCGCGTTCGGGCGTTCGCTTGCAAAGCCGTCGGCCNNGCTGANNNNGTTCGCCGAGCGCCTGGCCCGCCGCGCGCGCTTGCGCCGGGGTCGGCTCGGTCACGGAAATGCCGGTCAGGAACTCGATCAGACAGGCCGGGCGTCCCGCGAGCTGCTGCAATCGCTGGCCGCTGCGATCAGCGATGAAGCGCGGGACGAGGCAGCCGCGCGCGCCCAGATGGTCGAGCAGGTCCATGAAGAAGGGCAGGTCGGCTTCATCCACCCGCTTTTCATAGAGGGTCAAGATGTAGCGATGGCCCGAACCATCCGCGCCGGTGGTTTCGAGCAGATAATTGCTGTTTTCCACCCCTTCGGCGATCCCCTTGGCGGAAACGAGGCGACCAGCGTCATAGCGGGTGAGGAAGGCGTCGATCTCTTCGGCGGGAACCTGCGTATAGACGGCCATGGATCAGACGGCCTCCAGCCCGCGCGGCAGCTTGAAAGCGATGCTTTCACGCGCGGTTTCGACGATTTCCTCGGTCACGGCATAGCGCGCCGCGAGGCCATCCACGACTTCGCGCACCAATATTTCCGGCGCGGACGCCCCAGCGGTCAGTCCCAATGTCGTCACGCCGTCGAGCCAGTCGAAGTCGATGTCGTCGGCGCGCTGGATCAGCCGGGCGCGGGTGCCCTCGCGCTCGGCGACCTCCACCAGTCGCAGCGAATTGGAGCTATTGGGCGCGCCGATGACATAGAGCGCATCACAACGAGGCGCGATCGCCTTGACCGACGTTTGGCGGTTGGACGTGGCGTAGCAAATATCCTCGCCCTTGGGCGCGGCGATGTCGGGAAAGCGGCGCTGTAGCACAGCCACGATCGCGGCGGTATCGTCCACCGACAGCGTCGTTTGCGTCAGGAACGCCAAATTGTCTGGATCGGTCGGCGCGAACGCTTCTGCGTCCTCCACCGTTTCGATGAGCGTCATCGATCCGTCGGGCACCTGGCCGAACGTACCGATAACTTCGGGATGCCCCTTATGCCCGATGAAGAGGATGTGGCGGCCAAGCTCGACCTGCCGTTCGGCCTGGCGATGCACCTTGCTGACCAGGGGGCAGGTGGCGTCGAGATAGGACAGGCCGCGCTCTTCCGCCTTGGCCGGGACGGCCTTGGGCACGCCATGGGCGGAAAAGACCACCGGCACGCCATCGGGCACCTGGTCCAGTTCCTCGACGAAGATCGCGCCCTTCGCCTTCAGGCTATCCACCACATATTTGTTATGAACGATTTCATGGCGGACATAGACCGGCGCGCCATAGGCTTCGATCGCCTTTTCCACGATGATGATGGCGCGGTCGACCCCGGCGCAAAAGCCGCGCGGGGCGGCAATCAAGAGGGTCATCGGCGGGCGGGCGGCGGTGGGCTCGGTCATGTC
>Ga0006257_1000440_pt1 | contig 10628 bp, 9 predicted proteins | sample Deesub45470m_DNA_FD_54937 | JGI IMG/M metagenome (GOLD analysis project Ga0006257, IMG submission 54937) | Deep subsurface microbial communities from North Pacific Ocean - 450_OLKR46/470m Metagenome | ecosystem: Environmental > Terrestrial > Deep subsurface > Unclassified | place: North Pacific... | reverse complement strand
ACACCTGATTTAAACGAATACTTAAATTATTTAACAAAACTAGATGTTATTGCTTCAAAGGCAAAATATGCACAAAAAATAGATGCGTGTTTACCCAAAATNACTTCTCATAAAATAATTGATTTTAGAGATGCTTTTCATCCTATTTTGTTAGTGAAAAACAATGANAAAAATATAAAAACAATTCCACAAACCATTGAATTAAACGAAAAACAACAAATTATTGTTATTTCTGGTCCAAATGCTGGGGGAAAAAGTATTACTTTAAAAACCATTGGTTTATTACAAGTTATGATACAAAGTGGGTTGTTAATTCCCGTTCATGAGCGTTCTGAAACTTGTTTTTTTGAAAAAATAATGACTGATATTGGCGACAACCAATCTATTGAAAACCAATTAAGTACTTATAGTTATCGTTTGAAAAACATGCGTAACTTTTTACGCAGATGTAATGAAAGTACCTTATTTTTAATTGATGAATTTGGTACAGGTAGTGATCCCGAATTGGGTGGTGCCTTGGCTGAAATCTTTTTAGAAGAATTTTATTCAAAAGGTTCATTTGGAATTATCACTACGCATTATGCCAATTTAAAAGTGTTGGCCAATGAGTTAGAAAATGTATCAAATGCAAATATGCAATTTGANGAAAAAACNTTAGAACCAAAATTTAAACTGTTTATTGGACAAGCTGGCAGTTCATTTACGTTTGAAGTTGCTCAAAAAAACGGAATTCCATTTAGTTTGATTAATAAGGCTAAAAAACGTGTTGAAGGAGAAAAAGTACGGTTAGACAAAACCATTTCAAATCTTCAAAAAGAAAGAAATAAATTAGAAAAAACTTCTGAAACTTTAGAAATTGAAAAAACAAAAGCAATTCAACAATCTGATAGCTTATCTGAAAAACAACAGAAAGTTCAGGAAAAATTAGAAAGTTTTCAGGAATTATTTGATAGCAATCAAAAAATGCTGGGTTATGGAAGAAAAATAAATGAACTGATTCATAAATACTTTCAAACTGATAATAAAAAAGAATTCACAACTGAATTTAACAAATGGTTGGTTAGTGAAAAAGCAAAACATTTAAAACGGAACCCTCCAAAGCCAAAAACAAAAACAAAAACTCAAAAACAAAAGGTAAAGGTTGAAAAACAACTTCAGGAAGAAAAACTAAAAACCATCGAAAAAGAGATTATGGTTGAAGTTGTAAAAGTAAGAGAGCAAAGAAATACTGAAGCAAAAAAAATAGCAAAACAAAAAGCCGATTATGTTTTTAAAATTAATGATAAAGTCCGTATTATTGACACCAATTCATGTGGAACAATTGATAAAATTGAAAAAAACAACGCTTTTATAAATTTCGGNATTTTCACTACCAAAACGTCACTTAACAAACTTGAGCTAGTTGAGTCTTCTAAAAAAAAGTAACCTTTTCATTTATAACCTTTTAGATTTGCACTAAAATAAAATTATTCCTAAATTTAACCCTTCAAAGGTTAAATCATGCTAAATTATATCAAAGCATTTTCTGTTTTTTTAATATGGGTAACAATCGCTTTAGTATCACACTATTATATTAGCAACAATGTTTTCAACAATTGCAATTCCTCTGAATCCCCAGAAAGCGAGTATATCATTAATAAAAACCTATATATTTTAGATGCTGAAAATGATACAGTTTTTAAGTTTTCAAAAGGTTTTTTAATAAAACAAAATAACTCCTCTGTTTCAAGTTCTGCTTCTATTCCAAATTTAAAAGATTCTATTTTTTCATTTCTTAAAAATCATTATTCCAAAGAATTACACATTATTGGGAAATATTTAAATACTGAAATCAATAACTCCGAAAACCTAAATTTAGGTTTGCAGCGTGCAGAAAATGTAAAAAATGAATTTGTAAATGAAGGTATTAATTCATATCAAATGAAAATATTTGGGCAGATTTCCGAATATTTTTATAATAATGACAGCATATATGAAAATGGAATAACATTGAATTTAAAAAATGCAAATTCCAAAGCGATTGACAGTATAGAAAATGCAATCTCGAATAAAACACTTTATATAGCATTTGAAAAAGACAAAATAATACTCAATGACTCTCTAAAAGATTATGCTTTTATGTTGAAACAATATCTAAATAAAAACCCCAATAAAAAAATAAACATTACTGGTCATACAGATAATATTGGGGAATATGAAATTAATTTAATAATTGGTCTTTATAGAGCAAATATGGTAAAGCAATACCTGATGGATAATTGTAATTTGACTTCAAAAAATATTACTACTTTTTCTAAAGGAGAATTTGAACCAATTGCTGACAAGTCAACAGCTGAAGGAAGAACTAAAAATAGAAGAATTGAAATTAAAATTTATTAAATATGATCTTAATAGCATTTACAAATTTAGACATTTCACATCTCATTGAAATTTTCCTTTGGATGTTAGGTTCATTTTTAATTGGTCTGTTTTTTGGACACACACTAAAAACTTCAGAAAAAAGAACTTCTTCTTCTTTGAAAGAATTTGATGATTTAAATGTTATTGATGATATTTCTAAAATTAGAGCAACAAAAACATTTGAACGTGGTGGTAAAGAAATGAAAAAAATAATTCCGATTGATGTTGAGCAACAAGCACTTAATTTTAATAGAATTGGAACGGAAACTACAGAAAACAAAGATAATTTAAAAAAAATTATAGGTATTGGAGTTTCTATAGAAAAGAAATTAAATCACATTGGTATTTATACATTTCGTCAAATAAGCAACTTTAATAGTAATGACATCACAGAAATCACCAAATTACTCAGGTTTTTCCCAGGTAGAATTGAACGAGATGATTGGGTTGGACAAGCTTTTAACCTATTTCAAGAAAATTATAAAAACTAATCACTTTCATATCGATTCATTTCTCTATCATAAAATTCACTAGCTTTTTCTATTAACTGTGCAACTTCAGTAGCTAATTCATCTTCATCGGCACCATCAAAATCTTCAAGCCATTCAATTTCATCATCTACTAAATTGATGATAAATCGTGGATATTCAGTATGAATTACAAAAATATCTTTCATACAATCTGTATTGTCTCCCAATAAAAATTTAGGTAATTCCATTTTTTTCTTTTATTAATTTATTAGACAAATAATTAAATCTTAAAAATAACATGATTGCTGAACTCGTTAAAGCCGTTAACAGTCCAATCCATATACCAAAAGTACCTAAATCTACTACTTTACCTAAATAATAACATACTGGAAAACCAATAATCCAATAGGCAATAAATGTTAAAAACGACGGTACATTCACATCTTGCAATCCTCTTAAAGCTCCCAAAATTACAGCTTGCATACCATCTGAAAGTTGAAATATTGCTGCAATAATCAACAAACTTGAAGCAATCTTAATCACTTCTAAATTATCGGTAAATACCCAAGGTAAAATATCTTTAAACACTATAAATCCGATTGAAAAAATAAACATAATTATAAGTATCAAAAGGAAATTAGAAAAAGCTATTCTGCGTAATTCTAAATAATTCTTCAACCCTTTTTGATTCCCAACTCTAATGGTAGCAGCTACTCCAACACCCACAGCAATCATAAAAGTTGTAGAAGCTAATTTTAAAGCTATTTGGTTAGCCGCTTGTGGAAAAGCTCCCAAAGTACCTGCTAATAGAACAGATGCTGTGAATAATCCAACTTCAAAAAGCATTTGTAATGCTGTTGGAAAACCCAAACTCATAATTTTTAGAAAGACTTTCTTTTTAATTTCATGCAGCTTTAATTTTTGCATATAGACAGCAAATTTTTCTTTTTTCATTAAAACTATATAAAGAAAAATAACCATTACAACTCTAGAAATAAGCGTTCCAATAGCTGCACCAACCAATTCTAATCGAGGAAATATCCAGAAGCCATATATTAAAGCAAAATTTAATACCACATTAACAATGTTGGTAATTATTGTAGCATACATAGCGTATTTAGTTTGAGACAAACCATCTGCAAATTGTTTAAAACCTTGAAAAATCATCAGTGGAATCATTGAAAATGCAACAATTTCATAATAAGGTATTGCTAATACCACTACTTCTTCAGGTTGATCTAAATGATATAAAATAGGTTTTAAGAACAACAACATTATAAACATTACAACACCTATTATGGTTGTTAAAATAAGCCCATGATGAAAAACGCTTCTTCCTTTTTCTACATTATTTTCTCCGTCAGATTCTGCAATTAAAGGAGTAATGGCAAAAGAAAAACCTATTCCAATAGATAATGCAATAAAAACCAAACTATTTCCAAGGGAAGTTGCCGCCAATTCCACAGCCCCTAACCTACCCACCATAATATCATCAATTAACCCAACTAATAAATGCCCCAAAGAGCCCATCATTATTGGCGTGGCTAGTTTTATGTTATTTTTAAATTCGGATGTGTAATTTTTGAGCTTCAAATTTCATGAAATTAAGTTGCGAAGATACAAGTTTTTAGGAATTTATATACTGAAAATATAGTTACAATAAAGAAAATCTATTTCAACATAAAATATTAAAATTGACTTCAGTTTTGCAAAATATAAAATTATGTACATTTGTAACATAAAATTATTATTCATAAAAAAACATAGAAAATGGCTGTATTAGTAGGAAAAAAAGCACCAAAATTTAACGCTCAAGCAGTTGTTAATGGAGGCGAATTTGTAGAAAATTATTCTTTAGAACAATTTGAAGGAAAAAAACATGTAATTTTATTCTTTTATCCAAAAGATTTTACTTTTGTTTGTCCAACTGAATTATTCGCTTTTCAAGAAAAATTAGCCGAATTCGAAAAAAGAAATGTACAAATTGTCGCTGTATCAACAGATACTGAGCAATCTCACTGGGGATGGTTACAAATGCCAAAGGCTCAAGGAGGTATTCAAGGTGTAAAATATCCATTAGTTGCTGATACCAATAAAACGATTTCTAAAAATTATGATGTGTTGGCTGGGGATTATTTTTATGATGACAATGAACAATTACAAGCTGATGGTGAATTAATTGCTTATCGTGGATTATTTTTAATTGATAAAGACGGTATTGTTCGTCATCAATTGGTAAATGATTTACCACTTGGAAGAAATGTAGATGAAGCATTAAGAATGGTTGATGCGCTACAATTCACAGAAGAACACGGAGAGGCTTGTCCAGCAAACTGGAATTCAAAAAAAGAAGGTTTGAAAGCAACGCACGAAGGTGTTGCGGAATATCTTGGAAAACACTAACAAAAATCAATATATTTTCTAAAAACTCTCGAATTTATTCGGGAGTTTTTGGTTTTTAGACTAACTTTGAAAATTAAAATTAAAAACACGTATTATGACTAAAATAACTTTAAAAGGAAACGCAATCAATACCATAGGTAACTTACCTAAAATTGGTAAAAAAGCACCAAAATTCAATTTGGTAAAAGCTGATTTATCAAAAATTAAATTAAAAGAATATAAAGGTTCTAAATTAATTTTAAACATATTTCCAAGTTTAGATACTGGTACTTGTGCTGCTTCAGTAAGAAGATTTAACAAAGAAGCAAGTGAACTTGAAAACACAAAAGTTTTATGTATTTCAAGAGATTTGCCTTTTGCTCAAGCGCGTTTTTGTGGTGCTGAAGGATTAGAAAATGTGATTACATTGTCTGATTTTGCCAAAGGAAAATTTGGAAAAGCTTATGGTTTAACAATTAAAGATGGTCCACTTGCAAATTTACATTCAAGAGCAATTGTTATCATTAATGAAGAAGGTGTTGTAACTTACACCGAGCAAGTTCCTGAAATAGTTGATGAACCTAACTACGAAGCTGCTTTAAAAGCACTTTAACATGAATAAAGAACGTAATTTTTTTTTGAACAGATTAAAGGCAGTTACCTATGCTGCTAAAGGTTTTTGGATTTTAATTACTTCTGAAAATAGTATTATTGCACAAGTCATTATTGCCATAATTATGGCAATAATTGGCTTTGTAATGAATATTTCTGCTATCGAATGGATGTTCCAATTATTANCAATTTGTATTGTTTTGGTTGCTGAATCTTTAAATACTGCTATTGAAAAAATGGCAGATTTCATTCATCCAGATTATCACAAACAAATTGGAAAAATTAAAGATATTTCAGCAGGTGCAGCATTTTTTGCGGCAATATTTGCCGTAATTATCGGTTTTATAATTTACTTACCTAAAATTATTTAGTAATTTAACCCTAATCATATTAATTTTATATTTTTGTGAGACAATAAAGTAAATGGCCAAAAAAAGTACAACAAAACCAAAAACAGATTCTAAACCTAGCTCTCAAAAAGNAAAATCATTTTTTGGCAGCCGTCAAACACAAGCAATTTTTGGGTTGTTCTTGGTAATATTTGCTATTTTTTTAATGATATCTTTCATTTCCTATTTATTTAATTGGCAACAAGACCAAAGTCAGCTTTCAAATTTTACCGATAAAAATGTTACTGTAAATAACTTATTAGGAAAAATTGGAGCAAATTTAAGTAACCTTATTATTTATGATGGTTTTGGAATTGCTTCATTATATCTACCTATACTTCTGTTTTTTACAGGCGCCTTAATCTTTTTAAAAGGAAGTATTAAAACGATTTTAAAATACTGGGGATGGGGTACTTTAGGCATGCTTTGGCTTTCTATTTCATTTGGATTTTTAGCTTATAAAAATTCTTTATTAGCAGGTGTTGTTGGTTTTGAATTCAATAATTATTTACAACAATTTTTAGGTAAAACTGGGTTGATTTTAGCTTTGTTCTTCTTATTTAGCTCTTATCTTTTTATTAGATTTAAACTGACACCTGAAACAATAAAAAGCCGTTTTTCTTCTAAAAAAGGCATCGAAGATGTTCCTGTTGAAATTTCAAATGAAAACTTAAGTATTGATGAAACTAAAACAGACCAAAAACCAGCAGTTGAATTATCTCTAGAAAATCTACAACCTACTCTAAAAAATCATTCTACAATAAATGATTTAACTAAAGACGATAATGAATTAGATTTAAAACTTCATGAAAAAAGAGATTTAAAAGATACCGTTGAAATTGCAGTGAATCAAATTGTTGAAGAAAATTTAGTTGATGAAAATTTATCGGACCAGTTGGTGAAAGATTTTGGCGAATTTGACCCAACCTTAGATTTAAGTAGTTATAAATTTCCTAGCTTAAATTTATTAAGAGATTACAACGAAAGTATTTCTGTAGACCAAGAAGAATTAGAGGCAAATAAAAATAGAATTGTTGAAACGCTTAACAATTATAAAATAGGTATTGATAAAATAAAAGCAACCGTTGGACCAACAGTTACTTTGTATGAAATAGTTCCCGAAGCGGGGATTCGAATTTCAAAAATTAAAAATTTAGAAGATGATATTGCATTATCGCTTTCAGCTTTAGGAATTAGAATTATTGCACCCATACCAGGTAAAGGNACTATTGGGATTGAAGTTCCTAATAAAAAACCAACAATGGNTTCAATGAAATCGGTTATTTCTTCTACAAAATTTCAAAATTCTGAAATGGAATTACCAATTGCATTGGGAAAAACGATTTCAAATGAAACTTTTGTAATTGACCTTGCTAAGATGCCACATTTATTAATGGCTGGAGCGACAGGACAAGGGAAATCTGTTGGATTAAATGCAGTTTTAACTTCACTTCTTTATAAAAAACACCCTGCTGAAGTTAAATTCGTTTTAGTAGATCCAAAAAAAGTTGAACTTACCTTGTTCAACAAAATTGAACGTCATTATTTAGCAAAATTACCAGACACTGACGAAGCAATTATAACAGATACAACGAAAGTTATTAATACATTAAATTCTTTATGTATTGAAATGGATATGCGTTATGATTTGCTAAAATTAGCAATGGTTCGTAATATTAAAGAGTATAACGTTAAATTTAAATCTCGTAAATTAAACCCAAATGACGGGCATAAATTTTTACCATACATTATATTAATTATTGATGAATTTGCGGATTTAATAATGACTGCAGGTAAAGAAATTGAAACTCCTATTGCTCGTTTAGCACAATTGGCTCGTGCCATTGGAATTCATTTAATTGTTGCTACTCAACGCCCTTCAGTTAATGTAATTACTGGTATTATTAAGGCTAACTTTCCTTCCCGAGCTGCTTTTAGAGTAACTTCAAAAATTGATTCCAGAACTATTTTAGATTCTCAAGGTGCTGATCAGTTAATTGGTAAAGGTGATATGCTTTATTCAGGCGGAAATAATTTAATACGTTTGCAGTGTGCATTTGTAGACACACCAGAAATAGATAAAATCACAGAATTTATTGGTTCTCAAAGAGCTTATCCAAATGCCTATTTACTACCTGAATACAGCGGTGAGGAAATTGGCACAAGTCTTGATATTAATATCAGCGAAAGAGACCAATTGTTTAGAGATGCAGCTTTAGTAATTGTAAATGCACAACAAGGTTCGGCATCATTATTACAAAGAAAACTCAAACTTGGTTACAACCGGGCAGGTAGATTAATTGATCAACTAGAAGCTGCAGGAATTGTTGGTCCTTTTGAAGGAAGTAAAGCACGTCAAGTTTTAGTGCCATCGGAAATGGCATTAAACCAGTTATTAAATAACGAAATAGATAATAATTAATAGAACAAAGTGATAGAATGAAAAAATTAGCATTTATATTAGTTGCCCTACTCATAAACAACTCCATTTATAGTCAAAAATCGCAAGAAGCAAAAGCTTTATTAGATGAAGTTGCTCAAAAGGTTGAAAGCTACACAAACGTTTTTATAGAGTTCAATCATAAATTAGATAATGCGAACGCAGGAGTTCATCAAGAAACAATAGGAAGTGTTACCTTAAAAGGAAACTTGTATCATTTAAATTACATGGGTACAGAACAAATTTTTGATGGGAAAAAAATATACCTTATTATCCATGAAGATGAAGAAGTAATTATACAAAAACCTTCTAAAAATAAAGAAGAAACACTAACACCTTCAAAAGTGTTTTCCTTTTATAAAAATGGTTATACTTTTCAAATGGGTGATTTAAAAACCATTAAGGGTGTTCAAATACAATATGTAAAACTAACTCCTATTGATAGCAATTCTGAAATGATAAGCGTTCTTGTAGGAGTTGATGTAAAAAGCAAACACATTTATAATGTCATTGAAACTGGTAAAAATAAAACGATTACTACATTAGAAGTCAGAACTTTTAAAACAAATCAACCTATTTCAGAAAAGCTTTTTATCTTTGACACAGAAAAATACAGAAATCAAAAAAAATATACGATTTCTGAACCAAAATAAAAGTGTTGAAAATATTCGATAAATATATTTTAAAAAGTTTTTTACAGCCTTTATTAGCCACTTTCTTTGTGGTTCTTTTTGTTTTGGTAATGCAAGCTTTGTGGCTAGCATTTGATGAAATTGCTGGAAAAGGAATTGATATTTTCTTTATTCTGAAATTTTTAGGATACCTCGCTTTAATGCTTACACCAACTGCTTTACCAATTGGTATTTTATTGTCTTCCATAATGGCACTAGGTGATTTAGCTGAAAATTATGAATTCGCTGCTATTAAATCTGCAGGTGTTTCGCTGAAAAGAATCATTAGACCATTAATTATTCTGACATTCTTTTTAAGTGCCTTAAATTTTATTTTTTTAAATAATGTTTACCCTTGGGCAACCCTAAAACAGAAGAATTTGTATTTAAATATGAAAAAGAAAAAACCAGCATTAGCTATGGTTCCTGGCGTATTTAATACAGATATTCCTGGATATAGTTTAAAGTTTGAGGAAAAATATGGTGATGAAGAAAATCTATTAAAAAATGTTCAAATTGCTGATTTAAGTGGCGCAAGAGGTAAAATTAAAGTTATAACTGCTGAAAAAGGAATCATTTCAACAGAAGAAGGAAGTAAATACATGACCCTCACTCTCGAAAACGGTCATTATTATGAAGACCATGTTAAAAATATTATGACTCCTGAGGCGAGAGCAAAAATGTCTTTCTCTAATGCAACATTTGAAACTTATACCATTAATATTGATATTTCTTCTTTTAATGATGAAGATACACTTGATGAAGAACAAATTAAAGAACATCAAGGTATGTTAAGTATTACTCAATTAGACTCCATTTCAAAAAGCAAAAAAATTGCATATGACGAATATGTTGGTAATATTTCCAATGATTTTTATATTCTCATGTCTGCAAAAAAATTATATAAATACCCCGACTCTATTCATGACAAGAATTTAAAGTCTGAAATACTTGATAATTTCGATTTAAAAAATAGAAGTATTGTACTAGATCAATCATTAGAAAATCTAAAGCGAGCCAAAGATCGAAATTTAAATCAAAAAAAGAGTTTTAAAGACCGAAGAAAATTACTTAACCTTTATGATTATGAATTTTATTACAGAATCTCATTTTCATTAGCATGTTTGGTTTTATTTTTTATAGGTGCTCCACTTGGTTCAATTATTAGAAAAGGAGGGTTTGGTTTACCTATGATTATTGCAATTACTGTCTTTGTAATCTACTTCTTTATATCAAAATTGGGAGAAAATTTATCAGAAGAAAG
>Ga0006257_1000436_pt1 | contig 10762 bp, 16 predicted proteins | sample Deesub45470m_DNA_FD_54937 | JGI IMG/M metagenome (GOLD analysis project Ga0006257, IMG submission 54937) | Deep subsurface microbial communities from North Pacific Ocean - 450_OLKR46/470m Metagenome | ecosystem: Environmental > Terrestrial > Deep subsurface > Unclassified | place: North Pacific... | reverse complement strand
TGCCAACGCAGAGACCGTTGGGCGGTCCGGAAGAAATCTGCAACTACGCTCGACCGTCGTCTGAAGGCGAAATCTCGAGTTTTTCAGGGACGACTAATGCAGTGGAAGGGGTCGAACTTCTTCTTCGTCACCCTACCCCCCCGTCAGTACGGTCAGGCCACCAACCACAAAAGCCATCACCACGAACACGGCGATCGCGCCGGCAGCGCTCCAGGCGGTTCGCTTCTCCTGGGACCAATCCGGTTTCCTACGACCCAACACGACGAAGATGAAGGAGCCAACCCCCCCGATGAAAAGTACAAAATTGGCGAACTCCTGCATGTTTCCCATAAAACCTCCTGTCACCGTTCCAAGTCGTCTGTATGGGCCCACCACTGGACCACCGTCTCACAAGATGGACACCGCCAACCCTCACCGGTCGGCAGCAATTTGGCGCTGCAATCGCAGAGATATGGAGCAAAACGTGAATCATCCTGGCGCCGATGCAAACTCTCAACCTGGTCATCGCTCCAGGGGGCAAAGCACGAACTCATCATTTTTCCCTTCAGAAACCGTAAGGGTTGTCATGCCAGTTGAAAAGCACCGCAGCATCGTGATCGGGCAAATTGATGTCCCCATGCCGAAGTGCGGCGACCACAATCTCCCCGGTATTGGCGGTAATCCGGTTGCCGTGCAACATGTAAAAAAACCAGGAGAAAGGGTGTCCGACCTTCTGATCGAATCTCTCCAGCTGATCCATGACCAGGAAAGGGGATTCATTGTCCCTAAACCGCAACTCCGGCAGTTCCTTTGCCCCCTTACCAATCGCCCAACACGGGATGCAACCGTTATAGGTGGTCTTGCCCTGCTCAAGCAGGAATTTCTTCGCATCGAAATACCAATGCCGGCAAAACTCTTTACCGGACTTCCCTGGGCTGCTCCCCGCCCAATCACGAATCATCCGCAGTTGGTCGATGGGCTCATCGAGATACTGAGGCCGGGCCTCAAGGAAGGGGACGTCCTGTAACACTGCCCAACGCCCGTTCCGGTAGACACTATGCAGGGGGATGGTTTTCTGTTGAAGGTTTGGCAGGTCCTTCTCGCGCGCACTTCTCTGTGCCTTGGCCATCTCCCCGAGAAGTTGACTCACATTAAATATGCGGGCCACCTGAACCTTCGGGGCGGAAATTTCAGCGATGGGTTCCCGAGCCAGGCAAATCGGCGAGAGCAAGTCGTCCAGGTCATCCGGGGGGTGGTCTTCCACCAACAGTGACTCAATGATCTCGACCTCGACCTCGATCATAACCTGGAAAAAATCCTCAGGGGTCGATCGTCCAAAGGGAGCGGTGAAGATGAAGGTTCGGCCTTGCCAGCGGGTTGCTAGGTAACCCTTTGGTTTAACGGCCGTCCAGGCGGCCCGGGGATCGTCCCCAGTTTCCCTGACGAGTTCGCGCAACCATGCTTTGCGGTCAAAAGCAATTCGCCTCTGGTCCATGTCGACAATACCGCCGTCGCGATGCCACCCCTCCCAAAGACCCACCAGGGAAAAATTTATCAACGGGTAAACGCCTCGCAGCACAGCCTCGAGTTCATGGGCTTTTGTTGCGCCGGCGTGGTGAATGGCAGTGTTCAGGGCCCTGCTATTTAGGATGGTGTCGATCAAATCAATGTCCTATCAACAAAAGGCGAGCGGCCTCGGAATCTGTGATCTAAATGGCGTCACATCTTGCAGAACCACAAGCCTTCGCCATAGCCTCGGTTCCTTCACTCGCCAGAATAGTGCCATCGCTTTTCCGAACAGCAATCCACCTGGTCGGACCTTCCTGAAAAACCTCAATCAAATCTTCGTTTTCATGTTTTTTCATCTCGTCTCCTCTAATCTGTGGGTAAACGGTATGATTTTACGATTTTCTTCATACCAGGCCCACACCGAAATAACAAACCACGTCGGTGGGTCCGTGTAACTCAGGTGGCACATGTGGGTCTGGGCCAACCAAACCCACATGCCCTCAGCATAGAAGGTTTGGTCGAAAAACAGATTCTCGCATCCTGGGTACACCTCTCTGATCCACCCTTCAATAACAGGGTGGGGGACCCCCCTTACTCGGTCCAGGAAAAACTGATCGCACTGCTGAAAGTTCATCGGAAATACCCCCGCACAATGTCCTGGGCGTGACCATAAAGAACCGGATCCCCCTCGCGCAGAACGTCCAGAAGTTCTCTCTTCTCCCCCATATAGACCTTGGCGAAATTCGGATCGTGGGCCAGGATTGTGGAACTGTTCTCGATCAAGTCCGCAAGCTTGATGGTTTTCGNCCCCGCCGAGGCTTGAGCCGTATGCTCACGGTCGATTCCTTTGCGCACGCGCCGGTTGCCATCCGACGGGAGAGACACATCCGTCAAATCCGATACAAGGGCGGACACCACTGGTCCGAAGACACCTTCGATCTCCTCGATGGTGACCTGGGTGTCCTCAACGACGTCGTGGAGAATCGCCGCAATAATCTGGTCCAGGTCGGTTGTGACCCTAGTGACCAGGGCGGCCACGGAGAGCGGGTGAACAATGTAGGGCTCGCCAGTGTATTTTCGTTGTTGAACACCATGGGCGTTCTCAGCAAAAAGAGCCGCCTCAGCGATCCTTGGATGCAAGTCGAGCAACCCCAACAGGGCGGCATACCCAAGGGCGAAGGAACCGGCTTCTTCGTAGACGCGCCGCGCCTTGTGCAGAGACATCTGCTTCGTAACCCGCCACTCGCCCCCGGCCGTGCGGATCCACACCCTCGCCGAATTCAAGCGAAGGCCAGATGTCTGCCCGGGCGCCAGGAGGGCGTCGGAGAGTTGAAGGTCTATTTGAGGGTTAAGTTCCATGACGAAGCCTTGAAATAAATGGCAAAATTCGCCCTGTCGGTCAACGCTGTTCCTTGTAAACCAACGACCCCTTGCAGGCAACACAGCGGTACTTCTTTCTTTCCTTTAAAATTCTATTATGCCGGATGCTCGTAAAAGGATGCTCCTGGCAGTCACAGGAATAAATATAACTTCTTGCAACCTTGCGAGCCGGTGTCAACTGCAGGCGGTGGGTTCTTTTTGGCGCAATCCCAAAACACCCCCGCATCACTGACTCCCATTCCGGACCATGGGGTTTCGCCCGCCGTCCATGGCGAAGGGCCACAACAAGATGAGCAACTTCGTGGGGGATAGTGTCCCGTATCATATCCTCCGGGTCCAGGGCATAGGCCTCAAGGTTGAATCGCAGCTTGAGCTTTGTGATGACACTGCCAGGACCTTTATCCACCCTCCATGCGGCCTGCCCCGCACTTCTACCCTTGAGAGAAAAATCGATCTCCGGAGGATTAACTCTCCCCAGTTCGTAGAAGGTGAGAGCTTTCCTGAAGGCCTCGATGGTTGCCCCCCGGATCAAGTCTTGAACCTGAGCGGGAGAGCCTGGCTGTTGAAAGGTCTCCTCCGGCACCACGGGTGAAAAATCGAACCCCAGTTGTTCTTTGGGCGGGAATCCAATGCGCTTCACTGATTTTTAGCCTCCATGGCACACCGACAAAAAACGGCCGCCAAAAATCGCCCACAATCAACAAACGCCGCCTCCCCCATACCCTAACCTACCTCGTTCCTGGGCCGGGAAACCTTCTTCCCTCCGAAGATATCCCCCAGATCATCCGCCGGCGAGCGTCCGTTCAGTTCCCAAAGGTCGATATATTTCTGGGTGGTTTTAGGATCTTTGTGGCGTGCGTGGCGCTGGACCTTGGTGAGCGACCACCCTGTTTCGATCAAATGGGTGATCCCACTATGCCGCAAGAGATGGGAATGGACGGCGATATTGGAGATCCCCGCATCCGCGCCCCGCTTTTTAATCATTTTCGCAATCGCGGATATGGAAATCCTTTGGTACATGGATCGCTTGGACAAACTCACGAACAAAGGGTACCTAAGAGAGTTGGTTCTGCCGGCGTCTGGGATCACCCTGGACACCCCCCCGAGGGCCGTCATCCACTCCTCGATCCTCAGCTTGGCCTCTTGTCCGATCGGCACCTTCTGATTGCGACCACCCTTTGTCTCGGGGATTTTATATATCGTTTGGTCACCCTCTCGGACAAAATCATGGTAACTGGCCTGGGCAATCTCCGAGACCCGCAGACATCCGGAAAACCCCAAACTCAAAATGGCCGAATCGCGGAGGCCAATGAGTTCACGGGGATCATTGCGACACACATCCCCCATCGCCCTTAACTGCAACGTCGTTAAACCCAGAGACGGTTCCCATTCTTCGGGTAGGGGCAAAACCAACCGTCGACTTCGACAGGGATTAATCAGAAGAATGGCGTCCTCGACGCATAAATCCAGATAACCACGCAGGGCGGCCACCTTGCGAAAGATGGTTGTCGCCTCCAAGCCAAAACCCCCGTCGCCGGTGGATTTGTTCATGTGGTCAACCCACTCCTGAACCGCAGAAAACGACACACGCAAACGAAAGGACTCCACGTCTGCAGGAATGTTTTCCCGGAAAAAATCCAGGATGTCCCGACGATAAGCCTCCTGGGTATTGGGAGAACGCCGCAAAGAAAGAAACTCATCAAAAAGGTCGCGAGGTCCCTTCGGCGCCAACCCCGGCAAAGCAGGAACATGGGGGGAGTAGGGGGGAAGAATTTCACTCACACATCCTCCTTCAGATGTCCAATCTCACCAGTAAGCCATTCATGGGCCAGAGAGTTGGGAGAGNCCCCTGAGCACTGCTCCCAACTGGAACCGTCTTTCCAAGGGGTGCGGTCTGGCTGCAGGCTCCGCCGGTAAATAGCCCCCTCGGGGGTCCTGCGAAACTCAACAACAGGACTGTTGTTGACGGACAGTAGAATGAGATAATTCGGCGCCCAGAGTGTAGATGATCTCCAAAGAAACCGGCCACGGTCAATGGCCACCTGAATAATATCGTCCAACCTGTAGAGGCGCCGGGGCCGACCAGGTCCATTGGCCAGAGGAGAGGAGGGGAGGGCGACCGCCAACTTTCCCTGTTGCTCCCAATACTGGATTGTTCCCCGCTGGACCCCTATTAACCAAGCCCCCTGCGTTTGCGAAACCAACACTAAACCCTCCAGTCATTTCGTTCTAAGGCTCACTGTTTTGGCAATTTTAGCATTTTTGGCATTTTTGGCAATATTATTTTTAGCCATATCTCGTATTGCCAAGTAAATTTCTGTGGGATAAAATAACAATATAAACTCAAATCGAGGAGACGAACCATGGCCGCAAAAATCGTGCATACAAAACTGAAGCTGAATCCCATAAGTGATGCAAGGGTTCTACAATTGCAGTTGGCAATGGAAACGAGTTCCGAAAAAATCATTGAAATGGCAATTACGGAGTTTTGGCAAAAAAACCACGCCAAGGTCGAATCTTACAGACGCCAGCTTGATGCTGGAAGCGCATTCGATGTTCCAACAGGAATCGCAGAGCCTGAAGCTTCACCAAAAAACGGTGAAAATTCCCTACCAGAGTAATTTACGGAAATGGATAAACCGAAGAAAAATTCGAAAAGCGGAGTTCACGGAGTTTTTGCATTTACCTCCATTTCACATTAGAATTTGTGTAATTTCGCGGTTTTCCAGATGCTGCGTAATAACAGTTATACGGCATTTAAATCGAAAAAAGCATTTTCATACATTTTTAAATAATTTTCCATCCAACCATTAGAGCCGAAATGACAAAAAGATTTTTTCTAATAATTACATCAATCCTTATATACTTCGCCCTATTCGCAGGATGCTCAAAGTCGGAAACCCTCACGGCCTCAAATCTTAGCGCGGAACACAAAAATATCACCATGACAATTTTGGGAGAAAAAGCCGAAATCATCATTACCTTTACCGGTGGCGAAAAACACACACTGACGGGAACTGTCGTAAAAAACCCGGCCGGGGGATTCAAGGTTGATGGAAAAGATGGTGAGGGTATTATTCGGTACGAGTGTATCAAGGACCCAACGACCAAATGGACGGTCTGCACCAAAGCATTCGACAACCTCGCGTTCGTGCCGCCCCAGATCATGACCTTTCGCTAAAAATCCTGCCGGGCAAGCCTTGTTGTTTCTTTAGAAAAAATATGATACTATTCTTTCCATAGAAAGATACCTTGTTGCAAAGGGGGACGCTATGGCACATTCTGTACAGGCCCAAGAAGCCGCAAACAAACAGCAAACACTCTCCAAGGCCCTAATCAACACAGCCNCCTATCTCGACCTGCCGAAGGGCAAGCTTGCCCATATCCTCGGGGTCAGCCCGGCAACCATCTCCCGACTCTACGGTCAGACCTATCTTCTCTCTTCGGAGAAGAAGGAGTGGGAATTTGCTGTGCTTCTCGTCCGAATGTTTCGCTCCCTCGATTCCATTGTCGGGGGGTCTGCGGAGGATGCCAGAAAATGGCTCAACAGCGAAAACCACGGGCTGGCTGGGTGCAAGCCCGTCGATCTTATTGAAAAAACGGAGGGATTAGTCCGTGTCGTCAACTATCTGGACGCCTACCGCAGTATCATCTGAAGCCTATCCTTTGTCATGCAGGGTTTGGCGTATGGTCGAGGCACAACACGTCGTGTCGACCTCCCGGATACTGGATACCAGAGAAGAGCAGGAGTTGTTGGAGGACATCCTTGAAGAGAGCAAGCCGCCGGTGCCTCCCGAGGCGCAAGGACTTGACTACCTGCTTTACAGTCCATTCCGGTATGATCCCCTCTCTCCTTTCGGGTCAAGGTTTCGGGGCGTTGCCGATTCGGGAGTCTTCTACGGTGCCGAAACGGTTCGAACAGCCGCTGCCGAGGTGGGATACTGGCGCTGGCATTTCCTGCAGGACAGCAGCGGCCTAGATCGGTTGCCGCCCTGTTCATTTACCGCCTTCAAAGTGCCGCTCAAAACCTCCGCAGTTGACCTGCGCAAGTCCCCCTTCGACCGTGATGCTGCCGTTTGGCAACATTCGTCGGACTATTCCGCGACCCAGGCCTTTAGTTTGGTCGCCCGAAGCGCCGGAATCGGCGCCATTCTTTATCTTTCGGTACGCGATCCCCAACCCCACTATTGCGCTGCGGTTCTCACCCCGCGGGCCTTTGCAGTAAAAAAGCCGGATAGGGCAACTCAGACATGGGTACTGACAGTCTCGGAAAAAGAAGCGATTTGGATGCGTCAGGGGGAAGAAGGCTTCTCTTTCCGTACCTCCTTGTGGGCAGAAAGAAATTAATTAACTCCAGAAACTCCACTTCTCCGCCTGGCCCCAACCCAAGACCAAAAAAGCCGTTAACCAAGTCCGCTCACGGACGGGTCAACGGCTGACTTTTCAATCCCCGCTCACTTCTTGGTGGGTTTAGCCTTTCTCTGTTACAGGCTCAATACATTGTGCTCCCTCGTTCTGGGCTTTGTTGACGTATTTGGACACAGGGTACATCGCCAGAACGTTTTCCTCCGCGGGGCGCAGCAGAGTAGATAATTTTTCAGGGCTTTCCTCCTGCGGGTCCAGCCACAACTTAAAATCGTCTGGCTCCAGGATCACCGGCATCCGGTTGTGAAGCCTTCCGACCAACGTATTGGCTGCGGTGGTGATAATGGCGCAGGACTCCACGTCGCGCCCTTCCTCTTCGCTATGCCAACGTTCCCAGAGCCCGGCCAAGGCCAGGGGCGCGCCATCCTGTCGAAAAATGTAGAAGGGCTGTTTCTCCTTCCCCTTCTTCAACCACTCGAAAAATCCTCCTGCAGGAATGATGCAGCGCCGCTTGCGAAAGGCGGTGCGGAAACTGGGGAGTTTGTGAACCGTCTCGCCCCGGGCATTGATCATTTTGTAGCCGATTTTGGGATCATCGGCCCAGTGGGGGATGAGTCCCCAGCGCAGCAGCGCCAGGCGACGCTCCGTCCCCTCTACCCTCACCGCTGCCACCTCTTGCGAAGGGGCGACGTTGAATCGGGGAGAGACCGCGGATGGAGCCCCGCTGAGCTGGAAATATTCCAGCAGGTCGTCCATTTTGATGTTCATGGCGAATCTGCCGCACATGGAAGAAATTCTAGCAAACGCAGGACGATTTGGAAGGAAGAGAGGTGGCCCAGGCAGAGTATTCGGAACCTTCCAGAGTCCAAGAAAGGGTTTCCCGAAGGTGAACCGAAGATATTCAGGGCCTACACATACCACACGGCCTATACCCTGAGTTTAGCGCCTGCTCTCGGGTAGTAAGGGTCTCTAAGCAGTTCTTGCAGTTGTAGTCCTTGCAGGAGGCTTGGTGGAAAACGCCGCTTCTGGTGTTGCCGTGGTAGATGGCGCCGCTGTTCGCGGGTTTTGAGGGGGACAAANCCCGAACCGCCTCCACATTGGTGGCTCCTGGACCTTGACCACTGCTCTGTGCCGCTCTCCACTCCCAGGGAGGAATAGGACGAGAATCCTGCCACAGTCCCTTTCGGGTGGATCGCGCCTCGTCCTCTAGTTGCCCCAGGGAAGCATCATTTGAATACTTCCGAAAATGCCAAGCGTACCCTGCCTTAACGATTTCCCGATTAAGATTCTTGCCATCAATCAGGAACACGTCCCCCACGGTTCGGCCATAGCGGTCAGTATCCTTGACTTCGACCGTGACCACCTGGCCGGCAACCATGTCGGCCGTGAACTCTTTGGCCTGTCGTCCGTTGGATTGCCCAAGCTCCGGCGAGTCCACTCCGCTAAGCCGCACCTTCTCGGCCACATTGTTGTTCATGACCTGGATTGTATCGCCGTCACTCACAGACACAACTCTTCCGGTGAATGATGTACCGAGAACTTGTGTTGCCAAAGAAAAAAAGATAAAGACAACAAATACCCTGATCAACATAACTTTTAAATTCCCAAGGCCTCTAGTACATTCAAAATATCTGCCATGAAATCACGGTTCATCCTCCCATTTGCGGCGAACAACGGTCTTCCGTCGTACAGCAACCCACGCGGCTTGGCGCCGTTGACCTCGGTCAACCAGGAGTGCTTTCCACTCACCCGGGGCTCAGAATCTCTCGCGGCAATTCCAGCGTAAACGTGGTGCCGACCCCAAAGGTTGAACGACAGGAGATCCGGCCGCCCAAGGCCCGCACCAGAGTCCGCACGTAGGCCAGCCCCATCCCTTCCCCTTGGGTGTCTTGCTTGCCGGCACGACGGAATGGAGCGAAAACCTTTTCCATGTCCTCAGAGGCTATGCCGCGGCCATTATCATGGACGTGAATCAGAAGTTCGCCCCCCAACCGCTCCGCCTCGATGCGGACCGATCCGGGTCGGGTCGGGTCGAGATATTTGGTTGCATTGTCGAGAAGGTTGCCGAAAATTTGCTCCATGACGAAACGGTCGCAGTGAAGAACCGGGAGGTCTGCCACCTGGGCGGTGGCCTGGCGGGTTTCAAGTTGGTGGGACAGGGTTTGAAGCATTCCCTCGACCAGGGCCTTGAGATCAACCCTCTCTGCTATCAGTTCCCGCCGTCCCAGGCGAGAGAGTTTGAGAATGGCGTTAATTTGTCCATCCATCCTCTGAACCGAGGACCCGATGATCCGAGTAGCATCGGGAACATCCTTATTCAGGATCATCTCGAGCGCCCCCCTTTTGCTCTCATCCATCCCAGGAAGTTCCGGGACGAGCAATTCAGACGCCTCCTGGATGGACGCCTGCAGCTCTACGGCAAATCCACGGATATTCACCAGGGGAGCTCGCAAGTCATGGGACACGATATGGGCAAAGGATTTGATCTCCTCGTTGGTTTGTTGGAGATCTTCGGCCAGTCGCTCGGCCCGGTCCCGCTCCCTGGCTATGATTGCCCGTGATTCTTCAAGGGCCAAAATCTCCCCGAGTTGAACCTCCTGCTCCCGCCTGAGTTTGGCGTTCCGAAGGGCGACGGCGAGCACCGGCGCAATCCCGGCCAGCAGGCTCAGGTCGGACTCTCGTATCGAAGCTTTGGTGTCTGAGTAGAAATAGCCAACAAACACCACCCCCATGGATACCTGGTCACAAACGATTGGCGAACACGCAAAGGAATTAACCGCCAGAGTCGCATTGACCTCGGCCACTGCAGGATGAGACGGCCGGTTCTGAGACAGGTTCTCAACCGCCAAGCTTCTTTGGGTAACAAAGGATTCCCAAATTTTTGAACCCTCACGAGCCTGAGACAAAAGCTCGGCCGCCACCGGCAGATATTCGAGGTTTTCAGGGGCAAACCCATAGCTGTCACCATACGTCAGGGACTCTCTTGCCTCGTCGAAAAGTAGAACAACCCCAAAACTATACCCAAGACGCCTGTTCAGAACCCCCAATACGGAAGAAAGAATAACCGAGGAGTTGGTTTCTTGCCGGATGGCTTGTCCGATATCCATGGTCCCCAGGGCGTTGTTGTAATTGGCGTTGGTCTGTTCAATAAGTTGTTCGGTTGGGTCCTGGATCTGGGCAAGCCGCTCCTCAACCTTCCTGCGCTCCTTGATTTCAAGAACGTAGGCCCCGAGCAAGGCAACGAGGCTGGCAGGGTAAAGCATGCTGGTTCCCAAGATCTCCGGCGATACAAGGTGTAACCCCCAAGCGGACCCCAACCCGATCAGGGTGAGATTGCGCAGCGAGGAAAGGTTGTTGGATGCCGGCTTCGCCCATTTAAGAACATACCGACAGCACTCCCCACCTTTGAAAAAGCACTCGGGATGTTCGAAGCTCACCAGGGTGTATCCGGTTGCGCGGGTCGCGGCAATCAGCGTCCCGAACCGGTTACGGCACTGGTAGGGTTTTTCTTCGGCCCACAGGGGGGGGG
>Ga0006257_1000433_pt1 | contig 10827 bp, 8 predicted proteins | sample Deesub45470m_DNA_FD_54937 | JGI IMG/M metagenome (GOLD analysis project Ga0006257, IMG submission 54937) | Deep subsurface microbial communities from North Pacific Ocean - 450_OLKR46/470m Metagenome | ecosystem: Environmental > Terrestrial > Deep subsurface > Unclassified | place: North Pacific... | reverse complement strand
GTGGCGGCGGTCAGACTGACTGACCCGCCGCCCAGCCGCTGGCCCAGGCCCATTGGAAATTATAGCCGCCAAGCCAGCCGGTGACGTCCACCGCTTCGCCGATGGCGTAGAGGCCGGGCATCTTGGTCGCCTCCATCGTGCGCGACGACAGGCCAGCGGTCGCGATGCCGCCGACGGTGACTTCGGCCTTGGCATAGCCCTCCGTCCCGGTCGGGGCGAAGGGCCAGTCGTGGAGGCGGGCACCAAGCTGGCGTAGCGCCTTGTCGGAGAGGTTGCCCATTTCGCCTTCAAGCCCGACCCGCTCCAGCAACGCGTCGGCGAGCCTCTCGGTCAGCGCCTGCCCTACCACCTTGCGTAAGGAAGCGCGGGGGCGGTCGCGTTTCGCCTGGAGGAGCCAGTCGACATCAAGGTCGGGCAGGAAATCGACCTGGATGGGCGTGCGATGCTGCCAATAGCTGCTGATCTGGAGCATGGCCGGGCCGGACAGGCCGCGATGGGTGAAGAGCGCCGCCTCGCGAAAGCGGGTTTTGTTCCAGCGCACCTCGACGGGGGCGGAGACGCCCGACAGTGCCTGGAACAGCGCGTCCTCTTCGCCCAGCGTGAAGGGGACGAGCGCGGGGCGCGGCTGGACGATGGCGAGGCCGAACTGCCGCGCGACATCATAGGCAAAGCCAGTCGCGCCCATTTTGGGGATGGACGGCCCACCGGTCGCCAGCACCAAGGCGGGGGCGCGATGCTCGACCGCGCCCAGCTTGACCCGGTAGAGGCCGTCGCCATGGGCCACGTCACCCACCGGCTGCGCCAGTGCCATGGTGACGCCACCGATGGCACATTCCTCTTCCAGCATGGCGACGATCTGCTTGGCGGAGCCGTCGCAGAATAATTGCCCCAGCGTCTTTTCATGCCAGGCGATGCCATAGCGATCGACAAGCGCGATGAAATCCTGCGCGCTGTAGCGGCCCAGCGCCGATTTGGCGAAATGGGGGTTGGCGGACAGATAGCGGTCGGCGGCGGTGTGGATGTTGGTGAAATTGCAGCGGCCACCGCCGGAAATGAGAATTTTCTTGCCCGGCTGGTCGGCATGATCGACCAGTAGCACGCGCTTGCCCCGCTGGCCCGCTATCGCCGCGCACATCATCCCCGCCGCGCCTGCACCGAGTATGATCGCGTCCCAATCCGCCATTATCGGCCCCGCTTGAGGCGCACCAGCGCCTCATCCAGCGCGGAGAGGAAGCGCGATCGGTCGGTTTTGCCGAAGGGCGGTGGCCCGCCAATCTGNTNGCNNCCCGCGCGCAGGTCCGCCATGATCGCGCGGGTCGCTATGGCCGCGCCGATGGAACTGTGGGTGAAAGGCTTGCCGTTGGACGAAATTACGACCGCGCCCGCCTTGAGGCAGCGATCGGCGAGCAGGATGTCGGCGGTGATGCATACCGTACCGGCGTCGGCCCGCTCGGCGATCCAGTCGTCCGCCGCATCGAAGCCGTCGCTGACCACCACCCGGTCGAGCAGGTCATGCGCGGGGATGCGGATCGGGCTGTTGCTGACGATCGTCACCGGCACGGCATGGCGAAAGGCGACCTTGTAGATCTCCTCCTTGACGGGGCAGGCATCGGCATCGACCAGAATCTTCATGGAAGGCGCGATAAGCCGCCGGGCGATGCGAGACAATGGTCGCGGCGCTAATTTCGGATCAGGCTATTCCCCGCCCGCTCAATCCAAGACGTTGGGCAGATCCTCAAACCCCTTGCGCAGCGCAGCGCTCCAGCTTTGCGAGATCATGGCGAATTCTTCATTGTCGGCTTCGATGCGGGTGCGGACGCGGAAGTCGTAGGCGTCNGTGGGGATGACGGCGAGGTCGAGCGGCATGCCGACCGAGAGGTTGGAGCGCAGGGTCGAGTCCATCGAGACNAGCACCGCCTTGGTCGCATCCTCCAGGCTGGTTTCGCGGGCGATGATGCGGTCGAGGATGGGCTTGCCATATTTATGCTCGCCGATCTGGAAGAAGGGCGTGTCTTCGGTCGCTTCGATGAAATTGCCGGCCGAATAGACGAGATAGAGGCGCGGTTTGCCGCCCCGGCGCTGGCCCGCAATCATGATCGAAGCGCTGGCGCCCGATCCGCCCATTTCGATGCTTTCGCGATAGCGGGTCTGCATCGCGCGCATGGCGTCGCCAACGATCTGGGCCACACGATACATGGTGCTGCAATTGAGGATGGTTTCGATCTCTGGATCGAGCTTGGCGTCCTTGATCGCCTTGCTGAGCGTCGCCTTCACTCCCTGGGTGATCGACAAATTGCCCGAACAGAGCAGCGTGATCGCGCGTTCGCCGGGCACGACATAGGTGAAGCTCTTACGAAAGCGGGCGATATTGTCCATGCCCGCATTGGTGCGGGTATCGGACAGCATGACCAGCCCCTGGTCCACGCGCACCGCCACACAATAGGTCATTCCCCGCAGGCTCCCGAAATATCTGACTCAACCCTGTAGACCGGGCGGCGGACTGTTTTGCTGTTGTTGCCGTTGCAACTGCCGTTCCTCGATCCCGTCATCCGCCTGCGCGATACGGACGTCTGCGTCAATCAGGATATCGCCCGCAACCATGATGGTGCCCCGGATCGGCGCGGCATCATCGGCATCCAGGCCGCTCGCCACGCGCAGATAGCGTTCGGTGACGCAGACGCGGTTGGAGGGGTCGAAACCGACCCAGCCGAGGCCCGGCACCAGCGCTTCGGCCCAGCCATGGGTTTCATGCAGTTCATTGCCTTCGCTGGTGAGCAGATAGCCCGATACATAGCGCGCCGGGATGCCAAGGACGCGCGCGCCCGCGATGAATATCTGGGCATGATCCTGGCATACGCCTGCGCCCAGTTGAAAGGCCTGTGCAGCCGTGGTGGCCGATGTGGTGACACCAGCGCGATAGGTGACCGCGTCGGTGACGGCGGCGGCCAGCGCGTGCAGCCGGGCAAGCGGTCCGTTGCCATCGGGCAGCGCCAGGGCCATGGCGGCGATGGCGTCGGACGCGCGGGTCAGCGGCGTGTCGCGCAGGAAATAGAGTGGGTTCACGCGACTGATCGGGCCGCCGACGACGCCATGGGTTTCGCGCGTTTCGACGAGGCCTTCCGCAACGATCACCGCCTGGCCGAGCTGATCGTGGCGCACCCAGAGCGCTTCCATCTCACCATTGCTGTTGCGGTGGAAGCCGGTGACCGGCGCATCATTGACGCTGACTTTCCAGTCCAGCACCGTTTGCGCGGGCGTGTCGACCGGCATCAGTTTCAGCCGCATGACCACCCGGCCCGCCGAAGGATCGTAGGAATAGACGGTCTGATGCCGGACCAGCAATTTCATCGCAAGCGCCCCCTCCCCCGATCAGCCGAAATGATAGGTCTGGGCGATTTCGACGCCCAGCTGGTTGGTCATCGCCAGTCCCTGCTGCACCGTTTCATGCAGGCCGAAGCGGAAGATTTCGCCGCTGTCGAGCTGTTCCAGCGCGCTCACCATCTGTTCGATCGTGTCATTGCACGCGCCGCGCCGGTCATGCCAGCCCGACAGGCGGTTGAGCCGATAGGCAAGCTGATCGTAGCAGAAGGCGACGCTGCGCGGGAACATGCGGTTGAGCATCAGGAAATCGGTAATCTGCCAGGGGGTATAGGTGCCGCCATAGACATGATGATAGGCGCGCGCACCCGACAGGGCGTAGAGGACCGAGGTCCATTGATAATGATCGCGATTGCCGCCGATGACTTCGGTTTCGGGCAGCAGGACATAATATTTGACGTCGAGCAGGCGCAGCGTCATTTGCGCGCGCTCGAGCGCCGAGCCGCAGCGCAGGAAGTCGTGGCCTTCATTGCGTAGCTGCCCCGAATGAGTCGCGCCGCGGAAGGTCATGACGCGGGTCTTGACCCAGTCGATCAGCGTCGGGAGCTGCTGACGGGCCTCGCCGACATCATAGCTGTCGAGCTTGCGCCAGCCATCGTTGAGCGCTTCCCACATATCCTGCGTCAGCATGGTGCGGGCCGACTTGGCGTTGGCGCGCGCCTTGGCGAGGCAGGAGCGGATCGAGCTGCTATTGTCGAGGTCCAGCATCAGATAGGCGACGGCATCGCTTTCGGTGACCTGTACGCCTTCGGGGAACTGGTCGCCGCAGCCCGCCGCACGGACCACCGATCGCCATTCGTCGCGATGATGCGCGCCGGGCAGGATCGCCATGCGCTGGCCCATGGTGAGGAGGCGCGCGGTGGCCTCCGCCCGCTCCATGTAGCGCGCCATCCAGAAGAGATTTTCGGCGGTCCGGCTCAGCATTTGGTCATGCCCTCTTCTTCCGTCATTCCCGCGCAGGCGGGAACCCATCTCCCAAGCGTTCCGCATGGGGTGAGGCCCGGAGATGGATCCCCGCCTGCGCGGGGATGACGTGTGGGGTGAATGGACGGGGTAGCCATCATCAATCCTGCAACACCCAGGTGTCCTTGACCCCGCCGCCCTGGCTGGAATTGACCACCAGCGACCCTTCGGTCAGGGCCACGCGGGTCAGGCCGCCGGGGACGAGGCGCAATTGCTTGCCGACCAGGCAATAGGGGCGGAAGTCGGCGTGGCGGCCGACCACGGCGGCGGGGCCGAGCGTGGGGACGGTCGACAGGTCGAGCGTCGGCTGGGCGATGAATTCCTTGGGATTGGCGCGGATGCGGTCGGCATAGGCGGCAACCTCATCCTTGGTCGATTTGGGGCCGATCAACATGCCATAGCCGCCCGACCCATGGACTTCCTTGGCCACCAGTTCGTGCAGATGTTCCAGCACATAGGCGCATTCGTCGGGCTTGCCGCATTGCCAGGTCTGGATATTGTCGAGGATCGGCTTTTCACCGAGATAGAAGCGGATCATCTCCGGCACGTAGATATAGACCGCCTTGTCGTCGGCGATGCCCGATCCGGGCGCCGAGGCGAGCGTCACCCCGCCCTTGCGATAGACGTTGAAGATGCCAGGAACGCCAAGCAAACTGTCGGCGCGGAAGACGAGCGGGTCGAGATATTCATCGTCGATGCGGCGGTAGATGACGTCGACCGCCTTTGGCCCCAGCGTGGTCTTCATCCATACCCGGTCATTGTCGACGAACAGGTCGGCGGGTTCGACCAGCTCGACGCCCATCAGGTCGGCGAGGAAACTATGTTCATAATAAGCGCTATTGAGCGAGCCGGGGGTCAGGACGACCACGACCGGATCGCCCTTGCAGGCGGGCGGCGCGACTTCCTTGAGGCTTTTGAGCAGTTCGGCGGGATAGTCATCGACCGGCGCGACGATCCCGGCGGCGAACAGTTCGGGGAACATGCGCGTCATGATCTCGCGGTTTTCGAGCATGTAGGACACGCCCGAGGGGGTGCGGCAATTATCCTCCAGCACTTCGAAACTGCCCGGCCCCGTGCGGACGATGTCGATGCCGACGATATGGCTGTAGACTTTGCCGGGCGGCGAAAAGTCCGCCATTTCGGCGAGATAGGCGCTGTTCTTGTAAATGATGTCGGCAGGCATGATGCCGGCCTTCACGATTTCGCCGCGATGATAGACATCATGCAGGAAAGCGTTGAGCGCGCGGGCGCGCTGGCGGATGCCCTTGTCCAGCACGCGCCATTCCTGCGCGGTGAAGATGCGCGGCAACAGGTCGAAGGGGATCAGCCGTTCCGGGTCGCCGCCTTCGCCATAGACGGCGAAGGTGATGCCGATGCGGCGGAAGATTGCCTCTGCCTCATCCAGTCGACGGTTGAGCCCGGATATGCCCGTTCGTTCCACCCATTTCTGCACTTCGGCGTAACAGGCGCGTATCGAACCATCAGGCTCAAACATTTCGTGGAAGGGCAAGTGGACGTTCCTCCCTCGGCCAGGACGGCCGGTTGTGCGTCGCAACATTAGGACGTGGGGCAAAAAGGATTGCAACAGAAAAATGACACGGGCTGCGCGGATTTCAATATTCCTTGCGCCGGGGCACGGATTGGGCAGAATGCGGCGCATGAACAGGATGATCGGCGGACCGCTGGCCGCCCTGCTGGCGCTGACCGCCTGCGCCTCCACCGTGCGCGAACAGATTTACCGCGCCGACGCCGCGCCGGTGCAGGTCGCGCAATGGACTCAGAAGCCGCCTGTGGCCCTGCCTGTGAGAAGCGAAGATGGATTGGCGCTAACCGGCTATTATTGGCCGGGCGACCCGGCCGACCGTGACGTCATCCTCTTCTTCCACGGGCGGGGATCGCATCAGGGGATCGGCGCGCGCTATGCCGAACATCTGGCGGGCAAGGGCGACCATGTGGTCGTGGTGTCCTATCGCGGCTTTGGCGGCAATCCGGGCACGCCGACGCAGGCCGGGCTGGTGGCGGACGGGCGTAGCTTCGTAACGGCGGCGCGCGATCTGGTCGGGCCGGATGCGCGGCTGTTCCTGGTCGGTCATTCGCTGGGCGGCGCGGTGGCGCTGCATGTCGCGGCGACGGTGAAGGTGGCGGGGGTGGTCACCCTCTCGACCTTCGACAAGCTGGAGGAATCGGCACCCGGCGGGGTCGGCCTGCTGCTGCCCGACAAATGGAATAATCTGGACGCGGTGACGAAGATCGGCGCGCCGTTGGTGATGATACAGGGGACCGCCGACGACCGGATCGACATGGCGCAGGCCGACGCGCTGTTTGCCGCTGCGCGTGCGCCTGCCGCCATGCTGACGGTACCGGGCGCGGGTCATAATCCCGACATGACGCAGCTTGGCCCGATGGTCAGCGCGGCGATCGACGCGATCGATTCGGGCGCGATGGCGGGCTATCCGGCGGCGCTGCCAGCGGGTTGGCGCGTGCGGCGCAAATAATCGCAAAAAGCCCCGTTGACCGACCCGCCGCCGCTGCGTATAGCGCCGCCTCACCGCAGGGCCATGTTGCCTTGCGCGGCCCCAAGGGGCGGAGTAGCTCAGCTGGTTAGAGCAGCGGAATCATAATCCGCGTGTCGGGGGTTCAAGTCCCTCCTCCGCTACCAGTCAAGGGGTTTATCGTGTTGTTTTTACACGATAAACCCCAGAACTTCACAATACAAAGCCACATTTGTTCCCACGTTTCGATTGGGTCTGTATGGCGCGATTCGGAACAGGACGGGACGCAACCAGGCTTTTTAGTTGGCGGCGCTCAATCGTGGTGCGATGAACTGTTCAGTAGCGGGTCGATTGCTGCCAGGGCATTGATCGCTACAGCTCGCGTCGGTAGCGCTTCCCCTTTGCGCCTTACGCATCCATCGGTATGAAACAAATAGGGGGTGCTAATTGGCTGATTCCGCGTTGTTCATTTCTGGTGCGCTTTTTACCACCGACTACCTCGTCGAAGCAATAAAGGTCACGGCGGCCTATCGTGCCGTCGATGTGGCTGAGTTGCGCGCGCGTCTGGGTCAAATCGCCGCAGTATTCCCACAAAATCAACGCACGAACGGAAGCCAGACCGAGGACGATTTTATTTGGCCGGTGCTTGCCGCGCTTGGTTGGTCGGACTCTCTTCGCCAGCAGAATCTTACCGTTAGTGGGCGTGATGACGTGCCCGATGGTCTGCTATTCGCCGACGCAGCGGCGAAGGCGTCCGCCAACGCACAACATGACCAGTGGCGGCGCTATGGGCATGGCTTGGCGGTCGTCGAAAGTAAGCGCTGGGCGCGTCCGCTCGACCGTGCATCTGGCCGTGATGAAATTACCGCGCCTTCCACCCAGATGCTCCGCTATTTACGGCGGATTGACGATCTGACGGGCGGTGCGCTGCGCTGGGGCATTCTTACCAACGGTACGCGCTGGCGGCTTTACTGGGCCGGAGCAAGATCGATTTCGGAAGAATTTCTAGAGATTGATCTGGGTCGCGTTCTTGCGCTTGAAGGCGATGATGCAGCTTCGGATGCACCTACACGCGACCATTGGCTGCGCGTTTTCGCCGTCATGTTCGGACGTGAAGCATTTCTGCGCGATGGTGCGGACCAACAATCGTTCCACGATCGCGCCCGCGCCGAAGCCGCGTTCTATGAGGAACGGGTCGCCTCCAGCCTGTCGAAGCTGGTTTTCGATCTCGTGTTTCCCAGCTTGGCAAAATCCATCGCCGAGGCTGCGCCCGATGCGCCGTTAAACGACGTTCGCGACGCCGCACTGGTGCTTCTCTACCGTTTGCTTTTCCTGCTCTATGCCGAAGATCGCGATCTGCTGCCGGTCAGCGACCCGCGCTATGACGACTATGCTTTGCGCCCGCTGCGGCTTGATGTCGGTAGGCGGGTGACCAGCGGCGATGCGTTTTCCACGTCCGCCGCGCGCATCTGGTCGCACGTTTCCGACCTATCGCGGATCATTGACAAGGGAGATGCCTCGGTCGGTATCCCACCTTACAACGGCGGCTTGTTCGCCGCTGCCGGAACGCCGCTGCTTACCAGCGCTCGCGTACCCGACAGCGTGATGGCCACTGCCCTCGATGCCCTTTCCTATGAGCGATCATCGGGCGAGCGCCGCTACATCAATTACCGCGACCTCTCCGTGCAGCAGCTCGGTTCGATCTACGAACGTCTGCTGGAATTCGAGATCGTGCGCGACGAAACCGGTGCGCTGACGGTTCGCCCGAACCTGTTCGCTCGCAAAAATAGCGGCAGCTACTATACACCGGACGAACTGGTGGGGCTGATCCTTGACGAGACGCTCGAACCGCTCATCGCAGAACAGTTGGATGCATTCCGTACCGCGTTCGCCAAGCTCAACGCTAAGGACGCTGAAGACTATCAGCGGCGCGAACTGCGCGATGCTGATCCGGCCAGTGCGATACTGTCGCTGCGAGTTTGCGATCCGGCGATGGGGTCCGGGCATTTCCTTGTCAGCCTGGTCGATACGCTGGCCGATCATGTACTCGATGCGATGGCGGAAGCCGCCGTTCTCGGTGTCGATCTGCATTACATCTCGCCGCTCTCCGACAAGATCGAGGACATTCGCGCCACCATATTGAAAAATGCCAGGGCGGCGAAGTGGACCATAGACGAGGAACAGCTCGACGACCGGCACATCGTTCGCCGCATGGTGCTGAAACGCTGCGTCTATGGCGTGGACAAGAACCCGATGGCGGTCGAACTCGCCAAGGTTGCGCTGTGGCTGCACACTTTTACGGTCGGGGCACCGTTGTCATTTATCGACCACCACCTGCACGCGGGCGACAGTCTTTTCGGCCTGTGGGTGCGTGACGCCATCGACAAGGCCACCGCGATGGGGGGCGAGCTTTTCTATCATGACGCGCTCCGCAACGCGCAGCGGTCGGCGGAAGCGATGAAGACCATCGAGGCGTTGACCGATGTCGAGATCGCGGAAGCGCATCGCTCGGCGGCGATGTATGAAGACGTGGAACTGATGACCGGCGAACTCGACGGGTTCGTCAGCTTCCTGCACGCACTCGACTGGCTCGGACTGAAGGCCAAGGACAAGGCGCTGGCCCAGCTCTGGCTCGACGGGCGCTTCGGCGATCCGATCCCCATCGCGCGGGGCCGAAAGGTACCGGAAGGCGGCATAGCAAGGCCGGAGGAAGTCGAGGCGTTCACCGCCATCTGGCAGCGGGCTCGTGCGCTGATCGAGGAGGAACGCTTTCTAAACTGGCAGATCGCATTTCCTGGCGTGTGGGACAATTGGGCGAGCACGGGCCGCGAGGGTGGGTTCGATGCTGTCGTTGGTAATCCGCCGTGGGACCGGATCAAGCTGCAACAGGTGGAATGGTTCGCCGCGCGCCGTCCGGAGATTGCGTTGGCGCAGCGCGCATCGGACCGGACGCGGTTAATCGCCAAGCTAAAAACCGACGGCGATCCGCTTTGGGATGATTTTAACCACGCCGAACAGCGCGCAATCGACACCGCCCGCATGGCTCGCAAGTCCGGGCATTATCCGCTTCTGTCAGGTGGCGATACCAATCTGAATTCGCTGTTCGTCGAACGCGGCCATGCGCTGGTCAAGCCCGGCGGCATGGTCGGCCTGCTAATCCCGTCGGGCATTGCCTCCGATCAAAGCTCGGCTGCGTTCTTCCGCAAGGTGACCGGGGACAAACAGGTCCATCGGGTGATCGACTTCTTCAACAAGCGGTATGACGGCAGCCTATTTTTCCCCGATGTGTATTACCGCTTCAAATTCTGCGCCTATATCGCAGGGGGCGTCGATCGGCAGTTCGAAGGCGCTTCCTACGGCTTCTTCATCCGTGACCTGGCCGAAATCGCTGATCCCGATCGCGTGTTTCCCATCACCGCTGACGAGATCGCGCGGATCAATCCGAATAGCGGTACGGCTCCGATCTTCCGGTCACGCCGTGACAAGGAGATCACGTCGGGCATTTATGCACGTATGCCGGTCTGGGCGGATCGATCCGCTGGCGATGGCCAATCTCTATGGCCACTGCGCTATGTCCGAATGCTCGACATGGCGAATGATAGCGGTAAGTTTCGCACGCGCGCCGAACTGGAGAGCGATGAAAGCGCTTGGCCCGTAGAAGGCAATCGGTTCGAGTCAGCCGATGGGGAATGGGTGCCCCTCTATGAGGGCAAGATGGTCCAGGCGTTCGATCATCGCGCGTCGGATATCGTGGTGGCTGAAGCTAATGTATTCCGGTCGGGACAGGGCGCGGACCTGACTGACGATGACCATCGCGACTCGGCACGCCAGGCGACCCCGCGCTATTGGGTGAAGGCCAGCGACACCGGCTGGAATGCGCCAACCGACTGGTGCCTTGTCAACGGCGGAGCAAAAGTCGGCCATTCGGCGGCGTAAAACCAGGCCATCGTGTTACATGCCGGGGGGAGTGGCGTGAGGGCGTAGCCCGAGGGCC
>Ga0006257_1000431_pt1 | contig 10842 bp, 9 predicted proteins | sample Deesub45470m_DNA_FD_54937 | JGI IMG/M metagenome (GOLD analysis project Ga0006257, IMG submission 54937) | Deep subsurface microbial communities from North Pacific Ocean - 450_OLKR46/470m Metagenome | ecosystem: Environmental > Terrestrial > Deep subsurface > Unclassified | place: North Pacific... | reverse complement strand
GTGGGGTGAAGCGGAGGCCTTTTCGGTTCGGCGCATCGGTAGGATACTGTTAACATTCTTGCTCCCATGGTGGCGTATGGAGAGACGCGCCAAAAATGGAACGCATCGCCGAATTTCGGCATTCAGCGCGGCAGGAGAGACTATCCTGCCGGACGCCGTCTATCGCGACCTCGTCTCCACGCTCTTTGCGATGGCGATGCCGATCATCGGCTTTGGTATCCTCTACGCCCTTGTCGGTACGTTGATCTTTCTCAAATGGCAGGACGGCGTGATAGCTGGTCTGACAGGCGCGGCCATTGTGATCACCATGGCGCGCGTCTGGCTCATAAGAGCCTATAATCGCGCGGGAAGCACGACGCAGGATATTCCAGCCCTGAAAAGCTGGGAGAGACGCTACGCCTTCTTGACCTATATATTCGCGCTCTTGCTTGCAGGGCTCCACATACGCGCCTTGTCCGCGCATGAGCCGCTCGTGCATATCGCCACGATCAGCCTCATCTTCACCTTCGGCGCTGGCATCGTGTCGCGCAACGCTTCTCGGCCCCGGCTATGCGTCATGAGCTTATCGCTGGTAGTGCTGCCGACGGCAGTCGCCATGCTGATCCATGCCACGCGCGAATATGATCAATTGNTGCACGCCGAATTTTTTGCCCTGCAAGCNCTGCTGCTGGTNACGGTCGCGCTNATGAGCTTGCAGTCGGTGCGGCATCTCTATGCGTCGTCCGTCGAACATCTGACCACCAAACATGATCTGGCGACGCTTGCGCGCTTCGATCCGCTCACTGGCCTGCCCAACCGCCTGTTGTTGCGAGAGACTTTTCAAACCAACGTGCAGTCGTCGGAGATGGGCGACCAGATGGCGGTCCATTATCTGGACCTCGACGGCTTCAAGGCGATCAACGATCGATATGGCCATCCCGCTGGTGACGCGGTGCTGCGGGAGGTCGCCCGGCGGCTGCAGAGCATGATTCGGACAGAGGATGTGGCGTGCCGTTTGGGTGGCGACGAATTTCTGCTGCTCCAAGGCCATGTGCGGCATCAGGACCAAGCCGACCTGCTTGCCCGGCGCATCATCAAGCAGTTGAGCGAACCCTATCTGGTCGATGAGATGGAAATGCGCATTACGGTCAGCGTCGGCATTGCTATGGCCCCCGAATTCGGTCTGGAACTGGAGCGGCTGATGGCCTTTGCCGATATCGCCCTGTACCGATCCAAGGCCAAGGGGAAGGCGCAGGTGCATTTTTGTACGGCAGAGGATTTACGACAATCCGGGCAGGCCGTAGCCTGAGCGCTGCCTAAAGCGCCTTTGTCGATATGAGCGTCACGCCGACAACATGCCCAGCCCCTCCACGATAAGGAATGGCGGTGGTCGGCAACCCCATGGCCGACAATATCTGGTTAATATCCCGGCCGAAATCGGTATAGACCAGCGACAGGCTGTCCGCACCCGATCCATGATAGACCGGCGGTAACAGCATGATGTCCTCCGGCCCGCTGGTATCCACGCGCGAGCGTGTGAACGGCGGCGGCGGCATGCCGATCGGCACGGTCCATATGTGCAATCCGCCCGGACGCAAAATGCGATGGACTTCGGCAAAGGCCAGCATTGGCTTGCGGATATGTTCGAACATGTCGGACGTGATGACGACATCGAAACTGTCATCGGCGAAGGAGGTCGCCATCAGATCCTGACAGGTCAAGGCACCGCGCCGCGTTCCGCTGGGTACGTCCGGTTCATAGAAGGATTGTTCGTAGCGGCGCGCGCTGCCCAGCCAGCGGCGCAATGGCCCTGAAAAGCCTGCTTCGAATATGTCCTGTTTCGGCAATAGGTCCGACGCCGCCAGCGCGGCCAACGTGTCGAAACGGCCGCCGCCCAGGCGATCGAGCAGGGTTTTCGCCTGTTCGCGGTAGCGCAATGTGGCCCGGCAATCGTGACAGGCCAGCGTCTCCCGTTCGCTGGCGTGGGTACGGCGGAACAGTCCTTCCTGGCGTGGGTACGGCGGAACAGTCCTTCCCATCCGCATAGACTGCAGCGGTCCGCCATTTCATACACGGCAAAGCCTGGCCTGCCGATCGCGTCCAGCCGCGCCTGCAAAGCAGGTGCCACGGCCCAGGCGGTCGGCCCTGTGTCAACAGCAGCCAGTTCGTGCGCATTGACGATATTGCCGGAATTCTTGTCCAATCCGCGCACGAGCGATGACGGCAAGGCCGCTGCATCCGCGGGCTGATGGATATCGATATGGGTGTCGCGCACCCCGAAGCCGCCGTTGAAGATCAGCGATGGCAGAATATCCGTCGACCGGAGCGTCAGATCGACACGGACCGACCGGACATTGGAAAGCAGCATGGCGCATTCCGTCCATGTACCAGCATCGACATCAACGGCAATCGCCTCGATCGGCGCATCCCGGCGACCAAGCAGGGACAACGCACGCCGCACCTTGCTGGCACGGAGCCTGATCCCACCTGTACATGCGCTTTCTCCGGCTTCGCTACGCTCGATAGTGATCGCACTGCCGTTCACATCGTCGATGTCGGCATCGATCGAAAACCCATCGCAATCGATCAGATGGATGGCGGGCGCGGCGGCGCGGTGGGCGATGTTGCGGGCTTTTACCGTCAATCGAAGCTGGTCGCACCGGGTAAATGTCGCGGCCTGCTGGCCTGCGTCCTTAACGATCAGGTCGGTAATGGTGAATCGTTGGCATCCGTCCGCCCGCAAGCCGCTTCCCTGCACGCCGACGATGCGGACGCCGTCCAACACGCAATCATCCGCAGCGACCGTCAGCAATGACGTAGCCCGATGCCCGCTCCCGGTCAGCGCTAACGACTGAAGCTGGCTGCCATCGCCCCGCATCGTGAGGCCATGACGCGGATCGATGAAATGCAGGATGGGTAGGAGGCCGTCCTCTCCCCATAGAGTGATCGCATGATCCAGCAGAATGTCCTGCGCCAGATCATAGCGCGGCGCGTCGAGCATGATGTGCGCACCGGGCGGTGCTTGTGCAAGCAGAGCCACCAGGGCTGCGGTGTCGGCGGCACGAAGGTCCGTCATCGGGTGGCGAACCTGCGTCTTGGCGCCCGGCTCATAGCTTCCGGTAGGCGCGCCGATGCTCCACGTCGCGATAGCCCAGGGGTATCTGTTCGAAACCGGCATCGGGGTCGAGCAGCAGGCTGCATATCATCTCGACATGCGACAATTCGATCTGCTCCTCGCTATAATCCGCCAGCACGGATGGATTATGCGAGGGTCGCATCGTCGGCGATTTCGCGATGGTCCAGTCATAATCGTCGAGCAGCAAATAGCCGCCTGGCTTGAGCAGTTCCTTGCAACAGACCGCTGCCAACGTATCATATTGATAAAGATGTCCGCCATCCAGATAGATGAAGTCGAACATGCCTTCGGGCCGGTCGATGCGCGCGCGCCGCGTCAGCATGGCGAGCGTCCAGCCATAGCTGTCGAAGGTGCGCCGCGAGTTGCCGACAATCTCGACATTGCGATAGCCGATGTCGGCAAGGTCAGCGCGCAATTCCTGCACGCGGCTGTCGAAATCGAACAGCCATAGCGTGCCACGATGATCCATCGCGCGCGCCAAGGCGAGCGACGTCGCGCCGATGCCGATTCCGACTTCCGCGATAAGTGGATCGGCATGGGTCGCCAGAACGCGGGTCGCCAATTCGACCGCCTCCGCACAGGGTCGCGAAATGGCTTGATAGCGGGGCTCTGGTGCTGCTCCAACATGGCTTATGTTCCCGTCCATCGGCCAACAAGGCGGTTTACCAACGCGATAGGCCATAGTAGCTCTGTCCTCAAGACATGGGAGGCTTGGCCGCGTGACCGATGCAAATAATTCGCCGCCGGACAGTTCCGGCGCAGGCCCGCGCGTCGCGCTTTATGGGACATTCGACGTCCTCAACTATGGCGACCTGTTGTTTCCGCTGCTGCTGCGCGACCGGCTGGGCATCCCCGAAGAGGATTTTCGCGCTTATTCCCCGCGTGGCGGCAAACCGGCCTGGGACGACACCTTCCCCTGCCTGCCGATCGAGACCGCAGCCGATTGTCCGGCGGACCTGCATGTTATCGGCGGCGGCAACATCATCCATGCGACCAGCACGCCATTGCCCGACTATGCCGAAACGCGCTTTGGCGCGCAGGGCAGCTATGCGGCGTTGTGGCTGGGCGCCGGGCTGATCGCTGCGCAGACGGGCGGACGGATCGCCTGGAATGCGCCCGGCCTGCCCCACCCCCTGCTGCGTGGACCGGTGCGAACCTTGAGCAACGCCATTCTGGCCGCTAGCGCACAGGCGACCGTGCGGGACGAGGCAAGCCGCAATTTCCTGGGAAAATCGGGCGATGCATCCGTCCAGATTTTGCCAGACACCGCGCTTGACCTCGCTGCGCTCTGGCCTGCAGCGGACTTGCGCGCCATCGCCGAGACGGCCTTTGCGCGACACGGTATGGCCGTGCCCGATCGCTGGGTGGCGGTGCATGTGAACAGCCGCTATCTCGACGCGGATGAGGCCGAGCAGGGAAGGCAGGTGGCAGCGCTGGCCGACCGGCTGAACGCTGTGCCGGTACTCATCGCGATCGGACCCTGCCATGGTGACGATCAATTGGCCCAGCGCGTCGGCGCATTGCTGCCAATGCCAGTGCTGATTCTGGATCAGCCCGAAGGTCTGAAGGAAATTGCGGCTCTGATCGCCCATGCCGCCTGCTATGTCGGTTCTTCCATGCACGGGCTGATCACGGCGCTTGCCTATGAGAAGCCAGCGCTCGTCATTGCCCGGCCACGCATGGTCAAGTTCGCCGGTTTTCTGGAGCAACTCGGCATGACGGAGCGGCTGAGCCACAGCTGGGCCGAGGCGTTGGGCAAAACGGCCCTGATGACGCCATTGCAAGAGCAAGAACGGAGCGCGATCAATACCGCGCGCGCGCGGATAGCCGATCATTGGGCGCAATTGCGCGCGCTGTTGCACGAGCCCATGAGCGAACGCGAAACGCAAGCCATGGACAGGCTGCGCCACTGGATCGCCGACCGCCCCGAAGGGCAGCGCGACTGGCAAAGCTTTGAGGCCGTCCTGCCCGTCCTTCTACCCCAAGCAGTATCGCCGATCAGCAAGCCGTTCCATTGCAATATCTGTGGCGGCAAGACGGTGCGACCGAACCGCCGACAAGCGGACGATATGGTCGGCCACGATCATATTTGCGCCGGTTGCAACGCGACAGCCCGGCATCGCGCCATGCGCCAGGTGTTGGAGGTGCTTCGGTCGGACCCGGCCTTGCGCACCATGGGATTGCAATATGGGCGGCACCGCGTGGCGGCAGGCGGCTGGTTTGCGCAATTCGACCTGATCGCGCCAACGCATGAAGGCTCTACGCTGGTGGCTCCGCCCGCCGACAAACGCTATGCTATGATCTTGTGTCTGGACATGCTGGAACAGGTGGCGGATATTCAGGCAACCTTGATGCAATTGCGGGCGACGTTGGCCGATGATGGCGTGCTGCTGCTATCCTTTCGCACCGTGCCGGCGCGGCAAACCACGCTGGAATGGGGATTTCCGCGGGGCGACGACCATGGTCGCCTGCGCGCTTTTGGCACCGATATCCTGGCGCGTCTCGGCACCTATCTGCCAGATGCTTTCCTGACCTTCGCCTGGCCATCGGACCCCTATTCGGACACGGAAACCGTGCTGTGCATCGCGACGGCTACGCAGGCACGGCATGACTGGATACAAGCCAGCGCCATCGCCGAAATGGCCCGATCAACCGACGGTCTTGCTGATCGACTATAGTATCGTCCAATCTCGACCAGTTCCTGCGACACCGTCCAAATCGGACTTCAATATTGACCCGGTTTGGATTAGCCATTGTCATGGCCATTGAAGGCAGGGGGTACACGGGGGGCCGATGTTACACCGGGCAGACAAAAAAGCTGATGGTGTGACCGCATCGCTCCTGCGCGATGAGATTGCCGCACTGGAGGCGCTGACGAGAGCGGCGGGCGACGACGATAGGTCGATCGATCGCCGCATATCTCTGGCGCGCGGGCGCTGGCCCGATGATCTGCGCCTGCGTCTTATCGAAGGCGGCTGGCTGGAAAAGACAGGCCGGGTCGAGGAAGCCCTGGCGGTCTTCCAGACGGCGCGCGACGATCATCCCGCCAACCCTTGGCCTGCGGTCCGACTGGTCGAACTCTTCCTGCGCCGCCAAAGGCCTGACGATGCCCGCATGCTGTTTCGTGAGGCCGTGTGGGCAGGTAGCGCGCCAGAACAGACGCGAACCGGGCTGCTGTCTCGCATCCTCATGACCCTGGTCGATCCGGATATACGGCGCGCCTATCTCGAAACCCTGCTGCGGTCGCACCCGGATGATCGCTTCATCCTGCTGAAACTCGCCGCGATCCGCTTTCGCCAGCAGGATCGAAGCGGAACCGAAGCATTGTTCGACAAGGCACGCGCCTGGGGACCGCTAACCGATGAAAGCCGCTTGATCGAGCTGGAGCTGCATCTGGCGGCCGCACGGTTCGAAGATGCCTATGCCCTGTCCGTCCAGTTGATGGAGCGCAACCCGGACCGGGTCGAGTTCGCCCGCCGCGCGATCCAGGCGGCCATTTTCACTGGGCGGATCGACAGCGTGATCGCGCTGCTCGACGCGGCACTGACCCGCTGGCCGGACGATTGGCTGTTGCTGTTCCGCTATAATCGCTGCCCTTTGTCCGATAGCGTGGACAAGCGGCTGTTCGCGCTATTGCGCGCGCGCACCGGAACAGGCGAGCAATTCGCGCTGGCTGTTCCAATATGCGATAGCCGCCCTGCGGCACGATGCTGTGGCCGATGCGCGGGCGATCATCGATCGTTTGGCGACGCAGGATGCCGTCGCCCATATGGCCGGGCCGTTGCGCACCGCCATGGCCGCGCATCCTGCTGCGACCTGGGACAATAAGCGCGCGGTTCGCCATGGTTGTGACCTCGACGTTCAAATTCTGCCCATGGCAGGTGCGCAGGCGACAATCCTGTTGTTTGCCAGTGTCGTTGGGGGGCTGGGCTATCTGCCTTTTGGACTAGCCGACGGATTGCTGCGCCAGCGCCCCGTGAACATCCTCTATCTGCGCGATCGCAACCATCGCAGTTTCACCAGCGGCATCGCATCGCTCGGTCCGGACCATGACGCCATGATCGAAGCGTTGCGCCGCATGGCCGATGAGTTGGGCGTGCCGGTCATCACCATGGGATCGTCCATTGCTGGTGTCGCGGCCATTCGGTGCGCCGCCATGATGGAAAGCCATGCGGCCATATCCTTTGCCGGGCCGGTCAATCTGGGGCTGGATGCTGCCGAAGACGCCCCGGTTGCGGCCAATGGCACGCGCGCTTCGCTGTTTTCGACCTTTACGAGCGCGGATATGGACTTGGTGGGCCTCATCCGGTCCGTGCCGCAAACCCATGTGCATCAGGTCTTCGGCGCCGCGCACGCCCCCGATGCGGAGGCGGCACGCTGCCTGGATGGTCTCGACAATGTCACCCTCTATGCGATCGCGGACTGCGCCGACCATTTTGCGATCGAACATGCCATCGACAACGGCCTGTTCTTCACCGTGCTCGACAAGGCATTGGCCACCATAGGAGGCGGGATATGAGCGCGCGGCGCACCATCCTCATATCCGGCATGTTCGATATGAACAATTATGGCGACCTGCTGTTTCCCCTGGTGGCGCGCACGCGTCTGGCCGATGCGGGTTTTGATGTGGTGGCGGTGTCACCGACCGGCGGGCAGGCCGACTTCCCTGACGCCCTGCCGACCATCGATATTGGGGAGATGTTGTCGGGATCGATCGCCCCGGCCGGGATATTGATCGGCGGCGGCTATATGATCCACGCCAATTCGCTGGCCTTTCTGGATCATTATGGCGATCCGTCGCTTGGCAATTGGGCAGGCGCTGGCCTTTGGTTGGGGGCGACGCTGGCGGCAGCGCTGCGCGACATTCCCATCGCCTGGAACGCGCCCGGCGTGCCGCATCCCTTTTCCAGTCGACAAAGGCGCGTGATCGACGCCGCCCGCCATGCCGCATCCTATGTTTCTGTGCGGGACGAAGGCAGCCGCCATCTGCTCGCTCCTGCGACGGAAGACGCCAGTATCGCGATCGTACCGGACCCCATTGCTGATCTGCCGCGGCTGTGGTCACAGGCCGATCTTGCCGACCCATTCCGGCAATTGCTGGCACGCAAGGGGATGGCACCCGACACACAATTGCTGGCCATCCATATCCGCAATCGGTCGGTCGCGGGCGTGGATCGCCAGGCGCTTGGATCGGCGCTGCGCCAGTTCGCTGAGGCACGACGGATGGTACCGATGCTGGTGGCCGTCGGGCAGAACCATGACGACCCGACGGTCGCGCGCCAATTCGCTGACTCGCTCGGCGCGCCGTGCCTAATGCTCGACGACCCGCTCAGCCTGCAGGAAATCAGTGGCGCAATTGCCCATAGCGCGCTCTATATCGGGGCGTCCCTGCATGGCTATGTCGCCGCCAGTGCCTATGGCGTGCCTGGCATTCTGGTCGGCCGTCCGAGCTATAATAAATTTTCAGGCTTTCTGGCCCATTGCGGGCGGCCACAGGATCTCGCGCGCACCTGGGAGGAGGCTTTGACGATGGCATCGACGAAGGGCCAACGCCAGGATGGCAGCCTGCTGCCCGCATCGATCGCCGATGCCCTGGACCGCCATTGGGCGAGAATCACCGCTGCCTTCGACGCGCCTGTGGAGCGGCGGGAAGCAAGGCGCGACTTCGCCCTGACCTGGATGCGCGACATGATCGCGAACGATGGGCCGGGCTGGGCGCTCCAACCCATTCTCAATCGCCGGATGCGCACCCAGCCCGCTGCGGCGGGCGGCCTGTTCGACCTGTCCCCTATTGCAAAGGAACACCCATGAACCAACGCCTGCCATGTGACCGCGATACGCTGCGGGCCTGGATGGTCGCCTATATCGGCGGCGTCCTGTCCCTGCCCGAACAGGTGCCGGCCGATCAGACATTCGACGCCTATGGGTTCGACAGTGTGGAAGCGGTGGTGATGGCTGGCGTTATGGAGGAAGAGTTCGGCGTACAGGTCGATCCCGTCCAACTGTTCGAAAATCCCAGCATCGACGAATTTGTTGCCGCCTTTGCCAGCGATGGGGGCGGCAACATCGCGGGTGCGGAGCAACGCGATTGACGCAACCCGCCGTCTCGATCGTGCTGGTAAGTTATAATATGCGGCGGGAACTGCCCCGCACGCTGTTGTCGCTATGCCCGCCCTATCAGACGGACATCGCGCGCGCCGATATCGAGATCATCCTGATGGATAATGGTTCCGACCAGCCACCCACCCTCGCGGACGTGGCTCATCTGGATGCCGATATTCGCATCGTGCAACAGGCCCGGCCCAGCGTGTCGCCGGTGTCGGCGATCAACCATGGGCTCTCGCTTGCCCGCGCGCCGTTTATCGGCGTGTGGATCGACGGCGCACGACTGGCCTCGCCCGGATTGATCGCCGCCTGCCGTTCGGCAGCGATGCTGCATCCCCGGCCCGTGGTCGCGACGCTCAACTATCAATTGGGACCGACCCTGCAGTTCGACAGCGTGCGCCATGGCTATGATCGCAAGGCCGAGGATCATTTGCTAGATGCGATCGACTGGCCGCAGGCGGGCTATCGCCTGTTCGACGTCGCGACGAGCGAATTGCGTGGTGGCCCGGAGGGGCCGATGCTGGAGAGCAACGCGCTGTTCCTGCCCCGGCCGCTATGGGACGAACTGGGCGGCTATGACGCGGCGTTCGTGGAGCCGGGCGGCGGCGTGGTCAATCCCGACACCTATTTGCGGGCCTGTGCCCTGCCCGATGTGCAGCAGATCCGCATAGTGGGCGAAGGGACGTTCCATCAGATCCATGGCGGCGTGTCGACCAGCACCCCGGAAAGCGCGATAGCGGTACTCCAGACCGGTAGTCGCCTGTATCGGCAACGGCGCGGTCGCCCGCTGGCCACGATGCGCGATCCGGGCTGGCTCTATGATGCCCAAAACCGATCCGTCATCCAGCCGCCGATCGGTGCGCGCGCATGACGGCGCATCGCATCGATAAGGCCGCCATCGCCCGCTATCGGCGCGACGGTTTTCTCGCGCCCCTGCCTGTGATGGATGAGGCCGCGATGGCCGCCCAACTCGCCCAGGTCGATGCGCTGGCCGCGATGCGCGCGGGCCGGATCGCGCCCGGCCATAATGTGAAGGTGCATCTTCTCGCCCCTTTCCTCTGGGACATGGTCCATCATCCCGCCATTCTCGACCCCATCGAGCAATTGCTGGGGCCGAACCTTCTCTGCTGGGCAGCGGGCTTTTTCGACAAGGCCCCAGGCACGCCGCAACATGTGACCTGGCATCAGGATGCGACCTATTGGGGCCTGTCGGCGCCCCAGGCGCTGACCGCCTGGATCGCCTTCACCCCTTCCCTGCCGGACAATGGCTGCATGCGCGTCAGTCCCGGCAGCCATTGGACACCCTTGGTGCATGTCGATACCCGCGACAATGACGTGATGTTGCCCGGACGCGAGGCGATCGCCGAGGAGGTGGACGAGAGCAAGGCGGTGGATATCCAGTTGCGCCCCGGCGAAATGTCGCTGCACGACGTCATGCTGGTTCACGGCTCACGCGCGAACATGTCGATGCAACGCCGTTGCGGTTTCGCCATCCGCTATATTCCCGCCCACCTCCGATCCATCGGCCCAGTACGCGCTTCCGCCACATTGGTACGAGGGCGGGACCATGGTCATTTCGATCTGGAACAGGCGCCCGAAGCCCCCTACCATCCGGCTGCGCT
>Ga0006257_1000421_pt1 | contig 10955 bp, 12 predicted proteins | sample Deesub45470m_DNA_FD_54937 | JGI IMG/M metagenome (GOLD analysis project Ga0006257, IMG submission 54937) | Deep subsurface microbial communities from North Pacific Ocean - 450_OLKR46/470m Metagenome | ecosystem: Environmental > Terrestrial > Deep subsurface > Unclassified | place: North Pacific... | reverse complement strand
CGAGGCTGCGTGGCGGGACACGATATTGGCGGGGATACACGCTGGCGATGCGGTATACCTCACACATTCGTTCGAGGTTAAGCCGGACAGTCCAAGTCACCTGTTGGCCTGTTGCAATTACGGCGGCAGGGAAGTAACGGCTGCCATCAGTGATGGCAATGTATACGGAGTGCAGTTCCACCCCGAAAAGAGCGGCCCCGTTGGGCTGAAGATAATCGACAATTTCATCAAGCACGACAAGCTGCCATGAGAGCTCTCCTGAAGATTCTGCATCTGGCCAGTTTTAGCGGCAACATAGGTGACAACGCCAACCACTCTGGATTCAGGCCGTGGCTGGAAGCAGTCGCGCATCGCAAGGCAGAGTGGACTGAACTCGAGATTCGGGAGTTCTACTGGAAGGAGCGCCAGTTCGATGAATCGTTCGTCCAGCTCGTGTCGGATTTCGATTTGCTGGTGATCGGGGGAGGGAACTATTTCGAATTGTGGGTGGAGCACTCTGCGACGGGAACTTCTATTGACATCCCTCCGGACGTATTGGCGCAGATACGGCCCCCCATCTTCTTTAACGCCTTGGGTTGTGATGAAGGGCAAGGCGCTTCCGCTACCTCGCTCGGCAGATTCAGGTGTTTTCTGGAGACGCTGACTGCCAGCGCACAATATCTGGTGACGGTCAGGAACGATGGTGCTATGGCGACCTTGCGCAGGCACCTGCCAGCGTCATTGACCGAGAACATCCATGTAATCCCGGATGGGGGGTTCTTTCTGCAATTTGCGAAAAGTAGGGCACCATACCTGAGGGGTTCGAACAGGCGCATCGGGATCAACCTTGCAAGCGATATGGCCGAGATACGTTTCCGGAATTTCGGCAAAGAAGACGGTTATGAGAAATTCTGCGACGAATTCGCTCACATGCTGCAACGTTTGGCCGATGAAGATCCGGAGATTCAATACATCTTCTTCCCGCATATCTATCGTGACCTTGCCATCGTGTCCGATGTAGTTTCCCGTCTCGGTGATCGTTTGCGGCGTACGCGCGTGAGTTCAGCNCCCTACCTCTCCGGCCCGGCGGGGGCGGAACATATATTCGGTCTGTACCGTGAATGCCATTTGATACTTGGCATGCGTTTTCATGCCAACGTATGTGCCTTGGCTATGGGGGTACCGGTCATCGGTTTGTGCAACTATCCGCAGATCAAGCATCTTTATCGGGAGATAGGCAGCCCGGATACGTGTGCCAGTGTCAGTTCGCCGGGCTTTTCTATGGCACTAGGCAAGCGGATAGAGGCAGCCCTGATGGATGCGCATGCCTCCGCGGGGACAGAACGCGCAATGGGCGAGGTGGCGCATGTGCGCAAGTCGTTTGAACCCCGTCTCGCTGCTTGGCTGCAGGCCAACGGTCTTTGGGGGGCGAATTGACCGCAGAACGCAAGAAGGTTGCATTCATTTCTCCCCATGCCGGCATCTGGCAGCATGCATTGCCGGAGAGTTACCTTGCAAAATGCCTTGATGAGCAATCATTCGAGGTGAGCAGGATCGCGTGCGATGGCGTATTCAATCGCCATTGCACGGTGATGGAGGCCGTGTCGGTTGGAATAGAACAGCATCCGGCCAGAAAAGAGGCGGTATGCAAGCAGNGCCGCAGAAATGCCTCGATCCTTCGCAGCGCCTACGCGGGAGAAGATCATCTGATCTCAAGCTACCTCGACACAGAGGATGCCACCCATGTGGACGAGATAGTCGGGCGTCTGGCTGAAACGGATATTCGCGAATTGACCTGTCTGGGTGTCGAGGTCGGCAGGATCGCAGCCTACGAAGTGCTGATCAAGTTCAAAAAGACTTCTGCGGACTTTAGTGCGGAGGAGCGCGTCTATCTGGAGACCTATGTACGGAATGCGCTGTTGTCCTTGCTGGCATTCAGTCATATTTACCAACAGTTGCAACCGGACATCCTTGTGGCTTACAGCCCTCAGTACGCCGTACTCGGCGTGTGTGCCCGTTATTGTGAATTGCAGGGGAAACAAGTCTATTTCGTCGAAGGCAGTTCGAATATTGATGAGCGATATGAAGCGCTCCGTGTTTGGGATTGGACCGAGTTCGGTTTGACCAATCCGGCGATCAGATATTGGGAAGATGCAGATCGATATACGCTCCCGGCTGAAGATATCGGCCGCGTTGATAGACATTTCAAGCGGCTGCTGGATGCCAGTTCGTTCTCTGTCTATTCCGAGCCGGCCTCTGGTCGTTTCGATTTGCGCGCGCATTTCGGCATGCCAAGGCAGGCCAAGGTGGTCGTGGCCGCCATGAGTAGCTACGACGAGGTTTATTCAGCGCACTTCATTGGTCGCTTTCCGGATGAAAAATACTACAGCAGTGTTTTTAAGGATCAGTTGGACTGGATCAGTGGCACGATCGATTTCTTTGGCGAGCATCCCGAGCTGTTTCTGCTCATCCGCATTCACCCCAGGACATTCCCTTCCCGGCGCAACAGTGTTATGGCACGGGAGCAAATCGAACTGGCGCGTATATTGGCGACTTTGCCGGACAACGTGCGCGCAAACTATCCGGCGGAGAAGATCTCGATCTATGNCCTGTACCCGCAGATAGACGCTTTGGTGACGGGATGGTCAGCCACCGGTGTCGAGGCGATGGTCTTTGATGTGCCCGTCGTCACCTATGATCGGCATTTGCCGTCGTATCCGGCGTCGATCCACTATACGGGGGATAGCAGACCGGAATATTTCGAGAACCTGTTCAAGGCTGTGTCGCGGGGGAAACACGGGGTCACGTCAGATAACGGGCGCAGGTGGATGGCATATTCCATGTCGCTGGGAGTAGTGCGCCATCCTGCCACCTTGAGCGACATGCATTTCGTGCGAGCCAACCGGCTTGTGAATTTCATCTATCGCAGCGTCAATAAGCTCTTTCCAAGGCTACTCAGAAAGCTGGAAGCCCTTCGGCATATGAGTGCGCATGAATCGGCGCGCTTCAACGAATTGCTGAAAAGCGGCAAAAAGAGTTTGTATGATCTTGGGCGTGCGCCAGAATGATCTGGCATCCCGAAAGGGGCGGGCTGGAAAGCTCCGACGAGATGCCCGGGATGCAAGTGAGGGATCGATATGAGAGCTTTGCATTATGGAGGACGTTGCTGACTATGCTCAAGCAAATCAAGCGGATCATGCCCGCAGCGCTCAGGAAAAGGCTGGGCAGGCTTTACCGCGAGCGATGGAAGGAGCATGCGACTAAATCCTATTCGCAAGAGGGGGAGGATCTGCTGCTGGCCAGAATATTCGAAGAGTTGCAGGTTGAAACGGGTTTTTTTGTGGATATAGGCGCCCATCACCCCAAGCGATTCTCCAACACATATTACTTCTATCGCCGGGGATGGTGCGGGATCAATGTCGACCCAATGCCGGGAAGCAAAAGAATGTTTGAACGTGCGCGGCCAAGAGACATCACTGTCGAGTGCGGTGTCGGTGCGAAAGCGGGGGTTCTTGAATATTTCTCATTCAATGAGCCGGCGCTCAATNCCTTCTCGGCTACTGAAGCGAGGAAGAAGGATGTCCCGCCATACAGACTGGTCGAAAGGCTGCAGATTCCTGTGAGGCCATTGGGGCCGCTCTTGGATGAGCACTTGCCGGAGGGAACGCGCATCGACTTTATGACGATAGACGTGGAGGGATTCGATCATGAGGTCATAGCTTCCAACGATTGGAATCGATATCGTCCTCGTGTGATTCTGATCGAATTGCTGAATACCCGCATAGAAGAAATAGAAACGCACCAGACTTCACGATTGCTCCATGCTCAAGATTATCGACTCTTTGCGAAGACGCTGAACACCTGTTTCTTTGTGGCCTGCGAAGAGTTCAATCATGACGCTGATACCGAATATGGCAAACGGCATGAGTGAACATAGGCCGGCGCCAATCTGCCTGTTCGTCTACAACCGGCCATGGCATGCCAGAAGAACGGTCGAGTCGTTGCAGGAAAACAGGCTGGCCAGGGAGAGCGACTTATTCATTTTTTCAGACGGTGCCAAGGTCGGAGAGGACGAAGACAAGGTGAGCGAAGTCAGGCGCTACATTCAGCAGATAGACGGCTTCAGATCCGTCTCAATTGTCGAGCACCGGGAGAATCTTGGTTTGGCCGCCTCAGTCATCAACGGGGTCACATCCATTCTGGACAACTGGGGGCGGATCATCGTGCTGGAAGACGACATGGAGACTTCACCGTACTTTCTTGAGTATATGAACGACGCCCTTGTGAAATATGCCGATGATGAGCGAGTGGTCAGCGCCCATGGTTACGTGTACCCGCTCGGGAGCGAACTTCCGGAAGCGTTCTTTCTGCCCGGGGCGGATTGCTGGGGATGGGCGACTTGGTCGCGAGGCTGGGAATTATTCAATCCGGATGGCAAGCATCTGCTCGGTGAAATTAACCGGCACCAGTTGGCGTGCACCTTTGATTTTAATGGCAGCTTCCCTTACTCCAGGATGCTGGCTGAGCAGGTGGCAGGCAGGAACGATTCATGGGCGATTCGCTGGTATGCCTCTGCCTTTCTGGCAGGCAAGCTGACCTTGTATCCCGGGCGCAGTCTGGTGCGGAATATTGGTAATGACAATAGCGGGACGCATTGCCGCGAGACGCGGCAATATGAATCAGCGCTTAGCATGACGCCGATCCGGCTGGATGATATCGAGGTGGAGCCATCGTTGGTGGAGAGAAAAAGATTCGAGACGTATTTTAGGCAGAACCATCCTGGAAGAATAAGAAGAATGCTCCATAGCATTCAGAAATGGGCGCGGGCTGGCTGATGAGATCGACACTAAAGAAGATGGCGCGTGACTGGCTTCCATCTGTAGCAAAACGGAAAGTGAACCGCCTGCTTGGGCGGGTGATCCGCTTTGAGGGAGAGTTTGCTAGCTGGGAAGAAGCGCGGGCGCACTCTGACGGTTATGATGCGGAGGGGATTCACGCACGCGTCTTGGCTGCTGCCATTGAGGTCAGGGAGGGGCGGGCCGAGTTTGAACGAGACTCGGTACTTTTTGACGAGATCGAGTATGCGTGGCCAGTCCTTTCCGGATTGTTGTGGGCTGCGGCAAGGAGTGCAGGCACACTCAATGTGCTGGATATGGGCGGCGCGCTGGGGAGCGGTTATTTCCAGAACCGCAAATTCTTGCAAGCACTGCCTGATGTCCGTTGGAATGTGGTGGAGCAGGCACATTTCGTTGCGTCAGGAAAGCGCCATATCCAGGATGAAAAGTTGCGCTTCTACCAAACGATCGAGGAATGTCTGGAGGAAAATTCACCCAACGTGATCGTTTTGTCCAGCGTCTTGCAGTATCTGCGATCGCCGACCGAGGTGATTCAAAAGTTGAACGGGGTAGGAGCGATGTGTCTGATCATAGACCGCACCCCTTTCCAGTCGGGCAGCGGGGATGCGCTAGTGATCCAGAAGGTGCCCGCAACGGTATATTCGGCGAGCTACCCGATGTGGATATTCTCGCGCCCCGAGTTCATGCGCATACTGGCGCCACACTGGTGCCCCGTCATCACCTATGTCTGCCCTGAAGGTAGCGCTCGCACCGAGAGTGGTCTTGATTTTTGCTTTGAAGGAATGCTGTTGGAGGCTAGATCATGATGCGGCGACTAAGAGCGATCTATGATCGCCAAGCATTCCACCCTGGATGGCCGGGTATCTTTGTGAACCCGTTCTATCTGGCACGATCGTGCCTGCGTGATGTGCTCACCGAACTCGCCCCGCACATGTCCGGCCGCCTGCTGGATGTGGGTTGCGGCTCCAAGCCCTATCGTGCACTGTTCGAGGTTGATGAGTATGTTGGGCTGGATATCGATAATGAGGCATCGCGCAAGCGGGGCGTCGCCGATCACTATTATGACGGGGGCGAGTTTCCGTTCCCTACAGCTTCTTTTGATGTCGTGCTTTGCAACCAGGTGCTGGAGCACGTGTTCAACCCGGATGATTTCATGGGGGAGATATCGCGGACTCTCCGCCCGGGCGGATTACTATTGCTCAGCGTCCCTTTTGTCTGGGACGAACACGAGCAGCCGTTCGACTATGCCAGATACTCCAGTTTTGGATTGCGCGCCCTGCTTGAGAAACAAGGGTTCCGCATACTTCAGCACCATAAGCTGGGGGCGGACGCATCGACCTTGTTCCAGCTTGCGAATGCTTACTTGTACAAGGTCAGCCAAGGATGGCGTCGCCCATACACATTGCTGCTGACGGGAACCATCATGGCGCTCATCAATATCATGGGGATAATCGCCGGCAAGATGTTGCCGGGCAATCCTGACCTCTATCTGGATCATGTCGTCCTTGCGGAGAAAATGCCTTGAATGAATACGCGAACAAGCAGGTCCTGATCACCGGAGGGCTTGGCTTCATAGGTTCCAATCTGGCGCGAGAACTGGTTGCGCAGGGTGCAGTGGTCACGCTGGCCGACAGCCTGATCCCGCAATACGGCGGCAATCCATTCAATATTGATGATATCCGCGACAAGGTTACCGTGAATGTGTGCGATGTGCGCGATCCGTACGCCATGGGCTATCTGCTGAATGGCAAGGATTTCCTGTTCAATCTGGCAGGTCAAACCAGTCACCTGGATTCAATGACAGACCCGCAAACAGATCTGGAGATCAATGCGGCCGCGCAGCTTTCCATACTCGAAGCCTGTCGCAAGTCGAATCCCGATATCAAAGTGGTGTTCGCCAGTACACGTCAACTGTACGGCAAGCCGGATTACCTGCCGGTGGATGAGAAGCACCCGGTGCGGCCGGTGGATGTCAACGGCATCAACAAACTGGCGGGGGAATGCTATCACCTGCTATACAACAATGTGTACGGTATACGGGCTTGCGCGCTGCGCCTGACCAACACCTACGGCCCGGCGATGCGTGTAAGGGATGCGCGGCAAACCTTCCTGGGGATTTGGGTGCGTTTGCTTATCGAAGGCAAACCGATAAGGGTGTTCGGGGACGGGATGCAGCTTCGCGATTTTAACTATGTGGAGGATTGCGTCACAGCCTTACTGCTGGCCGGCGCATCCGACCGCACCAACGGCAAGGTGTACAACCTGGGCAGCAACGAAGTGATCGGCTTGAAAGCACTGGCTGAACTGATGACAGATCTGGGCTATGGCGGCACCTACGAGGTGGTGCCGTTCCCGGCAGACCGCAAGGCGATCGACATCGGAGACTACTATAGCGATTACTCCCTGTTCGCAGACGCAACCGGATGGCAGCCTCGAATCAACCTGCGTGAGGGGCTGGCACGAACCATGGCTTACTATCAAAAGCACCAACGCCACTACTGGGACGAGCGGTCATGATCCAGATGAATGATTTCAGGGCCGAGCCAGCCGAACTGCGTGCGGCCATGCTGGATGCGGCAAGGCGTGTGCTGGAGTCTGGATGGTATGTGCTGGGCGATGAGGTCGCGTCGTTTGAAAAGCAGTGGGCGCAACTCTGCGGCGTGGCGCATGGGGTTGGCGTAGGCAATGGCATGGACGCCATCGAGATCGCCCTGCGCGCACTTGAGATCGGGCCGGGCGACGAGGTCATCACAACTCCCATGACGGCATTCGCGACGGTGCTGGCCATCATCCGGTCCGGCGCCACGCCGGTGCTGGCGGATGTCGATCCGGAAACGGCGCTACTGTCCGTCGAAAGCGCGGAGCGTTGCATCACTCCCAAAACAAAGGCCGTGCTGCTGGTACATCTCTACGGACAAGTGCGCGGCATGGATGCTTGGAGCGCATTTTGCGACGGACACGGCATCGCTCTGGTCGAGGATTGCGCGCAGGCCCATCTGGCGACATGGTGTGGCAAGGTTGCCGGCAGTATTGGTGCGGCTGGCGCATACAGTTTCTACCCGACCAAGAATCTGGGCGCGCCGGGAGACGCCGGCGCGCTCGTCACCAACAACGAAAGAATTGCGGAGCGCGCAGGGCGGTTGCGCAATTACGGCCAGAGCGTCCGCTACCATCATCCCGAACTGGGCATGAACAGCCGACTGGACGAGATCCATGCGGCGATGTTGAGCACGCGACTGAAATGGTTACCGGAGTTTACCGAGCGCCGCCAGCAGATCGCAAGGGCCTGCATGGACGGAATCAATACGCCGTTGATCCGCAAGCTAGCCATTCCGGAAGAACCGTCCGCCCATGTCTATCATTTATTCGTGGTTGCATGCGATCGGCGCGATGCGTTACAGGCACACTTGCAGGAACACGGCATTCAGTCGCTGATTCATTATCCGGTCCCCATGCACAGGCAAGAGCCTTGTCGCAATGTGGTTTGTGATCCTCGGGGTTTACGCAATAGCGAATACCATGCCGCAACATGTCTGTCGCTGCCATGCCATCCTCAAATGTCCGATGACGACGTGAATGCGGTTATTGCCGCAGTGAATTCCTTTGGGGGGGCGTGATGGAACACTATGTCACGTTGTTTGACAGTCTATTCCTTCCCCAAGGGTTGGCATTGCACAAGTCAATGGAGCGGCATGTTGGGGACTACACTTTATGGATATTGTGTGTCGATGCGGATGCCTATGAGGTGTTGACCAGACTTGATCTGCCCAGAGTGAGACTCCTGAAATTGAGCCGCCTCGAGACGCCGGAATTGCTGGCGGTCAAGCCGGGACGAGGCAAGGGGGAATATTGCTGGACATTGACGCCGTTCGCGCCAAGATTCGTGTTCGAAGCGGATGCGGAAGTCTCACGTGTGACTTATATCGATGCCGACATCTGGTTCAGGAAGAATCCGGCACCCATCTTCAGGGAATTCGATTCATCCGGGAAGCATGCGTTGATCACAGATCATTCCTATGCGCCCGAATACGACCAGTCGGCGACTAGTGGACAATATTGTGTGCAATTCATGACTTTCACTCGCGACGACGGAGAGGTCGTCAGGAAATGGTGGGAAGAGCGCTGCATCGAATGGTGTTTCGCCCGATTCGAAGAAGGGAAATTCGGCGATCAGAAATATCTGGATGACTGGCCGACAAGATTTGAGAGATTGGTGCATGTATTAGAGCATCAGGAATGGACGCTAGCACCGTGGAATGCAACCAGATATCCATACAGCCAAGCAATCTTTTACCATTTCCATGGGCTGAGAATTACGGGAGGACACCGGGTTGACTTCGGTGCTTATGGATTGCCTGCCCCGCTGATTGAAAATATATATGAACCCTATGTGGATGACTTGAGGAATTCCATAGACATTCTCAATGAACTCGGGATTGTTGTCAGGCCGCAAATAATGAAGCCAAGTGGCATAGAGTTGACTAGGCGATTCTTGAGCGGAATTTACCGCCACTTCAGGCATTTTCACAACCTGAATTTCCGAAAATATTAAACACACTCATGTGCAGTATGTCCGAAAGCAAGTCGGGCCAGCTGGGCGTGGGTGCTCGGGACAGTCGGCTGCCCCTGGGGAAACTGGCGGTAACCTGTTCACAGGACGTACAGAAGTTGCACCCCTGTGTCGAGCCGCAAGGGCCGGTAGCACCGTGTTCGTTCGAGGCGGCGGATGGTGTGGCAGAATGGCGGCAGGCTACAGTTGTTGAATTAATTGAGAATGCGGGGGAGTGGTGGTGGATTTTTCAAGCTCCTTCCCCGTCCCTGAGATCGTGTATATGCAGCTTTACCATCCGGTATGGCCAAGTTTCGCTAGCAACGCGCGGGCCGGGGCTTGGAGACAAGCTTTTCTGAACAAGATTGGAGAAGGCGATTCACATGTATCTTGAGAATTTCGTGTCAATTGGTCTTGCGGCGTTTTTCCCGCCAAGATGTTTGACGAGGGAATTGCGGCATCCTGAATCGGTGTCGTTCGTCCTGCCGGCTGATTTGAACGTTTTGAGCAAACGAAGCGTTTTTGCGAGGCCGATGCTGTGATTGGCCTCGGGGTGAATATCTGCCGATTTTCCTGCATGGCGCACGTCGCGATGCCTCTACTCCCGCTCTTTAGGTTAGAGCCTACGAGGGAGCTTCTCAAGCGATGAAAATTAGCATTGCCGTGCCCTCCTTCAATTACGGGCGCTATCTCAGAGATTGCTTGTCGAGTATTCAATCGCAAAGCCATCTGGATTTCGAGGTTCTGATTGCAGATGGCGGATCGGATGATCAGTCTATGGGCATCATTCGGGAATATTGCGAGGCGGATCAGAGATTTCGGCTCGTCAGCACGGAAGATCGGGGCCAGGCCGATGCCATAGACAAAGCTTTTCGTGAAGCGAAAGGTGACATTTATTGCTATCTGAATGCGGATGATTTGTTCCTATGCAAAGATGTGTTTGAAACTATGGTAGAAGCATTCTCTTCCTACAGTAATGTCTCGATCATCAGCGCCGAGGGTTATTACCTTGATACCCATGGGAAATACATCAAGCCTGTAAAGTTGCGTTACCACCCGCTGGATAACATCGGGTGGATGAAATATCGCACTGCTGTACTACAGCCGGCCACATTTTGGCGACGCGAGGTTTATCAAAAGATCCCCTTTGACAGGGAACTCCATTTTGCCTTTGACGTATTTTTCTTTTACGAGGCCTATCAACATTTCTCTTGGCTTTCCATCACAAAGCCGGTGGCGGGTTACAGACTGCATGAAGAGAACAAATCCGTCACGGTCAGGCCGCAAAGGATTCTTGAACTGGCAAAACTGGAACGACATAAATTTGGCCGCCTTTCTGTTCGGGCGGGTTATTTGTCGTTTATCTACCTTTTGGTCGAGGTGGCGAGCCAAATACCATTTGCAGGTCGACATCTCACGCGAATGATTTACCTTCTGGTGAATTCAATATCATTCATCTCTGCATACCGGCTGCCCGGAATCTAGTCCGCCTGATCAGAAATGTCGCCATTAGGGAATCCAGCTTCTGTATGCAAGACAGGAAAGAGCACCGACTCGATTGAGGGGGGGGG
>Ga0006257_1000413_pt1 | contig 11064 bp, 9 predicted proteins | sample Deesub45470m_DNA_FD_54937 | JGI IMG/M metagenome (GOLD analysis project Ga0006257, IMG submission 54937) | Deep subsurface microbial communities from North Pacific Ocean - 450_OLKR46/470m Metagenome | ecosystem: Environmental > Terrestrial > Deep subsurface > Unclassified | place: North Pacific... | reverse complement strand
TTACTTGGCTCAGCTAATCTTTCTTCGGAAAGTTTTTCAAACGGAACTGGATTTACTTCAATATGAATATCAATCCTATCTAAAAGGGGTCCTGAAATTTTACTTAAATAACGTTGCATTTCAGCAGGAGAGGAGGTTACAGGAGCATCGGGGTCATTGAAATAGCCGCTCGGACTTGGATTCATACTTGCAACCAACATAAAACTACAGGGATAAGTTACCGTAAATTTCGCCCTTGAAATGGTTACTTCTCTATCTTCTAAAGGTTGACGCATCACTTCTAATACAGAACGTTTAAATTCGGGCAATTCATCTAAAAATAATACACCATTATGTGATAATGATATTTCACCCGGTTGGGGATATTGACCACCACCAACTAAGGCAACATCAGAAATAGTATGATGAGGTGAACGAAAAGGTCGTTGTCCCATTAAGCCAGATTCCTTTACTTTTCCAACTACCGAATGAATTTTGGTAGTTTCTAAAGCTTCTTGTAAAGTCATGGGTGGTAAAATGGAAGGTAGTCGCTTGCTTAGCATTGTTTTACCACTTCCTGGAGGTCCAATAAGTATAATGTTATGTCCACCAGCGGCGGCAATTTCCATAGATCTTTTTACAGATTCTTGTCCTTTTACATCAGCAAAATCAAATTCTGGATTGTCTAATTCTTTATTGAATTCTGCTTGGGTGTCAATAATGGTTCTCTCTAATTCAATTTTCCCATCAAAAAAATTGATAACTTCAGTAATATTTTCAATACCATAGATTTCTAAATCACTAACTATGGCAGCTTCTTTAGCGTTTTGTTTGGGTAAAATAAAACCTTTAAATCCTTCTTCTTTTGCTTTTATGGCAATTGGTAATGCTCCCTTTATAGGTTGTAAACTTCCGTCTAAAGAAAGCTCTCCCATAATTATATATTCACCGACGTGATCAGATATAATTTGATTAGAAGCTGCCAAAATTCCCACAGCCAAGGTTAAATCGTAGGCCGATCCTTCTTTACGTAAATCGGCGGGAGCCATATTTATGGTAATTTTTTTCCCAGGAAGTTTGTAACCATTATTATTTAAAGCAGCAGAAATTCTGTAACTACTTTCTTTAATAGCATTATCGGGTAAACCTACTAAATGGTATCCAATACCTTTATCAATATTTACTTCAACTGTAATAGTTGTAGCTTCAACGCCGAAAACAGCGCTGCCAAAAACTTTTTCTAGCATATTTTTTTATTTTCATAAAAATAGAAAAAAAATCAATGCAATAAATTATTGAATCTTTTTTGTTTAAAATGGAGGAAATATATCAAAACCCAATGGATAATGTAAAAAATAATGGCAATCATAATGGAATTCTAAAAATAAAAAATAAAAATTTTTGGAAAATAAAAAATAAAAAATTACATTTACTGACTGAGTGATTAGTCAATAATAAAAATGAATACAGAAAACTTAAAAAAAAACAAGAAAAACGCCAAGCAACAAATTTTAAATGTTGCCTTAGAAATGTTTGCAACGCAAGGGTATCATAAAACCTCAACAGGCGCAATTTGCAAAGAAGCCGGTATATCTACGGGTTTGTTATTTTATCATTTCTCTTCAAAAGAGATTTTGCTAAACGCTATTGTAAAAATGATACTTTCAAAAATTGATCGGACTTTGGATTATCCAGAAAATGATGATCCTAAAAAAGTGTTGTCAACCATTATTGATGTATTCTTTAATTCTTTACAAAATGACAGAAAATATTGGGATTTGTACATGTCTTTATTGTACCAACCCGATACTAAAAATCAAATTGGAAAAGGGGTTTTAGAACATTCAATAAAGTATCGGAGAACTATTTTTCATTTGATGGAATCTTTGGGATCGGCCAATCCAAAAGGAGATTCATTTGAGTTTGAAGTATTTCGAGTAGGTGTTTTTGCTTCGTATTTAGCCAATCATAGCGAAGAATTGTTGAAAAAGGCTAAAGAAAAAATGAGATTAAAGTATTTAGAATGAATTATTAATTAACCAAACTTTTATTATTATGAATCAAAAAATTTTAACTTTCCTGTTTATTTTTTTTATTTCAGGAGTGGTTTTCGCCCAAGGCGGAATTAAAGGAAACGTTGTGGATCAATCTGGAGTGGCTATTTCACAAGCCGAAGTTTTTATTAAAAGTATAAACCAAGGAACAATCACCAACAATAAAGGTGAATTTGAACTTAATAATGTTAAAAATGGAACTTACAATGTTTCCTTTATTTACATAGGATATGTAACAGTCGAGAAAAGTATTACCATCAATAATAATGTAATAAACATGGGAGTAATCATCTTAAACAGCAGTTATCAAATATTTGAGGAAGTTGTAGTTTCCGGTTCTCGAAAGTTGGAAAAAATAACCCAAGCACCAGTTACAATCAACGTAATTAGCGCAAGGCAATTGGATAATTTTGTGGGTGATCCAAGTGAATTAATTGCCCAACAAAAGGGAATTGATTTTATTAAAACAGGAGCTTTTGTGAGCGGATTTAATATTCGCGGATTTAACTCGGCATTTAATCCAAAAATGTTGCAATTGGACGATAACCGTTTTTCAACGCTTATTGCAACAGGTTTGCCGTTCGGGCCATTAGGTACTATTATAAAAGAAGATATTGAAAGAGTAGAGATTGTGTTAGGGCCATCTTCCGCATTATATGGGCCAAATGCACATAACGGATTGGTAAATACAATTACAAAAACACCTTGGAAATATGAAGGAACGGAAATTGCACTTGGAGGCGGTTCTTATGATGCTTTGAATGCTCGTTTTAGGCATGCTAATATATTGAATGAAAAATGGGCTTATAAAGTAACAGGGGGTTATGCAGAAGGAAATGATGTGAATTGGACTGACTCTGTTTATGTGGCCGGAAAAGGGAAACCTGAATTAGAACTTGACCGAAAATCTCAATTTTTAAAAGCAGAAGCCTCGGTTTATTACAAACCTACAACAGATAGTGAAGTAAAGGCCATTTACGGAACAAGTAAAAGCAGTTATTTGGCTGTTACAAATGTGGGAAGAAATCAAATTAAAGATTGGGGAATTCAATTTTTGCAAGGGACATATACTTCAAAGCGCTTATTTGCGCAACTTTACAAAACCTGGAGTAATACGGATGATACATATGCAATTACTACACGTACCGAAAATTACTGGGGTTTAATTACAGCAGGAAAAACCCACGAGGAAGCATTAGTGGGTTCGTATGGAGGAAATAATCCACCAATTTTTGTTGATAAATCGGATAGATTAAATGCTGAAATTCAGTATAACAACAGTATCGGGGATTTAGATTATATTGTTGGGTGGCAGTATCAAAAAGATAAGGCCGACAGCAGAGATACTTATTTGTTGGATGCCACTGGTCCAATTGAAATAGACCAAAATGGATTTTATGGACAATTGGAATATAAAATCGGAGAATCTGGCGTAAAGCTAATTGCGGCGGCTCGTGGGGATAATCACGATTTATATGGATTCAATTTTATCCCTAAAGCTGGAATTACCTACACAATGGATAAAGGTACCTGGAGATTTACTTACGGAAAAGGAATAGCATCTCCAACAATTTTAAATTTAAGCGGCGATTTGTTCGGTGGAATTATTTTAGGTAATGGTGTAGGATTTACCTTGTCCGATGGTACTAAAATTAAGCCAGTGGAAGTAGAGACCATTCAAACTTTAGAATTAGGTTACAAGGGTTATTTATCTGAAGGAAAATTGTTTTTGGATGCAAATGCTTATTATAATATGTCTGAAAATTTCTTAAGTCCACTTACTAATATTGTACCAACGGGATTAGCTGGCGGGCCAGTAGTTACACATCGAGGCGATCAACCTATTGAAGAATTAACGGTTGGCTTAGCTCCAGGTTTTTATGATGCTGGAGGGTTTATTTTAACCTATTTAAACTTTGGTAAAGTTGACACTTATGGATTTGATCTTGGATTGACCTATTATTTTAATGAGTATTATAACATGACACTTAACTATTCATTTTTTGATTTTAAGTTAGATAAAAATGATATGGCCAATGATGGGGACAGAAATGGTGTTGTTACAGAGTTAGATTTGCCAATAAATACGCCGAAAAATAAAGTGAGTTCTTCTTTTAACTTTGCCCGCGATAAATTTTATGGCTCACTATTATCTCGATATATTCAAAAGTATGATTTCTTTTCAGGAAGAAATGTTGCTGCTAAAACCAATACCGACTTAATAATTGGTGGTGATCCTGTTATTGAAGGAAAGCGCGTTGGGCGTAAATTTAATTACGGTCAGTTAGGCGGTTTCTTTTTAAGTGTGAATTTAGGATATAAAATTAATGACAATTTCTCTTTTGGGGCTTACATTAATAATATTTTAGATGCAAATAATTATGAATTTGTGGCTTCTCCGCCAAGTGAAAGAACTTTCGGAGCCGAGTTGAAAATAAAATTCTAGTATTCATTCATGTTTTTAAAATAAGAACATCGGTCTTTTTTACCGATGTTCTTTTCTAAAAACTTCACAATAACTTTATGGCGCATCGCTTTGTAAAAGCCAATGGCATTGTTCTCCATTATTTGGAGAAAAACAGCAAACTTAAGCCAACGGTAATTTTGTTGCACGGTTTAAGTGCAAATGCCAATTCGTTTGAAAGTTATTTGGAGCTATTGAATAATTACAGGGTAATTTCAGTTGATTTGCGTGGAAGAGGTTTAAGTGAAAAACCAAACAATGGTTATTCTATGCAAGCACATTCAAAAGATATTATTGAATTAATGGATGCTTTAGAAATTGATGAAGCAATATTGGTGGGTCACTCTTTTGGTGGATTACTGAGTGTTTATTTGGCAGTTCATTTTCCTGAGCGAATATCAAAAATAATTTTAATTGATGTAGCCGCAAAAATGCATCCTGAAGTTAGAGAACTGGTAACCCCATCCGTTATGAGTCGACTAAAAAAAACTTGGAGCACTTATGATGAATACATTTCAAATATGAAAAAAGCACCTTTTTTACAAGGGCAATGGTTGCCAGAAATGGAATCCTTTTATAAAGCTGATTGCAAAGAAACAGAAAACGGCGTTGAGTCAAGATCAAATTTCGAGCATATTCAACAAGCAGTTGAGGCTGTTTTAAATCCTGATATTCATTGGGAAGAACTAATCACTCAAATTAAACAGCCTTCAATTGTTATCAATGGAACAGAACCTTTTGTGAATAATAAGATGTTAGTATCAAAACAACATGCGATGGAAACAGTTAATATGATGCAAAATTGCAAGTATGTTGCAGTGGCAGGAAACCACGTAACCATGTTATTTGGTGAAGGGGCGAAACAAACTGTTTCGGCAATTACAAAATTTATAAATTAAAAAAATGACTTTAGCTTGGATACTTTTTACAATATATTTACTGGGAACCTCTTATTTAGGCTGGATTGGTTATAAAAAAACGGATGGATTTAGCAGTTTTGCCATAGGAAAAGGAGATATGTCTCCAATTGTTGTGGGAATTACCTTAGCCGCAAGCACTGCTTCCGCAGCAACGTTTATTATAAATCCCGGGTTTATTTATGTTGATGGATTATCTGCCTGGATAAATATGTTTTTAGGTACCTACTCTGGATTTATGATTATGCTTATTATTTTATCGTTTAAGTTTAGGTCTATTGGCGAAAAAATGAAAGCATTAACTATTCCGGATTGGATTGGCAAACGCTATCAATCTAAAGGTTTTTCATTGTATTTCGCATTTATTAATTTATTGTCTTTTGCATTTGTGGTATTGTTGGTTGGTGGAATTTCTATTGTGATGCAAAAACTGCTTGAGGTAGATAATACAACAGCACTTTTAATTACGTTGATATTTGTTACAGGTTATGTTTTTTTGGGTGGAACTTATGCGCATGTATATACTAATGTTTTTCAAGGTGTCTTAATGATTCTTGTTTCCTGTGCCATTTTATGGACAGGAATTGAGCTGATGACTGAAACAACAGATCCCGGATTTTTGGAACAAATTTCAGGGAAAGACCCAAACTTACTAAAGCTTATCAATCCTGAAGGGAAATTGTTTAACGATTTCTTCTCAACCTATGCTGCCGGATTTTTTATTGGTGCCGCCCTCGTATGCCAGCCTCATATTTTAACAAAAGCATTGTATGTAAAAACAAATAAAGATGTACGAAATTATATAATTGTAGTTGGTGTGGTGCTTTTGATATTTTTATTGTTGGTTTCTGCTGGTTTCTTCGCACATGTTGCTGTTGACCCTGCGCAGTTAATAGATTCTTCAACTGGCGAGTTTAGACAAGATTTGGTAATGACTGTTTATTTAATGAATGTTTTTCCTGACTGGAGCTTTACATTGGTAAGTATCGTTATGTTAGCTGCTGCAATGTCAACTTTAGATGGTTTGCTGGTAAGTATTTCCACAATTACTGCCAATGATTTGGTCATCAATTTAATTGATAAATTTAGTAAAAAGAAAATGCCAGAAGAACAAAAAATGAAACTAGCATTTAGGGCAAGTCATGTGGTACTTGTTGTAATTGCAGTTTTAGTTTTTGCCGTTAACATAAATCCGCCAAAATTATTAGGTATTTTTGGTCAGGTTGGGGTTTATGGATTGGTTTTGGCAGCGTTAGCCCCTTTATTGGTAGGTGTTTTACTAAAAAACTCTCCAATAAAATTAGTGTGGACAGCCTCAATTCTAGCTTTAACAACCCACTTTGTTTTATTCTTTTATGGAAATAAATTATTTCCAAACTCAGGGTTTACTTTTGCGAATCCTTCTGTAACAGCCACATTGTCAATTATTATAGTTATTTTTCCTACTTTGGTTATTGCCTGGGTTCTCAACAAAAAAATATTGAAAAATGAATAAAAATGTTCACATTATTGGTGCTTATAATACAAAATTTGGAAATCTTAAAGAAGAAACCATTTATAGTTTGTATGAAGAAGCCGCTAAAGGTGCCATTAAAGATGCGGGTATTGATATAACCGAAATTGATGCTGTATTTGTTGGTAATTATAGCGGTGGAAGCTTTAACAATCAGGAACATATTGCCCCTTTTGGCGTAAATATTTTGCCAGAACTTCGCTTTAAGCCTATGTACAGAACCGAAAATGCATGTGCTTCGGGCACTTCTGCAATTCATTTGGCTGAAATGGCCATTAAATCGGGAAAAGCAAAAAAAGTTTTGGTGGTTGGTGTAGAAAAGATGAATTCTTTGGATACTAAAAACACTTCACTTGCGCTTGCAAAAGCTTCATACTGGGAAAAAGAAGGTGTTTTGGGATATACATTCCCAGGTTTATTTGCCGAATATGGAAAAGGATGGATGAGTCATTATGGCTATTCGTTGGAACAATTACAAGAGTATTTAGCAGAAATAGCGTCAAAAGCTTATCATTTTGGAAGTCAGAATCCTTTAGCTCATATGCAAAAGCAGCGCAGTAAAGAGGAACTTTTAAATTTACCGGAAGAAAGAAATCCAATGATTGCTTATCCATTGCGCTTGCATGATTGCTCGCTGATTTCTGATGGAGCAGCAGCCGTAATTTTATCGGCTGAAAAAACAAATAACTCCGTAGAAATAGCTGCGACAAGCGCAGCAAGTGATTATTTAAATATAGTAGGCAGTAAAAGAAACAATTATTTTCTAGATGGTGCTGCCGAAGCAACAAAAAGAGCTTTCCAACAGGCTAAAATGACTATTGATGACATTCAAATTGCTGAGGTTCATGACTGTTTTACCATTACAGAATTGTTAATTTATAGTGCTATCGGATTGACAAAAAAGGGAATGAATTTGAAGCCTTGTTAAATAAGGATGTTTATTTGGGAGGAAGATGCGTTGTAAACCCATCGGGCGGATTAAAATCAAAAGGACATCCAGTTGGCGCAACAGGCGTTTCTATGCACGCGTTGTTGCACAAACAACTCACAAACAATGCCATTGGTGTTCAGGTAAATAATGCCAATGCAGCTTTGGTGTTAAATATTGGCGGCTCAGGAGCAACAAATATGGTTTCAATTTTAAAACGCAGTTAATAAAACTACAAAACACAAATATGAAAAATGCGAAAATAATAGGCTCGGGAATGTATGTACCGAAAAAGGTAATTCCGAACAGTTATTTCAATGAAATTTTGCAGGAAGACGTAGACACTTGGTTGCGCGAGAATGTACAAATTTATGAAAGACGTTGGTGTGCTGATGACGAATCTACGGCCGATTTATGTGTAAATGCAGCCAAAGAAATATTGAAAAATGCCAATGTAAAAGTAGAAGAGTTAGATTTAATAATTATATCGACGGATACGCCGGAATATATTTCACCTTCAACAGCTTCCGTGGTGCAAGACCGTTTGGGGGCAGTAAATGCGGGGACTTTTGATTTAAATTCAGCTTGTTCAGGTTTTGTGACTGCATTGGATGTGGCTGCCAAATATATTCAGGCCGATAAAAATTACAAGTATATTTTAGTGTTAGGTGCTTATGCAATGTCAAAATACTTGAATAAAACGGATAAAAAAACGGTTACCTTGTTTGCTGATGGTGCTGCAGGCGTCATTTTAAAATCGGATGAAAGCGGTGCAGGAATGTTGGCGTCACAATTAAAAACGAAAGGAGAATACAGCAGTTGGATGGGGATTTACGGTGGTGGAACACATAGTCCAACAACGGAAGTAATCCTTAAAAATGGCGATCATCAATTAAAATTCGTTAAAAAATTTCCGAAAGAACTGAATTCTGTCATTTGGAGCAATATGATTATAGATTTGTGTAAGCGCATAGATTTAACGCCACATGATATAGACCATTATTTTATTACGCAAATAAATATAAATAGCATCAAAGAAACTTTGGATATTTTAGGCGTTGGGATGGATAAGACAACCACAATTATGCACAATTATGGCTATACGGGATCGGCTTGTATTCCAATGGCTTACTATGAAGCCATTCAAAAAAATAAAATTAAAGAAGGAGATACGGTGTTATTTATAGGTTCTGGGGGCGGATTGGCTTTTGCGGGCACAATATTTATATTATAAATTAACAATGGAAGTTTGGCAACAGGATTGGATGGCAAAGTGGGCGGTTTATTCGCCTCATAAAATTGCTTTAAAGGAATATGAAACTGGAAGTACGCTAAGCTATTTTCAGTTAAATGAATTAGGCAATAAACTGGCCTTTTATTTAACCGAAAATTTGAATTTAGTAAAAGGTGATCGTATTGCTTTTGTTGCCGAAAATTGTTTGGAATATCTTTTGTTTTTTGTGGCAGCCCAAAAAACGGGTATAATTTTAGTTCCATTAAATTATAGATTAACCACAGTTGAATTAAATCATTTAATAGAAATTTCAGATCCAAAATTTCTTGTACATGACAATGTTTACAATGAAAAGGTTTCTCAAACAGAGTTTTCGAAAAATAAATTGGGCGAAATTTTTGAGATTACCTATTTTTCTGATATACTGGAAAAGCTTGATAATGAAAAATACAAGGCGAATTTCCCCATAAACATTGTTGATGAAAACCATCCAGTTTTTATTTTATTCACTTCTGGAACAACTGGGATTCCAAAAGGAACCATGTATACCCATAAAATGCTGTTTTGGAACAGCATAAATACGGCAATTAGTTTGGTAATAAATACCAACACAAAAACCATTAACTGCATGCCGCCTTTTCACACTGGAGGATGGAATGTATTGGTAACTCCAGTGCTGCATCACGGCGGAAGTTTGGTTATCATAAAATCATTTTGCGCTAAAACAATTTTAAATTTAATTGAAGAAGAACAGTTTACTTTGTTTATGGGGGTTCCAACGATGTTAAAAATGATGTCGGAAGAACCTTCATTTAAAACAATCAATTTTTCAAGTTTAATGTATTGCATTGTTGGCGGCGAAGCGATGCCAATCCCCTTAATTGAAGCGTGGAAAGAACAAGGAGTTTTAATCCGTCAGGGTTACGGCTTAACGGAAGTTGGTCCTAATTTAACTTCTCTTCATCAAGATGATGCCATTCGGAAAAAAGGATCTATTGGCCGTCCAAATTTTTACGTACAAACAAAAATTGTTGATGAAAACGGAACTGAAGTCGGGAAAAATCAAAAGGGAGAATTGTTGTTAAAAGGGCCAATGGTTTCACCAGGATATTGGAAAAATAAAAAGGCAACTGAAGAATCCTTGATAAACGGATGGTTTTATACCGGAGATGTTGTTATATGTGATGATGAAGGTTATTTATTTGTTGTTGACAGGATAAAAAATATGTTTATTTCGGGAGGCGAAAATGTTTATCCAGCAGAAATTGAACGTGTGCTTCAGGAACATTTTGCCATTTTAGAAGTCGCAGTAATTGGTGTGCCACATGAAAAATGGGGTGAAGCAGGAAAAGCATTTGTGGTGACATCTGAAAAATCAATTACAGAAAAAGAAATATTGGATTATTGTCAGGTAAAATTGGCGAAATTTAAAATCCCAAAATATATTGAATTTCTTAAGGAAATTCCAAAAAACGACACAGGAAAAATAGATAGAAAATTATTAAAAAATAAAAGATGAATATAAAAAACAAAGTTGCAGTAATTACAGGAGGTGCCAGTGGAATTGGAGCGGCCGTTGCCGGTGAATTGGCTAAATTAGGCGTAAAAGTTGTTCTTGGAGATATGAACGAAGAAGGTTTAAATGCCAAAGTTGAAGAAATTAGAAAAAATGGTGGAGAAGCCATTGCCGTGAAAACCAATGTTACTCAAGAGGCCGATGTTATAAAATTGATGGATGCAGCAATGGAAACCTTCGGCGCCATAAATATTGTAGTGCCTTCCGCAGGAATATTTAGGGATGCATTTATGGTGAGCACGGATCGTGAAACCGGAAAAGTGTTCAAGTCTATGAGTACTTCTCAATTTATGGATGTGATTAATGTAAATTTATTGGGAACATTTTTAACTATTAGGGAAGCATCCATCAGAATGATTGATAACAAATGCGAAGGCATACTTTTTACCATTTCTTCCA
>Ga0006257_1000410_pt1 | contig 11093 bp, 10 predicted proteins | sample Deesub45470m_DNA_FD_54937 | JGI IMG/M metagenome (GOLD analysis project Ga0006257, IMG submission 54937) | Deep subsurface microbial communities from North Pacific Ocean - 450_OLKR46/470m Metagenome | ecosystem: Environmental > Terrestrial > Deep subsurface > Unclassified | place: North Pacific... | reverse complement strand
CCGTCAATCAGGAGTAAAAAACAACCCCCGCGTCGCTACGCTCCGACTGTCCAGTTTGCTCTGGACTGAGTGTCCAGTTTCAGTGGAATACGCAGCGCAGGGGGACGGCGTTTGTTTCTAACCAGCGGGTTGCCCCCTTCAGGGTGATGACTTCGAATTCCAGCTTCCCAGACTCTCCCGCAAATATCCGCCTAGTCAAGTCTGAAAAAACCTCCCGGAATTTTGGCGAAATCAAATGAATCACGTTTTTTCCGATTATTTGTTCCGGTGCGGTGGCATCTAGAATTTCCAGACCGGCGCGATTCATCTGCAGAACTGTACCGTCTGCTGCCAGCAGTTTCACGCATTCTGGTTCAGTTTCAACGATGGCTCGAAGATGCAACTCGCTTTCTGCAAGATACTTTTCTATCAGGTTACGCTCAATCGCCGATCCGGCCCATCTGGCGAGCAACTGCATAAACTCCACATCCCCCTCGCTGAATTCCCGGCCATAGCGATGCGGGGAACTGAAATTGACAGTGCCATACACGCTGCCATTCACCAAAATAGGCGCACCTATATAGGTTTCTATCTGCATGGCAGCGTAGCATGGATGACCACGATGATCAGATGCACCCATGGTATGCACAGCGAAAACATCACCTTTTTCGATAGTGATGCTGCAATAGGTGATACCGAATGGGAAAGTCTGTCCATCGAACAGAGTCTCTGGCGGAGATGCTTGCGCTACAACAGTATAGATATCCCCTTCGATATGGCTGACGATGCCGAACTCCAGCCCCAGATGGGCGGCCCCAATCTCAAGTGCCTGGTGAAATTGGTCATTCAGTGGGATATGAACCAGCGCAGCAATCTCATTGAGGCGACGTAAGCTACTACGTTGTCGCGATTCCATCAAATGCTGTTGCTGACGCGCAGTAACATCACGCCCGATGATCACCAATCCCTGGCGTGATCCGTCCTCATGAAAGAGTGGCGTCTTGCTGACCTCAAAGCTCCGCATCTCACCTGTGTCAGGTGCGTGGATCGTTTCAATCGACTCTGTCAGCTTTCTTTGATCCCATGCCTGCTCGTCGCTGGCATGGCAGGCATGATAGGCATCGGCCATCTCCGGAAACAATAGCGCTAACTCCTCATCGGTACTGCCTTCCCAAGGCTGGTCAACTAAATTGAACATCCGAAGAATCGCGTTATTGGCTTTACGCCATCGTCCGCCTCCATCTTTGATACAGATGGCATCGGGAATGGCTTCGATCAGGACGCCTAACGAGTGGACCAGATCCTCCATCTTTCTTGGCATAACTCCTCCCCGTACAGTTTTATTGTTTGAGAACATTATACGCCGCTCCGCTGCAGCTTCCGTTGGGTGCAGCACGTGATAAGTTTCGCCGTCAAGGAGCGCATGCCAGAGGATGTCTCGAGTTCGGTGTAAAGTGGCCNCCGCCGCCACTCTCCCTTAAAGACAGCTTATTGATCCGGCCAAATTTATCCGTGAATCATGCAGCATATTTCACGCGTGAATCCTGGAAGTATTTTTTGATACGCTCGGGTGATTTCTTCAAGTTCTGCATGTGCTCCGTTGTTGCTGCTTTCAGTTTTGCTTTGGTGCGCACCGAAACTTTTGTATAAGGGGCTTGCTTCAAATCTGCGTTGAGCCGCTCTTCCGGGTTTAGCTCCGGGCTGTAGCTGGGCAGGTAGAACAACTCGATCTTGTCTTTATGCTCCTCCACCCATTTCTCGACTGGCTTGCTGTGATGCACACGCAAGTTATCGAGAATCAGGAACACTTTCTTCGCCGCATCTTTGGTCAACGCTTCCAGGAACTCGATCAGCTTGTCCGAGTTGAACGCTTCATCAATAATCATCCAACGTGTCTTGCCCTGATTGGTGACGGTGGCGATCATAGACAGTTTCTGGCGTGTGCCGCCAGGGAAATGGTGTTTCGTGGTTGTATCGAAATGATCGAGAGTGGCTAATAGAAAATTTGCCGTGCATGTAGTTATGCATTGATGGGGAGTGTTATAAAGGGGTTTTATGCAGTCAAATTGTCAAACNGCGTGCAACACTTTCCAGATTAGGGGTGGAAACAGCGTCCAATAGTTTCCACCTCAGTATGTAANCATCCGGCGTTTGAGCCGGGGGTATCTGGAGTGTTTTATATGGACATCATTTACGAAATTCGCCGCCGTTATTCGGTGCAGAAACAAACCGTCTCGGCCATTGCACGCGAGATGGGCCTATCCCGCCCGACGGTGCGCAAGCATCTCAATACCGTAGCGGAACCGAAATACAACCGGAAGCAACCTGCATCACCCAGGCTGGGGCAGTTCGAGCCACAGTTAACCGCTTGGTTGGTTGAAGAGGCCAAACTTCCCAGGCAGCGCCGACGTTCTGCTCACCGCTTGTTCGAAGGCTTAGAGGAACTCGGTTATCTTGGTGCATATGACAGCGTACAGCGCTTCGTCAAACGCTGGAAATCTGGCAATACCGGCCCCAAGTTGACCGAAGCATTCGTGCCGATGCTGTTTCAACCTGGCGATGCCTGCCAGTTCGATTGGAGTCAGGAGCAGGTTGAACTGGGCGGCGTCATGCACACCATCAAGGTCGCACACTTCCGCATGGCCTACAGCCGTCAGATGTTCGTGGCAGCCTATCCGCGAGAGACACAGGAGATGGTGCTGGATGCACACAATCGCGCCTTCGCTTTTTTTGGCGGCGTGCCGGCCCGCCTGATCTACGACAACCTCAAGACCGTTGTCGACACTGTATACGTAGGCAAGCAGCGCCAATTCAACCGGCGCTTCTTAACGCTGGCCAATCATTACCTGTTTGAACCGGTCGCCTGTACACCTGCCTCCGGTTGGGAGAAAGGCCAGGTTGAGAATCAGGTAGGCAATGTGCGGGAATGGTTGTTCACGCCGCTGGCTCGCTTTGCTTCCTTTGCAGAACTCAATGAGTGGCTGGCCACCCGCTGCCGTGAACTGGCAGAGCGCAGCCACCCCACACAAAGTCAGCGCACTATCGCCGCCTGCTTTGCCGACGAGCAGCCGTTGCTACGGCCTGTCACGGCGCACTTCGACGGTTATGTCGAACAGATGATGCGCGTGTCCTCGACCTGTCTGGTCAGTGTAGATCGCAACCGTTACAGCGTACCGGCGAATGTCGCAGGGCAAGCAGTCTCGGTCAGAACCACCGCCGATCAGATCCGCATCGTGGCGCACGGCGAAGTGATCGCCGCGCATCCGCGTGTGCTGGGGCGTGACCAGTTGATCTGCGATCCCTGGCACTACCTGCCGGTACTAGAGAAAAAGCCCGGCGCATTGCGCAATGGTGCGCCGTTCGTGAACTGGGACTTGCCTGCCCCCATTCAGACAGTGCGTGACCGTATCCTCAAGCAGCCCAAGGGAGATCGTGCCTTTGTCGAATTGTTGATGATGGCAGGCGAGACAGGGCTGGATGCGCTGACAGTCGCCTGCGAGCTGGTACTGGAATGCGGAGTCGTCAGCGCACCGGTCGTGATGAATGAATTACGCAGACTCGTTGCGCCCAATTTACCTGCATCTGCTAACAACGTGCCGGACGGCATTGCCTTGAGGACAGAACCATTGGCCAATTGCCAGCGCTACGACTATCTGCTGGGAGGCCACAATGTCCACTGATTACGCAACGACTTTGAAGTCGCTATACCTGTACGGCATGGCCGCCGCTTGGAGTGAATTACAGGCTGATAAGCCCAAACAGGCCCATCGGCCTGAAGTCTGGATGGAGCGGCTGATTACGGCAGAACAGACGGAACGCCAACTCAAGAGCCTGCGTTATCAACTCAAGGCAGCACGGTTCCCGATCCACCGTGATCTGACCGGAATCGACTGGACTGAAACACCGCTATCCCAAGCGGTGGTTGAACAACTGGCGAGTGCGGCTTTCATGGAAGTGGCGCATAACCTGATTCTGGTGGGTGGCACGGGCACCGGTAAATCCCATCTGGCCACCGCCATCGGGGTGGCGGCGATCCATCAGGGCAAGCGTGCACGCTTCTTCAATGTCGTCGACCTAGTGAATCAACTGGAGCGTGAGAAGAGTCTGGGGCGGGCTGGATATCTGGCCAAACAGCTCTGTCTGGTGGATGCGGTCATTCTGGATGAACTGGGCTATCTACCGTTCCCGGCATCGGGTGGCGCCTTGCTGTTCCATCTCATCAGCCAGCTTTACGAAAAGACCTCGCTGATCATCACCACAAACCTGTCATTCGGCGAATGGGTACAGGTATTTGGCGATGCGAAGATGACTACAGCCTTGCTGGACCGCATCACCCATCACTGCGAAATCCTCGAAACAGGCAATGATTCTTACCGCTTCAAACAGCGCAAAAATCGATCTCAGAAGGCTGGAAAAGTGGAAACAATTGGACGCTGACTAGTGGAAAGTATTGGGCGCTGTTTGACACGCAGCACCTGATCGTCAATATCACCGTCCAAGTCTGGTCAACTCATAGATGCAAATATTAGCGAGAGCATCACATTAAAGATGCATCTACGCACACGCATGTGTGACGTGCGCGAGTTGATGCTCTTAAAATATTTGGGGGTATCGGAAAAAGGTAACATTGGTAATCTATTTTTAAAAATAGATAATAATTACTTTAAAATCAATAATATACATATTTTCTTAAAAGGTAATATTTAGGTAATTTATTAGTAACCTGATTACCTTTTTGAATGGTAATAATCACAAAATAAAACATCTTTTAAAATCATTGAGTTGCAAAACAATTACCTTTTTAGTTACCAATTGTGACCATTAAAAGGTAATCACTTATAATTATAAAAATCAAACACTTGTAAGGTGTTTTTTTATGGCGTTACTGATATTACCTTTTTCCGATGTCCTCCCTAAATTTCATACATAAGCCATAAAATCAACAGGGGCACGAAACTGCACAAGCCATGCGCACGTATCCGCACGAATAAATCCAACCATCAACCCAGCCACCCCTTGATTACGTCGGCGGATTTGAGGAATTCATGCATCTGCACGGTTACCGACCCATAAAGCGGGCAGGCGTGGCGGGGTCACGAGCGCGCGCTCTGGGGNTTGATGGACGTAAAAAACCACCCAGGCAGATGATGCGTGGGTGGTGACGACGAATGTTTGTTCTATCGGCTCATCGGCATAGGTGAAGAACTCTTTGCCTCGCTGTTACCGAGTTCGTAATCCTTGAATCGCACCACTTCCTCGCCGATCCAGTCGTTCAGTTCCTTCAGTCGTTCTTGCAGCGGGATAATCTCGTTGATGGTGAACACCTTGGCGGCCTTCTCGGCATCGCCGAATCCGCCGGTGTTGTTCGGGATGATGCCCATCAGTTGAGGCGGTACACGGTGAGCGGCCAGCAGATCGTCGCGGGTCACGTTCTTGATGTTGAAGAACTCATCCTTGGCGGCCACCTCGCTGACGGGTATCAGCTGGATGCCATCCTTCTTTCCGTTCGGCGCGTACATGAACAGGTTGCGGAAATTGCCGGGGCCTTTGGCGCTTTTGAGCGCGGTGCGCAGCGCGTCCACATCGGTCTGATCTTGCGCGGCATCGGTCATGTAGAGGATGAACCCGGCGTGACTGCCGTTCTGGTAATACTTACGGCGGAACAGCGTCGCGCTTTCGTTCAGCCAGGCTGAGTTAAGTGCAGACAGATATTCCGGCAAGCCATAGACTTCCTGATTGATGTCCGGCTCTTTCAAGTGGAAGATCGTGCCAGGTGCGAACTCATGTTGCGTCAGCCAGTTTTGCGCGAACCAGTAGCTCTCCAGATCGGTACCGCGCCTGGTATATTTTGCCGGGGAATGATTCAGGCTCAACGGCCTGTTTCCTCTTGAGTCACGCCGCTCAAGGTAACCATTGCCATACACCAGATAATCCAGCACATACGAAGAAAACACTGTCCGGCTCAACAGCTGGTGCGGGATGAACAGGCTGGCAAGGATGTTGCGCTTCACATAGATCGCGCTGGAATGGTGAACCGATGCGCGGAACGATCTGGACAACCCTTCCCACGATATCGGCGGCTCGAAATACTGCCCCATCGTCACGCACTGTAGATACTCAAGTATCTCGCTGCGGTCCAGCGACGGTATCGGATCGCCGAAGGTGAATGCCTCTGCTTTGGCAGGCGTGGCCACTTTTGTGTCTGTAATCGTTTCCATCAGTAGATCTCCATAATGTTCGAGTTAAGTTGAGTGCTGCCTTCGAGTGGTTCGTTCGAGAGTGCGTGCATAGTTGCCCAGGCAAGATCGGCGTGACTGGTTTCGGCAGACCGGCCAGCCTCGAAAGTGATCTGTCTGCCGCTGGGCGTGCTGGTCTTTTTGATTGCCATGAATGAGGCCGACACATCCGTCCAGCCAGCATCGAATTCCAACCGTCCCTTGCTGATGACGTCATAGGCCTTCAGCACTAGGCGCATCTTCACATCAGGCGAATAATTGAATGACCGCGCGCCCGGGAAGAACTGCTTCACCAGCTGGAACACGCCCTGCCCGATGCCGGTCGTATCGATGCCGATGTACGTCACGTTGTAGCATTCCGTCACTTTCTTGATGCGGTTTGCCTGTTCTTCGAAATCCATACCCTTGAACTGCACGCGGTCGAGCATGCGGAACTTGCCACCTGGCACCGCAGGCGGCGCGATCACCACCAGTGCGGCACTATCTCCAGTATGCGACGGGTCATAGCCGATCCACACCTCGCGGAAACCGAGCGGGCGCCTAGCAAACGGCTTGAAATCCTCCCAAACAACCCACGAATCCACCATGCAACGCTGCAACTCGGCGAGCGGGAACACGCTCTGTCCATCGTCAATGAACATGCACATCAACAGATTGGCGAATTCGTCCGGGCTATAGTCCATGCGCAGCTGGTCGATGTCGAACAGATCACAGCCGCCCGCGATAGCATCCATCACCGTCACGATCTGCCGCCACTGCCCGTCTTCACACAATCGGCCATCCTTCAGCGCCGCATGCGTAATATCCAGCTTGATCTTCTCTGCAGCCGCCCTGCCCTTGTTGAACAACTCGCCAGACCAGAACGCATACGCCTCATGTGCCAGAGTTGAAGGCGTGGACATATAAGTAAGCCGCCAGTGCTTGTGCATCGCCATGCCAGACGTTACTTTGCGGAACTCTTGAAACTTCGGTATCCAGAAAATCTCATCGACATACAAATTTCCGTGATAACTCTGTGCCGTGCGAATATTGGTACCAAGGAAATAAAGCTCGGCGGCGTTCGGCAGCACAATAACCTCGCCCTGCAGCTCGATATCGGCAGACTCACGCGCAAACTGCTTGATATAGTTTTTTGAAACATGCGCCTGAGCCTTCGAGGCAGACAGGAAAATCTGATTGCGCCCGGTCGTCATCGCATCATTGATACCTTCCCTGGCGAAATACCACGTCGCGCCGATCTGGCGGCTTTTCAGAATGTTTCGGATGCGATGTGCCAACCCTGCCCGATACCACTTCTTCTGGTAGTCGAACTGCGTATCCATGAACGCATCGTGCAGCTGCTTCTGTTGCTCTTCGCTGTAATCGTTGCGAGTGACAGCCTTGCGCGGCCCTTTGTTACGATTCGCCACCTTCGGATTCAAGTCTGTCTCGTTGCCACTCTTGCCGCTGTATTTGCGGATCCTCGCAATGCGCTCCATCTGCCGTGCCAGCAGGTCGATTTCCTTGAAATCCTTACCCTCTTTGTCGTTCTTCTCCACCAGCATGATGAAGCGCGCCTCAAGGCTATCTTCGCAACGCTCGACAGGATCCGCCTCATCCCATTTATCGCGACGCTTCCAGGAATGGATCGTGCCTGACTTTACGTGCAGCTCATCTGCGATGCGCGCGATGCGCCAGCCTCGCCAATAAAGCGATCTGGCCTGACGGCGTGGATCCATGTCGGTGTTCGTATTCATGCGCGGAGGCTATCAGCACACCCCTTGCGCACTTCGACTACGGAGTTGTGATGAGTGGAATCACAACATCAGGCGGTTGCGTGCGAGGCGGCATAGCTTGGACTATGTCCGCACTGATTTTTTCCACCTGTTCACGAACAAAAGGAACGCAAAATGCCACTTACCAAGCCATTCGTCGTCGCTACTGAAGGTCAAACCATAGACGGTCGCAACATCAGCCGTGACTGGATCAATCAAATGGCCGCAAGCTACAGCCCGAAGGTTTATTCAGCAGTCGCAAACCTTGAGCACTGGCTGTCGCTGTCTCCAGATAGCCAGTTCAGCGCACAGGGCATGGTCGTCTCATTGAGCACTCAAGAGGCTGAGTTGTTGGGCGATAAGAAACTGCAGTTGCTAGCCGTAGTTGATGCCAGCGAATCAGTTGTTGCCATGCAGCAGGCTGGAAAGAAACTTTTTGCCAGCATCGAGGTTACCAACAACTTTATCGGTAAAGGCATCGCCTACCTGACAGGCCTGGCCTTCACCGACAGCCCTGCCAGTATCGGCACTGAATCCATGAAGTTTTCGGCGAAAAAAGACCACATCTACTCGTTCGACAACGAGCTGGTGATCGAATTCGAGAAAGCCGTAGCGCAACCCTCTGCTGGTGATTCATTGTTTGCCAAAGTCAAGGAACTGCTCGGAATCAATGGCAAAAACAACGAAGCCCGCTTCACCGATATCGGTCAGGCTGTGCAAGCCATCGCGTTCTCCCAAAAAGAGACGATGGATACCATCGCCGCTTTTTCAGTCGCTGACCTGCACCAAGAGCTGGATTTGATGAAGCAGGAACGTGACAAGCACACAGCGGACTTCGCAGCACTGCAACAGCAAGTCACCGCCCTGTCAGAACTACCGAATGGTGCAGGAACCCGCCCATCATCCACCGGCGGCAACGGCCTTGCCGTCACCGACTGCTAACTGCTAACCGAACACCCTCACGACTACCGGAGATACAAAATGCGCCTCGCTACCCGTAATGCCTACAACGCCTATCTGGCTCAAATCGCACAACTGAATGGCGTACCGTCAGCCAATGAGAAGTTTGCCGTCACCCCGACCATTCAGCAGAAGCTGGAGGAACGCATCCAGCTTTCCAGTGCTTTCCTGCAAGCCATCAACGTCATCGGCGTCGTGGATCAGCAAGGCGCCAAGATCGGCATGGATGCAGGCGGCACCATCGCTGGTCGCACCAACACCGCCAATGCAGACCGTATGCCACAAGACATCACGGCACTGGATGAATTCCTCTACAACTGCGTCAAAACGGATTTCGACTCATTCATTGAGTACACCAAGCTGGATGCATGGGCAAAATTCCCAACCTTCCAAAACATGCTGCGCGATGTCATCCTGAAACGTCAGGCGCTAGATCGCATCATGATCGGTTTCAACGGCACCTCCGCCGCAGCCACGACAGATCGTGTTGCCAACCCGCTGTTGCAGGACGTAAACAAAGGCTGGATCCAGCACTTCCGTGAACAGGCTGCTGCCCGTGTCATGCATGAAGTCGTTGCCGCATCGGGCGTGGTCAACATCGGCGCGACCGGCGATTACAAGAACCTCGATGCCCTGGTATTCGACGCGAAAAACAATCTGATCGACCCGACTTTCCGTCAAAGACCGGATCTGGTGGTGATCTGCGGTACCGCACTGATGGCGGACAAGTACTTTCCGCTCATCAATCAGAACCAGCGTCCTGAAGACATGCTGGTGATGGACATGCTGGTCAGCCAGCAACGCATTGGCGGTCTGCCAGGTGTACAAGTGCCATTCCTGCCTGACAACACACTGATGATCACGCCGCTGAAGAACCTGTCCATTTACTGGCAAGAAGGCTCACGCCGCCGCACCGTCCTGGACAATGCCAAGCGTGATCGCATCGAGAATTACGAATCCAGCAACGAAGCCTACGTGGTAGAAGAATTCCGCGCCGGTTGCGTCGTTGAAAACATCGTTCAGGTGTAATCATGGGAAGCCCAGCCCGTCAACACTTCGAGCGAGCATCGGCAGCCACTTCACAGGCTGCCGAGTCCGACAATCCACGCGACGCAAACGTCTATGAACTGATGCTGCATAAGCTGGCACAAGACAAACGCCGACTCAAAGACGTCCAGTCCATGGAGCGCAAGGCCGAGGTCAAGCGCGAGATACTGGCCGAATACCAGCCATGGATCGACGGCGTGCTTGAAGGTGAACAAGGCGTGCAGGACGACGTCTTGGTCACGGTCATGGTCTGGAGCATTGATGCCGGGTATCTGGACAACGCGCTGCGCATTGCGCGTTATGTCATCCAGCACAAGCTGGCTATGCCCGATCAGTACAAACGCAACCCACCCTGCCTGCTGGCCGAAGAGTTTTCCGACATCGCCTTGCGTGATCTCGGTGCTGCCACCAAGACCGAAGCAGAATTGGCCGATCTTGCAGCTATCCTTCAGGAAATCAACGAACTGACTCAGGACGAAGATATGCCTGACGAAGTACGCGCCAAACTACACAAGGCCATCGGACTAACCCTAACCGCCAGTGACAAATCTGCCGCACTCGACCACCTGCGCCGTGCCTTTGCGCTGCATGACAAAGTCGGCGTTAAAAAAGACATTGAAAAGCTCGAACGTGAGCTGAAGAACTTGGCCACCGCATCCAGCGGCAGCTAAAAAGAGCGGACCCCGCACCTGGCGGCGAAGGGTGAGTCAATGGACTGGTCTCCACACTGACGAAACCCTTCCCACCGCCATCTACCGGAAAAGAACATGACCACTCCTACTGTACCCGTCACCGTCACACTGACAGATCAAGCTGGTCAACCTGTAACAGGCGCAAAAATAGTCGCCGCCCTGAATCGGGATGAAAACTATGGCGGATTAATTGTATCTGCACAGGAAATATCCATCACCGATGCCACTGGAATTGCCGTTCTGGAACTATTTCCGAACGAGCTCGGCACACAACAAAGCCAATATCTATTCAGAATTCACCTGCCATCTGGGCGAGTTGTAAAACTCACCGGCACCGTGCCGAATGCGGCCTGCAACCTGGAAAACATTGTCAACATGCCTGGATACGCTGGCAAGCCCGACGGCCAGTTGGCAANATGATACTG
>Ga0006257_1000396_pt1 | contig 11307 bp, 8 predicted proteins | sample Deesub45470m_DNA_FD_54937 | JGI IMG/M metagenome (GOLD analysis project Ga0006257, IMG submission 54937) | Deep subsurface microbial communities from North Pacific Ocean - 450_OLKR46/470m Metagenome | ecosystem: Environmental > Terrestrial > Deep subsurface > Unclassified | place: North Pacific... | reverse complement strand
TTGTTTTTTCAAGGGATTTGGTCAATTGCGACACGCGACTTTCTGTAACCGCCTTTTGCTCCAAATATTGATTCTCTGCTACCATTGCGTCTGCCTTTGCTGCTTTTACCCTTGACTTCTGCGGAAAAAACCATAGCGGAATACTAATACCTGCCTGATAGGTGTTGAAGCCTGAAACATCATCCACAACCTGTCTGCCATACGATAAACTGAATTTCGGCAGGAATTGTGATTTCTCAACACCAACGTTTGCTTTACTTACTTCGGCATTTTGCAAGGCATATTGCAACATTGGGTTATTCGCCACCGAAGTGGAATCCAATGTCGCCATAAAATCCAATGTTTTGTATTTCACTAATCGTTTCAATGGATTCATCCGTTCCCAAATACTGTTTTAAGGCACGTTTGGCAATTTCAATATCATCAAAGGCCTGTTGCCTTAATACTTGAATCTGTTGAAATTCGGAAGAGGCTGAAATAAATTCCAATTTACCTGTTTCTCCCGTATCATACCGAAGTTGGGCAGCGGTTCTAAAATTGGCATAAATACTGTCCAATTGGTCTGCAAAACGCAACTGTGCCTTGTAATAATTAATTTGGTCATACGCCTGCATCACATTACGCACCAATTGTTGTTCACTGGCCACATAAAACTTTTCTCCCAAGGCAATACGCTCTTTGTAAAACTTCGATTTTGAAAACCCGGAAAGCAAATCAATGTTGCCCTGTTGCACACCAACGGTTGTCTGCACTCCAGGAAGATTATTTCCATATTCTTCTTTGCCAGTGAAAACTTGAGTGCTACCAAGGTCAAAACTCGTTCCCTTTAGTGCCTTTTCCCGTTCAATAAAAGCTTGGCTCTCTTTAAGTGATGGATAATTCTGTTTAGCCATAGCAATTGCCTCATCAACGGTCAATGTCTTTGGAATTGTACCATCTTGATTGGTGTCTTGGGCAAATGAAGTCCCGGAAGCCATCAAACCTCCAACCATCAATAATACGGTTACGATACTGGGTGATGTTTTAATATAGCTTACATCTCCACCATTGTCCTTCTTTTCTTTTCGGGATTCCAGCCAATAGTATAATACGGGAAGGACCACAAGCGTCAAAAACGTTGCGGTAATCAAACCACCGATAACCACTGTTGCCAAAGGCCTTTGCACTTCCGCACCACCAGAGGTAGAAACCGCCATAGGGATAAAGCCCATAATGGCCGCGGTTGCCGTCAGCAAAATTGGCCGTAAGCGTTCGTGCGTTGCTTCGTATATTCGTTTTTTTAAGTCTGTCATTCCACTTTCTTTTAGTTCATTGAATTTGTTTATCAGTACCAATCCGTTTAAAACCGCAACTCCAAAGAGCACAATAAAACCAACACCTGCCGATATACTAAAAGGCATTCCTCGTATCAATAGTGCAAAGACACCTCCAATGGCTGCCAAAGGCACTGCCATATAAATCATTAAGGACTGTGAAAACGAGCTCAAGGCAAAGTAGAGCAATATGAATATTAGGAAAAGTGCAATAGGCACTACAATCATCAATCGGTCTGAAGCACGTTGAAGGTTTTCAAACGAACCTCCGTAGGTTACAAAATAACCTGGTGGCAGTTTCACGTCCGTTTCTAATTTTTGTTGAATTTCCTCGACCATCGATTTTACATCGCGCCCACGAACATTGACCCCAACCGAAATACGGCGAGAGGTATTGTCCCTTGAAATTTGCATTGGTCCTGGCTTATAGCTGATATCTGCAACCTCCTTTAAAGGCACTTGCGCTCCGTTTGGTAAATCGATATAAAGATTTTTAAGACTGTTGATATCTTGTCGAAATTCCTTCGCCAAACGAATGACCACATCAAACCTTTTTTCGCCTTCAAAAATCACACTTGCCTGTTCTCCAGAAAATGAAGCACTCACATAATCATTCAGCTTGTCAACGGTTACACCGTATTGTGCCATTTTCGCACGGTTATATACCACCGTCATTTGTGGTAAACCGCTTGTAGCTTCCACATTGAGGTCAGCTGCTCCGGGAACGGTTCTGATGACTGCTGCGATTTCCTGTACTTTGTCTGCCAACACTCCCAAATCTTCTCCGTACAATTTGATGGCCACATCCTCACGAACACCTGTCAATAATTCATTAAAACGAAGTTCTACAGGTTGGGTAAACACGAAATTTACGCCGGGAACTACTGAAATTTTTTCTTGTATTTTTTCTATGAGTTCTTCTTTGCTATCTGCGGAAGTCCATTTACTCTTATCTTTTTCAAGAATAATGTAACTATCGGCAATGTCCATAGGCATCGGGTCTGTTGGTATTTCGGCCACACCAATCCTTGAAACTACTGTTTTTACTTCTGGAAATTCATTGATTAAATTTTGAAGTTTTTTTGAAGCCTCAATGGATTCGGTAAGACTGCTCCCCGGTTTTATCAAAGCCTGAAACGCAATATCGCCCTCATCAAATTTAGGTATGAATTCGCCACCCATATTGCTGAAAATAAACCCTGCAATCAGTAATAGAGCAACTGCGCCAATCACGACACCAGCCCGAAAACGCAGTGCGAAATTGAGCAAAGGAAGGTAAGCTCGATTTAGGCCCGCCATTATTTTATCACTGAACCTATCTATCTTGTTTTCAAATTTTGCAAACCAACTATTCTGATTTTTAGTAGGTTTAAGGAACATTGCAGAAATCATTGGGACGTAAGTAAGACAAAGGATAATCGCTCCTAAAACGGCAAATCCAAAAGTAAATGCCATTGGACGGAACATTTTTCCTTCTACACCCGTCAAAAAGAGAATTGGTGTAAATACAATAAGGATAATAAGCTGTCCGAAAAACGCCGAATTCATCATCGTACTTGCCGATTCATACGCTATTTCATCCATTTCGGACTGGTCAATGGCGGTTGTGGTTTTTTTCATCCGTTGATGGATATGGAATACCATTCCTTCCACAATGATTACAGCACCATCCACGATGATACCAAAATCGATTGCACCCAATGACATTAGGTTTGCCCATACACCAAATTGTTTCATCAAGATAAATGCAAAGAGTAATGATAAAGGGATTACCGAAGCTGTAATCAAGCCACCACGGAAACTTCCCAAAAGCAAGACAAGCACAAAAATCACAATGAGGGAACCCTCTATGAGGTTTTTTTCAACGGTGCTTGTGGTTCTTCCAATGAGTTCACTTCGGCTTAAAAATGTATCTATGTAAACGCCTTCGGGTAGGGATTTTTGTATTTCTACAATGCGCTTCTCCACATTTTCGACTACGTTGCCTGGGCTTTCGCCTTTCAGCATTAAAATTTGTCCACCAACAGTTTCGTGTCCATCTTGCGTAAACGCACCATAACGCACTTGATTACCATAGCCTACTTTTTCGGCGACATCCCGTATTAAAACAGGGCTTCCGTTTTGTGTGGTTACAACTGTATTTTCCAAATCCTCGATACTTCGTGCCAATCCTTCACCACGGATAAAATTGGCTTGGTGGTTTTTTTCGATATAAGCACCGCCTGTATTGGCATTGTTCATTTTTAGGGCTTCAAAGACCTGATTCATTGTAATACCGAAACTTTTCAGCTTATTAGGATTTATGGCAACTTCATACTGCTTTACATAACCACCAAATGCATTTACCTCAACGACTCCGGGGACTAATGCCATTTGACGTTTTACAATCCAATCCTGAATGGTACGAAGCTCCATGGCATCGTATTTATCTTCGTAGCCCTCTTTTAATTTTAAGGTGTATTGGTAGATTTCGCCCAGACCTGTAGTTATTGGTGCCATAAATGGCGTGCCGAAACCTTCGGGGATTTCTCCAGCAACTTCGGTTAATTTCTCTTGTACCAATTGCCGGGGAAGATAAGTGCCTGCCTCGTCCTTAAAGACAATAGTAACTACTGATAACCCAAAACGGGATACAGAACGTAGTTCGATAACGTCTGGAAGATTTGCCATAGCCAACTCTACAGGGTAGGTTACAAATTGTTCGATGTCTTCCGTTCCTAAATTAGGAGCAACCGTAATTACTTGTACTTGGTTGTTTGTAATATCGGGTACGGAACCCAAGTTTATAGTGGCCATAGACCAGATACCTGTACCTACAAGTGCCACTATAAATAAACCAATAATAAATTTATTATTAATGGAATATGAAATGATTTTATTGATCATTGTTTTTTAAGATTAAGTTATTAATATTTAAAATCGACCTTCGTAATGAAGGCGATTCAATTGTATTTATAACTTAAACTTGAGGAGGGAGGTAAATATTTGAGTAATAGTTATTGGAAAAAGATGAGGTATAAAAGGTAGGTACTACATTTGAAGGTTTTTCAGCATACATCACATATTCTATATGTTTTACAGGTTCTGTAACACTTATAGAACAACAACTACACATACAAAAAGGAGAACACATATCTGAATGTGAATGATTATCTAGATTAAAAACTTGAGATACTGTTTCAGTTTGTTGGTCATTAAGATTTACATCATCACACGGTAGTGCTGATAATGCAAGTGAATAAATAGATAATATGATTACAAGTAATTTCATTAATGGTTGCAAATATATAAAATTAATAAATGCAATAGGGTTGCAAAGATATTAAGTGTCTTTTATTTTTCAAAGTTAAGAAAACGCACCATTACCGAAGCTACGAATTTTAACAATATTGCATAAAAAATCTTACGTCTGATATGCTCTGAAGCTTGTATTCCAAGGATTGTAAAAATCTATAATTTACTACACCATAAATAGCTGCACTAATTCATAAAGAAATTTCCAATAAATCTGCATTGTCAGATTTTAATTTTATTAGGTTTATAGCTGCTGGCAATACTATTGTTTCTCCTTTATTTAAAGTGTAAATGTTACTTTTATATTCCAACTCTAAAAACCCTTCAGTACAAATATAAATAACAAAAGAATCAAGATTTGAATAATCCATTTTTACTTCTCTTGAAACGTTCATAAAATTGGTTTTAAAATAGGGTGAATGAACTAATTCATTTGAAATATTTGTTTGCTTATTATAAGCTATTTTACTATTGTCATAAAGTTCAAAATCAATTGCATTTAGTGCCAATTCAGTGTGTAATTCTCTTTTTTTACTTGTTTTGGAATCTATTCTGCTATAATCATAAATTCTATATGTTATATCTGATTTTTGTTGAATTTCAGCAAGTAAAATCCCGGCTCCAATGGCGTGAATTCTTCCAGCTGGAATATAGAACACATCTCCTTTAGCTACCTTTTCTACATTTAAAATATTTACAAGAGTTGATTTATTTAGATGATTTACAAATACCTTTTTCTCAATTTTTTTATTAAATCCAATTATTAATTCAGCATTTTCATCTGCTTGCATGACATACCACATTTCATTTTTACCAAAAGAATTATGATGCTTTTTCGCTAAAGCATCGTTAGGATGAACCTGTATGGACAAAGGTTCTTTAGCATCTATAAACTTAATAAGCAATGGAAATTCTTCGCCAAACTTTTTATATACATGTTGTCCAACAAAAGCACCTTTAAACATTCTTATAAGCTGCTTTAAGTTTTTACCTTTAAAATCTCCTTCAGCTACAAAAGTTTCATTTTCGTTTACATCAGATATTTCCCAAGATTCGCCTATGGCATTTTCAATATAATTTTTATTTAATTCATTCTTCAATTTCTCACCAGCCCAAATGCGATACCTAAATACTGGATTGAATTTTAAAGGATATAATTCCATTATTTAATAATTTTTTATTCAATATTTTTAATTTCACTCTTATATAGGAAAAAGCTTTCCTAAAAGGAATTTATTTTATGTACAATATTAACTAAAAAAATATGGTTTTAATTCGTTATTTCTAAATAGAAAACGAGAAAAAAGAAATCTTAAAATAATAATGAATAGTCGTGGAATTAAAACTGACCAAATCCGATAATTTAAATTCTGGGAATGATAAACTTATCAAATATTCAACAGAACTTTTTGAATTTTACTTTTGGGAGTTTTAGCGGAATTATTTAACCATGTTGGAATTGTAAATTTAAATTCACTTCCTTCATCAATGTTACTTTGTGCCCATATAGTACCACCATGTTTTTCAATAAAATCTTTACATAATACCAAACCTAAACCTGTACCTTGCTCATTTGCAGTTCCTATATTAGAATACTTTTCATCAATCTTAAAAAGTTTTTCTAAATCCGATTTTGAAATACCAACTCCGTTGTCTTTTACAGTTACTTCAATAAAATCTCCTTTTAAGTTTGAACTTATTTGAATTTTACCATTGGGCGCTGTAAATTTTATAGCATTTGAAATTAAATTTCTAAGAATGGTGCCTAACATATTTTCATCTGCTAAAACATAAAGTTCATTTTCAACTTTATTCACTATTTTAATATCTTTATTAATGGCCTGAATTTCAACCAAAGAAATTACATTTGAAACCTCTTTCATTAGTTCAATTTTTTTCAAATCAAAACTTAAATTTCCTGATTGTGAACTTGCCCAAATTAATATATTATCTAATAAATTTGAAGCTTTTATAGTTGATTCTTTAATTATTCTAAGGAATTTTAATTTTTTTTCTTCATCATAATCATGATTATTTTCAATAATCAACTCCGTAAATCCTTTTATGGAATTGAATGGGTTTTTTAAATCATGAGCTATTATTGAGAAAAATTTATCTTTTGTATTATTAATTTTTTCTAAATTATCTCTTTGCTCCTCAATTTCATCATGCATTTTACGTATTTGATGATTTCTATATTCTAATAAATTGTAGGCTTTTTTCTTATCAGTTTGCTGAATTATTAAAATAATTACAAAGAGTCCAAAAAGCAACATTGCAATTATTAAAAATTTCATAAATTTTTTGCCATTTTCATATTTTATCATTGCTAATTCGTTTTTTGAAGACAAATCATCAATGGTGTTTATTGATTGGTTTAAATTGTTTAAAGTATTAAATAATTGAACTTTTTTAGACTTATCCATTTTGGAAATACTGTCACTTAATTTAATGTATTCTTTGCTATAATTTAACGCATATTTATTATTTCCTATTTGTTCATAAGCCCTTGCTAAGTTTAATAAATTATAAGCTTCGTAATCCAGTTGGCCTATTTTCTTTGAGAAACTTAAACTTTTTTGTGAATAATCAATCGTTTTATTGAAATTTTTAAGCTTAAATTGAATATCTGCCATATTTAAATAGATGATAGCTTTAAGCCCAATATCATCTAACTTTTGTGCAATTTTTAAAGATCTTACAAAGTAATCTTGTGCAGTAGTATATTTTTTAAGTTTTATATAACTATCCCCTATATTATTATAATTTACAGCAATTCCATATTGGTCGTTTATCAATTCTTCTATAGCTATTGATTTTTCATAGTATTTTAATCCTTCAAAATACTCCCCTTTATCTGAAACAACATTACCAATATTTGTATATGCTGTAGACATCCCATTTTCATCACTATACTTCTCATATATTAAAAGGGCGTCTTCAAAATATTTTTTTGCAAAGTCGTAATTTTCTTCACTATAGTATAAATTACCAATTCCATTATAATTGTTTGCTATACCTATTTCATTTTTATTTTTCACATAAATAGCCAATGATTTAAAGTAGAATTCAATAGATTTCTCCTCAGCAAAAAGATTAGAGTAACTGTTTGCAATAGCTATATAAGCCTTTGCCTCACAATTACTGTTTGCTTCTTTATTAAAATATATAGAAGCATCTGTATAATTTTTAATAGCATTTGCATAATCGCTTTCAAACTCATAATACTTACCTAAACCATTATATACTTTTGCTATATGATGTTTAGAATTTATTTTTGTAGCTAATTCCAACCCTTTATTAAAATAATAAAGTGCTGAGTCAGCATTTTTTCCAAAATATAATTTGGCAATCGCAATATTTTTAGACACCCTAGTTGTGTCAACTTTTTCTTGTTGAAGTTCTTTTTTAAAAATTTCAATTTTAGCAATGGTATCTTGCCCAAAAACAACATTTGAAACCCCTAAAAAGAATATTATAATAAATAATTTTTTCATCAAATCATTTTTCGAAAAATTAAAAAAATAAAAATCAAGATAGATTTTTGCATTTTATTGCGATAAATATACCTTTTATTTATTAAATATTACCATTTATTGTTATTTATTTTTCATTTACAGATTTAGAAATGTCTAAAAATGATAATTCATATGTCAAAAACTAAACTCTAATAAAAAATTATCATAATTATTTTTTATTACAATAGCTTAACCATTACATAATGTTGGCCTACAAAATTAATTTCAAACAGTTTGCCAAAGGTTTCCATTCCAAGTTTTTCATAAAAAGGAACTGCAGAAATACGTGCATTACACCATAAACAATCGCAGTTTAATTCTTTTAATATTGAAAAGGCTTTTTCCATCATTAATTTTCCAGCCCCAAAACCCTGAAATTCTTTTAAAGTAGCCATGCCTCTTAATTGATATTGCTTTCCTTTAAAATTTTTATTGCTTACTTTCATAAAACTTGAAACTGCAACTAATTTGTTCTCTTTAAAAGCACCTAAGTGAAAGGTGTCTTTATCTAAATCTCCATTAAATTGATATGGTAATGGAATATTTTTTCTTAAAACTTCTAACCGAATTGGATAGGTTTCTGCTGCCGATATTGTTTTAACTTCTATCATTTTTTAATGCAAATAAAATTATTGTTTGTTTTTCTTTTAGCTATATTTCTATTATAAACAATTCTAAAGTTTTTAAAAAAAATTTTATAATATTGAACTGTTGCTAAATTAATCTAAAAATGGAAACTATTGAAATTAAATTAATCCACCCTAATAACATTCTAAGTATTTTACCATTACTAAAAGAATTAAATACAACCACCTCTGATGACGTTTTAAAACAGCGGGTTTTAGAAATGACATCACAAAATTATAAATGTGTAGGTGTATTTTTAAATCATAAATTAGTTGGTATCTCTGGGCTTTGGTTTTTAACAAGACATTATTCTGGCAAAACTATTGAACCGGATCATGTTGTAATAAGTTCAGAACACCGAAGTAAAGGTTTGGGTAAAATTTTATTTGAGTGGATATTTAATTATGCCAAAAGNATTGGCTATGAAGCAACTGAATTAAACACTTATATACACAATGTGAAATCTCATAATTTTTATGAAAATAAAGGGTATAGAAAGCTTGGTTTCCACTACTTAAAAATATTTTAATTTTTTTTTAAAATCATTTGTATAAACATAAAAGGATTGTATATTTGCTATCGTTAATGCGAGAGTAGCTCAGTTGGTAGAGCTTCAGCCTTCCAAGCTGACTGTCGCCGGTTCGAGCCCGGTCTCTCGCTCAAAAAAAGCCAAACTTTCGTTTGGCTTTTTTTATTTTAATTTGTTTCCAAATATCAGTAATAACACTATTGGAATTCCTAATAAAATAACTACCGTTGTACTTTGCGTAAACACTTCAGGATAAACCAATAACATTAAAGCATAACCTCCAATTAAACCTCCTAAATGTGCCGAATGTCCAACGTTTCCAATTTGTTTTTTCATTCCATAAATTGAATATAATAAATAACCAATACCAAAAATATAACCTGGAATTGGAATTGGTAAAGGAAACATCATTAAAGTCATGTCAGGATTTAACAATATAGCTGCATAAATAATTCCGGCAACAGCACCAGAAGCTCCAACAGCGCTATAGTACAACTCTTTTTTATGATATGTGAGTGTATATAAACTACCTGCAATTAAGCTTCCAAAATAAAGAATTAGGAATTTTACAATACCTAAATTTCCAATTATCATAGGTGCAAAAATGTACAGAACATACATATTCAAAATTAAATGTAAATAATCTACATGTAAAAATGCAGAAGTAAACATTCTAATTTTTTCTCCTCTATTTATAGCTCCAATTTGAAATTTATATTTATCAAAAAATAATCGGTCATTAAAACCCTTTATAGAAGCAATTGCATTTGCTGCTATAATAATCAAAAGTATTTTATCAATATTCATTTATAATTTTTTAATTAATCACGAAAGTATAAAAATTTGATGATATTACTTTGTAGGTTTTGAAGTATTCAAATATAAATACGATATTTGCATTCATAATTATGAATTTTATAGTTTACATATTAGTTTACCCCATTATTTGGCTTATTTCTATATTGCCATTTCGTGTATTATACATGCTCTCAGATTTGATATACCTACTCATATATTATGTTATAGGATATAGAAAAGAAGTAGTTTTCAGTAATTTAAAATTGGCTTTTCCTGAAAAAAGTGATGATGAGTTAAGAGTCATTCGCAAAAAATTTTATAGTCATTTTGTTGATATTTTTATGGAAATGATTAAATCGTTTACAATATCAAAAAATCAATTACAAAAACACTGTAAATACACTAACTTAGAAGTGTTAAATGATTTACAAAAAGACGGAAAAAGTATTATCCTTATTGGGTCTCACTATGCAAACTGGGAATGGCTTTTTGGATTAAGCACATTTATTAATTATAAAAGTTATGTAGCTTTTACAAAGGTAAGTAATAAGTATTTTAATAATAAAATATTAAAATCAAGAGGTAGATTTGGATGGTCATTAGAACAAAATTCAAGAATCATTTCAAAAATTGAATCCAATCTTAAAGACAATGTCCAGGCTATGTACGGTTTATTAAGTGATCAGTCTCCACAGATTACTAAAGCTCATTATTGGAGTTCATTTTTAGGTGTTAAAGTTCCTATTCATACTGGTGCAGAAATGCTGGCGAAAAAGTACAACCTATCTTTAGTTATTATTGAAACAAAAAAAATAAAACGAGGGTATTATGAAAGCAGTTTTAAAGTAATTACTAAAGAACCTACATCATTTCCCGATTTCGAATTAACTGATATATTTCTTAGAAGAGTTGAAAAACAAATTAGAGAACAACCACAATATTATTTTTGGACTCACAAGCGTTTCAAACACAAAGATAAAGAACCAAAATAATTGATAATTGGTTTAGTTGTTTTCCTTCGACTGCGCTCAGGGTGACAAATTGTTGAAATGTTGAATCGTGTAATTGTTTATTTGTTGAATTGTTTGACACTATCCTATAATTTGTGAGCAGTATCTCAATTAGATTTTTTGGTCTATTTTCTCTTATCTTTATTCTTTCATTGTCTAATTGGCTAATTGTCTAATTGTCTAATTGGCTAATTGGCTAATTGTCTAATTGTCTAATT
>Ga0006257_1000381_pt1 | contig 11646 bp, 10 predicted proteins | sample Deesub45470m_DNA_FD_54937 | JGI IMG/M metagenome (GOLD analysis project Ga0006257, IMG submission 54937) | Deep subsurface microbial communities from North Pacific Ocean - 450_OLKR46/470m Metagenome | ecosystem: Environmental > Terrestrial > Deep subsurface > Unclassified | place: North Pacific... | reverse complement strand
AATCAGGGTAGATGCGAACTGGCGCTTCGTGAGACCCCGCTTCTCTGCTACCGACGCAAGCCTGTCCCTGACGGTATCGAGCCACTCGTGAATTTGATCGTCGGGCGGCAGCCCGCCGTGGTTCGCGGTCCAGTCGCAGATAGCGGTCGACAGCATGCGGCAGACGAGGGAAGCGCCCTCGCCGCCGTGACTCGAGCTGCCCGCTCCGTCCGACACCACAACGCACAACGTATCAGGGCCTGACACCTTGACGGTATAGGCGTCCTGCTTCCGCGTTCCGGCTTTAAGGTGCGACGTTCCGATCCTTGAGGCCGCGGCCCACCGCCACCGTCCTGGATCAGCCGGCAACGGCCCAGCCGTCCGGTGCCGTAGGGTTGGCAAGCGGCACGGCGTCGCCAGGATTGGACTGCGACACGGCGCTCAGCGAGCTCGAGAGCCACTGGAAAAGTTCGCGGAACGCGAGACCGCGAAGCTTGAGTGGCGCACGCGTGGCGAGCTGGGACAGGACTGACATGTCGGCTCCCTCGACAGCGGCCGAGTAAAACATGAATTCCTTGCGCTCCTCACCCTCATGGACGCGGCGCTTTGCTTCCTTCCAATCGTCCGTGGGAGCGCCATCGGTGATAAGGAACACCCAAGGCCGGTAATATTTGATGCCGTTCTCACGGTACCGATCTTTTCGCGCCCGCAGAAGGTCGAGGGCTGTAACCACGGCCTCTCCGAGCGGCGTGACGCCGTTCGCTTCAAATGCCTCCGGATACCAGCCGTCGACCGTCGTAAAGTCGGTTCGCGTCTGGACCGGCCCAAAGGTGACAATGGCAAGCTCAACCCGCTTCGCCGCCATGGCGTCGCCGATCAGCTCTTCCTTAAATTCGATCAGAGCTTGGTTGAGCTGGTCGATCGGCGCACCGCGCATCGAGGACGAAGTATCAATCAGGAGGACGCAGGGGCAGCGTTGCTCCGGGTTCTCGGCAAACTCGGCGTCGGCAAACGGCTGTTGTTCGAAATCATCCACGACTCAATGTCCCCCAGACTAATCATTGCTGTTGTTTTAGCCACAGCGGCACAGTCGGCCCAATCTAAACGCTAGGCATGATCACCTACCCGTGCGGAAGCGGAAAGAGCTGACGAAGCATCGCGAACGGGAGCCCAGTTTCAGCAGCGTGCCGCACCTTGCGTTCAAGCACCACGTCTATTGGGATATTCCGATCGAGGGCTTCGTAAATGTCTTGCCCATCCATGCAGATGACACGTTTCGCAGCCTGCCCGAATGCCTGCAGGCCAACATTCGTGAAGCCCCCGAAGCTGACAAAGAGCCCGCGTGACCAAGATGCCTTTTGCTCGACCTTTCCGTGGAAGCCGTGGAGCTCGAGCACACCGATTGGGTCCTTCTGCCACTTCGCCTCCAGAAGGTAGGTTTCATGACCGAGCTGGAAGCTGCCGTCGATTTGCTCCCCGACGAGCGTGAAAGGGGCGCGGGCGTTGAGATGAAAGGTGTCGAAGAGACGCTTTAGGTAAGTCTCGAACGCATATCCACGAGGACGAGGATCAAGACCCCAAAGCCTGTTGAGCTCGTCACGCAGCTCTTCATATTGGTTGCGACTGAAGATGGGTCTGGGCGCCGTGCCGGCCGAGCCGTCACCGCGCTCAAGCCGCTTGATGAGCGCCAGAAGCTGCCCTTCACCCGGCGGTCTGATCTCACTTCGCATAGGCGCCGGCATCGCCCCCCGATATGCCAAGAGGCGGGTCAGGACTCGCGCGGCGGAAGTGTCATCAACTTGCTTCAGAAACGATCGCAGCCGGCTGGCCTTAGAGGTCCCCTCCGTCGCGTAGTCATCGCTATATAGATCGACGTCGAACTCGAGAGTGAAGAACTCCCGCATAGTGCTATTTGAAAAGTCGAGAATGTAGCCCTTGCTTTCGCCGCGCAGGACCTCGTCGATCATAGTCAGTTCGGCGGGAACGATGGAGCTCATCGGTCAGGCGTCCCGGGTCAGCCAGCCGACAACGATACGTTCGAAATCGACATAGGGTATCTTGGCGGGAGCAAACTCCAACGCTGCGGCGAGCGCAGGAAGATCGGCAGTAAATTGCTCGTACAGCCGGACGATCTTGTCGCCGCTAGGGATCTGGCGCCGGGAAACGTTTGCAAGCCAATCTCGCGTCTCGCGGATGGCAGCCTCCGCTTTGCCACCATGCTCGTGGATGTCCATCCCGGCGAGATCGGAGATGAACTTCTGATAGCGAAAACGCTCGATATCGAGGATGAGCAGCCGCTTGTCGTGCTGAGCGGTGTTGCCATAGCGCTTGGCGCCGAGGAAGAGTCCCAACTCAAGCGGCATATTGAAGCGCGGAAGCTTGTGGTCGTCATCCAGCTCGGTTCGTGAGAGATCATGGATCCCGTAGCGGCATTCCTGGATGAGACCGTATAGCTTCTCGATACGGGTCTGCCCTCCGTCGTCGAGTTCCCGCGCGGAGCGTGGGCGAAAGCCGCAAGCAAAGATTGTGAATATCAGGGCTTGGAAAATTGGCTTGAAGTCTGGGTCGAAGGGACAGTTTATAAAAACATCGTCCGTGGACAGCCGCGCCGGTGCCAAGCCTATTTCTTCGAACTATAGACAGTATTTGCAGCCGACCGGGCCTTCGCGATCGTGATCTTGCCACCCTTGCTTGCAGGCGCGAGCACGAATTGGCCAGTCACTGCGCTGCGGCCAAGCTTTTTGGCACCGGTGTTGGTACTTTTGCTGGTCGATGAGGAAGCTGTGGTCGCCATGTTTGATATGTGCTCTTTTGTGACAGGATTCGCAACCCTCAAGCTCTCGTAAAGCGCCTTGGAGGACAAACGTGGATATTCGGTTGACCGCCACGCCCAAGGGTAATGGGTTTCAGGCAACAATCACCTTCTCGGGAGGGGTTTCGATAAGCTCGGCCGAGGCCTTCCCGAGCGAGCCCGAGGCGATTTTGGCCGCAGCCGTGAAGCTGCTGCAGATGCCCGACCGGATCCAGCGTCTTTTCGACGAGGGACGAGCACCACACACTGACCGATGACCGGCGCACCGCTTAGGATCGCGGTCGTTACGTCGATGCCCAGGCCTATCCGGAGCTTACCATGCTCACCCGATTGCCGGGGACATGGCGAAACGCGCGATCGCGGCAGGTCAGTATAACGACCTGCATCCTCTCGGCCGCCTCGATCAAAATCTCGACCATTAGGTCGAGCCGCGCATCATCGGCATAGACGAGCGGGTCGTCCAAGATCAGGGATACCGGGCGGCCTTGCTCCAATAGCATGTCCGCAAATGCGATCCGCGTCAGCACCGCCAGTTGTTCCTGTGTGCCGCGCGACAGATCGCCGCACCCTTCGCTGATCCCGCCGCGTACGATGGCTTCCAGGGTGAGGTCTTCAGAAAAGCTCAGATCGCAGCCAGGCAACAGCCGCTCGATATGGCGTTTCGCTCGCTTCGCGACCGGCCCCACGAATTTCGCCGATGTCTCATCGCGCGCTTCGTCGAGGGTGTCGCGTAAGAGCTTCAGCGTGTCGGCCTCCTCGGTGATCCGCTGAAGAGCCGCACGTGCCGCCTCTGCCTCTTCCCGGGCCCCTGCCTCTCTGTCAGCAAGTCCCTTCCCGCCCTCACTCTCGATGGTCCCCTCCAGCCGCGCGACGTCCATCTCGAGTTTTGCACGAGCCTCCCCCGCCGCCTTCAGCCGCGCATCGATTGTCTCGATCCTGCGCGTGATCGCCGCAGGATCGTGCGCGGTCGCGTCCCGGGTGGCATCCTCAAGCTTCACTGCTGCTTCAGCCGTCTGCTCGCGGGCCCGAGCGACGTCTGCCGTCAGGGTCGGGAATTCCGGGCGGCTCTCGATCGTCTCGATCTGGTTGTTTGCGTTGGCGAGCGTGCTGGTCGCGCCCGCTTCCGCGCCAGCGAGCGGCGCATCCTCTTGTTCGACCCGGCGGAGAGCCTCAACTGCGCCTTCCTGCGAACCTTCGGCCCGCGCTAAAGCGGTGTCGGCATCTTCGAGCCGGGCAGTGAGGAGCGTGATATCCGGGATGTCGGCTTCGACGGTCTCACTCTCGTCGTTCATTTCAGCGATGAAGAGCTTGAGCGCATCGGGGCCGGCAGCGAGCCCGATAACGTCATCGGCCGGCGTCACGGCCGAGACGCGCGCCGCGATCGTGCGTAACTCGGCTACGGCATCTCGCGCGGTATCGTTGCGCGAGCGCGCCTCCTCCAAGCTCGCCAGCCCGAGCTCTCCCAACGCAGACTTTTGTCGCTCCAGCGCCGAGGAGAGCGCTCCCTCGGCGCTCGCCGCCCCGGCCGGCGGCGTGATAATCAGCTCGGCATTGCCGAACCGGAGGCGGGTCTCACCCGACAGAGTTCGCTCGCCGAGCGTCATCGGTTCGCCATCGATCGATATGCCGTCAGCGTCCCCGACAAGGGCAATCCGCGTCGCACCTGCGGCGAGCGCCGCGCGCGCCTCAGCTACGAGCCGTTCGTTGGCCTCGATCGCTTCCATCGCCTTGGCGGGAATCAGCGTCGCAGTGAGTGCTGCGGCCTCTACCTGAAGCCGCTCTAGGTCAACCAACTCGGCGTGCCGCGCGCGTGCCGCCGACACCGCGCTTCGACGGCGCGACGCGCGCAAGAGCTCCTCGCCCGCGCTGAGGGCACGGCGGGCTTCCTGGCGGGAGGTGCGCGCGGCTTCTAAGGCGCTGCGCGCATCAGCAAGCCGTTGCTGCGCCGTGGCCAAGCCCTCGCGGACTTCGGCGCGGCGTGAGCGCGCAGCCTCAAGCGCGAGTTCAGCGCTGGTGCGTTCGTCGGTCGCCTTCCGATGACGATCGACGAGATCTTCAAGGTTGCGCGTCTTCGCGCTGATGGCCTCATGCTCGGCCCGCCGCGTCGCGAGGATTTGCGCAGCTGCGCGCGCCGTCTCGAGAGAGGCAGTGAGATCCTTCCGCGCTTGCACGTCTGTGTCGTCCGCGATCTCGCGGTGAACGATCTTCAGTCTGGAGCGCGCACTTTCGAGTTCGGAGAACGTCCTCTCAAGCCCAGCGAGACGTTCGGCGGCGTCGCGAGCGGCCGCTTCGGCCTGTTCGACGCGCTCTCGGGCTTCGTTTTGTCGCCCGCGTTTTTGTCCCGTGGGGGACCAGTATCGCCCGTATTGCTCGTCGATCCTTGATCGGACGCGCGCGTACGCGGGGCCTCCCATGATCGAGCCAACCTCCGCTTCCAGGGTCGATCGGACTGTGTCACGCACGATCTGCCCTGGTCCGGTGACCGCGAGCGCCTCCGTTTGTGCGACCCAAAGAAGTCCGAGCGCGCCGTATGTGCCGGCGTCGCCCTTTTGACTGGTGTCGCGCACCGAGCCCAGAAGCGCGTGCAGGCGAGCTTCTGCTTCTTCGCCCTGTGCCTTGCCCTGTGGACCGGTGACCTCGATCGATGCGCCGCGCAGGAAGCGCTTGGTTACCGTCCATGGTGCGCCATCGGCATCGAACGAAACCTGAATCTCCGGTCCGACAGCTTCGCCATAAGGCGCGAACGATTGGGCAAGCTGGTTCTTCGTACCGTGGCGAACGAAAAATGCCGCGCGAAGCGCCTCGAGCACTGTCGACTTGCCGGTCTCATTGGGTTCGATGACAATGTTGAGGCCGTCGGTGAGCCCTTCGATCGCCATCGGCTCCCGAAACTTGCGGAAGCCGTCGATGGCGATACGGCGCAGGTACAGGCTCATGCTCTGTCCTCCCGACTGTATTCGACGAAGAGGCGCTCCAGGGCACGCTTGGCAATCAAACCGTCAGGCCCGCCCGTTTCGATTGAGGCGGAAAGCTTCGCCGCGGCGACACCGAGCATGCCTTCTACCGAAAGGCTTGCGAGGTCGTCTTCGCTCGGGCGGCCGACAAGGTCGCCAGACCGGACGTCGAGATAACGGACACGGTGCCCGACATCGTTTTCCAGCCTGCCCAGCATCCCGACCCGATCCGTAAGGCTGGTGATTCCGGCCAGCGATAGTTCGAGGAGGGTGGACGCGGGATCGATCGATCCCAGCAATTGATCGCACTCGGCATCGAAACCGGCTTGGTCGTTCACCGTCCAGCTTCGCCTGATCCACTGGAAACGCCCCGTGCGGGTCGGGATGACCGACGGATCGCGACCCTCGGCAATATCAACGAGCAGCACTTGGCCTGGCTCATCGCGCTGGAAGCGATCGGTTTCGGGAGTGCCCGCGTACCAGGTACGCGGATCGATATTGAGCGTCCCGTGCCAGTCTCCAAGCGCAAGATAATCGAGGGACGAGCGACGGGCGCGGTCGGGCGCGATCTGGTTCTTGGTTTCGCCTTGGGTGCCGAAGTCGCGGATCGATCCATGCGCGAGGCCAATGCGAATGCGACTGCCGGGTGTCTTCATGCTGTCGAAGAGCTCGGTAGGATCATCGAGATTGTGGCGATGCGTAAGGGGCGCCGGCAGGAGCCAGATTCCTGGCTCAATCTCGTGAGGCTGCGCTTCTGCCAAGACGGTAATGCTGCTACCTGCGCGGTGACGCACGCGGTCCCAGAGGCCACCGTTACGCGCAAAATCGTGATTGCCGGGCAAGAGCCACCACCGGCATGCATGGCGCTCCATTCGGGAGATCGCTTGAACGATCGTGCGGTCGTCTGGTCCCTCGGTGTCGAAGACGTCGCCGGCGACCAGGACGTGATCCGCGCCGTGGCGAACTGCCTCCTTGCCAATCGCATCAATGGCATCGAAGCGTGCCTCGGTAAGTGCGGCGCGGACCTCCGGCTCAAACCGCCCATAAGGCTTTCCGAGCTGCCAGTCGGCTGTGTGAATGAGCTTCATCGTGGCTTCGCAGATCGGTGTGTCATCGCAATCCCATCGCACGGGCCCAGGCATCGACCTGACCAAAGGCATCCTGCTGCCACTCGTCCGGCGTTCGGCCGTCCAGGATATCGGAGCCTTCGACGAAATTGCGCACGCACGTCGGGCCGTAGCCGTCCGGATCGTCGAATTTCGCTACGACATGCGAAAAGCCGTCTTTGCCGCTTTGATGATCGAGCAACGGGCGGCAATCGTCGGCGAGCGCGTCGATCCCGCCGGGATAATTCCGGATCGAGTAGTAGACGTCATAGGCGTCTTTTTGTTTGTATCGGCCGTCGAGCGCGAAGCCTTTCATGGCGAGAAGCGCCGGAATCGAGGCGACAGCGATCATCACCTTGTTGGTCCCGCCCTTGGGCATATCGCCTTCGATCGCGACGAGCTCGTGGAAGTGAATGGCAAGCTCCGCGCCCGACGCACGCTGGGTCGCGAATTCGGTGGTGAGCGGCGGCCGGTTCTTTTCCAGCACGGCGTCATAGGGCCGCAGGAACTCGACGATCACATCGATCGGCGGTCCGTCATCCTTCGGCTGGACCGTCCGGACCATCTGGAAATATTTGAGCGTGTCGCGGGGTGCGTACCCCTGTTCGTGGAGGGCATCGACGAGAGCGACATACTCCTCGCCGGCGGCCAAGGCCTGCGCGTCGAGACTGAGNTCNATGTCGAGNGTGCCGACGTGGCGCATCTCGCTGTCCTCGAGCAGCAGCCAAGGCACGGCGCCGCCGATAACCGCGAACTTCCCGCGAAAGCTGCCCAGNGTCTGGCCNATCTCAACGAGCACCGACTTCACCGCGGCGCTGGTGCGNTCGTCATAGTCTNTGGCCGATTGCGGTTCGTCGTTCATGAAGGCCACCGCAAAAGCTTGTCCTTCAGATGTTCTGCCCCTTCGACGCCGCGCTCGCCGCCCGCCATGAGATCGAGATAGGTCTGAACCGGGCTGGTCGCGATGACCCCCGGTGCGACGGTCCGCGCGTCGTCGAGCACGCCATCCTCATCGGGGACGCGCACGACAATGTTCGCCCCCTTCGCGGGTGCAGTCAGATTTAGGATTGTTTGCAAGGTGCCAAGGCCCTTCTCGTCTGCGTAGAAATAGCTGGTGCTCTGGCGAACGAAGGGCGCGTACCAATCGGCCGCGCTGAACGAGGCCAGCGCCACCCTTCCCTGCTCGGTCGCTAAATCACGCAGCCGCTCCACCAGGGCTTTGCCATGAAGGTGGGTATAGAGGCGGACCTCCTCCCCTCTGGGCCGCTCATAGTTGCGGGCCCATTCGTCCAGCAAACCGGAAGGATCGACGAGCCGCAGCCCCTGTTCGGTCTGGTCGGCCCATTCCCGTTCGCGCAGGGCGGTTCCGATCGTGCTGACCAACCCGAGGCTGACCTTGGCTTCTTCAGCAAGCTCGGTCACGCGCCAGGGCCGATGCGGCTCGTTCAGTAGTACGCGCAGGATCCGGGTCGACTTTGGCTTGAACAGGGTCCGCAGGGAACGTCGTTCGGGATCGGGTTTCCCTTCGACCTTGCGCTCGATGAAGATGGTATCGACAACGAGGCGCGCGTTGCCCTGGAAATCAAGATAGGCGATGTCTTCCTCGCGACATGCCGCCTGCGCCTGTTCAGATAAATAGGGCGCGATGAACATCGGCACGCCCTCTTGGCCAGTCTGATCCAGATACCGTTTGAGCTGGTAGGCTACTTGGTGCGCAATCCGGGGTTGCCCGTTGCTTTTGACCTCGACCACGAGCCTGAGCGGTCGGCCGGCGAATTCGGTTTCAGCGACGATGTCTACGCCTCGATCAGCCTCGCCTGGCTTGCCAGTCAGCGTCATTGGGCCGACGGCGAATTGAGGGATTGAGCCTAGAAAGGCCTCGAGCGCTTCTGCCGCCCGCCGTTCGATGCCAACAGGGTCTTTCACCGAACCGTTGAAACCACGATTCGGCTGAAATAGCAAATAATTTCACTGAAACGGGCTTTTCAACAAACCGTTGAAAATGAGAAATCTGTGAAACAAGGCCCATCCGATGGGGGTATCAGGCCCTTTGAGACCAAAGGGCCCGCGCGGCTGCCTCAGTGATCGTGTACACCGCCTCACGTTGAGCGCCACGATTATGGTGGTCTACACGGTAGCCCTGATAGTGTCGCCGGACCAGACCGGCGCGGACGAGATCGGAGACGGCGCGACTGACATTGCACCGACCAGAGCGCCGGACCCGCTCACGAACCTCGTTGTCGATCGCCTTTGCTGCCTCCCCTGGGTCCTCTGGCAAGGCGTCCTGCGCAGCGAGCGATGCTTTGACCTCTTCGACGATGATCAGGCGACGCGCATCGCGCTTTGCCATCGGAACGAGTGAATCGCACAGCCAATCGCGGAGCGGCACGCGAACCTCGTCCTCGGTATCGACATAGGGGCCCGCTGAACCGCTGTTCCCCCCGGCGGCTTTGGCAATGAGGTTGAGGACCATGAACGCGTAGCGCGGTCGCGGCGAGAAATCCGCGATCCGTTCGATCAGCGCCGGCAAATTCAGGCTCTTGGCAGGCGCTCCCTGGCCGACTTCAACGGCATCAAAAAGGTCGGCTTGGTGGAACATAAGATGAATCTTAGCATCGCTTGCGGCAATGTGAATCCCGTTCGTGCGTCTTTCGTCAGTTTTTTCTGCTGTGACACTTCTGGCCCGCTTGGCCGCTCGCGCGGCGGCACGTAGGTTAGCCACACTTGGTCTCTAGGCTTGCTCGACGGCACGGAGGCGCTCGGTAACGTCGCTGACTCCTGCTGCATCCCACACATCATCGCGAAGGTAAAATTTATGGCTCTTCGTATAATCGACGAAGCTCGTTCTCTCGAACACCACGCTTGCAGGGATCAGCGCCGCGCGAATGACGCAGAAGTCGTCGTTGAAGAGAACGCCGGCCAATATATCGAAACCGTCCGTCGACCGGATCGCCGACATCTGACGCGACTTGTTGCGCCTGTGCAGCCGACGGCCCTTGATCTGATAGCGGACGCCGTCCGAGTCCACCGCGTCGAACCCCTTCTTCGAATTGGCCTCCTGCTCCCAACCGAAAGCTGTGCAAAAGAGATATTCGGCCAGGTCTCCCGTCGGATTGTTGGCAGACCGCAAGACGTCGCGCGATCGTAGTTCCTCGTTGATTGCGGCATGGAGCGCGAGCATCTCCGCGATAGACTTGCCGTTAAGATCGTTCATCAGAGCAATCTGCCGGATTCCAACGTCGGCCGCTATCCAAGAGACCTCCACAATTTTTTCGCGTCGGAAATGTGCCCCTTTCCGCCGGTCGTTGCGGCGACGGCGCGAGAGGCGATCTCCATCACGCTTGACTCTGGCGCGCCTTCATCAGAACAAAGAGGGAACGAGTCAATCACCTTCCGAGTCTCTGTGATGCTATGCGCGAGTCAGCCGTCCTTGATGATCTACGTGCGCGCATCGCGCAGATCGAGGGCACTGATGGGCGACACGACGCCATTCCATTCGGGATCGAGAGCATTGATTGTCGCCTGCCAGGCGGTGGCATAGCCACCGGCACCCTTCACGAGATCGCGGGCAGTACCGATCTGGCTGATGAGGCGAGCGCTACCGTATTTCTCGCCGGAATTCTCGCGCGTGTAGAGGGCCCGGTTTTTTGGTGCCTCCGCTGGCGCGACCTCTTCGCCCCTGCCCTTCACCTGGCAGGGCTGCATCCGGACCGCGTAATTCACGTCGAGGCTGGCAGCGACACCAACGTGCTCCTCGCGATGGAGGAATGTTTGCGCCAACCAGGCCTTGCCGGGGTGGTCGGGGAGGTGGCGAAATATTCGACTACTGCCTCCAAGCGCCTGCAGCTTGCAGCAGAAGGTTCGGGCGTTGCCGCCTTCGTCTTCCGGCGCGCTTCCAGGGTTAAACAGGCCGTCGAGGGAACGGCGGCCGCAACGCGTTGGCGAGTAACGGCTCACCCAAGTGAAGATCTCGGCATTCCGAGCCTGGGGCGACCACGCTGGCGGGTTGAGCTGGAACGCGTGCGCGGCGGAAATCCGCACAGCTGGATTGTGGAGGGCTGCGATGCGACGGGTCGTATCGCTCTTCCTGCCGCACTGGTCGACCGACCGGCTGCGCAGGAAGAACGCAAATTCGTCGCCTGAGCGGCACGATCCAATCGCCTGCGATGCGCCGCTGGTGACGGCCATCCCGGACCACGGTCGCCGCGTCATCGCAGCGATCGATGCTGGCGCTCGCGCTCTCGGCATCAAACCAGGAATGACAGTCACAAAAGCGCGCTCGCTGGCGCCAGAACTCCGGGTGGTCGACGCGGAGCCCGATGCGGATCTCGAGGGCCTGCGCCGTCTCGCGCTCTGGGCAGGTCGGCGCTACTCACCGTTTGTGTCCCCCGATGCACCGGACGGGCTCTGGCTCGACATCACGGGTTGCGCGTCGCTGTTCGGGACGGAGAAGGAGCTCCTGAAGGATCTTCATCGTCGCACCGCGGCGTCCGGGCTCTCGGTGCAAATCGCGGTTGCCGACACTGCGGGCTGTGCTCACGCCGTTGCGCGGCATGTCCCTGCGGGTCGGCCCGTCACAATCGAGCCCGGAGGTCACCGCAAAGCGATCGCGATTCTGCCGATATCGGCGCTCCGACTTCCCGGAGGCGATGTCGAAGCCCTGCGAAAATTGGGGTTCGAGCGCATTGAGCAGCTCATCGACGCGCCGCGGCCACCGCTTGCCAAGCGGTTTGGTCGTGAGCTGCATCGACGTCTCGACCAGGCGTTGGGGACGCTCCATGAGCCGATTGATCCG